>Ga0207643_10001017_pt1 | contig 16675 bp, 8 predicted proteins | sample KBSMisM62_FD_184313 | JGI IMG/M metagenome (GOLD analysis project Ga0207643, IMG submission 184313) | Miscanthus rhizosphere microbial communities from Kellogg Biological Station, Michigan, USA - KBS Miscanthus M6-2 (SPAdes) (version 2) | ecosystem: Host-associated > Plants > Roots > Rhizosphere...
ACCACCGATCCGACCGCACCCATCTCGCCCGGCAACGTCCTCGAAATTCGGTTCATCGGCACCGATCGCGATACTGGTCCGGGCAACAACTTCACCAACTTCGGAGCGAGGAAGGAGATCTACGCCGAGTGGTGGATGAAATTCTCCGACAATTGGACATGCTCACCCGCTGGCTGCGGGAAAATCCATTTCTTCCTCCCACCCTCTGGCGCCGACATGTACAGCGGGATCTATTGCCCGCAGGCGCCGTCGGGATGTGGCTTGAAGGACAGCGCGTTCAAAATCGGCGGGCAATTGCAGTGGCCACCTTACGGTGGCACGCCGATGTTCACCAACATCGGCGTCGACAACCGCATCCTTCGGAATCAGTGGGTGAAGATTGCCGAGTACCTCAAATGGGAGTCGATCCCCGGTATGTCCAAGGATGGCATCTGGCGAGCGTGGGTCAATGGCGTCCTGACCATGAATTACACCGATCGCACGTTTCCGGATCTCGTCGGCATCGCCGAGTTTCAATTCTCCATGACGCGGCAAATGCCGGTGAGCTTAGACGAACGTGCCTGGGTCGATCACACGATCGTCCGTGGACGGTAACGACGACAATGACGTAGAGGCGGGTCTTCAGAGACCGCCTTCATCACGCGCCGGGTCGCGCCAGCAGCACATGCATCCAGTTTGCGTGCGGACGCGCAAATGCCTCAGTGGCGCGTCGAGTCCAGAACGCTGCCTTGGTCACGAGGCACTGGCCGAGTGTTCGCTTTGGTGGTGGCAAAAGTCTGGAGCCGCAGTGGACGCACGGCTCGTCCTGCGCATAGGTTCCGTATGGATTACCCGCCAGATCCATGAGCTTTGTCGATAGTGCGTTTGTAGCCTCTGAAGTCTGCCCTACGAAAGAAATCCGATCGATCGTGAATCCCGAGAACAGATCTGCGATCGTGGCTTCATTGAATCTGTTCACGTGCCCCCAGGGTGGATTCTTTCTGCCGCAGGTGTAGCACGTCGTGCGACCGACTCGAGTATCCTGGCGATAGGGCACACCGACCAGAAGCCTCGACGCCGTCACCCGCGCCATCTCGCTGCAGACGACAGGAAGACTTGTGGTGGGTATGTGCTCCAAAACCTCGGCACAAAAAACGAATTCGAACGCCTGATCCGGGAACGCGAGCTTTGCGGCCGTTCCTTCCACACACTGCACGCGCGGGTGGGTCACGTTGGGCAACGTGAGATCGAGGGCAACCACTCGTTCGAAGCGTTCAGCGAGCAGCAGCGAGAAGTACCCATCTCTGGCGCCAACATCGAGCGATGCGGTGCCGAACTTTGGGAAGAGCGCCAGCAAATCGTTGGTTCTCAGCCTCTCGGATGGGCTGGCTCTATACGCTGAAGGATCCACGACGATGCCTTGCCTGCTTTTGTCACCGCTCCTGTGTGGCTTGGGGTCTCCGTAACCGATATCGCTCCTCGCTCAATCGCAGCGGCCGGCCTGGAGTCCTCATCAATAGCGTCTTCTTCACTTCGTGCAGGGCGGCCGAGTTGAATAGGACGTTATAAGCCGCATATGCAAGACACCCTACGAGGGAGCAGACCACGAGGCGGCCCACGGATGACATGCTGCCCAGGTAGAGATTGACGGTCATCACGATCGCCGCCATCGCGAGCGACCCGGCTACCGGATGCCACACGCCGCTCATGTATCGGGCAACGCTTAACTCGAGTACCGAAAGCGTCCGATAGGTGACGATGGCGAATAACAACGGGCGCACGATCAGCCAAGCAAGTGCCACGCCGAGAATGCCTCCCTGCCGAGCCCCCAGATAAAAAGAGAGCGGCAGCACGAGTGCCGTTAGCAACGTGTTCGAGACCACCACGCGCGGCCGCCCTCTTGCGAAAGTAACCGGCGCATTGATCGTTTCGATTGCACGGAAGCACGAAACGACACACAACAATTTCAGGGGCAGAACGATTGGCATCCACTTCTCGCCAAGAAGCGTGTAAACGGCGCTGTCCGCGACGAGCGCCAGACCGATGAACATCGGGAACGTCGCGAGAGCCACGAAGTGGACCAGCTTGAGGAAGTGCCGCTGTAGCCGTTCCGTCTGCGCCTGCACCGACGAAAACGAGGGGAAAGCAATCTCGTTCAGGATTGTGACGAACTTCTCGAGCGGCAGCGACGAATACTGGAACGCGAGACTGTAGTAGCCGAGCTGAACCGAGCCGAGGACTCTTCCGACAATCAGGACGTCGGATGTCGACGCGAAGTACCACAGAATGCGCGAGGCCGCGACCTGGAAACCGAAGTTCAGGAATAGCCCGACGTTACTAAAGGAGAAGGACCTCCTGAATACCGGGCGACGGTAAAAACAGTACACCGCGTTGGTGACGAACCGCAGGACGAGATTGCCGATCACCAGGCTCCATACGCCGTATCCACTCCAGGCAAGTATCAGCGTTGCGAAAGCGGCCGTAACATTTCCAGCGGCCTCCGCGGCCGACTTTTCCTTGAAGGCCATCTCCCGCTGGAGGATAGAGGCCGACGGAACCCCGATTCCGTTGATCAGGAACGTCAGCGAGAGGGCCCGGACAATGGCCACGAGCCGCGGCTCAGCGAAATAGACGGCAGCAAGTGGCGCCAGTCCGACGAGCAGCAGCGCCAAGGCTGCGTTAGTTCCGAGGATCAGCCAGCGAAGGTCCGACAACTGGTCGGTGCTGAGCTCGGCTTTCTGGACGATCGCTGCTCCCAGACCGATCTCATTCAGGAGAAACAGCACGCCGGTGAACACAATGGCCATCCCCATCAGGCCGTAGTCCTCTGGCGACAGCAGCCGGACGACGAAGATGGTGATGATCCAGGTGATGATCTGACCGAAGGCCCGTGTCGCTGTCAGCCAGACCACTCCGCTGACGACGCGCTCCCTCAGCGACGGGGCATTTGACGGATCAGATGTCATAGCAAGAGGCGATCAACATCCTACGGCTGTGGTTCAAGATCTAGGACTGATACGACGTCCGTCCCCCGACCACGGTCCGGACGATCTGAATGTCTTTGATCTTTTCCACGTCGACCGTGTGCGGATCGTCGGCCAGCACCACATAGTCGGCCAGCTTGCCGGCGGTGATCGAGCCCTTAATGGTCTCTTCGCCAGAGGCCCAGGCGCCGTTGTAGGTGTTCACCGCGATGGCCTCGCTCACCGTGATGCGCTGGTTCGCGCCCCACACCTTGCCGTCCCATCCGCGCCGCGTAACCATGCCCTGGATGCCCATCAGCGTCGCGAATGGGCCCGGGCTGAAGTCAGAGCCCGCCGCCACGACTACGCCTGCGTCGAGCATCGAGCGATAGGCCATGCAGTTCTTCATCATGTCTTCGCCGTAATACACGAACTTGTCGGAGTTGTAGTACGCGTATGTGCTGAACATCGCCGGCACGGCGCCGATGTCCTTGATGCGCTGCACGAGACGCGGATTGATCAGCGTGCAATGGGTGATTTTCGGCCGCGCATTCTGACGCGGCAGCAGCTTCAACGCCCGTTCGGCCGCAGTGAGGTACATGTCGATGGCGACATCGCCGTTGGCGTGGCAGTTCACCTGGATTCCGGCGCGGTGCACCCGCTCGACCCAGTCATTGAGCGTCACCTGCGTCTCCGTCACATTGCCCTTGTAGGGCGGCGTCACGCCGGGATACGGCGTGGACAACGCCATCGTGCGCTCCGAGAATGACCCGTCGACGATGTGCTCGGAGGCCGAGCCGAACTTGATCCACTCGTCGCCGAATCCGGTTCGGATGCCGGCAGCCATCATCGCCTCCAGCGTCCGCCCGCTTGTCTCGTAACTGATGCGGTGCAGCAGTTCGCCACGGGCGCGCACGTCCTGCATCGCCTGCAAGTCGCCGCCCTGATGATGCACGCTGGTCAACCCGTAGCGCGCGAACTGCCTGGAGATGTGCGCGAGCCCATCGCGCTCGCGTTGCGCGCGCTGCGCGTCTGTGTACGCGGGACGGGTCCCGACCTTCTGGAACGGTCGTGAGGCGAGGTCTGTGACTCGCCCGTTCAGTTCACCCTTCTCGTCCTTGTCATACGTGCCGCCCATCGGATTGGGCGTGTTCTTCGTGATGCCCGCCATCTCGAAGGCCTTGGAGTTGTAGAAGTAGGTGTGGCCGCCGCGGTGGCGGACGATCACCGGGTGCTCCTGCGACACCTCGTCGAGGTCACGGATGCTGAGGGCGCGGTTGTCCTTCACCTTGGTGTCGTCGAAGAAAAAACCCTCCACCCATTGCCCCGGCGCCAGCGTCTCCGCCTTGGCCTTGAGTTTGCCGACGATGCTGCGGATGGTCACGAATTCGACTTCGAAGGGATTGCCGACCAGTACCTCGTTGAGGAGCACCTCACCGCCAGCGTGGTTGTGTGTATCGATGAAGCCTGGCACCACGCTCATGCCTTTAGCGTCGAACACAGTCGTGTTCTTGCCGGCCAGATTGCGCACGTCCGCCGTGGAGCCCACAGCGATGAAGCGATCGCCTTTCACCGCGAAGGCCTCGGCGCGCGGCGTCCGCGCGTCCATCGTGTAGACCTTCGCGTTCACCACCACCAGGTCGGGATCGCGCGGGTCCGACACTGTTGCATTCTGCGCGGCCTGCGCCTGCGCCACCCGGGCACTCGCGAAGAATAACGGCGCGCCCACGACGGCCGCCAGGCCCGCGCCCGTAACGTTCATGAACTCTCGACGATTCGGGCGGGACCTCTTCATCACCTTTGACCTTTGACCTTTGACCTTTGACCTTTGACCTTGAGCGTAGCGAATGACCTTGAGAGTAGCGAATGACCTTGAGCGTAGCCAATGACCTTTGACCTTGCGAAGCGGTCACGGGAGCGCGTAAACCACCACACGTGCCGGTCCCGCCTTGACCTGCCAGGTTCCTGCGTTGAGCCCCGTGGCTGCGGCGATGTACTGCCTGCCGCCCACGGCGTACGAGGTCACCCCACCCCCGATCGCCTTGCCGGTAGCGTGCCGCCACAGCTCTTTGCCAGTTGACGCATCGTACGCGATCACATTGCCATCGAGATCGCCAGTCAGCACGAGCCCACCCGCGGTTGCGGTGATGGCGGCGACCATCGGGCGTGGCGTCTGGACCTTCCACTTGATCTCGCCGCTCTCGGCGTCGAACGCGGTAACCCATCCCCTTGCCTGCTCGACTGGATCGTGCCTGCCGAACAGCCATCCGTCCGCTGGTTCGGCGCCTGTCCATGCGTCGCCGGGCCCGCCTTTGATCTTTGCGAGCGGCTGCATCCTGACGTAGGTGCACCAATCGATGGCGTTCACGAACAGCAGGCCGAGACCGGGGTGATACGAGGGACCATTCCACTCGACACCGCCCTGCACTCCTGGACAGAAGCGTGTTTCGTGTTCGGTCGAGAGCGGCACGTCGGCGTTTTCGCTGGTCGTCACGAGCGCTTGGCTGCGGACGACCAGACGATCGGACGACGGCGGATCGGCCACCTGCGTGCTCACGGCACCCCGATCGATGTTGTAGACGTGGCCATCCTTCGACGCCGCGGCGACGAATGGCCGGCCGCTCTTCGTGGTGATGAGAGCGGGCGCGGTCGCCAGGTCCCAATCGTGATAGTCACCTTTGAGCGGCTGCACGTACGCGAGAAGGCGGCCGGTCTTCGCATCGAGCGCAAGCAGCGCGTTCGTGTACAGGTTTTCGCCGGGACGCAGCGCGTGCGCGAAATCTGGCGCGGGATTGCCCGCAGGAACATAGAGGATGCCATTCGACTCGTCGAGCGCATAGCTGGTCCACGTGGCGCCGCCGCTCGGTGGATTCTTCGGTGACGCCTTCGGCCAGGTCGCGAGCGCCGGACCCGAATCCGGCACGGTGTTGAACTGCCACACGACACGGCCGCTCGCGGCATCGAGCGCGTAGATCCGGCCGATGACGCCGAAGTTGTCGCCGCCGGCGTTTCCCACGAAGACGAGGCCGTTCGAAGCAATCGGCGCCATTGGCACCGACTCGCCCTTCTTCGGATCGCCGATCGAGACGTCCCACAGCTGTTGGCCGTCGGCGGCGTCGATGGCCAGCACGTGCGCGTCGCCAGTGCCGCGAAAGAGGCGGCCATCGCTGTATGCGACACCGCGGTTCACCATGAGAAACGTGTCGGGCTCGGGACGCACGTGCGTCCATTTCTGCTGGCATGTCGTCGCGTCGACGGCGTATGTGTGATTGAAGAGCGTGAAATACAGCACGCCATTCACGGCCACGATGCCGCTTTGGAAGTTCACCGCCTCCGGCGCATCGAACGCACAGCGCTGCTTGAGCTGACCAACGTTGGCAACGGTGATCTGCGTCAGCGGTGAGTAGCGATCGCCGCCAAGCGGCCCGTTGTAGGTGACCCAATCGGCTGACTGCACCGATGCTGCGGTCGCCGTTGCGGCCTCACCACCGTTCGGAGTGTCCTGCCTCGCACAGGCTCCTGCAAACCCGATCAGGAGCACGATTGGCAACACCGGTCTCATGGCGCCCGAATCTTACAGGAATCGCGCGATTACGATCCGTCAGGGGTGGAGAACGCCAGTTCCCTGGCGACGGCGGCAAAGGGGCCTCAAGGAAGCTCGCTCGGGATTCGAGCGCGCGTCCGCCCGATCCAGTCGCGCGACGACGACGCCGATCGGGAAACGGTTAACAACATTCGCTCCAGCCATCGAGCGAATGGGCGCCGAACTCGGCCGTCCACGAGCCAGGCGATCATTGCTGCCAGCAGAAGGGAGAACGCAACCGCCAGCACGAGGGCGACGTACTTTTCGTGCGTGGCCAAGGGACGCAACACCATGACTCTGCCGATGTTGTGAACCAGGTACAACGGGTAGGTAAGTGCGCCGAGAAATGCGATCGCGGCGGCGAACGGAACGGCAGCCGAGCGTCGGAGCGCGATCACGGCGAACGTCGCAAAGAACAGGAGAATGAGGATTCGCGACTCCCATTGCGTCGCCGTTGACACGTCTTGCGGCTGCACGAAATTCGGCATCTGCAAGGTCACCTGCGTCATCGCAACGAGGGCACAAACGGCCGCGCCAAGTAATCGAGCCGGCGTGGCGCCTTCGGCTCGAATGAGGTAGAAGAGCGACCCGCCGATGAACAGCGGGCCATATGGGTACAGCGCGAGCGATTTCAGGGCGTTCGGCACCGGCAGAGTGAAGCAGGCGATCGTGACGATCAACCATGCGAAGAGCCAGACTTCGACTCGCTTCATCTGCCGGGTCACACTCAAGCCCCACAGCAGCGCATAGAACTTCAACTCGACGAAGAGCGTCCAGTAGACGTCATCGACGTAGTCCTGCCCGAGAAAGGCGGGCACCATGGTGAGATTGGCGAGAACCTGCGGCGCGGTGATCGTCCGCCCGACCGTCACCGGATGGAAACTGAACGCGATCGAAGAGAGCAGCACGCCAATCCAGAACTCGGGGTACAGCCTGGTGATACGCGAGAGCACGAACCCGGACGGGGTTCGATCGCGTGCAGTCCATAGGATCACGAAGCCGCTAATCATGAAGAAGAGATTCACGCCGAGATAGCCGTGCATCCCCACTCTGCCGATCGAGGGAAAGAGATCGACGGCGGTTTCGGAATCGCGCAGATGATACGTAAAGTGATACAGCACCACGGCCAATGCAGCGATGAAGCGAAGGAGATCGAGCTCGACAACGCGAAGCCGCGTGCGCGCCAGCGAGGCCGTCGCCCGAGGTTCATTAGCAGGGATTGGCGTAGACACTACCGACCTCAGTTGACCGCGAGTCCTCCACGTCGCAGCACGCGACGTGCCAGATCGTGTGATCAATTCGATTCTCGGCGTCCCATGGCGGCGCCCGAGGCGTTCGCGGAGCGGGGCGCCGTGTAGATCATGCACTGCCGTCACCTGTTTGACGGACGGCTCACCTTTGACCTGTGACTTTTGACTTTGACGACGCTTTGTCCTTTGACCTCGAGCGAAGCGAAAGCTAGTTGGTCAACTCACCCGTGCTGGCTCGGCGGCCGGGTCCCAACACGCGCAGTTTCGACAGCCATGCGCTGAGGCGCTGGTTTGCGAGCGACTGCTCCAGTGCGTCGAGCTTGACGTACGCGGCGGGCACGAGCAGCAGCGTCAGGAACAGGCACAGCGACTGCGCGCCGATGATCGTGACCGCGATGGCCGAACGCTGGGCGCCGCCGATGCCGACGCCAAGCGCGGTGGGAAGCAGCCCAAAGATGATCGCCAGCGTCGTCATCAGGATCGGACGCAGCCGCGTGCGGCAGGCGTCCATGATCGCCTGATCGCGCGGCACGCCCTGCGCCCGGAGGACGTTCGTGTAGTCCACCTGCAGAATCGAGTTCTTCTTGACGATCCCGAACAGCAGGAGAATCCCGAGCGCGCTCCACAGGTTCAGCGTCCGGCCAGTTGCCCAGATCGTGAAGAGCGCGAACGGGATCGACAGCGGCAGCACCGTCATGATGACGAGCGGCTGCACGAAGCTTTCGAACTGGGCGGCGAGCACCATGTAGACGAAGATGCTCGCCAGCGCGATCGCCAGGATCAGGTTGTCCGTGGTCTCGTCGAGGTTCTGCGTCTGCCCCCGCATCTGATAGCTGTAACCAGGCGGCAGCTTGACCTCGTCGATGATGCGACGGATATCGCCGGACGATTCGCTGAGCGCGTGGCCGGGAGCGGTGTCGGCGTTCAGGTTGATCGAATACTGCCGGTTCGAGCGGCTGATGCGCGTGGGGCCGAATCCTCGCTCCAACCGCGCGATGTTGTCGATCCGCACAGACTTGCCCGATGTCGAGGTCACCGTAAGCTTCCCTACCATATCGATGTCGCGGCGTTGGCTCTCCAGCACCCGAACGGTGACTGGATACTGCTCACCGGCTTCACGATACGTTGTGATCTCGTCGTCACCGGCCACCATCAACCGGAGCGTGTTGCCGATCGTCGCCATCCGCACACCCAGGTCGGCCGCGCGTGACCGATCCACGGCCACCTGCACCTCGGGACTGGCGTCGCTGTAATCGGATTTCACGTCGACGAGGGTCGGCTCCTGTTTGGCCCTCTCGACAATTTTCTGCGAGTACTCGTAGAGCGTTTTGAGATCAGGGCCGAGCAGCGCCGCCTGAATCCCGAAGTTGCCCCCGCCGCCGAGCGGATTCCGGCCCACGATGCTCGCGGCGAATGCCGGATGCCGCGCCAGCACACGACGGACCTCCGTCATGATCTGAGCCTGGGTCACCGTCCGCTCGTTCGCAGGGTGGAGGTAGAAGAGCAGGTGAAAGTGCGTGTAGCGATCGGCTCCTGCGATGTAGGCCATCTGCGCGACGCCCTCGAGCTCGCCGATCTCCTTCACCAGGTTGCGCGCAATCTCGGTCGTGCCTTCGATCGAGGTGCCCTGCGGCGTGTCGGCGTGCACGGTGAACTCGTTCATGTCCTCGGCCGGCACGAACGTTCGTCCCACCATGCGGTTCAGCGGAAGCGTGAGCACGACCAGTGCCGCTGACATGCCGATGATGCGCATCGGGTGAGCGAGCGTCCACCGCAGCGACGCGCTGTACCAGCGATCGAGAGCCCGGAACAGCCGGTGGTGCTTCGTGTCCTCCAACGAGGCCCCGAGGTGCCCCGCAGTCAGCCAGCGGGAGCTGAGCATCGGCGTCAGCGTGAAGCTGACGATCATCGACACCAGAATCGAGAACGCCATCGTCCAGCCGAAGGGATAGATGAAGCGCCGAGCGTAGCCGGTCATGAAGGCGACCGGCAGGAAGATGACGATCAGTGACAGCGTGGTGGCCATCACCGGCAACGCCACTTCACGCGTGCCCTGGATGGCGGCGTCAAACGGCGAGCGCCCCTTCTCTTCAACGTAGCGGAAGATGTTCTCGAGCACCACGATCGCGTCGTCGATGACGATGCCAACGGCGAGCGTGAGCGCGAGCAGCGTCATGTTGTTGAGCGTGAAGTCCATCGCCCGCATCAACGTGAATGTCGCGATGATCGAAGCCGGAATCGCAACCGACGCGATGATCACGGCGCGCAGGTTCCGGATGAAGAAGAGCACCACCAGCGACGCGAGCAGGCTGCCCCAGATCAGGTGCTCCTCGAGCGACGTAATGGAGGCGTAGATAAACCTGGAATCGTCAGTCGTAATGGCAAGCGTGACGTCGGGGGGCAGCGTTTTCCGAACCGTCTCGAGCCTCTGCTTGACGCCCTCGATCACCTTGATGGTGTTCTCACCGGATGCGCGGCGGATGTCGAGCTGCACGCCCGGCCGCCCGTCGGCGGTGAAGAGCGAGGTCGACACCTTCTTGACCCCGTCCTCGGCATACCCGATATCGGATACCCGGAGCGGGACGCCGTTCACGCTGGCGACGATGACCTCGTTGAACTGATCGGTGGCCCCGACGCGGCCAAGGGTGCGCAGACCGACCTCCCATTTGCCCTGCTCGAGCGTGCCGCCGGGGATCTCGACGTTCTCCTTCTGAATCGCGTCGACCACCTGGTCGATCGACAGCCCGTGCGCATTCAGCTTCTGGACGTCGACGACGATATGGATTTCGCGAGAGCGATCGCCGCTCATCGTGACGGCACCGACGCCGTCGACCGATTCGAGCGCGCGCATCACCTGTTTGTCGGCGATCTCGGTGATCGTGCGGAGGCTCGCGCTCGTGCTCGAGATCATGATGCTCAAGATCGGATCAGCATCGGGATCCTGTTTCTGAATGACCGGCGGAAGCGTCTCGGGTGGAACCGCTCGCATCGCGCCGGCCACCTTTTCGCGGACGGCGTTGGCCGCGTCCTCGAGGTCTCGCTCCAGGACGAACTGGATCTGGATGTTGGCCGTGCCGCCGGTGTTGACGTTCGCCCTCATTTGATCGATGCCGGCGATGCCGCTGAGCGCGTTCTCCATCGGCATGATGACGGCCGATGTCATCTCGTCGGGCGAGGCGCCCGGCAGGCGCAACGAGACGTTGACCTGGGCGGGATCAGCCTTCGGGAAGAGATCGACGCCGAGATCGCGGAACGAGAACAGCCCGAGCACGACGAGCGACATCACCAGCATCGTCGCGAACACCGGCCGCCGGACGCAGAGTTCTGAGAGCACGGCTATTCCCCCTCGACCGCGATCTTCATGCCGTCGGTCAGCGTATCGACGTCGGTCATCGCGACACGTTCGGTCGTATTCAAGCCCGCGAGGATCTCCATGCGGTCGCCGACGCGATCGCCCGTTTTCAGCTCGCGCGCCTTCAGCCGATCGCCCTCGACGGCAAACGCCCGGTAGACACCGTAGCGGTACTGCATGGCGGCGTACGGGATCGTCATCACCTGTTCGACGAGAGAGGTCTCGAGCCGCACACGGGCGAACGTGCCCGGCTTGAGCAGCGCCTCCGAATTCGGCGCCAGCGCTTCGAAGGCGAACGTGCGCGTTTGCGTGTTCACTGCCGGACTGATGCGCGAGACGGTGGCGGTGAACATCTTGTCGGGGAAGGCATCGACCCTCAGCGTCAACGGCTGTCCGACCTTCACCCAGGGCGCCATGCGCTCGGGAATCTCCGAGAGCAGCTTCAATGGGTCCACACGCACCACGTTCATGACCGGCATCTGCGCCTTCACCAGCTCGCCGAGGGAAACCATCCGCTGCTGGACGTAGCCGTCGAACGGCGCGCGAATCGACGCGTCCTCTACGTGACGCTCGGCGAGTTTCATGGCCGCCTCGGACGCATCGATGTCGGCCTGGAGGTTCTTCGCCTCCTGCAACGCGGCATCATATGCCGCCGTCTTGAGACGCAGCGTCGTCTCGGCATCATCGAGCGTCTGCTGCGGGATCAGCTGACGCTTGTGCAGCTCGGTCGCGCGCTCGAGCATTTGTTTAGCCTGCGCCAGTTCCGCGCTGGCTCGCCTGGCGTCGGGCGTGTCCTCGATACGCGGAAGGTGCTCCGCATCGGTGGCCCCATACTTGGTTAGTGAGCGCGCATGCGCCGCGCGCTGCTGGTCGAGGTTGTATTGCAGCTTCTCGCGATCGAGCTCGACCAGTTGCTGCCCCGCCGTAACACGATCGCCGAGATCGGCGAGCACGCGACGAACGACGCCGTCGACCTCCGACGACACGGTGACCTGGTCCTCGGCGGCCAGTGTGCCGACGACCTCGAGAGTCCGTCGAACCGAGTCCTGGCGAACGGCATCTGTCTTGACCGCCCTGACCGCCTCTTTCGACCGACCGGCCTGTTCGGCGCTGGAATCTGCACATCCGGATGAAACCGCTGCCACGGTGCAGAACATGACCAATATGAGGGCACCCCTCGGCATAAGGGTTTGATTCTAATCCGCGGCCGTCCAGCCACCGAAGCAATTGCCTGCTATCAAGACCGGGGGGCTGGGGTGAGCATCCCTGTGCAGGCGCTCCCATGCGTGCGTCATCGCGGCTGTGCCGCAAACACCCGAGATAGCAGCGCTTGCGCTTCCTCTTGAATTCGCTGAAGGTGGTCCCGCCCGCGAAAGCTCTCTGCGTAGAGCTTGTAGACGTCTTCAGTGCCGGACGGGCGCGCGGCGAACCAGCCCTGGGCCGTGACGACCTTCAGCCCGCCCAGCGACTCTCCGTTGCCAGGCGCGGCCGTCAGAATGGCTTCAATCGGATCTCCGGCAAGCTCGGATGCCCTGAAATCCTTCGGCGAAAGCGAGACGAGCACGGCCTTTTGTTCCGCCGTGGCCGGCGCATCGATGCGTTCATAAACCGATTCGCCGAGCTCGCTGGTCAAGTCGTGGTACAGCTCTGACGGATCCCGGCCCGTGCGTGCCATCAACTCCACGGCCAGGAGATCCATGATGATTCCGTCCTTCTCTGTTACCCACACGGTTCCATCTCGCCGAAGAAACGATGCGCCCGCGCTCTCCTCGCCGCCAAAGCCGAGTGATGCGTCGAGCAGACCCGAGACGAACCACTTGAACCCTACCGGTACTTCGATCAGAGATCGTCGAGCCTTTGCCACGACGCGATCGATCACGCTACTGCTGACAGCAGTCTTGCCAACAGCAGCGCTGACAGACCAACCGGGACGATGGGTGACGAGATAGGAGATCGCAGCGGCGAGGAAATGATTGGGATTCATCAGCCCGGCACCGCGAGTGACGATGCCGTGCCGATCGCTGTCAGGGTCGTTTCCAAAGGCGATGTCAAAGCGATCCTTTAATCCGATCAGATTCGTCATGGCGTACGACGACGAGCAGTCCATTCGAATCCTGCCGTCCCAATCCACCGACATGAAACGGAAGGTCGGATCCACGGCGTCGTTGACGACTTGCACGTTCACGCCGTGCCGTTCCTGGATCGGCTTCCAATACGCCACGCTCGCCCCGCCGAGCGGATCGACACCGATCTTCAGCCCGGCGTTTCGAATGGCCTCGATGTCCACGACGGACGCGAGATCGTCGACGTATCTTCCGAGATAGTCGTAGCGATGGGTCGTCGCGGCGGTACGTGCTCGTTGATATGGAATCCGCGAGATGCCCGCGAGATTGTCCGACAGGAGCCGATTCGCTTCCTGCTCGATCACTCGCGTGGCAGCGGTCTCCGCCCCACCGCCGTGCGGCGGGTTGTACTTGAATCCTCCGTCTTCCGGTGGATTGTGCGACGGGGTGATCACGACACCGTCCGCAAGACCGGATGTTCGCCCCCGATTGTGGGCCAGGATGGCGTACGAAACGACGGGAGTCGGAGTGAAGGCATCATCGCCATCGATGATGGCGTCCACACCGTTGCCCGCGAGCACCTCCAGCACACTCTCGAACGCCTGCTGCGACAGCGCATGTGTGTCCTTGCCAACATACAGCGGGCCCGTCACACCCCTGGCGCGACGGTATGAGCAGATCGCCTGGGTGATCGACAGGATGTGGGCTTCGGTGAAGGTCCCGCGCAGCGAAGACCCGCGGTGGCCGCTGGTGCCAAAACTGACTCGCTGGCCGGCGTCGGTGGCGTCTGGTGTACGTCCGTAATAATCCCGGCGGAGCGCATCGACATCGACGAGAAGCGACTCGGGGGCGCGTTGACCGGCGAGGGGATGGATCGTTGGCATAGCTGGAAATCGTAGAACAGCCAGCGGCAGCCGGCCGACAACAACAACTCAATCGATGAGTTTGCACCCTGATGGAAAGACGCTTGCATCGAACAGGCTCCTGGTTCGTTTCGCGGACGGAATGTCGATGAGCGCAGAAGCGTCAGGGCACGGGGCACACACGGTCCTGGCCGGCGGCGGTGAATTGGGGGCCTTGATGCGGGGCCTCGATTGGTCGAAAACTCCGCTCGGGCCGGTCCAAGCGTGGCCACAAAGCCTGCGCAGCGTTGTCAGCATGCTGCTGCCGTCGAAAGCGCAAATTGTTCTGTTCTGGGGATCCGAGTTCACCGTCTTTTACAACGACGCCTATCGCCCGGTCTTCGGGGCCAAGCATCCGCACGCGCTCGGCCGGCCGGGACGGGAAGCATGGCGGGAGATCTGGGACACCATGCTGCACGACCTGCTCGCCGGCGTCGTCCGCACAGGCGAGGCGTTCTGGGCACAGGATCTCCTGTTCATGGTCGAGCGCCATGGGTTTCTCGAAGAGACCTATTTCGACGTCTCTTATGACCCCGTGCGCGTGGAATCCGGCGGCGTTGGTGGCGTGTACTGCATCGTCACCGAGACCACGGACCGTGTCGTGGGCGCGCGTCGCATGGCGCTGCTGAGGGATCTGGCCGCGCGCCAGACAGCCGCGCGGACAACTCGTGAAGCATTCGACCTCGCGATGGAAATCCTCGCCGCGAAGCCGAAGGACATCGCCTTTGCGCTGGCCTACATGGACGACGTCCTCCAGAGTGCTACGCCTGATGCGGAAACGCACCTCGCCAACACCGATCCCGATCTCGTGCGGGAGCTTCCTCTCTTCTTCTCAGGTCTCGGAGGACATGCAGGCCGGCTCGTTGTCGGCCTGAACCCGCAACGGCCGTTCAACGAGGAGTACCGCGCCTTCCTCGAGCTCGTCGCGAGTCAGCTTGGCACGGCGCTCACCAACGCACGGGCATACGAGGAGGAACGGAAGCGCGCTGAAGCGTTGGCGGAAATCGACCGCGCAAAGACGGCATTCTTCTCGAACGTCTCGCACGAGTTCCGAACGCCGCTGACGTTAATCCTCGGGCCGCTCGAGGATCTGCTGCGTGCCGACGCGCCTCGTTCTGCCGCCGACCGGGATCGCCTCGAGCTCGTGCACCGCAACAGCCTTCGACTGCTCAAGCTCGTGAACACGCTGCTCGACTTCTCGCGAATCGAGGCTGGCCGGGTGCAGGCGCTCTTTCAGCCGACCGATCTCGCTGCCGTCACGACCGATTTGGCGAGCGCGTTTCGATCCGCGATTGAGCGCGCGGGCATGGCACTCGCCGTCGACTGCCCTCCGCTCGACGAGCCCGCCTATGTCGACCGTGACATGTGGGAGAAGATCGTCCTGAATCTCGTCTCCAATGCGTTCAAGTACACGCTCGCCGGACGCATTAGCGTGTCGCTCCGGCAGGCGGGCGACTCGATTGCGCTGGCCGTGAAGGACACGGGCGTCGGCATTCCCGAGCAGGAGCAGCCACACGTCTTCGAGCGCTTCCATCGCGTCGAGGGCATTCAGGGTCGCACGCACGAAGGAACCGGCATCGGGCTCGCACTCGTGCAGGAACTCGCGAAATTGCACGGCGGGTCGGTGAGTGTCGTCAGCCAGCCGGGTGCCGGCAGTACGTTCACCGTCACGATTCCCGCGCGACAGGCGCATCTGCCGGCAGGTCGGATCGCCGCCGCTCGGCAGCTGGCGTCGACGACCCTTGGCGCGACGCCATTCGTCGAAGAGGCCTTGCGTTGGCTTCCGCAGGAGAAGCGAGAGTCGAGCCCCACGACCGACGTCATCGACACCGTGGTGCCGGCGGTGCCTTTCGGGAACGGCGAGACGGCGCGCGCCCACGTGCTACTAGCCGACGACAATGCGGATATGCGCGACTACCTGTATCGCATGCTGAGCGCGCAGTACGACGTGGTCGCAGTGTCCGATGGTCTTTCCGCGCTTGCCGCAGCACACCGCCGTCGCCCCGATCTGGTCCTCGCCGACGTCATGATGCCGTTGCTCGATGGCTTCGGCCTCGTGCGCGAGCTGCGGACCGACGCCACGCTTAAAGGCGTGCCGGTGGTCCTGCTCTCGGCGCGCGCGGGCGAAGAGGCCAGAGTCGAGGGCTGGGGATCTGGCGCCGACGACTACATCGTCAAGCCGTTCAGCGCTCGCGAACTGCTGGCGCGCATCGAATCACATTTGAATCTCACTCGTGTGCGTCGTGAGGCGGAGGCCGCCCTCCGCGAGAGCGAGGGTCGCTTCCGCGCGCTCGTCCTCGCCAGTTCCGACGCGGTGTACCGCATGAACGCGGACTGGACCGAGATGCACTATCTGGAAGGGCGGGGCTTCATGTCGGACACCCAGGACGCGAGCAGCGCCTGGCTTACCAGATACATCGCCGCTGAAGATCAGCCGCACGTGCTCGGCGTTATCCATGAGGCGATTCGCACGAAGAGCGCGTTTCAACTCGAACACCGCGTGCGCCGTGTCGACGGAACCCTGGGCTGGACATTTTCGCGAGCGATTCCTGTCATCGACAGCAGCGGCGCGATCGTCGAGTG
>Ga0207643_10001018_pt1 | contig 16661 bp, 13 predicted proteins | sample KBSMisM62_FD_184313 | JGI IMG/M metagenome (GOLD analysis project Ga0207643, IMG submission 184313) | Miscanthus rhizosphere microbial communities from Kellogg Biological Station, Michigan, USA - KBS Miscanthus M6-2 (SPAdes) (version 2) | ecosystem: Host-associated > Plants > Roots >...
GTCCACCGGTGAGGTTTGGGACTACATCAAGCAGAAAAATGTTCCTTTCAATCCTTTATATGAAAAAGACTACACGTCTGTCGGATGCGTGCCCTGCACGACGCCTGTGCAAATCGGGGAAGATCCACGCGCCGGACGCTGGCGCGGTAAGAAAAAGACAGAGTGCGGCCTTCACTGGGTATTACCAGCTTAATCGAATGACTCTGAGCATGACGGCGCTGCCATAGACAAGATGTGAACGCAATGTCTCAACAAGAAACCCGCTGCATGAGCCTTTAGCTCCTGCAGCGGGTTTTCTTATGTCGACCACCGAGGGATTCTTGCCTAATCGTGTTGAGGCATGCCCTGCTGGCTGAGCACAACATCACCGGTCTTGTCGCTTGGTGTTTTCGAACGGTCCATATCACGCTCAAGGGCTTTTCATTGCCCCACCTTGTTGGTTGCCGGCGGCATGATGTATTTGACTGAACTATATCCGCTCGCATATTGTCGCGCCCATGCTTAGATACCTGAAGTTAACAGAGGGAGGAATGAGGTAAAGGCGATATCTCGCGTTAATTGCATCACGTAAAGTTGGTCTGAATTCATGAATAACTTGAGGAAAGTCTTCGACGATTTTAAAGCCAGATTATCCGGCGGCTTCATTTCCACCTCGAGTCCGGGGAGCCAGACATCGGAATTGCTCGCCGGCAAAGACATGTTTTTTACGCCGCAATTTTCCTACTGAAGTAACAGGCAAGTAATGAGAGGTACAACTTGAAAGAGGTATTGATGTCGTGGAGTGGAGGCAAAGATAGCTGTCTCGCGCTGTACGAGATTCGAAGGTCAGCGGAGTATAAGGTGACGGCACTGCTCACCACGATGACACAAGATTACGACCGGATCAGCATGCATGGCGTCAGGCGAGTGTTACTGGAGCAACAAGCCGCTTCCCTGGGTTTACCACTTCGTCTGGTCCTGATCACAAAGGGCGCGACTAACGAAGAGTACGAAGCGAAACTGTTAGAGTCGGTCTCGGCTTACAGTGATGCGAGAATAGACTCAATCGTCTTTGGAGATCTATTTCTTGAGGACATCAAAACCTATCGCGATCAATTCCTGGGGCGGCACAACCTGCGTGGAATCTATCCGGTGTGGCTGCGAGACACCACTGAGTTTATCCGTGAGTTTGTTGCGCTGGGATTCAAGGCGGTCATTACCTGCGTGAACGGAGAAGTTCTTGATCCATCATTCGCCGGCATGACAATCGATGAGAAATTTCTCTCGGCGCTTCCTTCTCACATCGACCCGTGCGGCGAAAATGGCGAGTTCCACACCTTTGTTTATGACGGACCAAACTTCAAACAACCAGTGAACTTCTGCTTTGGTGAAAGAGTACAACGAGATGGCTTTTGGTTTTGTGATCTGTTGCCACAGTGATTTCCTTAACGGCGAAAGTGTGCGAGGTTATAGAGTGACAACAACGCCGCGAAGAAAAAAACCGCTGCATGAGACTTAGCTCCTGCAGCGGTTTTTCTTATGTCGGATTCTGCCTATCGTGTTGAGGACGTTGCTCTGTGAGCCGACTTCACGACTGAAATGGAAAGCGGCTGTACTTAAAGTTTCCCAATAAGTTTCCGTTTACGAGGCCGTACTGGCGTCCGTTTCGTGAGCAAGTCTTGATGCCTCGTATTCAGCATGTAGGTCAATGCTTGAAACGAGATTCCGAGGCTGCGAGCGGCGAGAGTTACACTGCCATTTGCTTGCTCAAGAGCAGCCTTTATACCGTCATGTTCCAGCGAACGTTTTTCTTCACGCAGCCCACGGCCGGGTAGTAACTGTCCGTCTTCGATTACTGCTAAGTGCCCTCCGAGTTCCTGAAACGCGGCGATCGCGGCTTCTGCCGATTGGTTGCTACAGCCCGTGTAGTCCGATAAGTCAAAGGCGCGTCGAAAGGCAAACAGGGCCGCGCTGTATCTCTTAAGACGGGCCAACGCTTTGCCGTGCGTTATCAAAGCTTCGGCTAACCACGCGTGTCTGCCAGTTTTTTCCTGAATGCGTACTGCCGCTCGCGCGGCTTCCTCTGCCTCTGTGATGCGGCCCTGTTTGAGAAAGACGCTGGCGCGAGTTTCATCAACTTGCGCGGCGGTTCCCGCGTCTCTGAGACGCATAAAGATGCGCCGCGCACGGTCCAAGTGATGATGTGCTTCTTCGCAGCGATTGACGGTGAAGTAAACCAGCCCAAGTTGATTCTCGACAAAGGCTAAGTACGGTTTGTGTTTCGCTCGCTCATAATGGTAACTCGCAGCCGCGTATTCAATTAGAGCCCGATCGAGATAATCACTATGCGGCTTTGATTCAAACAGATGCCTCAACACAGTTCCGAGTTCAAGGTGGTAGCTACCCTTCAGCGTGTCATTAGTGATTTTCTCAAACACGAACGCATTCTTTGTGAGAACGCGCAAGGCCTTCGTGTAACTCGCTGCCTCGCATTCCACAATTGCTAATCTAAGTACCGCCTTTGCCTTTACTTCGTTATGCGCGTGTAAGCGCGAGAGTGCTTCATTGAGCAGATCGCGCGCTTCATTCAGTTCGCCACTGCGCCAGTAACAAAGCGCGAGTTCTGTTTGTGCTTCTGCTATCTTTTTGCGGTAACTGAGTGATTCGTAAATCGTGAGGCTTTCGCTGATTAGATTCTTTGCCTTTTCCTGCGCGTCCGCGATCTCACTTCTACTACTTATCCATCCGGTTAACACTCCAGCTCGCAGCAACACTTCTGCCGCCGTGCTCGGTTCCAAGCCTTCCAGGTTCGGACGCTCATCTATATGCGTCCAGTAGCCGGCAAGCAGTCTCCGGGCTTTCTCATACTCGCCTTTGTACTCCAGCGCCTTCGCTGCCTGGCAGTACAACTCCGCCCGATTATCGACACTAAGGTTTGGATTTTCTAACTCGCGCAGTAGTGAGGCCGGTAGTGCCATGTGAGACCATTTTTTCGCAAGGGAAAAAGTCAGGCGAACTGCGGGCAAATCTTACGCCCTGCCTTTGGCCCTTGCAACCGGATTCAGGGCTGCTCTAGTGTGACTACAAAATTTTTGTAAGAAACAAAATTCTTGTATTTCACATTTAGGAGGCATCAAGTGAAAACCTTACGCCAAGTATGCGCCGCGACGATCCTCAGTCTGGCGATTGTTGTATCTGCATCGGCAGGCGATCTTCATGCGCCGGGTGCGGTATCAACTGCAACCAACACAACAAATGGAACCAACACAACCTCAGTCGCGACGTCTGTCATTCTCACGATTGTTAGTCTGATTTACGGCTAAGGCGCATTGAGCCGCACTCAGGAGAATACCTCGCTTCGGCGAGTAGGGACAGATCTGTCTAACAAGATTCTTGTTAGAGATCAGAAAATTTAGATTGTGCTTGCCGCGTTGTCGGGAGTTGTGTGGCGCAGATATAAAGCCGTTAGCTTGCGGCAAGCCTCACGAGTATGCCCAGACGTGAGGCCGGGGCGTCGCCGTGGGGCCCTGGTGAGAGCCAGGCGTGACGTCCTTTAAGGGGGCGCTATCTGAAATGTGGGAGTTCCAGTAGCGCCCTTTTCTTTCACACGGAAACGCCCTGAGTTGCTCGAACAACTCAGGGCGCATGTTGAAAGGAGGTAGCGATATGGCTACTTCTATTCGGAGCAGGTTCTCCTGTTGCTCTGCCGGTCTAGCCGAATTCTTCACGGACCGCCGCGCCGAGATTTTGCATCAACGGCGCATTTTCACACGCGACATAACGGCACAGGCCAGTCTTGCTGGTATTGCTATGTTGGTGCCATGCCCAAACGGGAATGTAGACCGCATCTCCCGCAGCCCATTCAACGCGCTGGTCCTCGACGAGTGTATAGCCTTCGCCCTCGAGCACGTAGATGATTGTCTCGTAGCTATGACGATGCCGGCTTGTTGTCTGACCAGGTTCAAGATGGCCAATCGTTAAGCTGAGAGTGCGTGAGGGTAAATCAGCGACGAAAACCGCGTGCTTTCGCTGGGCGCTGAATTCCTCGGCAATCGCGGTGTGCTCCAGCTCCCGGTGTATCAATTTTTTGGGAACTTCAAGATCAAACTCTGATTTCGTGTTACCGAAGTCTCCTGATGTATAACGCAAGCACTCCTCCTCGACTCAATCGTTTACGGCTGCGCTGATAGCTTCAAAAAACTCGACGCGAGCATCGAACGCGCGTGCGGCACCGTACTCCAGATCGTGACGAGACCGCGGGTTGTTCTCGAGCTCGCGCAGGATTATGTTTCTCATTGTACGAGCATGTTCGTCATCATCGCTAATATGTATGGTGAAGAAATCAAGGTTTTCACGGGGCTCTCGAACCGCGTCAAACCCGTTCAAAATGGTCGAGTAGACCTCGGGAACGATCGCTTCCGCGCCGAGACAGAGTGCACCCAGGCCAACCATAGGGCGTGAATTGCGACAGCATTCGAGCATAGTTTCAATCAATGCCTGTGTAGCAGGGAAGACTCCGACATTATTTCCGGACGGGAGTATCGTTGCAATCATCTGTCGATAGATTTCCGCATGCGAGACGCCAGTGATAAGGCCCAGTTCATCAAAGAGATTTTGCGTCAACAGTTTGCGATCTTCTTCGTCTCGTAAATTGGAAATCAACGCGCAGAGATATCTTGTGAAATTCTGCGAGTAGTGGCTATGTTGTTTGAGAAAGAGTTCCAGCTCACGCCGCGACACGATTCCTGTCCGGCAGCGTGACAGAAAGGAGGTAGCCCGAAGACTATTAAGCCATTCCGGCTTTAGGAGAGAGTCCCAGCCTCGATTGAGCACTTCAATTTGTTGCATCATTTCTTTTTCACCTGAAGCGTACTTTCAGTCTTAAAACAACTAACGTGATCTGGTTGAATTACTATTCTTCGACTTTGGCCTTGCGGAAATCGAACTCGGGTATCAGCAAAGGGCGGCTCGGCGCCGGCAAACTGACGTCAGCAGCCTTTTCCTCGGGGTTCGTCGAAAGCAACGGCCAACCGCGACGCAGTACGAACCGCAACCAGCTACCCGCCATTTGAGAGGTAAAAAGCGCCGTGATGACGAGGGTGGTACAAAACGCACCGCTAATCAGTCCAGCATCGAACGCAATGCTGGCCAAAACAATTCCTGGCCCACCTCTCGCGTTAGCAACGATGGCGAAGTTAACAATGTCCAAGCCTCGGAAACCGGCGAGTTTAGCCGCAAGGCCAACGAAAATAAGCACTACGAGAGTTGAACCCACCAAAAAGGTTAAGAGCATGCTGGCCGAGAAGTCGTTACCGAAACTCAATCGATAGCCCACGATTGCAAAGTAGATCGGGACAAACACACCAAAAGCAACTGCCTTAATGGTTTTCAGGGTGACGTTGAGGGAGGACTTCTCCCTGTCGCGGATTCCGTTGATTAGCGCATAACCAGCCAGGAACGCCGCGAAAACAGTACTAACACCCAAGCCCGCGGCGACTCCGACGAAGAAGCAAAGGATGGCAATGGCATATGTGACAAGTGAATGCGGCGACACTGCGCTATCGTCAAAACGCCAAAGCGTTTTGAGAAGCCGTGGAACAATCAGCATGGCAACCACAATGTAGCCAATGGTGGCCAAAACGTGATAGGCATTGGTTGCTATCAAGCCGTCTCCGACGGCCGAGCGATCGCTCAATGCAGTGGCAATTGCTAACACTCCCCACAACCCGACATCTTCGAGCATGGCGGTTCCGAGGATCAGGCTTGCAAAGCGAGTGTGAAGTATTCCCAGGTCTTGAAAAATCCGGGAAATCACGGGGATCGACGTTACCGCTACCGCACTGGCCAGCACCAACAGAGCCGACATTCTCGTTCCGTGTACACCGATCAGCGGATCCATGGGAATTGCGCCGAGCAAGCCGATGATCACAATGAACGCAAACGGCAACGGCGTCCCAATTCCGAGTAGCCACGCTGTTTCATGCCGGTTTGACGTTGATAGCAGACCTTGCACTTCGCTCCCGGAAATAAACATGAGCAACAGCAAGCCCAACCAGTAAACGAAAGAAAGGACAAGGCCAGTTTTGTTCGGACCGAGAATGGGATTCGTGAAGAGAAACGTAAATCCCGGCGAAGCGATCTTACCCAGTACGAACGGACCTAAGACAACACCCGCCAGAATCTCTCCAATTAACCTCGGCTGGGAAAGACGCTCAGCAAGATATCCAAATGCGTGCGATGCCAGAAGGAATACGCCAAGGATTACAATCGAAACACCAATTTCTGCCTCGGACATGGTAACAACCTTAATTAAGAGTGAAGCACAGCGGGAAGAGTCCGTTTCGTGCTGCGAGATTTATAGAAAGCCACCGAGAAGGACGGAGGCTATAAGGCAGCGCAGGTCAGGCTAATAATTGGCTGCCGAAGTATTGCGAAACTGATTAATTCATAAAGCGCAGTAGAGAAGCGCAGAAGACATGAGGAGACCAGGAAAGCAGCAAAAAAAGATCGCCCGAAGTTAGCTCATGCTGCATGGAATAATTCTTCAGACTGATCAGACCATCGCAGGAGTGGAGGTGTCCATTCCTGGGGACGTCATCGTAGAACACTCGATCAAGCGGAACGCGCGCCGCCTGGGCCATGAGTTTTAAATGATTGACTCCTGCGTTTGTTCCAAAGAAGGCACGAAGATCTTTTGGCTTAGCTCCGGACTTTTCCAACACTCTTTTACTGACTTCTGCCAACTCACGAACGCCGCCCTGGAACTGCGCCATGCTACCCGCACGACCAAGTGATCCCAGATGCGTATTGGTGATGCTTTCCGTGGCGCAGATCTCGAAGTTTCCCGGTTTTGTTGATACGAGACAGGAAACCGCGCCATCGCTAAAAATGAGATTTCCCTGGGGCCCGAGCCTGCTCATTTTCTTTCGTTGGGCGAACACGACGACTAAAACGTCATTTGATCCGCCGAACGCAAGGTCGGACGCGAGGGCCAGCGCTTCGCCGCTCGCACTGCAGGACTGTAGCGTCAGGCCGAGAATTCGTGCGCGTTCAAATCCGGCTTCATGAAGCGATGCGAACAAGTTCGTTTCGTCATCATCCGATACCATCGCATCAGAATTCGAACTCGCCAGGACCATCGTGCGGACGTCAGTTGATGGCAAAGATGCCGACCTTAAAGTCTCGGTCGCACTCGCAATGCACATCTCGGGGATGGTCCGTTCGTCCTCTCGCCACTGATCAAGGCCATTCTTGCGCAGCTGCTCGATAGTCTCCGTCGTGAGGGCTTCTTTCTCAGAAAGAGCTTCAATCGGTTTACCTGTACCGACGGTATAGGCAATGTGAGACAGGAATCGGCTGGAACCAGACGTCGCCATAGACATATCGCTAAAGCCTCGAAACTAAAATCGAAAGGGTCGATGTGACGCTAGCGGCATTCAGACAAGATGTCTGCAAAGGCTTTTGGATCGTCGTAGAAAGGGAAGTGGTTCGCCTGGGCCACCTCGAACACGCGGCAACTCGATTCCCGCAATACCGGAAGATACTTCAGATGCCGGTTCTCTTCGCCATAGACAAAATACTTTTCCATAGGCAGCGCGAGAAACCGGTCCAGGAGGTTACCGTCGTCTGAATACTTCACGAGCTGAAAACTATTGTCGTAGTACGCCCGTGGATTGGCTCGCTGCACAACCGTAAGATGACTGGCAAATCCTCGCCCGCGTCGCGCCGCAACCGCCTGCTTAATTTTCGGGAAAACCTCTTGTTCGAAGTGCTCATATGATTTACCAACCACGTGCCGGCTGAAGATGCAATCCTCAGGCGTCAAATTGCCTTCAACGTTCACAAAACCTTTTACTCTATCGGGATTGCGTTCGGCATACAGGAGTCCGATCAGACCTCCCATACTCCCGCCAACCAGCAGAAATCGATCGAGCTGAATTGCATTGACAAACGCCTCCATGACCTCGACAAGGCAATCAATGTCGAGCGGATGATTCACGTCGTAAGGCGAGCGACCACAGCCAGGATGGTCGTATGAGACCAGGCGGCATCCCTGAAGTGACGGCTGCTCCGTCATTGCGATGAAGTCTTCACATGAACAACCCAGGCCATGAACGTATAGAATCGTGTCCTCTGGTCCTGGCTGGTCAAAATAATGGATTTGAAATTGCCTGCCGCCGCACGCCTCGACGGCGATCTGCTGTTCCTTCATCTCGTTTTGTTCCTCTGATTCCATTATTCAGATTTCTTCCGGGACGGCAGCATCGACCACCGCCGCGATGTGTGCGACCGTCGGCTCTGACAGGAAGTCGAGCATCGATACACTGTCAAATCCGTTGTCCGCGAATTCCGAGAGAGCATCGGTGACGAGAAATGAACTGCCACCCAGGTCAAAGAAACTATCGAAAATCCCTACCGTTTCGAGCTTAAGAACCGTCGCGAAGATTTCTGCAACTTTGGCCTCTGTCGCATTCCGTGGCGTCTCAACTCCTACGGCAATCGTAGAGATGCTTTCCGCTAATTCCTGCAGTGCCTTGCGATCGATCTTGCCGTTGGGAGTAAGCGGAATCTCGTCCAGCGGAATCACATCGCTCGGAATCAAATTTTCCGGAAGCCGTTCACGCAGAAATGAGCGTATCCGAGGTCCAATGTCTTCCTTACGGATCCGGCGCTGCAAAACAACACAAGCGACGAGTCGATGGTCGTTGTCGCCGAACTCTTTGGTAATCACCACGGCTTCACTAACGATCGGATTCTGGCGGAGAGCCGTTTCGATGTCACCAAGTTCAACGCGCACACCGTTGACTTTTACCTGGTTGTCAACTCGCCCTCGATATTCAAGTACGCCGTTTGGCAGGAATCGTCCGAGATCACCAGTCTTATAAAGCAGTGAACCGGGCGTGAATGGATTCTGCACAAACTTCCGTGCGGTGAGTTCGGTATCATTGATGTAGCCGCGCCCCACGCCATCTCCGGCCAAACAGATCTCTCCTATAGCACCACCCTCCACAGGTTTCAAGTCCTCGTCGAGGACATAGGCCTGCGAATTGTAAATGGGGCGTCCGAGTGGGACCGACGTTGACGTGTATTTCCGATAATCCTTGAGTCGATGAAATGTCGACACATCCGAGCATTCTGCTACACCGTAGACATTGACAATTTCGGCCTGGCACTCGTTCGATTCCGCCCAGGCACGTATGCGAGAAGCCGAAATTGCTTCTCCACCCAGAAAGACGATGCGGAGTGATTTCAATTTCAACGCCGCTTTCGTAGATTTTTCGACTAGTGGATAAAAGGTGCTCGGCGCGCTATTCAGCAAAGTGATCTGACGGGCATCGATCGTTTGCAGTATCAAACTCGGATCGTAGTATTTCGACTCAAGCAGATGTAACTCCGCTCCTACGATCAACGGCATCATAATGCTTCGCTGCGTAATATCGAAGCTAAACGAGCTAATCACCAGGACTCTATCTTCGGAGTTGACGTTGAATTCGGTATCGAACCAATTCATTAAATTGGTCCATCCCGAGTGCGGAACGGCTGCAGCCTTGGCCCGGCCCGTAGAGCCGGAAGTAAAGATCACGTAGCAAAGGTCATCCAGAGTCCCGAGTGGCTCAGGATTGTCCTTGCTCTCTTTCGCAATCTCGGGCCAATCTCGATCGACGGCAATAAACCTCGACTTGTCATTCGGCAACTCAGCGACGAGATCCGCTGTCGTTAACACGACGGACATCTGGATGTCGTCCAGCATCGCACTCAAACGCTGATTCGGATATGAAGCATCGAGCGGTACGTAGGCGCCTCCCGCCTTTAACGTCCCTAATAATCCGATAATCATTTCCGGGCGGCGATGCATGCAGATCCCGACGAGAACACCGGGACCCACATCCATATGTCGGAGATAGTGCGCAAGCTGATTTGCTGACTCATTCAGCTGCGCATACGTAAGTTCCACGTTCCCGAATACCAGGGCCGTTGCGTCGGGAGTCTGTCGAGCTCGCTGTTCAAATAATTCATATAGTCGACACAACGGCAACGAAACGGGTTCCGGCTGATTTAGGGGCAGCACTCGTGCAGCCTTTGCGGGCGAACGTTCTTCGATTACTTGAGCTTCCATCTCAGTACCTTTTGCTTGTTATTATTGGGCGATGGTAAAAAGCACGTTACGCAATCTTTGCGAACGAATAAGAGATCATACGTACTGCGCTTCCAGAAGAACCGGCAACGCACGCTTATTGGACTCGCTCTCCGATTCATCCGAAATAATGAGGCGCGGCACGATTGGTTCCAACGTGATGGTCTCATACTGCTCCGGCACACCAATCAACCTGCGAAGCGTTGCGACACTAACAGCATCGTCCGCAGCGACTGCCGTTAGTATGGACACAAGTTGATCTCCAAACTGCTCCAAACTTTCCTTGTTAAATCGATTCGCCGGCGAAGAAAGCTGAACACAACCCTGGTTCGTCGCGGAAGATGGAACCAAGTCGAGCACGAGATCGAGGTTGTCGTACAAAGCGGCCCGATGCTCCAGACGCCTCTTGAGAACCTCGGAAGCGTCTTCCTCATCATTAGTTGAAACAAATGCAAAGCTTAACGAAGGAGCGACCGTTCCGCGTTCTTTCATCCGCGCTGCATTCGTTAACAAAAATAAAGCGTAGCGACGGTGCTCTTCACCTTGCGAAATCTGATTCCGCGTGCTTTGCACCAACTGTTCAAAACTAACCTCAGACTCTGCCTCGAGTGGTAGCGGAAACGGATCGCCGTCATCCAAAGAAAGCAGAACTGGCGCATCTTCACGACCGTCGAGGGATACCAGCGCGATGCCGTAGCTAGCCAGGATTGCGTCAACGAGCGACCCATCGGACAATCCCACTGGTAATTGGGGCAGCGACTTTGTCACCACTTCGGTTTCGCCTTCGGTGTCATTGTCTAACGCAGTGGACTCGCCGTTAAGCCCGGAGCTTGTTGTCAAACTCGAATGCCCGCGTGCAACGCTACGCCGGAATCTATCGATCCAAAACTCCTCCGCCGCAATGAATCGTTCGGGCGCGTATTGGTCGAGAACGGATAAATCCGGCGTTAGACCGCGATCAAACTGGGCGCTGATCTTGAAATTGTGCAAAAGATCCGGCGCCATCTCCTTCCGGAGTGGCTTTAAAAACCTTTCCTTGGCGGCAGCAGAAAAGAACTTCAAAAATGTCTTCTGCTGATCGATTGTCATTCCGTTCTTCTCCATCGCGTAAAGGAATGTCCAGTTGTATCCCGGATCAGGTATCCAGGTCGGTCCCTTTAGAGAAAAGAATGTTTCGACAACGAGTTCGACTGCCGTCTCGGCGTCCATGGTGTAATGCGACCAACCATAAGCTTTGCCATGTAGATTGAACTCTTCTCGTCGCCGCCAGACCGGTGTTGTTGGGTCGCAGAACCAGATCTGCGGCCGTGTGAAATCGGGGTTAATCTCTTCCAGGAAGTCGAGCGTCTCCCGAAACGTCGCATACGTTTCCCCAGGAAAACCAACCAGCATTGACAGCATCTGGCGAATACCAGCCCGCTTGAACAAAGGCATCGTGCGCCGGAAATCCTTCTTGTGCGCACCCTTATCCATGTTCCGCAACACCGGCTCGCTCGCCGATTCCAGTCCCAGAAATACGCCAATACATCCCGCTTGGGCCATCAGGTCGATCGTTTCTTCGTCGGTCTGATCGCAGCGGAAAAAGCAGTGCCACTTGAAGGGATACTTGTTCCGAATCATCATCCGCAACATCTCTTTGAAGTGCGGACGCGGAACGTTGAGCGTTGCGTCAATGAAAAAGATATGCGAGATGGTTCCGGCCTCCCGCATAGAGTTGAACTCCCTTTCGATACGATCCAACGTCATAAGCTCGTATCGTTCGTTGTTATGCTCGGGAAAGGCACAGAAACCGCAGGCGTAAGGGCAACCATCCGAGACACGCACGTTCGCCCATCCCGTCTTTGCATACTCACTGGCGAATAACGGGTAATTAATCATGTTTTGCGATAACGGATTGGTTTCTCGTTCCTTGGGCGTAATGACAAACTCCCGGCCCTTCTTGTAGGCGATGTTTTTAACCGTTGATAAATCCGCCCCGCTTTTCAGCGCGTCAATAATCTTGGTTAGGGTTTGCTCTCCTTCACGGACATAGCAGTAGATGTCCGCATTGAGGTAGCGAAACAGCGGCCTCAGATACTCAGGTTCACGCTCCTCCGCTTGCTTCGAAATATATGGACCACCGGCAACGATCGTCGCGTTCTTTTTGTGTTTGCGGATGAAAGATACTGCTTCGTAAATATTCTGCTCGAATACATACATCGTGCCGGTCAGCGCGATCGTCGTGTATTCATTCTCTTGCAATTTCTTCTTCAGCAGATCCTTCTCGAGATGGAACAGATTGACAAAATCAATCGTGTATCCCCTCTGGGTGAGATAGCTGCCGAGATAGGCGATCGCGGTCCAAAAGCAATCGCCGTTATAGAAGACTCTCTCCTCTTCCTTGGACTTTCCCTCGTTATAGAAGTGAGTAAGTATCTCCTCAGCTTCATAAGGTCTCCCTTTGTGCTCAACACAATTGAGGTGCATGTCTATAAACGCGACATGGTCCCTGCCACCCGACGAAGCCATGTTGTCGAGGATGTTGTAATACTGCTGGAAATCCAGCTCGTTGTGACCGATCAGTAAGCAATCGTAATGTGCCATAATTTTTTCTCCAGCAGTGACGGTATTACAATTTCCACTTTGCACACTGCCAACACGTTTCAGTGGAAAACTCGCCTAGCGCAGTTTGACGGCGGATTCGAAACTGTTCTCAAGTGTTGCTCGAGCCAGCTTCCACTTATCCTTATCGACAAAATGATCTTGCGTCCAAACTCGGGACCGAGTGAGCGCCTTGCCGCAATGGATGAAGGCCCAATAAACCGAGACCACGAGCATGGTTTTGGGAGGCTTACCATCGACGACGGACGCTGCAATCAGCTCGGGATCGCGCGACATAATCGCTGTTCCCTTAATTCGCAACGACTCATGCACACCCGGAATCATGAAGAACAATCCAATCTCGTTATTCACAACCAGGTTACCCATCGAGTCGAGCCGGTTGTTTCCGGTTCGATCCGGGATTACGAGAGTATGATCATCCAGGACTCGAACAAATCCCGGCGCATCCCCACGTGGACTGACGTCGATCCCGTTATCTGGAGTCGTTGTGGCAATAACAACGAGCGGCGAATGGGCAATAAAAAGACGACAGCTTCGATCAAGCTGATCGAGAACTGCTAAAAAACGAGGTGGAGCATAAGGTTCACGCAATGTATCGTCGTCGGTAACGATCGTGTCTTCACTACATACCCCGTCGCGCATCAGCTCTTCGGTTATGGCCATGACCAAACACCTCCCTCAATAAGTGTCAACAGTCCACAGTGACACTTTGTTGTCATTGACCGGTCATCACGGCAACTATCGCCGTTGATTCCGCGATCGCAAACAACTCATGTGAACAATCTAATAGGCTGCGATTTGATAGGAATAGGTTGGGTTGACGCACTCACCAGGTGTTTCTACTTCCGAGAGGACCTGGAACTTGAACCCTGCGTCGGTAAACAATCCTCGAATTTGTTCTACGTCGCGCAGCATGTGACGCGTGTGGAAAGAGGCAAACCGCTCACAATTCGCGATGAGTCTTTCCTCCAGCTCGGTCGAATAATTTGGAAAGAACTGTGAACCATACTGCCTTAGCCGTTCACGGGATTTGGCCGCATAACTTTCTCGCAGCTCCATCGTGGTCGGCTTGCCAAGCATCGCCGTGGTCACCAGAAATCCACCGGGTTTCAAAATCCTTCGCCATTGCTTCACAATTGTCGGCTTGTCAGGATCCTTGAGCACCGTCAGGAATTCGTCGGTGACGACGAGATCGTAACCATTTTCCGGAATTCTGGAGCTCAGCAGGTTATCAGCCTTAGTGTTCAGCGACGAAACGCCATTGCGTGCCGCGTACCACTCGCTCGATTGCAACGGAGACTGGCAGATATCAATCAACGTGATATCGGCCTCGACGCCGGCATACTCAATCGCCTGGTGCAGCGTACAAAGCATCCCATAATCAGCCGCGGCGGAAATGAATACATTCGGGCGCTTCACTCGAGTTAAGGCGTCAGCCAGGGTATCACGATAAAACGGGTACCATTTGGGGACGGCCACCATGTTAAGCAAACGCAGTATTTGCCACGTACCGTGGTACCAGTCGCAGTAGACCGGGTTTTCAACTGCTTTAGGGTGGTTCTTGATTGCCCATTCCTCCATGCCGCCTGTTTCCTTCGGCTTGCAATAGTCACCAGCCAAGGCGTTCATGTGCAGACTTGATTCAACCAGTTCCGTGAACTCGTCTTCGGTATAAATGCCTTGGAAAAGATCTTCCAGATATTCTTGCTGCGAGACTTGTGTGGCGCTCATTCAATTGTTCTCCTTGGTTTCACCTGTAAAAGTATTGTGTTCCGGACTGCCTACGGCCGATCCACAGTCGTCCTGGAACGTTGATGCTTTGAGTAGCTGCTGACACATCGAATGAGGCAACGTGCCAGTGTCCAATCGATTATTCGGTTTTTTTAGACCATGGTAAGGAAGTGAGTTCTGAAGATACCCGCGAAACTTATGCCGCCTTCGTCTGATCGATAACGTGTTTCGCCGTGGCTATTAAGTCGTTAACTGTGCGCGTGTCACCAATTCTGTCAGCGAACTGATTGAGGTCGAATTCAAACTCCTCTCCCAATCTCACAGCAAACGCGAGCAGGCCGAGGGAATCTATCGCAAGATCCTTCTGCAATGACATGTCCGGAAGAAGCTCCATTTTCGCTGAATCCGCAGGCAGCACCTCTCGCAGGAGTTCTAAGACTGTCGTCTCAGTGCTGTCTGTGGATCCGAACATACTGAGTTTCCCTCCTCATGCTGCTTGCTCTTTCTCAATCAAGGCTTTGACTGCCTCGTCTGACATTTCATCCACACTGACCAGTAATGCGGCGATTTCTTCAAAGCGCTGGCCATCGTTTGGATCCTGCCGGAGCTTGTTGGCAAACTCAGCTATTGTCGGCGCTTCGAACAACACAGTGATAGGAACTTCTATGCCGAATGCATCGCTCACGTTAACGTTGGCCATTGTGCCGAGCAGGGAATGTCCGCCCAGGCGAAAGAAGTTGTCGTGAACAGATATCTTCTCCACTTCCAAAATATCCATCCAGATTTTCGCCAGGACTGTCTCAAGTGGATCCCGTGGGGCCACATATTCGGTGATCGTCTTCACCACTTCGGCTTTCGGCAGGGCCGCCAGTTCGACTTCGCCATCAGCTGACAGCGGTAGTTGATCAAGCACTACATATGCTGCCGGTCGCAGATAATCGGTTACATATCCTAAGTCGCTAAGCGCAGGAGCCGTTGTGGCAGTGCCGTTCGGCACCACGTAGGCGACCAGACTCTTCTGTCCTTCTTCTTCATCAACTTTGATTAGGGTGTGCCGTACCGCAGAGTATTGGGTAACTACCGCTTCGATCTCTTTCAGTCTGATGTGGTGGCTGCCGATTTTGACTTGCTCCTGCAAGTTGCCGAGGTATTGCAGCTTGCCATCCGCATCGAGCCGCACCTGACAACCGGACGCATAGAGCCTCGAGCCCGGTTGGCTGCTAAATGGATTCGGAACGAAGGCCGCCGCAGTGTGATCTGCTCCTCGTAGATAGCCACGCAGGCGGTTGCTGACGCCGATATATAACTGGCCAGTGACGCCCATGGGAACAGGTTGGAATTCTTTATCAAGCACATAGCATTCAACCTGCGAGCCGCGCTCGTAAGGAATCAGCAGGGGCCACTGTTGCTCTGGTTCGTAGTACTCGCGTGACAGTTGAAACAGCGTTGCGGCCGGCAATTCCCGAATGTGCAGCAATCGTTTTCCTGGTAAGGACTGCAATAAGCGCGGCGAGAACCCTTCTCCATAAAGGATGACGGTATTCAACGTCGCAAGCTCTTCGCGGCTAAGCTCCAGGAAGCGGGTTACCGGAGCGCTGAGAACGTTGGCATCATTATTTACTGACAGATTATTTGCCGACAGCGATAACGTCGCGCCGCGCAGAAGAGTCGCAAAGACCGTCAGTAGATGAGAGTCACGCGCCGGCGACGAGAGGTCGAGCACCTGATCGCTCGCCGTGAGGCCGAGCACTTCAGTTGAACTTTGGACGGCGGACAAGAGACCTGCCTGCGTGCCGGCAATCCCCTGGGAGATGTAAGCGAGACTTTCGGGAGCGACTTCAATCTGACCATCACTCGCGGGCAGTTGGGCCAACTCGGGCTGCACGGTTTCAAATACCAGTTGGCGCACTCCCGGTGGCAGACTCTGTGCCACGCCGGCATCGGTGAGCACCAGTGCGGCGCCTGCTTCCTCCAGCATCGAGGCCAGCTGCTCCGCCGGGTAAGCTGGCTCCAGGGGCAGATAAGCAGCGCCGCTTTTGAGCACTGCCAGCAGCGCCACTATCTGATCGATCCCGCGTGGCAGACAAATGCCTACCACTGTTTCCACTCCCACGCCGTTGCCGCGCAGATAATGCGCCAGCTGATTGGAGCGCCCGTTCAGCTCTGCATAAGTCAGTTGTTCGTATCCATGGACCAGCGCCACCGCCTCTGGAGT
>Ga0207643_10001019_pt1 | contig 16621 bp, 9 predicted proteins | sample KBSMisM62_FD_184313 | JGI IMG/M metagenome (GOLD analysis project Ga0207643, IMG submission 184313) | Miscanthus rhizosphere microbial communities from Kellogg Biological Station, Michigan, USA - KBS Miscanthus M6-2 (SPAdes) (version 2) | ecosystem: Host-associated > Plants > Roots > Rhizosphere...
TTGGTGCGGATGAGAGGACTTGAACCTCCACGATGTCACCATCACAGGCTTCTGAGACCTGCGCGTCTGCCAGTTCCGCCACATCCGCAAGATGTCGGGTAGGTCATTATGCGAATGCGTTCATATGGTGTCAAGAATGCTGCAAAAGAGAACAAGTCAGGAAGAGGGGCTTGCCCCCGCTGTTTCCGGCGAGCGGGGGCAAGCCCCTCTTCCTGACTTGTTCTATTCCTACTTGCTTCTATCTATAGGCTACTTACCGGTTGCGTCGCCAACGGCGGTTGTGGTCGAAGTCACGGTCGCGATGACGGCGTCTCCATCTGATCGTGTCAAAATCCCGATCACGGTTCCGGCGACGTCTAAAAGTATTTTCGGAGCCTGAACGATTAGGTCCGCGTCCGTCCCAGCGACCATCACGTGCGTCGTGGCAGTTAACAAACTTCTCACATTTCTTATCAAAGCCGCGCGATACTCTGCGACCACGTCCCTGGCCCATCGCATCCGTCGCTACACTCACGACGATCAACAGGCTCAATACGAGAATTCCAAATAGCTTTCCTTGTTTCATCGGTTCCTCCCTCAATCATCATTGGCCTATGAGGTTCTCGGGGCCGCAATGGGCTACCATAGCATCAATCTTTATGCCGCTTCCACGACCTTTTGCTGTCTGGGTTATTATGTTTTCCTGGCAAACTGACTCCTATGGCAACCGTTAACCCGACGCAAGAACAACTGGCAGCACGACTTGCGGGCGTCCGCGCCCGGATTGAGGCCGCTGCCCAAAGGTGCGGCCGCCGCCCCGAAGAGGTCACCCTTATCGCTATCAGCAAGACCCATCCGGCGTCCTCCGTGAAACTACTGATCGAACTTGGTACAGTGGATGTCGGGGAAAACCGGGTCCAGGAGGCTGAAGAAAAGGTCACCGAAATAGGTCGTGACAAGGCGCGCTGGCACCTTGTCGGCCATCTTCAGGCAAACAAGGCGAGACGTGCCGTCAACATTTTTGAGGTAATCCACTCCATCGACTCTGTGGATTTAGCGCAGCGACTCGACCGGATATGTATCGAAGAAAGAAGAGAGAGCCTGCCCATTCTGATTCAGGTAGATCTCGGTCATGAAGAAACGAAATCGGGTATCGACGAATCGGAGTTAACCCATATGGTCGATAGTCTTGGACCATTGACGCGGCTGAAGCTTGTCGGGTTGATGACGTTGCCGCCGTTTTTCGAGGACCCGGAACAAAGCCGTCCTTTCTTTCGTCGTCTACGTGAGTTGAGGGACGAGCTCGCGCGGCGAGGCGCATTCGGGGAGGGGAAGGGCGAGCTCTCAATGGGTATGACTCACGATTTCGAGGTTGCGATCGAGGAGGGCGCAACGATGGTCCGTATCGGTACGGCTATCTTTGGCGAACGAGTTCCGAGACATTAAAACCATGCTCATCATTCTACGTACTCTCGAGTTTGTACAAATGGCAATCGGGGTTGTCATCTTCGGCGTGATCGTGTTGATGATCGTTAGGCTGATTGTTGACGGGATGGATTTAAATCCATTTGGTTGGGCGTCGCGCACTACGCGGCGTCTCACTGATTGGCTTGTCTTCCCCGTGCGCGGCGGACTACGCGATGTTGGCGCGGATCCAAAATTTGCGCCGCTGGTTGTCATACTGATAGCCATACTCCTCGGATTTTTCCTTGCTTGGTTAGCGCAGACAGTCTTCGGTACCGTCATAGGCGTTATAAACAGTGCGCTGCATGGTGCGATCATCCCACTGTTTGGCTGGATTATTTACGGTGTTTTGTCTGTCTATCTACTATTGATAAGTATGCGCGTTGTTTTTGGGTGGGCACGATTGAGTTACCAAAATCGTCTCATGCGTTTTTTGATAAACGCAACCGAACCGTTACTAGGTCCCTTACGGCGGATGATTCCACCGCTCGGAATGTTCGACATCTCGCCATTCGTTGCGGGCCTGTTAATCTGGTTCCTCCTCTCGGCGGTTTCGGTGACGATGTTGAGCGGTCCGGCAGGATCGTTGCGCGCTTTTTGAAACAGCAGCACACGCAGCCCGTATAAAACTAAAACTTAAGATGGACCCCGAGAAGGTTTCGCATTACAGAATTCTCGAGAAGCTCGGCGCGGGCGGGATGGGTGTCGTCTATCTTGCCGAAGACATGAAGCTCGGCCGCAAGGTCGCGATCAAGATCCTGGGTCATGAATTTACTACCAACAAAGACCGTCTGAATCGTTTCGAACAGGAAGCGTCAGCGGCGTCGAACCTGAATCATCCGAACATTCTCACGATCTATGAAGTCGGAGTAGATGATGACCGGCATTACATCGCCACTGAGTACATCGACGGCGTCACCTTGCGGCGGAAGATTGCTGCTACCCCACTGCAGATACCGGAAATTCTCGACGTTGCCGTCCAGGTAGCGAGCGCGCTCGAAGAAGCACACACCGCCGGGATCGTTCATCGCGACATCAAGCCTGACAACATCATGGTGCGTCGCAACGGCTACGTGAAGGTGTTGGACTTCGGCCTGGCAAAACTCACCGAGACCGTTGACAGAAGTCCCCTGGACGCCGAAGCCGCCACAAGAGTGTTGGTGCAGACGGACGCCGGTGTAGTGATGGGCACGTCTCACTACATGTCGCCGGAACAAGCGCGCGGCAAACCGGTCGATGCGCGCAGCGACATCTGGAGTCTTGGCGTAGTGATCTATGAAATGATCGCGGGTCGAACTCCTTTTGAAGGTGAAACGTCGACGGACGTAATCGTCGCCATCACGCAGAAAGAACCGCCGCCACTTGCTCGTTTCGCGCCCGACGTGCCCGCGGAGCTCGACTGGATCGTGATGAAAGCTCTGCGAAAGGATCGTGACGAGCGTTACCAGACCGTCAGGGAACTGATCACGGATCTGCGCCGGCTCAAGCAACGGCTCGAGTTTGAATCGGAGCTGGAGCGATCCGCGGCGCCCGGCAGCTTCACGCGATCGAAGATCAGTGAGCCCGGGGCTTTGCCAACATCTACGCAACGCGCGACGCCGACTGCGGAAAAGACCGTCAGTCACGTTTCGAGCGCCGAGTACATCGCGAATGGAATCAAACGTCACAAAGTCGCGGCCGCCGTCATCGCGCTTTTTCTCCTCGTCGCAACTGCTTCTGCGTTCTATTTCTATCGCCGCAATTCGCAGCCGCTGACCAGCCGGGACACAGTTCTTCTTACCGACTTTGTCAACACTACTGGCGAACCGGTTTTCGACGGCACGCTCAAGCAGGCGCTCGCAGTGCATCTCGGACAAACGCCGTTCTTGAACTTGTTTCCCGAGGAGCGCGTGCGCGAAACGCTGCGGTTCATGGGCCGGTCGCCTGACGATCGGATCACGCGTGATGTTGGTCGGGAGATCTGCCAGCGCCAGGGAATCAAGGCCATGCTGACTGGTACGATCGCGAGTATTGGTAGTCACTACATGATCACTCTCGACGCGATCGATCCACGCTCGGGAGCTTCGATTGCGAGCGAGAATATCGAAGCCGAGAGCAAGGAGAAGGTGCTTTCTTCGATTGGCATCGCCGCTTCGAACCTGCGACAGAAGTTGGGCGAGTCGTTGAGCTCGATACAGAAGTACGACGTGAACATCGAGCAGGCCACCACGTCTTCGCTGGAGGCGCTGAAGGCCTATGCGATGGCTAACGAGGAGCGCGCGAAAGGAAGAGCGCGCGAATCGTTGACGCTTTATAAGCGCGCTGTCGATCTCGATCCGAATTTTGCGATGGCTTACGCACGCATTGGCGTTTACTACGGCAATGAGGCACAGATTGAAGCCGCAAAAGAATACACGCAGAAAGCCTACGACCTTCGCGATCGAGTCAGCGAACGTGAACGGCTCTACATCATGGAGAAGTATTACTCGTTTCTCACCGGCGAAATTGACAAGACGATTGAAACGTTGCAAACCTGGGCCAGGCTCTATCCTGACGATTTCATACCTCACAACAATCTCTCTCTCAATTACAAGTTTCTGGGCCGTAACGAAGAATCGTTGAAGGAAGCTTTAGAGGCGGTCAGGTTGAGTCCGAATAATATCAACGCGCGAGAAAATCTGGTCGCCGGTTTTATATTGATGGGACGGCTTGACGAGGCTGAGCAAGCGGCGCAGGAGTTACAGAAGATTAATCCCGATGCCTTAGTAGCGCGTCTGAGTAACCACTTCTTTGCTTACCTGCGGCGAGATCAAGCCACGATGGATCGAGAGATGCAGTGGGCGAGTGGCCGGCCCGAAGAAGCAGAATTCACGGCAAGACTGAGTGGTATTGCCTTGTATGAAGGCAAAGCAAAACAGGCTGAAGAGTTGCAGAAGCGGGCGCTGGAAATGTTCAAGCGCCAGAATCGTGCGGAGAACGGCGCCGGTGTCTTGATGGATCTGGCGGGCGAGTTCGCGATGCTCGGGAAGTGCGATCAGGCTAAGGCAAATGCGAAAGCAGCGATAAATTTGCTACGAGGGCAGACGAACCTTGCAAAAGGCGCTGGTGTTTACGCGGCCTGCGACGATCTGAGTCAGGCGCAGTCGCTTTTGGACGAGGCTCGCACCGCTCATCCGAAGAACACGGTTATTGCTTCGATGGCGGTTCCGATAATTGCCGCGGCTGTTGAGAGGAGTAAGGGTAACTTTAGTCAGGCGGTCCAGTTGTTGGAAGCTGTACGTCCTTACGAGACTGGCATGATTGTCGGCTCCTCGACGAAGTACATGAGAGGCAATCTTTATTTGCAGCAGCGGATGAGCAAGGAAGCAGCAGCGGAATTCAAGGCGATCGTAGACCACCCGGGAATAGATATTCTTTCCCCGGTGAGCGTGCTCGCGCACCTTGGCCTGGCCCGCGCAGTGGCAATCAGCGGCGACACAGCGTCCGCACGCAAGTCATACCAGGATTTCTTCGCGCTCTGGAAAGACGCCGACCCCGACCTCCCGGTCCTCGTGCAAGCTCGAAAAGAATACGAGCAATTAAAGTAGGCCACGGATCACACAGATGAAATCCGGATTTTATCCGTGTCATCCGTGTGTGATATATTGCCGTCCCTGACGACCCATTCCAGAAGGATTCAACTCAAATGTCCGGACACTCGAAATGGCATAGTATCAAGCACAAGAAAGGCGCGCTCGATGCCAAGCGCGGCAAACTGTTCACAAAGTTTATTAAAGAGATCACCGTCGCGGCGCGTTCCGGCGGCGGCGATCCAGACGCAAACGCTCGTTTGCGCAAGGCGATCCTCGATGCCAAGGGCGGAAACATGCCCAACGACACGATCGAACGCGCGATCCGTCGTGGCACGGGTGAAGAAGAGGGCGTCAACTACGAAGAGATCACTTATGAAGGTTACGGCCCAGGTGGCGTCGCGTTGCTGATCCAGTCGATGACTGACAATCGCAACCGCACGGTGGCTGAGATTCGCCATCTCTTCTCGAAGAACGGCGGCAACCTCGGTGAGAGCGGCTCAGTGGGTTGGATGTTTGAGAAGAAGGGCTACATCGTCGTCGACAAGGCCTCAAAATCCGAAGAGGAGCTATTTGAGCTCGCGATCGACGCCGGCGCCGACGATCTGCGCGACGACGAAGACAATTTCGAGATCATCACTTCGCCTGAAGCTTTCGATGCTGTCCTAACCGCAGTGAAGGGAGCAGGAATCGAACCGCAAGTCGCCGAAGTCGAGATGATGCCGCAGAACTACATTCGACTCGAAGGCGCAGACGCGCGCCAGATGTTAAAGCTGATGGAAGCGCTCGAAGACCACGACGACGTGCAGAAGGTTTCAGCGAATTTCGATATCAGCGAAGCTGACATGGCAGCAGCATAGTTAGGCTTGGGCCTGCTGTGCCACGGATTCTTCAGTCTTAACCGGTTCACCCATCACAACCCGAACGTTGTGCGTTTTCTCATCGTCGACTAGTGTGATCGCTTCGCCGGCCTGCGCCACTCCATCCACCTCAACATTCACGACGCCACGACTGACGCCAAGCGGATTCTCGACCTTAATCCTGTAAACCGCGCGCCCGCGCCGGTAAGTGATCTCAAACTCGCGCCACCAGCGCGGCACGGACGGATTGATCTCGAGCCGCTCGTGCTGCAGTTTGAACCCGAGTATCGATTCAAGACCCGCGCGATACATCCAGCCGGCCGATCCCGTGTACCACGTCCAGCCGCCACGACCGGTATGCGGTGGCACCGCGTAAACATCACCTACCGCAACGTAAGGTTCGACTTTGTACTTGTGCAGACCAGCACGCGTTGAAGCGTGATTGATCGGATTGAGCAGCGCGAAGAGCTCACCGGCGCGCTCGCCGTCGCCGAGCATCGAGTACGCGATCATGGTCCAGATCGCGGCGTGTGTGTATTGCCCGCCATTTTCACGCACACCCGGAACGTATCCTTTTATATAACCCGGATCGAGCGCGCCCTTGTCGAACGGCGGCGTGAACAGGATCACGAGTCCATCACCACGCCTGATCAAGTACTCTTCGACAGCAGCCATCGCACGTCCCATGCGATACGGATCCGAAGCGCCGGAAATCACCGCCCACGACTGCGCGATCGAGTCGATGCGACATTCTTCATTCCGTGCCGAGCCCAACGGCGTGCCGTCGTCAAAATAAGCACGGCGATACCAGTCACCATCCCAGGCCTTTTCTTCAAGCGACTTCCGCAGATTTTCCAGGTGTTTGCGATAGCGATTGCCTCGCATCTTCTGCTTGCGCGAGTCAACGTGCGGCATAAAAGCAGCGATCGTCATGTGGAGAAACCAACCGAGCCAGACACTTTCGCCTTTGCCGTTAATACCGACCCGATTCATGCCGTCGTTCCAATCGCCACTGCCCATCAGCGGCAGGCCATGTTTGCCGAGGGCCAGGCTGCGGTCGATAGCGCGAGCACAGTGTTCGTAGATCGATGCTGATTCCTCAGACACGGCAGGCTGCGTATAAACCTCATGCTGATCGGGTGTAAGCGCCGGCTGATCGAGAAAGGGAACTACCTCCTCGAGGACCGAAGCGTCGCCGGTGACGTTAACGTAAAACGCGGTCACAAACGGCAGCCACAGCAAGTCGTCGGAAATCTTCGTGCGCACGCCTCTGCCACTCGGCGGATGCCACCAATGCTGTACGTCACCTTCCTTGAACTGATGCTGAGCTGTCAGCACGATCTGTTGGCGCGCGATTTTCGGACTGCTGTAGACCAGCGCCATGACGTCCTGCAACTGGTCGCGAAAACCAAACGCGCCTCCGGATTGATAAAACGCTGTGCGCGCCCAGATGCGACACGAAAGCGTTTGATACAGCAGCCAGCGATTGAGCATCGTGTCCAGCGCTGTGTCCGGTGTTCGCACTTCGATCGTGCCGAGCAGTTCGTCCCAGTGTGCCAGCACTCTTTCGAACGCTGCGTTTACTTTTCCCGGCTGCCTGAAGTTTGCGACAACAGCCTCCGCCGCGGCCTTCGACTCCTCCTCGCCGAGCAGGAAGAAGACTTCGCGCGCTTCGTTCGGCGCCAGCTCGATGGTCGTTTGAATCGTGGCGCATGGATCGAGGCCCGCACCATCGCGTCCCGCGAGTCCTGCGCGCCTGAGCGCGGCTGGCGTTTCAAGCGAACTGTTGCGACCGATGAACTCCTTGCGATCGCACGTCGCACCGGAAAATCCTTCACTCGAGGCGACAAACGCGACGCGCTCGGCAAACTCGTTATTAAAAGGGTTCTTCGCGAAGATCGTGGACGAGTCTTGATCGATCTCGGTGATGATGTAAGGCGCTGACGACGACCTCGAAACACCGAGCACCAGCTCGTTGTAGTTGGTCACTGACAGTCGACGTTTCCGGCCCGTGCGATTGCGCAAACGTAGCAGCGAGATCTTTACCGGGGCATCGAGTGGAGCAAACACGAGCAACTCCTGTGAGATGCCGTGACTGGTGTGCTCAAAAACGCTGTAGCCCTGGCCGTGCCTGATGATGTACGGCTCTCGCTCGCGTACCGGCAAAGGCGTGACGGACCAGACGGTGCCGGAGTCTTCATCGCGCAGGTAGACGACTTCGCCGAGGGGATCGCTGACCGCGTCGTTGGACCACGGCGTGAGACGGTTCTCGCGGCTGTTGAGCGACCAGGTACACCCACCACCTGTTTCGGTGATCTGAAATCCGAACTCGACTGAGTTACCAATGATGTTCGACCAGGGCGCGGGCGTCCACTGTTCCGCACCGAGGTGCGTCACGTACTCGCGACCGCCCTGATGAAAACCGCCCAGCCCGTTAAAGAAAGACAACTCAGGCGGCGGCACCGTCAATTCAGGATAACTTTGCGAAGGCAGCCGCGGCACCAGAGGAGGCGGCAATGGCTCCTGAACGCCCGGTCGCTCGAGCTGATCCTCGAACGAGCCGCGCTCCGCAACGATGACAACGCGCGCCACGGCATGCAGCAGAATGCGATCTGCTTCGGGCATTTGATCTGCCCGTCGCAGGTAAACCCCGCCGGGTTTGTCCTGCAGTCCTTGCAGGCCACTCGTGCGAACGATCGTTTGCAGCTCCTGGTCCAACAACTGAAGATAGCTGGTTGGCGTGTCGTTCAGAATTACGAGATCGATTTTGAGACCTTTGAAGTGCAGGTACTCGTGACCGCGCACGAGCTTCCGCACCGTTCGCAGGTCGTCGGCTTTGCTGATCCTGACGACGACGATTGGCAAGTCGCCGCTGATGCCGTAAGCCCAGAGACTCGATTGTGCTTTTGTGTTGAGGGCGAGCACGTGCGAGCGGGGGCGTAATGAAGGATCGGAGTAGAGAATGCGCGCCGCGAGACGTTGAAAAAGGTGCGCCTCTTCCGAATCCATCTTGAGGTGACTCATCTCGACTTGTGCTTTAGTCCATGCGAGACGCAGTTCACGCTCGAAGATGTTCGGATCGTGATACTTGTCAGCCAGCGCCATCGCCTCTTCGCGCGAACGCGCCACGGCCGTGCTGAACGCGCACCGCACCGTTTGATTGGGCTGAATTCTCACGCGCCGTCGCAGGCTGAACACCGGATCGAGCACAGCGCCGGTCGTATTTGAAAGCGGACGATCTTCCATTACCGCGATCGGATTACCCGGTGTGCGCCCGCGCCCGAGGAACCGGCCGCGATCGGTTTCATATTGCACCGCGCCGACCATTTCACCCTCGGCAACTACGACGTGAACGCCCCAGATTGGTTTGTCTTCAGACGAACGCTGGCGACGGTGAGCAAGGATCGCGTTCTCGCCGGCGAAGAATTCAGTCTCGACAAAGAGATTGCTGAAGGCCTGGTGGGCGTTGTCGGCCTCGGGAGTGTTCAGCACGACTTCCGCGTAACTGGTCAACTCGATCTCGCGAGTGCGTGAAGAGAGATTCGTCAAAGAGATACGACGCACTTCGGCGTTGTCTTCCGCTGAAACAACCACTTCCATGCGCGTGGCGATGCCGGAGTCAATACGGCGGAAGTCGGCTTTCTCTTCGGAAAAAGCAACGTGATACGACTGTGGCCGTCGCCGCACCGGTTGATGCCCGGCTGACCAAACCGTGCCGCTACGCACGTCGCGCAGGTAGATAAAAGCGCCCCAGTTGTCTCGCGTCACGTCTTCACGCCAGCGCGTGACAGCGTTGCCTTCGCAACGTGAATAACCCGAAGCCGCAGTCGTGATCATCACGTTGTAAGTGCCATTCGAGAGCAACTGCGTGCGCGGCGTCGAAAAATCTGCTGACTCGTAAACGCGCGTGATCATGCCCGGTAGTGTTTGTGCGGCGACACGTCCGGTCAGCACTTCTTCGGCGCGCGGATGGGCGGCGGGCACGCCGACGGGGATGCGCTCCTGCAAGAGCAATTCGGTCGCCTGAACGACGGGTTCGGAGTGAAAACGTCTGGGCTCGAGATCTTCGTGGAGAATGTTCGCGAGTGAAACCAGACTCATGCCCTGGTGGTGCGTCATGAAGGCGCGAATCACGACCGACTTCTGACCTTCGGGCAGACGCTCCGCGGTGTAATCGATCGATTCGTAGAAACCGTATGGTCCAAACGCGCCCTCTTTTCGCAGCCGCCGCAGATTGCTCATGGCCGCAGCCGGATCGACAGTCAACGCCAGCATCGTTGCGTAAGGTGCGACCACGAGATCTTCAATCAAGCCGCGCTTCAAACCGAGACCGGGAACGCCGAACGGTCCATATTGATAGTTGAGATGAAGATCGCGCACGTTGTAAGCGGCTTCCGAGATGCCCCACGGCACGCCGCGCTCCTCGCCGTATTCGATCTGGCGTTCGACAATAGTGCGATAAGTCTCGGACAACAACGTCGCCGAATAATTCTTCATTACCAGCAGCGGCATCAGGTATTCGAACATCGTGCCGGTCCATGAGATCAACGCGCGTCCGCCGTCGACTTTTGTGAGCGCGCGGCCCATGCGGAACCAGTGTTGTTGTGGCACGTCGCCTTTGGCGATGCCGACGAAGCTGGCGAGACGCGCTTCCGAAGCGAGCAGATCGTAATAAGAGTCGTCTGCGCGTGAAGCGGTGACGTTGTAGCCAATCGTGAACAGTTTGCGCTCGACGTCGAAGAGGAACGAGAAATCCATCTCCTCGACGATTTGATCGCAACGGCGCGCGAGACGGCTCAGGCGCGAGAGTGTGTCGGATGAAGCACCGGCTGATTGTTCGAGTGCCTTTGTAAGTCTGGCCGCAGTTTGCGCTAAATCCGGCGCGACATGCTCCTGCATGGCTGCGAGTTGGACCAAAGCTCGATCGCAGAGTTGCGGGATCTCCGCGAGTGTCGGAACACGCTGGAGTAGTTTGAGGATTGGCGCCCAGTCTTTGTCTGTGTTGCCGATCTCGGTTCCCACTAACGACAGTAAGCGACCCCAGTTGGTGAGCGATTCCGCGTCCCGGCGACGACAATCGACCTGGTGTTGTAGCGCTCCAACCCACCATCGCAACTCTTTGAAACTGACTTCGCCGTGCTCGTGGGCGAGGGCGTTTACGATGTCGTCAATTTCGGAAGCGCGACGGCCGAGCGAATCGAAGAGCACAATCCATTGCTGCAGGTTCTCGCCGGGTTCGATCTTAAGTAATTGACGGCACGCGGCGATCTCGTCCTGCAACTGCCTGACGGTCACGACCTCGGTGCGTTGTCGAAAGCTTCCGAGGGTCAAGGCTTCGGTGGCGATCGCGTCGATCGTGTCCTTAAATCCCTCGATGACAAATTCGTCAAATAGAATTTTGTCGGGAAACTCGACGCAGCCTTGCTTTACTGCGAGCAGGTGTCCGGCGAGGTTGCCGCTGTCGACTGTCGAGATGTATTGCGGCAGTAACGGCTCGAGCGTTTTCGTGTCGTACCAGTTGAAGAAGTGACCGTGGAGGCGGCCCAACTTGTCCATCGTGCCAAACGTCAGCTCTTCGCGTTCGACGAATTCGAGTGCGCCGACGTAACCCAGATCGCGCGCCGCTGACGTAGCCAGCAGCAACAAGCCGATGTTTGTTGGAGATGTGCGATGCGCAATAATCGGCGCCGGATCTTCCTGGTAGTTGTCGGGCGGCAACCAGTTGTCTTCCGCGCCCACGAAGGTTTCAAAGAAGCGCCAGGTTCGTCGTGCGATCACGCGCGCGAATGAAGCGTCCTCCGCGCTCAAGAGTTTTCGTTCGGCTGGTCGCGGTTTGCTGACCAGGTATGCGATCAACGGCGAGATCAGCCAGATAAGGGCGAGTGGGCCCATCACCGGCAGGCCTGACGGCTTGAAAGCTAACGTGAGTCCGAGTGCAGCTAACGAAAGCACCGGAGCAGACCACATGAAGCGGAGGAATGAGCCGAGAGTGTTTCGCGCGGACTGTTCCGTCTCTGCTGCTGAGACCCACTCGAGTAGTTTTTTACGCGAGATCAGTTGCCGGTAGAGCGCGCGAATAATCGCGTCGCACATCAGCCACGCCTGGTGCGCCAGGAAAACAAACGACAGCGCTATCTGCGCGATGTTGGTGCGAAAGTCGCCCCACACGCTCCAGAAATGGCTGGTCCAGGGAATGCCACGCGGGTGCATCAACAGACCCGTAGTCACGTGCAGTTGAACCGGAAACGCGATGACCAGAAAAACAAAAAGTGACCAGAGCCACGGCCGGCCCGGAAACAACGCGCACGAAGCGACAAGCCACAGCAACAACGACGGCGCGACTAGGCTCCGACGCAAATTGTCGAGGATCTTCCAGCGTGCCCTGAGCGGCAGCACGTTGCGCACTTTTCGACCTTCGCCGTCACGCACCGTAGGAAAGAGCCAGCGCATGATTTGCCAATCGCCGCGCGTCCAGCGATGCGCGCGCTTGGCGTAGCCTTCGTACGAAGCGGGATAGTCGTCGAGTAGCTCGATGTCAGTGGTTAATGCTGCGCGAGCAAATAATGACTCGAACAGATCGTGACTCAGCAGCGAGTTTGGCGGAACGCGGTTGTCGAGTGTGTTTTGAAAAGCGTCGACGTCGTAGAGACCTTTGCCGGTGAAGTTTCCCTCGCCGAAGAAGTCCTGGTAAACGTCTGACACTGCCGTCGTGTAAGGATCGATGCCGGTATAACCGGAAAAGACCTGGACAAACTTCGAACCCGAAGCACTCGCCAGCGAGATGCTCACGCGTGGTTGCAGGATTCCGTAACCATGCGTGACGCGGTTTGTCGCCGGATCGATACTGGGTTGATTTAGCGGGTGGATCGCGGCGCCGATGAGCTTGCGCGCTACGTCGCGCGGCAGTTGAGTGTCGGAGTCGAGCGTTATGACGTAACGGATAGATTTCAGCAGCGCATCGCCGGCGGTGCGCACGACGAAGCTCGTATCCTGTGCGCCGCGAAGCAGGCGATTGAACTCTTCGAGCTTGCCGCGTTTTCGTTCCCAACCCATCCACTTGTTTTCACCGGGATTGGATTGTCGCCGGCGGTGAAAAAGATGAAATCGTTCGTTGCCATGACGGCGATTCAGTGCGTCGATGCCGCTTTGCGCTATTGCGAGGAGGTTTGAGTCAGTCGACGTTTCTTCCGACGCGGCGTCTGGGAAGTCGCCGAGCAAAGCGAAATAAACGTGCTCGTCCTGGTTGGCGAGGTAGTGGACCTCGAGTCGTTCAACCAGCTCGTGAACTTGCGACTCATTAAGGAATATCGTTGGGACCACCACGAATGTCGCAGCTTCCGCGGGAATGCCCTTCGCGGTGTCCATGCGCGGCAGCAGGCGTGGCGGGAAAAAGTGCGTGAGATCCCAGTTGAGTACGGTGAGTACAAGATCGCTTGCTGGAATCAGCGCGAGCAGTGCAGTCACAACCAACAACTGCCAACCTGCGCCGTGGGCATACATCATGTAAAGCAGCAGACTCATGACGAGCACGGTCAAGAACGTGAGTGTGCCGAGGTATGTCCCGGTGGAATGTCGCAGCAGAAAGCGACGCAAACGTTCGCTGGGCCGTGGTTGATAACCAAAACTGTTTTCGAGAAGAGTTAAACCGGCGTCGATGAGGAAATAGCCGACGTGTTTTTTCGGACCCGATTCTTCTTTTGTTTTGGCTGCGAGATTGACTGCCGCTTCCGCGATTTCAAGCTCGCTTGCGCGGGTTCGCTTGCTGATACGTTCGATGACGTGGCGGTAGCGGTCGCGCGCGGCAAATTCCATTCGCGAATAGACGCCGGCTGGATCGTTTCCGAGGAGCGGCTCGATCAAACTGACTTTCTCGAAGAAGTCGTTCCAGTCGAGCGTGGAGAGGAGACGCATGCTGGTGATGATGTTTCCGACCGTGACCTGTGCGCCTGCCTGGCGTTGGTGTTCGGCGTGAATTATCTGCTCGATGCTGGTGCCTGTCTTCGCCAGTTGCTTTTCGATCCAGTCCATCACCGGCATCACGGAAGGATCCTGTTCGCGCAAGCGTTGTACGAGTTGGACCACAAACGTCTGTGGTAGCTCTTCTCGTTTGCCGAGTCGTTCCATTATGGCTGGCATGACGCCCGCAGGCTGAAGCGAGGCGAGCTCGAGTAGTTTGTCCGCGAGTTTGTCGGCTTCTTCGCGTTTCGCGCGCGCACGAGCGATGGTGATGGCGAGGCGGCGCAGGTTTTCCACCAGCGCGAGACGCAGCGTGATGGCGACGGCCCACAGTTCACCAATTGAGAGCGGCGCGACGGTTTGGTACGCGCGGATGAATCGTTGCAGCGTTTTTGTTTCGAGACGCGAGTCGGTGTGCGCGATCAGCTCGAGCGCGACTGAGTAGATTCGCGGATAGCCTTGCAGTTCACCTTCGGCGAGTTTTGGAAGTTCGTGATAGTAGCTCTTTGGAAGGTCCTGGCGAATCTCGCGCAGTTGTTCTTCGACGATGTGATAGTTGTCGACTAACCATTCCGCGGCGGGAGAAATCGCGCGGCCTTGCCGTAGTGCTTCGACCAGCGCCTTGTAAGCGGCTTCGAGTCTACGGCCGTTGTCTTCAAGACGCGGAAGTAATTGCGCGCGGCCTTTGCGGGTGACGGTTTTGTGTTGAGCTGCGAGCGTCTGTGCGTACTGCTCGAGACGTTCAACGCTGAAGAACTCTGCCTGAAATGGTTTCTCGTCCATATAGCCCGTGGGCTTGCGGACGAATGAAACCAGCGATTCTAAGAACTCACTCATGACGATCAAGTAGGGGGAATTTGAAGGGATAACTCAGAATATCACGAAGTTGTGGTTTTGACCTTTGTGCTGAGGTTATACTTTCGCGCAATGCGCGTTTTAGGAATCGATCCGGGAAGCCAGACGACGGGATGGGGTGTTGTCGAAGGTGACGGACGCCGTTATTCGCTGATTGCGTTCGGGTCGGTTCGCGTACCGTCAAGCCTGGCGTTTTCGGCGCGGTTGCTGAGGATATGTAACGGGTTGGAAGAAGTGATTGCGCAGCATCGACCTGATGTGTGTGCGCTTGAAGATGCTTTCCTCGCGACTAATGTCAAAGTCAGCATGAAATTGGGGCAAGTGCGTGGCGTGGTGTTGCTGGTGGCGGAGCGTGCGGGGCTTGAGATTCACGAGTATTCACCGCGCTTGATTAAGCAGACCGTTGTTGGGTATGGGAATGCGGAGAAGCACCAGGTGCAGGAGATGGTGCGCTTGCTGCTGTTGCTGAAGACTGTGCCGTCGCCGCATGATGCTGCGGATGCGTTGGCGGTTGCGATCTGCCATTTTCATCACGCGCAGTTTCGCGAGAGAATAGCTGCTGTGTAAGAATAGGACCGATAAGTCCGATAGGACCTATAAATACCTCACGGTTGGAGAAACAATATGATTCCTCACAAGCTCACGTTTTGCCTGCTTCTGCTTCTTTTTGATCCGAACATAATTTTTGCTCAACAGAGAAAGCCGCCGGCTGGAGGGCGTCTGGCCGTTGTTGTCGATGAGCGACTCGCGGCGCTGCGCGCCACGCCGCAGCTCAATGGAAGACTCGTGCGCCGTCTCGGTCGTGGACGGTTGGTGGCGGTGCGAGCCGTGAAAACGAGTTCTGAAGGGATCGTGTTCTTCTTGGTGAACGTCACGAGCCGCACGCACGGATGGATTCAACGTGAAGCAGTCGCTTCGTCATCACGCGCCGGAGATGATCAAAAGCTCCTGCGTCTAATCAATGCTTCTAGTGGATTCGATCGAATCGCACGCGCACGAATCTTTTTGGATCACTTCCCGCGCTCGCCGCTGCGACCCGATGTACTATTGCTACTCGGCGACACGGCAGAAGAAGTTGCGATAAAGCTTTCCAACGACGCGACGCGACGATTGAAAGAAGGACTGGGCGATGCTCCGGAGTTCAGTTATTACCTCAATCACGCCAACCTCGATCGTTACAACCGCCAGCGCGTCGGCTTCATCTTCGACAAATCGACCAAGCGCTTTCACTACGACGGTGCTGCCTGGCGCGAGCTGATCCGCCGGTATCCTAAAACGAAAGAAGCTGCTGAAGCGCAAAAGCGCATGCAGTAGCTTTACTCTCATCTGCGTATGATGTAAACTGCGCGCATTATGTTATTAAGAGTTCGAAAACTTCCAGGAGAAAGCAAAATGGGCCTCACACATGTTGCCGTTAAACTACGCAATCGCGATTCTGATGAGGAATTTAACGCAAGTTTCCTCGTAGATACAGGGGCGACCGATTCAATGGTTCCAGCGTGCGAACTGAAGAGAATTGGTATCAATCCTACCGGCAAAAAGACTTATGAACTCGCTAATGGCGAACTCGAACAGTATGAGATTGGTTATGCTGAGTTGTCCTTTATGGGCGAGACTATGATATCGCGAGTTATCTTTGGGCCAGACAATTCTGAGCCTATACTCGGCGTAATAGCTCTGGAGTCACATGGCTTAGTAGTTGATCCGTCGACTCAAACGCTGAAAAGGCTTCGGGCGTTGCCGTTGAAACAGATGGCTTAGCAAATAATTGTCGCTGAACGGGCGTTTCCACACTAAACTCTCAAAATCTGTGCCCACGGGTGTTAATAAACCCTTAAACCCTTCGTCTTCAGGGTGTAGACGAAGGAGAATACCCTTGCAGGCAGCAGTTAAACCCTTGCGATTAGTGGAAAATCAACCCGCCAGCGAGCTGGAAAACCTTTTCCAGGCACATCACGG
>Ga0207643_10001020_pt1 | contig 16618 bp, 14 predicted proteins | sample KBSMisM62_FD_184313 | JGI IMG/M metagenome (GOLD analysis project Ga0207643, IMG submission 184313) | Miscanthus rhizosphere microbial communities from Kellogg Biological Station, Michigan, USA - KBS Miscanthus M6-2 (SPAdes) (version 2) | ecosystem: Host-associated > Plants > Roots >...
TTACGCGATGGCGAGAGATGGACTGTTCTTTAAGCGAGTCGGCAGCGTCAACTCGCATCATGTGCCTGCGGTGGCGTTGATTGCGCAGGGGCTCTGGGCGTCGCTGCTCGTGCTGCCGCGCACGGTGACGGTTAATCAACAAACAGGCGGGTATACGTTTGGAAATGTTTACACGCAACTGCTCGAATACATTGTTTCCGCGGATCTGATCTTGTACGTGCTGATGATAGGCGCGGTGATCGTGATGCGGCGGAAAGCGCCGGAGATTGAGCGGCCGTATCGAACGTTTGGTTATCCGATCGTGCCGCTGATTTACATTATCATCGCCGGGTTTTTCATCATCGCTTTGGCGATTCTGGCGCCGTCGACTTCGGGTATTGGATATTTGTTAGTGTTCACGGGAATTCCGATCTACTTTATTTGGAGAAGTAAGAGTTAAGCCACAGATTTACACGGATAAACACGGATCAGAAACTCTTTTTGTTTTTTTTCTGATCCGTGTTTATCCGTGTAAATCCGTGGCTCTACTTGACCCACTCGTCAGCGATCTCGGTTTCGACTTTGACGGGGACGGTCTTGAGGTATTCCTCGCCCGCGGCACACATCACGCGCTCAACCTTTTCGGCAATAGATTGGGCCTCATCCGCGTCGGCTTCAACCACGATCTCGTCGTGAATGATGTTTACGACTTTGGCACTCGTCTCACTCAACTCATCTCTCATCAGCTTGAGCGCCCGCTTGAGAATGTCGGCGCTGGTGCCCTGTATCGGCGTGTTCTTGCCGTTGCGTTGCGTCATCGAAATCTGCTGGCGATCGTTTTCGTCGTAACGGAAACGCACCAGGCGCCCTGATGCGGTGCGCGCGTGGCGATCGCTCACTGCTCTGGTTGCTGCTTCACGCAGGTAAGTGTCGAGTTGACGATAAGTGGCAAAATAGCGGCGCAGAACATTCTCAGCATCTGGCTGATTCATCCCGGTCATCATCGCAAAACGCTGCGCGCCAATTCCATAAACGACGCCGAAGGTCAACCGCTTGGCAAAGTCGCGCTGCTCTTTCGTGACTTGATCGACAGAAGCGTTGAAGACCTGCGACGCCGTCACGCGATGCAGATCGGCGCCCGAGTTGAAAGCCTCGATAAAACCGAGATCGCCGGAAAACTCCGCGAGAATCCGTAATTCAATCTGTGAGTAATCCGCGATAATCAACTTTCGCCCGTCCGGATAACCACTGAAGCAGCGCCGGTACTCGACCGCGTGTGGCACTTGCTGAATGTTCGGGTTAGTACACGCAAACCGCCCCGTCGGCGCGCCTATCTGCCGGAAATCGGCGTGCAGTCGCTTGGTCATGGGATTGATCAGCTCGATCATGTTTTCGCCGTAACTCGTGAGCGCCTTTTGCACGGTGCGATACTCGAGCAGCGTGCCGATGATCGGATACTGCGCGGCGAGTGGTTGCAGTTTCCAGTTGCGCGTTGACTCGGGAACGGGAATGCCGAGACGGTTGAGCGCTTGCGTCAACTGCTGGTGCGAGTCGAGGTTGATGTCGTCGCGTTGTGGCCCACCAAACAACGAGCCCTGCGACGACTCTTCCGCCAGAACCTCCTGCAACTGTTCCGCCAGTTCCACTCTGCGCTTTTCAACAATGCCCAGTTGTTCGAGCCAGCGGTCTTTGTGCATGTAAAAGCCCGCCAGCTCGATGTCGACCACCGGCATTACGCACTCAAACTCCAGCTGCGCGCACTTCACCAGCGAATCCGATTTCAGTCTCTCGATCAGCTTTTCACGCAACGGCAGCAGGACCGCGGCGTCGCGCGCGGCGTATTCGAGTTGCGCTTCTGATAACTCGAAATTCCAGTTGCTCAAGCGCTCGGATTTGTCGACCGCTTCATTCAGGTAACGACTGGCAACCGTCTCCAGACCGTGACGTTCTTCAATATCGCCGGCGCCGACAAGTTGACTGGCAAGCAGCGTATCGAACAGTCCGCCGAGATCGACGCCGAGATTGTGCTTGATGAACTTCGCGTCAAACTTCGCGTTGTGCGCGATCTTGATGGGCCTGGGCGCCGAGAGCAGACGGCGCAACGGAGCGAGGGCTTCACTCTGCGCGGTGTTGCCGTTGGCGAAATGATCGAAGTCGACGATGAAGACGCGCTCGGGCGTCGCGAGTTGGATTAGACGTAAGCGGGAGGTAAACGGATCGAGCTCGGTAGTTTCCGTGTCCAGACCGACGACTGGTTGCGTTGCGATAGTTTCGATTGCTCTCCGAAGTTCATCGGCGTTCTTAATTAGTTCGTAGTTCATTTAGAAGTCCATCCACAGATTACACAGATTCAAAAATCGGCGTAATCTGTGGATGGTTTTATAGTGCCATCAATCGCTTCAACATCAAAATCTGACCCTTGTGCTGGGCTTCGTGATCGATCAGGCGATGCAGAATCCAGCGCAAATTGTATTCGGTGGTTTCGCCGCCTCGTTCGTAAGTAATAATGCGTTCCAGATCTTTATCGTTGTAAGAGAAAAGCACATCGCGCGTCTGATTGCGAATCAAGTCGATCTCGTTCAAGCAAAATTCAGTCGTGTAGGCGTTGCGCGCGACGGCATCGACGTCGTCGAGGATGTCCCAGTACGGCGTCTTTTTGTCTTCTTCCGTGAGCTGGTGTCCGGCGACAACCATCTGCATCCAGAACCACTCCGCTTCACCGATGTGCAGCACCAGGCCGCCAATCGAATGCGCGCCGAGAAACGCCGGTTTGCCGATCAGATCGTCCGGAATCGCTTTGACTACTACCTGCACCTGGCGGCGCACTTCTTCCATGCCGGCGAGGTAATAGCCAATTCCGGTTGATAAGCCTGGATGAGGAGTCAAAACTCTGCGTCTCATTGCAACAAGTCCTTTCCCGGGTGTGGTCTGACGAAAAGCATTAGCAGCATCGCGGCGGTTGCCCCCATCACGGCGCTGACGAGGAATGCGACCGTCGGCCCCTTCCAATCCCAAATCATACCCATCAGGAGCGAAGCAGGAAACACCGTCACTCCGAAAGCAAGATTGTACAAGCCGTACGCCGTCCCGCGTTGCTCCGGCCGTACGAGATCGGCGACCAACGCCTTCTCCGCTCCTTCCGCAAGGCCGAAGTAGATGCCGTAAATCAGAAATAGAATCCAGAGCGATGCGGTGTTGCTGACGAAAGCAAAGCCCGCATAAACAGCCGCGTACAACACCCAACCGGAAACGATCAAACGCTTGCGTCCGAGGCGATCCGAGAGATCGCCGCCAAACAATGAGCTCAACACCTTCGTGCCGTGATGTGCGGCCCAGAGCAACGGCACCATCGCGATCGACACTCCCGAATCCATCGCCCGCAGGATCAGAAAGCTGTCCGAAGAGTTTGAAAGCGTGAAGAGGGCAAGGACCAAAAGAAACCGTTTGAAGTTGCTATCAAACCCGCGCAACGAGAGCTTTCCCATTTTTGCGCCGTGATGCGCCTGTACGGGCGACTCTCGCATGAAAAAGATCGCGACAAGCACCGCAATCAACGCCGGCACCGAAGCAGCCAGGAATATTTTGGAGAACTCTTGAGTTGTCGGAGAGCGTGAGTTTGCGACAAAGAGTACGACCAGCAGATATCCGACCAGCGGACCGATAACCGCGCCGCCGTGGTCCATCGCGCGGTGAAAACCAAATGCGAGGCCGCGTTGTTCGACCCTCACCGTGTCCGCAATCATCGCGTCGCGCGGCGCAGTTCTAATTCCTTTTCCGACGCGATCCGTAAGGCGGATCGCGAGCACCTGTGTCCACGAGCGCGCGAATGCCAGCAGCGGCCGGGCGACCGAGGCGAGTGAATAACCCGCGACGACGAGCAACTTTCGTTTGCCGATACGATCACTAAGATAACCTGCAAACAGCTTCAACAGACTCGATATCGACTCGGCAAGCCCCTCGATCGCACCGATCACTCCCGCCGAAGCACCCAAACTCGACGCAAGAAAAACCGGCAGCAACGGATAAATGATCTCGCTCGAAGCATCGTTGAGCAGACTCACCAAACCAATCGCCACCACATTCCGCGGCAGCCCACGATACCGTCCCCACAAACTGGATAGACCGTTGTTGCCGCCGGTCATTTCCTAGTGTAACTGGCCTTCACGATGGTCTTGATGTTGCCGCGGACGTGGAAGTCGCCTTCGATGTCGACGCGTAGAGGATCGCAGGCGGCGACGAAGTCTTCCAGGATGATGTTGATGACGTGCTCGTGGAAGATTTTGACGTTGCGGAAAGAGTTTATGTAGAGCTTCAGGCTCTTCAGCTCGATGCAACGCTCGTTCGGGATGTATTCGAGGCGGATGGTGGCGAAGTCGGGAAAGTCGGAGAATGGACAGATCGCCGTGAACTCCGTCATCTCGAAATTGATCTTGATCTCGTTACCGGGAAACTCGTACGCGAACGTGTCGAGCGGAAAGAGATTCATCTCCGCGCGCGGCGTCGATTGAATGTCGAGACATTGCTGGTTTGGCGGTAAAAGCGTAGTCATGCGAGCGCGATCTTAACCACAAAGACACAAAGACACAAAATTGAATTGATCTCTTTGTGCCTTAGTGCCTTTGTGGTTAATAACGTGGTTAGTATGCCGGAGCGCGATTGCGATTTCCCGTGTCGAAAAACTTGATCAGCACCAGTCCCGCGATGAAGCCGCCGATGTGCGCCGCATACGCCACGCCGCCCATCTCCGAACCACCGCCAAGTATTCCCAGCCCGCTGATCAACTGAAACGCGAACCAGATCCCAATCGCGACATACGCCGGAACATCCGTGAGGAAACGGAAAAGAATCACCGTCACCCGGCGTTTCGGATGCAGCAGAAGGTAACCACCCAACACTCCCGAGATCGCTCCCGAAGCGCCCAGACTCGGAACCAAAAGACTGTCCGGATCGGTCGCAAACACTCCCGTCGTGAACACATGGGCCAACGAAGCAATGATCCCGCACAGCAGGTAGAAGATTAAATATTTGATATGGCCCAGGCGGTCTTCGATGTTATCGCCGAAGATCCAAAGGAAGAGCATATTTCCCGCGATGTGCGCGATGCCGCCGTGCATAAACATCGACGTGATGAGTGTAAAGTAAACTGAACCCGGAGTTTCACCGAGGCCGGGAATCCGCACCAGTTGTCCCGTCACTGGATGTTCGAGTACACGGGCGGGCGTAGTGATGTCATGGCCTTGAAGAATCTCCGCCGGCACGGTCGAGAACGAATACGTAAAACCGGTATCGCTGCCGAGTTTTTGCAGCACGATAAAGACAAAGATATTGAGGGCGATGATGGCGTAGTTTACGAGGGGCGTTATCGTGCGATCGGAGTTGTCGTCATACAGCGGAAAAACCATGGCCCTGTAACCTCGTATCGAAAATGGAGAATTCTTACGCTTGCTGTATGCGCAGATTGTAGCGTGGCTGTTACTAAAAAGGTACTAAAGCGTTAATCCATGGCACGGTCCGCAACAGGCACGCCCGCGTGAACCAGTGCCGGCTCGTGCGGCCTCAGTAATTCATACCCTTCCGAACGCGCCACATACGTCGCCGCAGTCAAATCGCCGGTAACGTTCAGTGTGGTGCGACACATATCAAGCAAGCGATCCACGCCCAGAATGATTGCGATCAACGCGGGATTGACACCGATAGTCACCAGCACGCCGATGATAAATGGAATCGAACCCGACGGGATGCCCGCCGTGCCAATGCCGCCGAGTATTGCCAGGTAGACCACGGTCAACTGTTGGGCCAGCGAGAGATCTACGCCGGCGAGTTGGGCCAGGAACAACACCGTCACGCCTTCGTACAACGCGGTGCCGTTTTGGTTCGCGGTCGCGCCGACGGTCAGCACAAAACTGTTAATCTCCTGCGGCACGCCGAGATTTTGTTCCGACACGCGCAGCGCAGTCGGCAGTGTTGCATTCGACGATGAGGTCGAGAATGCCGTCAGGATCACTGTCTTGATCCGTCTGAAAAACTCGAGCGGCGAGATACGCGACAGGAAGTAAATTGAAAGCGAGTAGACTCCAAACATGTGCAGCGAGAGGCCGAGCAGCACCGTCAACACAAACCATCCGAGCGCCTGCAACAGATCCAGACCAAAGCGCGCGGTGTTGTTGAAGAGCAGGCACGCAACGGCGTAAGGCGCAAACTTCATGATCATCTCGATGATCTTGGCCGTGATCTCGTAAACACCCTCGAGCACTCGCAGCACCGGTGTCGTCACAGTCACGGGAAGCAGCGTAATAGCGATGCCGATCACCAACGCGAAAAACATCAGGTGCAGCATGTTCGCGTCTTCTTTTCCCGAAACCGCGAAAAATGGGTTCTTCGGCACGATCGTTTCCACCACCGACATCAGCGGCTTCGGCGTTGCGGTCTTCGCCTGCGTCGCCGCCTCGACGGTCTTCGTGGCGTCGATGGCGTAACGTTGCTGCAACGCAGCGGCAGTTTCCGGATCGATTCGCTTGCCGGGTCTGATGGTGTTCGCGAGTGTGAGGCCGATAACGACTGATATCGCCGAGATTACCAGGCAATAACCAAATGACTTCAGACCGACGCGGCCGAGTTTGCGGACGTCTCCAATACCCGCTACGCCGACCACCAACGACGAGAACACGAGCGGCACGACGATCATCAACAGCAGTCGCAGGAACAGTTGGCCTATCGGCTGCGTGATGTTGTCGACGATCCAAACGACGGTCGGATGATCGCCGCCGAGTATTCGGTTGACGGCCACGCCCGCAATCACGCCGACCGCAAGCCCGATCAGGATCCTGGTGTGGAGCGCCATGCCGCGCGGCTCATCGGGAGTCTCCTCATCCAGATCCGTGGCTATCCTACGTTCGAACACATCTCGCTCGACTCGATTTTGGTTGTCTCTTTTTTCGGACATAGTTTTTCGTCAGCGACCCCAGCGAAGTTTGTCGCGCAAAACGTCGAAGTAGTTTCGATTGCTTGGCTGAATGATATTGAAAGTCGTGCGGCTCTTGCGAATCACAACTCGATCCTCAACCTCCATCGGAAAGCCGACTTGCCCGTCGAGCGTCAACGCAACTTCTTCGTTATCAGTCTTCAATAACAACTCGATCTCAGCGTTATCAGGAACAACAATGGGCCGGTTGGAAAGCGTGAAAGGACAGATCGGCGTTATCACCACTGCATTCATCGACGGAAAAATCACCGGCCCGCCGGCGGAGAGATTGTAGGCGGTCGAACCGGTCGGCGTTGAGACGATTAGACCATCCGAACGAAAAGAGTTGACGAAGTAACGGTCGAAATACGTTTCGATCTCGATGATGCGCGCGAGGGCCGACTTGTTGATGACGACGTCGTTGAGCACGCGACTTGTTTTCGGCGGCTCGTTGCCGCGTCTCAGCTCAACCGCAAGCATCACGCGTCGATCGAGGCGGTAGTTTCCCGAAAGGATCGACTCCAGCGCAGTATAAAGCTCTTCAATGCGAAACTCAGCGAGATATCCGAGCCCGCCGTAGTTGATGCCGAGAACCGGCACTTCCTGATCACCGATGAGGCGCGCGGTTGCGATCATCGTGCCGTCGCCACCCAGGACCAGCATCAAGTCAACTTCGGCTGCGAGTTTCTCGCTTTCAACTTGATTCACCGCACAACCGGTCTGGTGTTCGATTCGTTCGCGCTCGATTTCCGGTCCACCGACGAGCGTGATGTCGCGCTCAGCAAGCCACGCCACCAGTTGGCAGATGGTCTTCAGGGCGTCAGGCTGATGCGGTTTAAGGACTATTCCTATCCGCTTAATTGACGACATCGGTGTTTGAAGTGAAGGCGTTAAAAACAGCGGGATGATACCACGAGCTTAGTTCGCGCTGTAGCAAGAACAAGTCAGGAAGAGGGGCTTGCCCCCGCTCACTGAATCGCGACAGCGGGGGCAAGCCCCTCTTCCTGACTTGTTCTTGCTTCTGGCTGTTACTTTTTATATAGAGCTAAAAATTCCACGTTTCCCTCGGCGCCCTGGATTGGCGACTCGATCACGTTCACAACTTCGAGACCTAGTGCGCGGGCAGCTTCGTTTACTTCTGCGACGACGCGCAATCTCTTCGCGCGATCGCGTACAACTCCACCGCCACCAACTTCTCCACGCCCCACCTCAAACTGCGGTTTGATGAGCGTTATGATTGCGCCTCCCGCAACCATCAACGGAACAATCGCCGGCAGCACCTTCGTCGCCGAGATAAACGAAACGTCCATCACGGCAAGATCAAACCGGTGCGGAAAATCCTCGGACTGCAAGTAGCGCGCGTTAACGCCTTCCCTGACTTCCACTCGCGGATCGTTACGCAGTCGCCAGTCGATCTGGTTATGTCCCACGTCAACAGCAAAAACTTTTCGCGCGCCGTGCTGCAACAGGCAGTCAGTAAATCCGCCTGTCGACGCTCCCACATCAAGACAGTTCAACCCATCGACGTCTATCTGAAACTCGCTCAACGCTGCTTCGAGTTTCAGACCGCCACGCCCGACATAGCGACTCGTCGGATCGTCGCCGCCCTTGATTCGAATTGCTGAGTTTGTATCGAACTGGTGGGAAGGTTTTTCGACGCGCTGCTCGTCGACAAGCACAACGCCGGCCATCACCATTGCCTGCGCTTTTGTGCGCGAGTCTGCGAGACCTCGCTCGACCAGCAGTTTATCTATGCGTTCGCGTGTCACAGGATTTAATTCTGCTAAATCCTGTGAAGCCTGTCATCTAAGCACGTCGCGTTACCGCGCGCGGCGTCTCGTTCAAGCGCAGCTGCGCCGCGCAATCATCACACAGCCAGACGAGAATGTGCGGGGCGTCGGCCCAAAAGAAGGACGTCACTTTTCGCGCCATCTGTACCGCTTCGTTAACGCGCATTCGTTGCAAAGCCTGAATGTAAAATACGCCATTGTAGAAATCACCTTCAGCGCCTTCTTCCCGATGAATACACTCCCGCTCACGAAACGTCTGTCTGGACATGCTGATTCACCTATGATGTCGGGGCTTATTAAATGTGTGAGTTAAAAATAAACAGGGCGAACTACCAAAGAGTGAGATGATGCCACTCGATCAGGATTCCGTCAATAAATTGTTTTAGCCATGGATGAACGCGGATTAATACGGATTGATTCTTCTTCTGCGTCCTTCGAAGATCTCGTCGAGATTTGAGAGGTCACGATGGTTGTAGCGATCGAGGCGGCGACGTTCGCGTCTCTCTGCGCGACGCGCGCGACGCTCTTGCCACTCGTCGTAAAGCACTGCATCGCGAATGCGATCGAGATCCTCGGCTTCGCTAACTTTTTCCGGTTGACTCGGTTTGTATAGCTCGTCAACGGGCTTCGCTACCGGACTTCGTTTGACAGGCGGTGCCGCCTTAGGACTCGGACTCTCCACCGGAACTGTCTCTTCAACAACGGGCGATGGGGCCGGCACACTCTCCGCCACGGCAACCGGCTCTGGCGTGACCTCAACCTCTGCGACTGGCGTGGCCACATTCCGCAGCTTGAGATAAGACGCCACCAACGCCGAAGCCGCGCCCAGCATCATCGCAATCGTAAGAGCACCGGCCAGGAGCCAATACCGCCGGTTTCGCAACTTCGCGTCAATCTGCGCGAGAGGCACCACACGCCGCGCCGACAGCACTGTCCGTTCGTCATCAAAATGCGGCGGCACGGCTGTATAGACTGAGTTGTTGAGGGTTTCTTTACTCATTTTCTTCGGCAATTCGTTGCAATCACGAGGCCACAGGGAGACTGCCAACAAGTTCGGAGTTTAGGAGAGAGATTGTTTGGGGAGAAGACGTTTTGGTGCACTAAAACAACGCGCTGGGACTTGAACCACAAAGTCACAAAGCCACAAGAAATAGATCACAAAATCATTTTGTGCCTTAGTGACTTTGTGGTTAAGAGACGGTGCGCCGGGATTTAGCCCTGCGGTCGTCCAGCACGTCGATACTCTCACGGACGCGGTTGTAGATGCCGTCTGCGTCGAGTCCGTATTTCGCCAGCAGCAGCTTCGCGTCACCGTGAGTGATGAGCCGGTCCGGAATGCCCATCCGCACCACGCGAACCTTGTCCTGCAGGCCGTTCTCTTCCAGCAACTCCATCACCGCCGATCCGAAACCACCGGCCAGGTAAGCTTCTTCAACCGTGACGATTAACCGCTTCGTGCGGGCCAGCGCCAGCAGCAACGGCGTGTCGAGTGGCTTCACGAACCTCGCGTTGACTACGGTGGTTTCGATTCGATCTTTCGCGAGCCGCTCGGCGGCTTCGAGCGACGGATGGACCATCGCGCCGTACGCGACAATCGCGATCTCGCCGCCATCACGCAATATTTCACCCTTGCCAATCTCGAGCAGCTCAGGCTCGCGATCGATCGAAACTCCGATGCCATTGCCGCGCGGATAACGCATTGCCGCCGGGCCAGTGTGCTCGATCATCGTAAATAACATGTCGCGCATCTCGCCTTCGTCTTTCGGCGCCATCACGACGATGTTGGGCACGGCGCGAAGATAAGCGATGTCGAGGAGGCCGTGATGAGTCTGTCCGTCGCCGCCGGCAACCCCGCCGCGATCGAGACAGAACTTAACATTCAAATCCTGGATACAAACGTCGTGTATCAATTGATCGAAGCCACGCTGGAGGAAAGTTGAATAGATCGCGCAAACCGGTTTCAGTCCTTCACAAGACATTCCAGCCGCGAACGTGACGCAGTGTTGCTCCGCGATGCCGACGTCAAATGCGCGATCGGGAAATCTCTCGAGCGCGGTGCAAACGCCGGTGCCGTCAGGCATCGCGGCAGTCAGCGCCACGACCTTCGGATCTTTCTCCATGAGATGGGCCAACGTATCGCCAAATACCTTCGTGTAAGTTGGCGTTTTGGACGAGCTCTTGTGCGGCTTTCCGGTCGCGAGATCGAATGGACCGGTGGCGTGCCAGCGATAGTAATCAGGCTCAGTCTCCGGAAAGCCTTTGCCCTTCGTCGTCAGCGCGTGGACGATTACCGGGCCGTCCTTAATCTGCTTCGCCTCGTTGAACGCGGCGACAAGCGCGCGTGGATTGTGGCCGTCGACGTATCCGATGTATTTGAAACCGAGCTCGCTGACGAGCGCGCCGGGCAGCACCGCGGCCGCGATCACGTCTTTCATCGTCTTTGCGGCGTGGTGCAGTCGTTCACCTACCGACGGTATCGCCAACAGCTTCTCTTCCACTTCGTCTTTGAAGCGGTGATAACCGTGAGCGCCGCGAATGCGGTTGAGATAACCGGTTAGCGCGCCCACTGCGGGCGCGATCGACATCTCGTTGTCGTTGAGCACGACGATCAGACGGCTCTTCAAGTGACCCGCCTGGTTGATCGCTTCCATCGCCATGCCGCCCGCGAGTGAAGCGTCGCCGATCAACGCCACGACGTGATGGTCTTCGCCCTTTCGGTCGCGCGCGATCGCCATGCCGAGTGCCGCGGAGAGAGATGTTGAAGCGTGTCCGGCGCCGAACGTGTCGTATTCCGATTCGTCTCGTCGCAGGAAGCCGCTGATGCCGCCGTACGACTTGATCGTCGGGAGCAGTTCGCGCCGGCCGGTCAGGATCTTGTGCGCGTAAGCCTGGTGTCCGACGTCCCAGACCAGTCGATCGCGCGGCGTGTCGAAGGCATAGTGCAGTGCGACCGCCAACTCGACGGCGCCCAGAGACGCGCCGGTGTGGCCGCCCACGCGGGACATGGTTTCCAGGATGTAAGTGCGAATCTCGTCGGCGACAGTTCGTAATTGGTCGGGCTGAAGAGCGCGTAAGTCGGCTGGTGAGTTAATACTCTCAAGAAGCGTCATCGTAGCGGCATTGTACTCCAATCGTCGGCTTTTGCTATGCATGGCAACTACCTTCGTACTTCACGACACAAAGTACTCTGTCACCTTGCTCTTGTCAACCATTTTGATCCATAGATTACACAGATGATTTCTAATAATCTGTGTAATCTGTGGATAAGTTACGCACGCCTTAAATGCAGCACGGCAATCTCAGGGCGGACGCCAAAGCGGACCGGCAAGCCGATCACGCCCGTTCCGCTCGAAACGTATAGCTGAGTGTCGCCGCGACGAAACAATCCGCGCGCGTATTTGAGATCCTGGGTGGCGAAGCGTGCGAGCGCGCCAAGTATGGGGAATTTGATCTGTCCGCCGTGCGTGTGCCCGCTGATGATCAGTGCGACTTTGTTGCTCTGTTCCAGGTCGAGCACTGCCGGTTGGTGCGAAAGCAGGATCGTGGGTGTCTTAGCGTTTAGACCGGAGAAAGCGCGGTCCCAATTTGCGGCGTTCCACGACCAGTCGTCGATCCCGGATAGCTGGAGGGAATCGGGTCCGCGACGAATCCCCGTGTGAGCGTTGTTCAGCACGGCGATATGCCGGGTTTCGAGAGCGCGCGTAGTCAGCTCCGGATCGGTGTAATGATCGTGATTACCGAGCACGGCCCAAACGCCTTCCGGCGCACTCAACTCCGAAAGTGCTTCGGCGCAAGGCTCGATGTAACGACGATATGTAGTGCTGTAATCGCCCGTGAGCACAAACATATCGGGCTTTGTTTGTTGGGCGAGACTAACCACGCGTCGCACTTCGCTGAGACCAAGGATGCGGCTGTGATGAATGTCCGTGAGCTGAGTGATGCGAAAGCCTTCGAACCGTTCCGGCAGATCGCGGATGAAGATGTCTGTGTCCGAAACCCAATAAGCGTAAGGCTCAATGAGGCGTGCGTAGGCTGCGGTCGCTGAAACGGCGATCAGCGGCGCGGCCAGAAAGTGGCGGCGCGATAAAGAGAATTCGGGCACGAGAGAATCTTATCGCAAATAGGACCGATACGACCTATAGGACCTATCCTTGACAATCCGCGTCTCGCGACTAGAATTGGGTTTCGCCTGATTCCGGCACGGAGATGTGGCCGAGTGGCTGAAGGCGGCGGTTTGCTAAACCGTTAAGGGTCAAAAGCCCTTCACAGGTTCGAATCCTGTCATCTCCGCCAGATTTAGCAGTAACCAACCACGAAGGCACAAAGGCACAAATTTCATTTCTGATCTTTGTGCCTTCGTGCCTTTGTGGTTTAAAGCTGCTTACTTGTAAATTGTCGACTTATGTCTGTTCGCGTTCGCTTTGCACCATCACCGACCGGCTACCTGCACATTGGCTCCGCCCGCTCCGCGCTCTTCAACTGGCTTTTCGCGCGGAAGACCGGCGGCAAGTTCCTGCTCCGCATTGAAGATACCGATCTGCAGCGCTCGACCGATGAGTCGACGCGCTCCATCATCGAAGGTCTCGAGTGGCTCGGACTCGATTACGACGAAGATATCGTTTTCCAGTCTGACAATGCGCCGCATCACGTAGTTGCCGCCAAGCGACTCGTCGAAGAAGGTAAGGCGTATCGCGACTTCACTCCGAAAGAGCAGCGCGACGACAAAGACGTCAAGCAGAACGTCGCCGAACGAGCGCGCGCCCAGGAACTCGAGGGTGTGGACCTGCACAGCAATCCGTATCGCGACCTGTCAAAGGAAGAGTCGGATCGTCGCGCTGCCGCGGGAGAGCCGTTTGCCATCCGCCTGAAGGTGCCACACGATGGCCAGACAAAGTTTGACGACATCGTTTACGGACCGCAGCAGCGTAGTTACGCGGAGATCGAAGACCTCGTGCTGCTTCGTACCGGAGGTCATCCGCTTTACAACCTGTCAGTCGTGATCGACGACATCTCGATGGGCATCACGCACGTCATTCGCGGCCAGGACCATCTCACGAACACTCACAAACAGGTGTTACTGTATGAGGCGCTGGGCGCGCCCGTGCCGCAGTTTGCGCATCTACCACTCATACTCGCACCGAACAAAGGCAAGCTCTCGAAACGCAAACACGGCGAGGTCGTATCGCTGACGACTTATCGCGATCGCGGTTTCGTACCGGCGGCTTTTCGCAACTTTCTCGCGCTGCTTGGCTGGTCGCCGCCCGAAGGAAAGGAAGTGCTCAGCAAAGAGGAGCTGGTGAAGTACTTCTCGCTCGAAGGAATCGGTCGCGCGAATGCGATCTTCAACTTCCAGGAGAACGATCCGCGACGCTGGACTGACGACAAAGCGCTCTGGATGAATGCGGAATACATTCGCACCATGCCGCTCGACGCGTTGCTGCCGATGGTCAAAGACGAACTTCGTGCGAACAAACTCTGGCGCGAGGAGTATGATGACGAAGAGAGTGAATGGCTGCGCAAGACTGTCGATCTGATCCGGCAACGCTATTTCACGTTGAAAGATTTTTCTGGACAGGGTCGCGCGTATTTTTCCGACGACTTTGATTTTGACGAAACGGCGGTTAACAAGAACCTGCGCAAAGAGCCGCGGCTGCGTGAGCTGCTGAGTGGTCTCGCGGACAAGCTTGAAACGGTGGAGCCGTTCAACATCGAGACTGCCGAAGCGGCGTTGCGTGAATTTGCGGAGGAGGCCGGCGTTAAGGCTGGTTTGCTGATCAACGGATCGCGCACGATGCTTACGGGCCAGGCGGTTGGCCCATCAATGTTTGAGATCTTCGATGTGTTCGGCCGTGATGCTTCTGTGCAACGACTCAGGAGCGGTTTACCATGGTAATTGTAGGGGCGGCCCTCCGTGGCCGCCCCAGTGCCGTAATCTGGGGCGGCCACTGAGGGCCGCCCCTACAGTTGGAGTCATCATGACCAAACTAATGAGTCTCTTCTTAGCGTTACTTTTTTCGTGTGGCGTGGCTGTTGCTCAGAATACAAACTCACCGACAACGACCGAGCGTCAACGAACGACGAACACCAACAGCGCTAAACCCGCCCCCACCGACACGAAAAGACCGGATAAAGAGCCGAAGAAAACGGCGCCGCCCGCGCCACAGGCGACCGGTTCGGAAGGCGTGCTCGCGGCCTTCAATGCACTGCTCGCCGGCATCAGGCACGCGAATGTGAAGGAGGTAATGGACGTCTACTGGAATAATTCCCAACTCAGTCTGTTCAACTACAACGGCACCGTGACGAAGAGTTGGGAACAGGTGCGCAAGAACCGCGAGAGCTCGTATCCCGAGATCAAAGACGTGAAGCTCGAAGTGCGTGACGTTTCAATCACCATGCTCGGCGCAACAGGCGCTATCGTTACCTGCCAGTGGACGCAATCACAGACCTACAAAGGTGCGCCGGAAACAGTCTCGGGGCGCATGACGCTTGCATTCAAACGCATCGGCACTGCCTGGAAAGCGATTCACTTACACTCGTCGCCTGACAATCCAAACCCCGCGGTTATTCCACCATCGGAACAGCGTCCGTCTCCGTCTCCGTCGCCTTCGCCGACGCCTTAATCAGAGCAGCACCGGCGCCGGCCAGAATCATCAGGAACGGAAATATTTCTACCGTGTAGCGCGGCTCGGGGTTTTCAAGAGTCGCGAAAAACCCGAGACGCAGGAATATCAGAAGCACCGCAAGCAGCAACCATCTACGGGCATTTCGATCTCGCGAGCGCCAGAGCAGCCAACCTCCGATCACGCCCAGCAGCGAATAAATCCACGTCAACCCGGCAAACAGCGGCAGCCAGTACTGCTGGTGAATGTCGTAATCGAGATCTTCGAGCGGGAACAACTCTCCGTTGAAAGGGTAGTACTCTGAATGTGTGTCGAACCAAAGCGTTACCGCTCGTCGCAGAGGCATCGCAACGTAGTAGCGAAACCGTGAGTGCGCGATTCGTTCCTGTCCGAGTTGCGCGAAGCCGGCGTCGATTTCCGGCGTCATCTCGACGTTAACTTCTTCCGGCTGTGCCGGCTGCTCCTCTTCTTCTTGTTCCGGCTCTTCTTCGTCCTGATCCTCGTCAGCCGCGGAGTCGTCGGCAGATGGTTGCTCCTCGTCCGGATGATTGTATTTGTAGAACAACGCAGCAACTCGATCGCGCTCTTCGTCTGAATCGAAAGCCGTGTCCGGAAAATCGTCCACGCTGATCGGTCGTGTATCCAACGCCCAGAGCGCTGGGCCAACGTAGCGACTGTCGTCGAGCCACGTTCGCACCCAGAGCAGGTAACCACGCGGCACAAACTCGCCGGGCATTTCAGCGTGCGCCGGTGCGAGGGGTTGAAAGAGATGAAACACTCGTTGGTTCCGGATAGTCCAGGGGACGAGTACGAGGCAGAAGGCTATTGAAAAGAGCGCCGCGGAAAGAATCGCCTCACGCATGCGTGCGAGCCTTAGACCTGACAATACAATCGTCGCGCCGACGGCTGCAGCAAAGAGCCCGCTGTCGGGACGAAACAAGACTGCGAGGCCGGCAATGATACCGCTGATAACCCACCACATCAGCGCTCTCTTCCGCACCGTAGCTTTGAAAGCAAACGTGGCCGCGAGCACCAGCGCCACCGCCAGAAAATTTGCCCAAACTTCAGTGAGGATCGTTGCAACGTAAATCGCCGTGAACGGGCAGACTGCAGCCAGTGCGAATGCGACGAGCGCGGCTCGGCGTTTACGTTCCTCGTCGATGGCCCATTCAAACGCCACCAGCGCGATCAAGACGCACGTCGCCGTATCGATCACAGCCTGAAGCACGCGTACCGCAGTGTCGTTGCCATGGCCGAAAACTGCATAA
>Ga0207643_10001022_pt1 | contig 16596 bp, 19 predicted proteins | sample KBSMisM62_FD_184313 | JGI IMG/M metagenome (GOLD analysis project Ga0207643, IMG submission 184313) | Miscanthus rhizosphere microbial communities from Kellogg Biological Station, Michigan, USA - KBS Miscanthus M6-2 (SPAdes) (version 2) | ecosystem: Host-associated > Plants > Roots >...
GCCGGCGGCCGAAATTGATCGCCATCATCTCGCTGATGATCTTGCCCGCGCCGTAGGAGAGGCGCGGATTGAGCGGGTCGGGGACCACGAGCGGAACGCTCTCGTCGGTCGGCACCTGCGGCGGAGACTGATACACCTCCGAGCTCGAGGCGAGGACGAGGCGCCCGACGTTGCAGTGCCGGCAGGCGTCGATGACGTTGACCATGCCTTTGACGCCGACATCCAATACCAGCTCGGGCGCGCTGTAGAACGTCGCCGTGCCGTTGACGAAGGCGAGGTGATGGACCTCGTCGATGCCGCGCATGGCGGCCTCGACCGCAGCCGGGTCGCGGATGTCGCCGGCGACGAACTCGATGTCGGCATCGACCTCCCGCAGCCGGCGCAGCGCACCGCGGGAATTGTCGTCGAACACGCGCACCCGATCGCCGTGCCGCACGAGCGCCTTGACCAGGGCGGAGCCGATGAAACCGCTGCCGCCGGTCACCAGGACACGTTGCGCGCTCACGAACGTCCCTCCCCGGCCGGCGGCGCGACGTCGACCCAGCGGCCGGATGCATGCGCATGACGCGCGGCATCGATGAGGGCCTGCACGCGATAGCCTTCGGCGAAGCCGGGCGCAGGCGAACCGCCCCGCTCGCACGCGTCGACGAAGCGCTGCACCAGCCGCGCCACCGGTGCGACGCGGGAATCGCTGAATCGATCGGCGCTCGCGTCCTCGTTCTTGACCGGCTGCAGGCTGCTGTCAGCGCGCCCCGCCTGCATCAGTTGGAAGCCGCGGAAATAGTCGGCGGTCGGGTTGGCCAGAATGAGGGTGCCGTCCTCGCCGTAGAATTCGAGGCGATGGCCGGTGCCGAGAAACGACGCGCAGCTCATCTGCAGGCTGCCGCCGACGCCGGATGCGAAGGCAATCGCCAGCGCGATGCTGCTCTCGGCGTCACCGTCAGGCAACGGGAACACGCGGCCGCCGAGGCCTGCGATCGGGCCGAGAAACCATTCGAGATAGTAAAAGCAATGACTGACGAAATTGCCCAGCAGACCACCGCCGCCTTCCCCCGCGCGCGTCTTCCAGCTCTTGAGGCGCAGGCGCGTGGCCTGGTTCTCGACGTTCCAGGTCACGACCACATGACGCAAACGCCCGAGCGCGCCGCTGTCCAGGATCTCTTTGGCGCGGCGCCACGACGGCAGCTCGGGAAAATTGAAGTCGATAATGGTCGGCTGCCCGCTTCGGCGTGCTGCCTCGACCATGCCCCGTGCCGCAGTGAGATCGGCCGCCAGCGGCTTCTCGACGAAGACGGGCTTTCCGAGGTCGAGCGCATGGCGCGCCACCTCGGGCTGAAGATCGGGCGGCACCGCGACGGCAACGGCGGTGACGGCGCGATCCTCGATCAGCGCTCGCCAATCGCCGAACCCACGCGCAACCTCCGCCGCCCGGGCAAGCTCGGCCGTGCGCGCGCCATCGCTTCCCGCCAGCGCCACGACCTCGCAGCGCGGATCGGTGCGGAATGCGGGCAGCAGCACGGTGCGCCCATAGTTGCAGCCGACGATGCCGACGCCGATCACCGCCGCGCCTCCGCGCCTGGCGGCGGCGGAGCGGCCTCGGCGCGGGTTCCGGGGCTCGGCTGCATTCCTGTCTCTTTCATTCCCCTCTCACCTCCACTACGGGCTGCTCGCAGATACCATACCGACAGCACGGACGGGAAACTCTGGCGAGGCCCCATACAAATCGCCCGAAATGAGCTAAGCTCGGCACGCTGACCGCCGCCCTGATGAGAGCGGTCTCGATCACGAAGGGAGGATTTCCATCATGTCTGTGGTGTTGTATCGCCTGGCCGGCGTCGGCCTCGCCTGCGTTCTGGTCGCGCCCGCGAGCGCGCAACTCCTCGCCCGCAAGGACCTGTCGGCCGCCACGGCCCTCGCCATCGCGGAAACCGCCATCGCGACCTGCAAGACGAACGGTTATCAGGTCTCGGCCACGATCGTCGGGCGCAACGGCGAGGTCATCGTGCAGATCCGTGGCGATGGGACCGGGCCGCACACCATGGAGAACAGCTTCAAGAAGGCCTTCACCGCCCGCACGTTCCGCATCCCGTCGGGCGAGATGGAAGACCGGCTAAAGCAGAATCCGCAGATGGGCGCGCAATATCTCACCGGCTTCACCACCGGGCGCGGCGCATTGCCGATCAAGGTCGGCGAAGACGTGATCGGCGCGGCCGGCGCCTCCGGCGCTCCCGGCGGCGAGAAGGACGAGGCCTGCGTCAAAGCCGGCATCGACAAGGTCGCCGACCAGCTCAAATAACCAGCGCGCCCGCGGCGGACCGTGCCGGCACCACAAGGAAGCGTCATGACGAGACTTTCTCGCGGCTCGCTCGCGCGTGCGCGGCGTGGCTTTGCCGCGGCCGCGTCGATCGCGGCTCTGCTCACGGCCTGGGCGTTCCCGGGAAACGCCCAGACCTACCCCGACCGGCCGATTCGGGTGATCGTGCCGATCGCGGCCGGCAGCGTGACCGACGTCATCATGCGTGCCACGGCGAACGAGCTCACGCCGCGGCTCGGCCAGTCGTTCGTGATCGAGAACAAGTGCGGGGCGAGCGGCATCCCGGCCGCCCAGGCCTGCGCCCAGGCCACGCCCGACGGCTACACGCTCTGCCTCGTCTACCACAACACGCTCTCCATCAACCCGCTGATGTTCAACAAGCTGCCCTATGACGCCGAGAAGGACTTCACGCTCATCACCAACCTCTACCTTCTGGTCGAGGCGCTGTTCGTGAACAGCGCGCTCAATGTCGGCACGGCCAACGAGCTCAAGGCCTATGCCCAGGCGCATCCGCGTGCGCTCAACTACGGCACGCTCGGTCCCGGCTCCAACCCGGAAATGTTCCTGAAGTGGATGAACCAGAAGTGGAACGTGGACATCGTCGGCATCCCCTATCGCGGCGGCGGGCCGATCGCGCAAGCGCTGGTCGCCGGCGAATTGCAGATCGCCAAGATGGGCCTCGGAAACTTTCTCGGCCTGTTGGGAACCGGCAAGATCAAGCCATTGGCGGTCGCCGCCGTGCGGCGTTCGCCGCTCGCGCCCGACGTGCCGACCCTTGCCGAGGCCGGCATTGATTTCCCCCCGTTCGGCTGGTGGGGGCTGGCGGCCCCGAAGGGCGTGCCGCAGCCGATCGTGGACCGGCTCAACGCCGAGTTCGTGAAGCTCTATCGCGAGCCGAAATTCACCGACTATCTCGAGAAGCAGGCGGTGCTGCCGGCACCGGGGACGCCTGCGGAGTTCGCCGCCTTCCTGAAGAGGGACCGCCAGGACGCCGAGCTACTCATCAACATCGCGAACCAGCCGCGCGAGGACTATAAGGCGGAGTAGTGAACCTGGGACAAATCCGCGCCTCAGGTTCACCCCCGTCGGAGACATTGCATGCGTCGTTTCGTGATTGCTGCCCTCGCCGTTGCGGTCCTGGCCGCGGGCACGCTCGTGATCGCACGCACCGCTCCGGTCAGTGACGAGCAGGCGGCAAAAGAAGCGCATCGTGCTTTCGTCGCAAATCTCGGCAAGCGCGACCAGGAGGCGATCGGCGCGGTTCTCGATCGGCGCTTCACCTGGACCGATGCCGAGGGCAGAACGCTCACACGGCGGGAGACACTCAAGGAGCTGCCTGCGCTTGCAGCCGCCAATGCGGCTGATGGTGACGTCCAGACGCACTTCTACGGGCGCATGTTCACCGTGCGGGGGAGCCACGACAACGCCCGTTTCCTGCGGGTATTCGTCAAGCGACGGCATGGCTGGAAAGCGTTCGCCCTGGTGGAGACGCCCGCCGCCGGCAACGGAGCGCCGGCGTCGGTCGAGCAGGCCGCGGGTGCCGGCGACTGCGACAATCCCTGCCGCACCGTGCCCTACCTGCCGAAGACGCAGATGGAGCAGGACATCCTCACTGCGTGGCAGAAGACCAAGATGCTCGAATGGAAGCCCGACGCAGCGCAATGGGCGAGCTTCATCGCGGACGAATTTCAGATCATCAACAACACCACGGTCCGCAACAAGGAGGAGCGCGTCGCCATCGCCAAGCGCCATCAGGATGCCGGCACCGGCACCCCGGGCGATCCCGTCACCTCCATGCGGATTTACGGCTTCGGTCCAAATTCGGCGCTCATGACGTCGCAGCACGCGCCCTATCGCGGCGGCAAGCCCTACAGCAACATGCGCGTCTGGGTGCTTCGCGACGGGCGCTGGCAACTCGCCCTGAGCCAGCAGGTGACGATCCAGTCAGCGGGGTCGCTCTCCGCGATCGCAAGCACGCAATAGCTCGCGCTCTCAGGCGTGCGCGACCCGCCGGCCCGGCCGCATGAGCAGCCAAAACGCGATCAACACATTGACCAGGTTCCACATCAGGCCATTGGCAAACGCCACCTGATAGGAACCGGTGAGATCGAAGATCACGCCCGACATCCAGCCGCCGAACGCCATCCCGAACAACGTCGCCATCAGCACGAGGCCCAGCCGCGTGCCGGCCTCCTGCGGGGAAAAATATTCGCGCACGATGATGGCATACATCGGCACGATGCCGCCCTGGAACAGACCGAACAGTGCCGAGATCACATAGAGCGACGCCAGGCCGTCGAACAGCAGATAGAGAAACAGCGCCACGCCCTGCAGCGCCGAACTCAGCAGCAGCGTCGCCACGCCGCCGATGTGGTCGGCGACGAAACCCGAGGCGATGCGGCTGACCATGCCGAAGCCCAGCATCAGGGACAGCATTTCGGCGCCACGCGCCACGCCGTAGCCGAGATCGCCGCAATAGGCGACGATGTGGACCTGCGGCATCGCCATGGCGACGCAGCAGGACAGGCCGGCGAGGCACAGCACGGCCTGCAGCGCGTTGGGAGAAATGCCCAGGCCGCGCTGCGCGCCGGCCCCCAACGAGTCTACCGATTCGAAATCCTGCATCGGCGCGCGGCGACGCAACGCCAGCAAGAGCGGCAGTGTCGCAAGGCCGCAGAACACGCCGACGCCGATATGTGTTGCCCGCCAGCCGTCGCTGGCGATGAAATGATGAAGGATGGGCGGCCAGATGGTGCCGCCGAGATAGTTGCCGCAGGCCACGATGGCGACGGCAATGCCGCGCCGGCGCGTGAACCATTGCGAGGTGTCCGCGATCAACGGCCCGAACGTCGCCGACGCGCCGATACCGATCACGATGTGCAGCAGCGCAAACGAGACCAGGTTGGGAGCAAACCCTGCGCCGATGTAGCCGACACTCAGGGCAAGCTCGCCGCACACCACCGGCGCCAGGATGCCCAGCCGATCGGACAATCGGCCCATCGCCACGCCGCCGAACGCGAAGCCCATCATGGCGAGCGTGAACGGCAGTGATGCATCCGCCCGCGCGACGCCGAACTCCGCCTGTACCGCCGGCAGCACCACCGGCACCGACCACATCCCGACGCTGCCGACGGCGCCGAGCACGACGGCGGCAACAAGCCGCCACCAGGCGAAGGGCGATTCGACCCCGGCGTGAATGGTACCGGACCTGAGCATCTGCGCTTTGAGCGTCTTCCTAGGGCTTATTCGTGGTTTCTTGTCCGGCTCACGACCGAACCGATCTTGTCGAACGTCCTCGCAAGCCTTCCTTGCCAACTACGCACAGCACACGCAACAGCAATCGGGGCCGAAAGCGCGCGGGCGTTCGCATGGCTGGTGCGCATACGGCCGCGGTTGCGTGGGGCTTGTCCGAATATGGCTCTGCCGTGATACGTTCCTCGCGCGCGCCAGCGCGAGCGCGCCCGAGCGGACGTGACGTCCGTCGCGACAACGACACGGGGGGAAGCACTTATGCCCGCAGCGAATGATATCCGACGCGTAGTCACCACGCACGACGCCAGCGGCAAGGCGATTGTCGCGTTCGACGATGTCGCGCCCCAGACCGGGGGCGAAGCCGAGCTGGGCGTCAAAGTGTTCAACCTCTGGGTCACGGACGCGACACCTGCCGATATCTCGGGCAAGGTCGACGCCGCCACCCGCAAGGTCGGCATTCCGCCGCCGCCCAACGGCTCGATCTTCCGCATCGTCGAATTCCATCCGACCCCGAAAGCGGACAACCTCGATCCGAACTTCCTCGCCAAGATCGCGGGCCATGACGGCCCGGCGGCCACCAGTCCCGCGGCCAAGCCCGCGCGACACCCCGGCATGCATCGCACCCGGAGCATCGACTACGCCATCGTGCTTTCAGGCGAAATCGACATGCTGCTGGATGATTCCGATGTCCATCTTAAGGCAGGGGACGTGCTGGTGCAGCAGGGCACCATTCACGCCTGGGTCAATCGCGGCAAGGAGCCGTGTCGCATCGCCTTCATCCTCATCGACGCCAAGGACATCTGACGCGAGCGGCTGATCTCTTTTAGACGAGCTTCCATGCTGCCATCGAGGACATGATGAAGAAGACGACGACCGATCGCGCCTTTCAGCTCTCGCTCTCCGGCCACCGGGCGCCGGTCGATTACGATCGCGCCCCCACCTACGTCGGCATGATCGCGGAAAAGGACGTCCTGGTGCCCATGCGAGACGGCGTCAAGATCGCGGCCGACGTCTACCGTCCGGAAACGACGGAAAAGCTCCCGGCCCTGCTGGCCTTCTCGATTCACAACAAGGACCTGCAGGGTCCCGAACTGGCCCAGGCCTCGCTCACCCAGCCGGCCTGGTCGATGCTGTGGACCGGCCCGGCGGAAGCCGGCGATACGCGCTTCTTCGTCGGCCGCGGCTACGTTCACGTCATCGGCAACCCGCGCGGCGTCGGCAAGTCGGAAGCCGGCGGCTCGCGCGCGTTCGACAGCTACGACCTGATCGAATGGATCGCGGCGCAACCCTGGTGCGACGGCAATGTCGGCATGGTCGGCATTTCAGGTTTCGGCGCCGAGCAGCTCATGGCCGCGAAGCTGCAGCCGCCCCATCTCAAGGCGATCTTTCCTTTCGATCCGCGCGGCGCATACGGCGATGCCGGCGGTTTCCGCGACGAATATCCCGGCGGCGTCATCCACCTGTTCCGGTTTCTGCTGCAGGTCTATGCGTCGGCTCATCAGCAGAAGGGGCAGCCGAAGGCGTTGCCGCCCGAGCGGGAAAAGCTCTGGCAGGAAGCGATCGCCAATCCCGACTTCAAGATGTACCCGCACGTCTACAACGTGCTCGCGCTCAAGGGACAACATTTCCCGGCGTATTTCGACATCCTCGTCGACCCCTACGACAAGGAAGAAGCGGTCAAGAAGAGCGAGGCCGAGTTTTCCAAGATCAAGGTCCCGACCTATACCGGCTCGGGTTGGTACGGCTACACCTACAAGACTCATCTCGTTGGCGCGCAGAACTGGTTTCGCTCCCTCGACGCGCCGCACAAGAAGCTACTGCTCGCAGGCCCCGCCCATCTCGATCGTCCGGTCAAGGCGTTCCACAACGAAATGCTGCGGTGGTACGACCAATGGCTCAAGGGCATCGACACGGGAATCCTAAACGATCCGCCGGTGCGGTTTTGGGTAATGGGCGCCAATGAATGGCGCAGCGGCGGCGACTGGCCGTTGCCAGAGACGCAGTGGATCAAGTTCTATCTCCGGGGCTGGGAGCGTTTGACCACCGAGCCGTTTGTCGCCGCGAGCGCCGACGATGACCAAGCTCCGGACGCCTTCGCGCAAATGCCGGCGAGCCAGACCAACCGGATCCAGAAGCTGCGCTACCTGAGCGAGCCGCTGGCCGAAGACGTCACCCTCGCGGGGCCGAGCGTGCTCAACCTTTTCGCTTCGATCGACCAGGACGATACCAACTGGATCGTCATCCTGAAGGACGTGGGGCCGGACGTGGGCGTGCAGACCGCCCGCGAAGGCGAGCGCGATGTCACACCCGGCCTGTACGAACGCGAGCTCACTCGCGGCTGGCTCAAGGCGTCCCACCGCGCCGTCGATCCGGCGAGGTCGCTGCCCGGACGGCCCTGGCATCCGCTCACGCGCGCGGCGCGCCAGCCGGTCACGCCCGGCGAGATCAACGAATACGCCATCGAGATCATCGCAACCGCGAACCAGTTCAAGCGCGGGCACCGCATCTGTGTCGAGATCACGAGCCTCGACGTCGCCACCGGCGTCGGCAGTGCCACCAACGTCGAATACATCCCGTACCATATCTGCAGCAGCAAGACCGTGCTGCATCGGGTCTATCACGACCCCGCGCATCCCTCGCACCTGCTGCTGCCGGTGATCCCGGAGGCATGAGGCGCGCCAGCTCGCCGTGCTATAGCGCGATGGCGCCGGCATATTGCGCCGACCGGCAATCTACGGTGCAATGCGATTTACATTTGACGAGGGAGCAGCATGCCCGAGATCACGTTTCACAACCCCGAGGCGCTGGGCAAGCCGCTCGGGCAATACTCGCAGATCACACGCGTAAAGGCCTCCGAATTCCTGTTCATCGCCGGCCAAGTGGCGGCGGAGAAGAGCGGCGCCTGCGTGGGCAAGGACGACTTCGACGCGCAATGCCGGCAAGTCTTTGCCAACATCGAGGCGGCGCTCAGATCGCAGGACGCCGGCTTCGCCAACGTCGTCGAGTTCACGACCTATCTCGTGCATTCGCAGGACATCGCAAAATTCATGGCGTTCCGGCTGCGTGAGTTTCCGCGCATCTTTCCGAGCGGCGCGTATCCCCCCAACACGCTTCTGATCGTGGACCGGCTGGTGCAGGAGCCGTTCCTGATCGAGGTGCACACCGTCGCTGCTTTGTAGGCCGCGCTGTTCGCCGTGATTGGCGGCCGTTGGAGCGGCCGCCAAAACATGCTGTGTTGTGTTGCGCTGCCGGTCACTGGAATGAAAACCCATGCCCATTCACCTCGAGCCCGTCCCCGACAACGTTCATTGGGGCTATTTCGACGCACGCCTCTCTCCCCGGATTGCGATCGACAGCGGCGAGCGCGTGACCATCTCGAGCGTATCGGGCGGTCCCGAGCTGATGCCCGGCCCTCCGCTCGTCGTGCCGCCGGCGCTGCCCGCCATTCATGCGAAGGTGGTGCGCCAGTTGGGGCCGCACATGCTGACCGGTCCGGTGGCCGTCAAAGGCGCGAAGCCCGGGCAGGTGCTGCAGGTCGACATCGAGTCCATCGATGTGTTGTACGACTGGGGTTACAATTCGGTGCGCCCGCTCGCCGGCGCCTTGCCGGACGACTTTGCCGAGAACCGGCACATCCACGTGGTTCTCGATCGTGCACGCAACAGCTGGCGACTGCCGTGGGGCCAGGAGGTTCCGCTGGCGCCGTTCTTCGGCGTGATGGGGACCGCGCCGCCGCCGGCATGGGGCATGATCTCGACCGCGCCACCGCGCCGGAACGGCGGCAACCTCGACAACAAAGAGCTCGTTGCCGGCACCACGCTCTATCTCCCGATCTTCGTCGAGGACGCGCTGTTCTCGGTCGGCGACGGTCATGGCGTGCAAGGCGATGGCGAGGTCTGCATCACCGCGGTCGAGACCGGCCTGACCGGGACCTTCCGCCTCACCGTGCGCGACGACATGCGCCTGGAATGGCCGATGGCGGAGACGCCGACCCACATGATCACCATGGCGTTCGATCCCGATCTTGACGACTGCGTGGTGATTGCGTTGCGTCAGATGCTCGATCTCATCTGCGCGCGCGCCGGGCTCGACCGCTATCAGGCCTATTCGCTCGCTAGCCTCACCGCCGATCTGCGCGTGACGCAGGTAGTCAACGGCAACAAGGGGATCCACGTGATGCTCGACAAGCGGTATCTCACGCGTGCGCGCTGATGCTACGGACCGCTCCCGCCATCGCGCTACGCTGCCGACCACAATCGCGCAAGGGATACGATCGATGATGAGCATCCGCTCGGCTGTTCTCGCAATCGTTGCCGCGATTGCGATCGCGACGCCCGGCCATGCCGCCGAATGGCCGACGCGCCTAGTGCGTTTCATCGTGCCCTTCACCGCCGGGGGAGCGACCGACGTTCTGACACGCCTGTTGTGCCAGCGGCTTTCGACCGAGCTCAACGTGCCGTTCATCGTGGAGAACCGAGGCGGCGCCGGCGGCAATGTAGGCGGTGCCGCCGTCGCCAGCGCGCCGAACGACGGTTACACCTTCCTGATGGGAGCGCCCGGCGTATTGTCGTACAACAAGGCGCTCTATCGTGAGATGCGGTTCGACCCGGACCGCGAGCTCGAGCCGGTCTCGCTCTTCGCCCGGCTCCCGAATGTGCTGGTCGTCAATCCCGACGTCCCGGCGCGCAACGTCGCGGAACTGGTCGCTTACGCCAAGACCAATCCCAACAAGCTCAACTATGGCGCGATCGGCGCGGGTGCGACGTCATTCCTGTCTGCCGAATTGTTCAAATCGATGGCCGGCGTGGACATCCAGTTCGTGTCCTACGGCGCCACCACGCTGTCGCTGACCGACCTCATCACCGGACGAATCCAGCTCGTGATCGACAATCTGATATCGTTCCTGCCGGTCATCCGCGACGGACGGGTGCGGGCGCTGGGCATGAGCACGGCGGTCCGATCGCCTCTCCTTCCCGAGCTCCCGACGATCAGTGAAGGCGGTGTGCCCGGATATGAAGCTTCATCGTGGATCATGGTCGCGGCGCCCGCAGGGACGCCGCAGATCGTCACGCAATCGCTCGCCACCGCCGTTCGGCGCATCGCCGATACACCGGACTTCCGCGCACGCATCGCCGAGCTCGGTGCGGAACCCGTGGCGGGTACGCCCGCGGAAGCAAAGGCTTTCGTCAAGGAAGAAGCCGCCAAATGGCAGCGCGTCATCGCCCAGACTGGCGTGCGCGTGGATTGATCCGCGCCTGCGTAAGAGTTGATCCCAGGCGCAATGATTAACAGCCGGTCGACCGAGGGCGCAGGGCCGGAGATCACTCGCCCTGTAGCTTGATCACCTCGACCACCTTGTTGTCCTTCGGGTCCACAATCACCACCTGCTCCGCGGTCAGAAAGTAGCTGTGAGCCTTCACCTGCGGGACCTTCTGCGCCACTGCGCTCGGCATCGGCTGCGGGCTGACGCCTTGCGGAATGGTTTCGCCGACGGTTGCCTGCACGCTCGCGGGCGTCGCGTCGGTTTTCGCGTCCTTGACGATTTCCTTGATGGTGTGGCGCTGCTCCAGCGTGAGATTGAGCTTCGGGTTCGTGGGCGCGAGCTCTTGCTGCGGAGGGGTTGCCGGCGGCGTTTGGGCATGGACGTTGGTGCCCATGAGCGGCAGCATCAACCCGAGGGCAATGATAAACGGCGCCTTCTGCATCTATTCCTCCTGAATGGGTGCGGATGCCGGGGCGATGGCCTGCGCCAGCACGCCTTGCACCTGCCCTCAATTAAAGAGAACTTTTTCCTAGGGAAAAGGTTCCATCGGCAAGGGCGCCTGCGCGCCGCATATGGTTCTGCCGCAAACGTCCCATATATGCGGTGACGTTGCCGTCGGGCCGACGGAGTTGACGGAGAGGAAGGATCGACTGTTGCCATCATGAGCAGGGCATTCATCAAAGAGCCGGACGGCGAAGACGCGGTTGCGGAACTTCCGGACCGTCAAATTTCTCTGCATCCCAATCTGGTGACGGCGGAGGGCCTCGCCCAGATCGAGGATGAGCTAGCGCGCCTGCAGCGCGAGCACGCTGCTGCCCAAACGGCGGGCGACCGCGTCGCGACCGCTCGGGCGGCGCGCGAGCTGCGCTACTGGAATGCGCGGCGCGCCAGCGCTCAACTTGCGCCTCCTTGCGAAGACTCGACGCGCGTGCATTTCGGCTCGACCGTGACCATCGTACGCGACGATGGACGCCGCCAGACCTTTCGGATCGTCGGCGAAGACGAGGCCGATCCCGCGCGCGGCACGCTCTCGCATGTTTCGCCGGTGGCGCGCGCGTTGTTCGGCAAAGAAGTCGGCGACACCATTCGGGCCGGACAATCCGATGCGGAGATCGTCGAGATTGTCTGAGCCGAAATCGTTCGAACAAGGATGGCTTGCGATGCGCATCACCAGATCATCGTTGCAAACCGACGGAACCAGCCCTATATGTCCGACGTTCGAGATTTTGCCTGCCTTGCATCTGCCCCGAAGGGCCTTTCCCAAGAACACGCCAAATCCGGATATCGGGTCGCACGAATGGTCGTGCGATCCAACGCATTTGTGCGTTTCAAGGAGGCCAATATGGCAACAGGTACCGTAAAGTTTTTCAACTCCCAAAAAGGCTTCGGCTTCATTCAACAGGAGGGAGGCGGCCCTGACGTGTTCGTTCACGTCTCGGCCGTCGAACGCGCCGGAATGCGCGGCCTGGTCGAAGGCCAGAAGGTCAGCTTCGACATTGAAGCCGACCGGCGGAGCGGCAAGTCGGCGGCTGCCAATCTGCAGACCGTCTGACCGACAGCGTAAAGATCGGGCCCGGCGCGAACGCGCCGGGCCTTTTGTTTGCGATTGCCGGGCATGGGGAGCGCCCGGACATCGATAAGGTGATGAGATGGCCAAGAAACCCGGAACCCGCGCTGAATTCGTGCTGTTCGACGTGTTCTACGAAGACGGCTCACAGCGATCCAACCGCAAGGTGCCGAGCACGGTGCTGGGCGGCCTCGACGGCGACGAGCCCGCGCGCGCCATCATCGAGGAGCAAGACCGTGCGATCGCGGAGAAGTCGGGCCTTCCCGCGATCCCGATCAAGAGCGTGCGCCGTTCCGGCGGAAAATGACCGCCTGACGGTGCGGCGGAATCAGATCGGTTGGACGCAGCCAAAGCTTCGGCCGACGACGGTTCACGTCGCCGGCTTCAAGGCTTCGCCGTCCAGGCCTTGAAGTCCGCGTCCGACACGCTCGGCAGCTTCTTGACGAACGCGACGATGGTCCAGATTTCCTGGTCGGGCACCTCGATGAGACCGAAGCTCGGCATGCCGGTCATGTTGATGCCGTGCTTGATCACCCAGAACAGTTGTGCGGGCGAGAGCTGGTCGGCGAGCTCCTTGAGATCGGGCGGGTCCGGCCGCAAGCCTTCGGAGAACTTCGCCCAGTTCACGCCGGGCCCGCCGTGACAATTCACGCAGCCGCGCTCGGAAAACGCGCGTGCTCCCGCCTGCACAGTGGCCGGATTGTCGAGCGACGTCGGCGGGCTGTCCTTCGCATGCCGCGCCACCGAGGCCTGCCGGACTTTGACGAGGGCCCATTTCACGATTGCGGGCTCCTCGGCCGTGCCGGCCACGTTGTAATAGCCGCCGAAGAAGTAGACCGCGGAGGCGATCCCGACCAGGATCGCGAGGAGGCCGATGATTGCGAGTGTTTTCAATGTTGCCATGGACACATCTCCCGGGGTGAAGCCGGTCGTCGCATCGTAGCGCCGCGAGCGTAAAAAGAAACGGCGGTTTGGCCCGTCCCCTCCTTCGGAACTTCTGAACCGGACCTCACTGGACTCGGTACTCCCGGATCATCCTCCCCTCGCCGGGCGCGGACAAACGTCGTGGGCTATGACAACGCAGAGAGCAGCTGTCTTCCGATCCGCAATCCGCTAGGCTGGCGTTCTCCCCGCGCAAGGCGGGGCACACCAGGGAGAGAGACTACAATGGCGAAAGCGTATTGGATCGCGTGCTATCGTTCGATTTCGAATCCGGAGGCATTGGCGGCTTACGCCAAGCTCGCGGGGCCGGCAATCGCCGCTGCCGGTGGACGTTTTCTGGCGCGTGGCAACGCGGCGAAAGCGTACGAGGGGGGACTCACGGAGCGCGTTGTGGTGATCGAATTCGACAGCGTCGAACGCGCGGTCGCCGCCCACGATGGCGAAGGCTACCAAGCCGCGTTGAAGGTGTTCAACAAGGCGGCCGATCGCGACCTTCGAATCGTCGAGGGGTTGGCGTAGCGGCGCAGGCCGTCGCCTTGAGGTGAGCACGATGCATGTCTTCAATCTGCTCGCGGAGCAGGAGTGGGATCCCAAACGTCACGTCGAGAAGGTCCTCGGCGAGATCGGCGAGGGCGACGTCACGGTCGCGTGCTGGGAGCCGGGCCAGATCAGCCCCAATCATTGTCATCCGAACGCGACCGAGATTTATTTCTGTTTCCAAGGCGGCGGGAAGATGCGCACGCCGAAGGAGACGGTCGACATCGTGCCGGGCGGGTTCGTGGTTCATCCTCCCGGCGAACTCCATGAATACATCAACGGACCGCAGCGCACGCTGCTCTTCCGCGTGCGCTACGGCGGGAACATGTCGAGCCGCCATTTCGAGTGGCGCGGCAACACGCAGTGGACGCAAAAACCGCGGGATGCCGAATATTTCCGCGCGCATCCGCCGGGGTGAGGACTGCACCGTATCCGTCCATCCGACGGCCCCAGGCGGCGTGGGCTGTCCGCCACCGCCGCCACGCTGCATCCGCAGCCCACCTGTTTGCGAAGGATGTGATGCCGGCGTTCAAGCAAGCATGAGATTGGAATCGAGGACCTCCGCGACATGAAGGAAAACGTGAAGCGCGTATTCTACGTACGCCAGGTGGCGCATCCCTGTTATCTCGACCTCATGGCGCAGCGGCCGGAAATCCGGATCGACAAGCTCGAGAACGAAACACCCGACGAAGCCGTCCAGCCGATCATCACCGCCGCGCATGCCTATCAGATCGGGTCGGCCCGCGACGAGCTGCGTCCGCGCTTTCACGCCCAGCGCGACCTGCTGGCGCGCATGCCGAACCTGCTCGTGGTGTCCACCAGCGGCGCCGGCTACGACACCGTCGACGTCAAGGACTGCACCGAGGCCGGCGTGCTCGTGGTCAATCAGACCGGCGGCAACGCCGAGGCAGTGGCGGCGCATGTGGTCGCGATGATGCTTATGCTCTCGAAGCAAATCATCCAGACCAATCACGCCTTGCGGCGCGGCACCATGCGCGACCGCGCCGCCTTCATGGGCAATGACGTGCAGGGCCGTACCATCGGCATCGTCGGTCTCGGCAATGTCGGCCGCCGCGTGGCCGAACTCTGCCGCGGCCTCTTCGCCATGCAGGTGATCGCGTGCGATCCCTATCTCGATGCCGACACCATCAAGGCGCGCGGGGCGGTCAAGGTCGCGCTCGACGAGCTGCTGGGGCGTGCCGATTTCGTGTCCATCAACTGTCCGCTCGACGAGGGAACGCGCGGCATGATCGGCGCGCGGGAGTTCGCGCTGATGCAGCCCCATGCCTTTTTCATCACGACGGCCCGCGGCTTCATCCACGACGAGCGCGCGCTGGCCGAGGCGCTCCGGAGCAAGCAGATCGCCGGCGCAGGGATCGACGTGTGGGACAAGGAGCCGCCGCCGCCCGATCATCCGCTGCTGCAGTTCGACAATGTGGTCGCGAGCCCGCACACCGCCGGCGTCACCCGCGAGGCGCGCGCCAATATGGGCCGGATCGCCGCCGAGCAGTTGATCATGACGCTCGACGGCAAGCGCCCGCCCCGCATCGTCAATCCGCAGGTCTGGGCGGCCTATGCCAAGCGGTTCGAGCAGACGTTCGGATTCGCGCCCGAGTGAGCGGACCAGCGAGTGCCGGTTAACAACGCGATAGCGGAGGCTGCGTTGCCGCTGTCTCGAAAGAATGGCGGCCCCGTGCTTCGAAACGCACGCGTTGCGTGCTGCTGAGCATAAGGACGAACGGCTGTTTCGAGCCCACCAGCACGGCGACGTACTGCTTGCCGTTGACCGAATAGCTGATGGGCGGAGCACTGAAGCCCGAACTGATACGACGGGCACGAGTTGCCCTTGCGACCCGTGGGCGGCAGGGTAAAGCTAACGGCGATGACGGCGCCATGCGATTGCCCAGGCTCGAGACGGGCGCGAGGTCAAACAGGGTGCATCCATGACACAATCCGAAGCACCGCAGCTGGTTGGGAGCGAGCAATTGGCTCCGCTCCTGCAAGCCGCGGCAGCGAGCACGCGGAAGCGCTCGCATCTGCTTTTACACGCGGACCAGCAGGATCGGGTGCAACGGCTTTTGATTGCGCTCGAACCGGAAAGCTACGTCCGCCCGCATGTGCACGGCGAACAATGGGAGATGATCGTACTGCTGCGCGGCCGGTTCGATTTCCTGATCTTCGATCCGCAAGCGGAGCTGGTGCAGCGCCTGGCCATGAGCATCGCTTCGCCGGTCGTGCAGATCCCGCGCGGCGCGTGGCACAGCGGCGTGGCGCTCGCGCCGGAAACACTGGTGCTGGAAATAAAGCCCGGCCCTTACCGGCCAAACGAATTCGCGCCATGGGCTCCCGAGGAAGGCGAGCCCACTAGCCGCGCGTTTGTGCACTGGGCCGCAAGCGCGAGGGTGGGAAGCAAATGGCGGTCCCAGTCACGTGATTAAGCGCGCGATGCATCGCCTCGTACTTGCCCTGCTTGCCGGCAGCCAATGCCGCCCGGGCGGCGTGTACGGAATCGGGGCCGAGCACCGGGAATTCCTTGTAGACAAAGCGCAGCTGCTTGTCCTTCGCGAGCAGCGCCTCCAGCGCCGGGACGACCTGCTTGCAGTAGGGGCAGCGGTAATCGAAGAACTCGATCAGCGACACATCGCCCTTGGGATTGCCGCCGACCGGCGTCTCCGGGTCTTCGAGCAGCTCGCGCTTGTGCTCGACCAGCGCCACCGCCGC
>Ga0207643_10001025_pt1 | contig 16580 bp, 19 predicted proteins | sample KBSMisM62_FD_184313 | JGI IMG/M metagenome (GOLD analysis project Ga0207643, IMG submission 184313) | Miscanthus rhizosphere microbial communities from Kellogg Biological Station, Michigan, USA - KBS Miscanthus M6-2 (SPAdes) (version 2) | ecosystem: Host-associated > Plants > Roots >...
GTTAGGTTAGCTTCAGGAACTTCAGGAGTTTCTGGAACAGGGGTGGTTAGGTTAGCTTCAGGAACTTCAGGAGTTTCTGGAACAGGGGCGGTTAGGTTAGCTTCAGGAACAGGGGTGGTTAGGTTAGCTTCAGGAACAGGGGTGGTTAGGTTAGCTTCAGGAACATTCAGTCCGTTGGTAACATTTGCTTCATGGGTTTCGTTATTCATTAGATTTGTTACGAATTCTTTGGCTTCATCCTCTGTGAATTTACCTGATTTTACAAGATCATCAATCAGCATAACTCTTGTAATAATTTCTTTTGCTTCTTCCTCTGTCAATTTACCAGTATTAACTAGATCATTGATCAACTTGTTTTGTTCACTAATGGCCGCTGATGAAGCATTGTAAGTAGCAGTGTCAGAATTGCTGGTATCTGTAGAGGCCTGTAACGGAATGATATTGCCGCCCATGCAAAAGAACCCTCCAAAAACAACTACGTTTGTGATAATAAATGTCAGTACAGAATGTTGTCTGTTCACTACAAATTATTCAACGTAACCATATAAAAAATTGTGTAATCATAATTTCAGATCACTTAAATACGGTATTTAAAGTCTCAAAAAGCCCATTATTAAGTAGGTTTGCTCTCATTGGAATCGATTTGTGACGGCTTGTCAGATTGTGCTTTACTGCTCTTTGCCGCTCTCTTCGTATTTTCAAGATAAGCGACAGTCGTTGCAAGATTTCCGAAGCCCATTGAATTTAGACTCTCAGAAGGTATCATAACTATTGTATTGCCTTGCACTTTAATTGATTCATAAAGCATGTTAGATTGCCTCAAAGCATATGCTATGGGATTATCTGAATATACTGCGGATGCCTCTTCAAACTTTTTTGCAACTAGAATCTCAGATTCGCCATAGGTTACTCTTGCACTTTTTTCACGTTCAGCTTGAGCTTGCATAGACATTGCCTTTTCAAGCTCCTGTGGAATGATTACTTGTCGTACCTCAACTCCTGTGACTTCGATGCCCCAATTCCCAGATTCTTGTGAGATGACTGATTTAATATGATTATTAATTTCTTCTCTCTTTGACAATATATCTTGAAACAATGAGGAACCGATATTATTCCTCAGAGTTGTTTGAGAAACCTGCTTTATCATTTCATTAAAGTTTTCAACGTTTAAGATTGCATCACTTGCCCTATCTTCAACTACCTTGTACCTCAGTATTGCATCAATCGTAACTGGCACATTGTCTTTAGTAAGCATTCTTTCTGCTGTGAATTCTCTTACCTTTTCTCGGATATCAACAACTAAGACATTTTCAATATAAGGAATTCTGGTACGTAAACCAGGACCAACTTGTCTATTGTATTTTCCCAGTCTAAGGATTACCGAACGCTCATACTGTTTTATTATAAAAAGGAACGATGCTATGATGAATATCACTGCTAGAATAGCTGTAATTGAAACAACTTCCAAACTATGGTAAAACCAACCAAATACGATGCCTAGGAATGCTATTGCTGCACCTAAAGCTAGTAGACTCGCAGAACCACTTTGATGCACTACTCTATCATAAGAAATAAAGGCATCCTCATTCGACATCGACCAATTTTAAAAAGTACTGTAATTTAGCATTTGCTGTTCAGGTAGCAAGCAAATCATTTTATGAAAAACATTCGCCAAATCAAGTACCGTTTGAAACATTTGGGCAAATGAGTTCAGATCAACCATTTATCAAACTTGTAACATTTCCAAATAATCCGCAAGTATGTAGCTCTCTTATTCACAAAATTCTATTTGAAAGGTGTTTCCTATATCTATAAATTATATAGATAGTCCTACGATCTCATAAAATGAAATCGCATATTGATTATGTTTCGATGCCGATAATGGGTGGGATAATTTGTATATTGTATTTTTCGACGATGCTGCAGACTGCCCCTGAATTGAGCGCCCAGATACCTCCAGGAAATAAGACAGGTAATGAAATAATAATGCATACACATTCCAAACTTAACGTTACTGTTGATGGAAAATTCTTACTTGTGCCCAATGGAGTCGGAATAAATTCAACCCTGTGGAATGATCATTCATTAGATAAATTTGGGACAGAACGAAAGGCTACAACTTTCGGAACGATATCACCAGCAATGTCCCCATTACACACTCATGATTCAAGTGGCATCATTCATGTTGAATCAACTGAATACAAGAATTATACCTTGGGAGATTTCCTTAATATTTGGGGATTACCTCTTGAAGGAAAGGAAATAAGTCTCATCATAAATGGAAATAATACTGAAAATTATTCTAATCATACACTAACGGATATGGAAAAAATGGTTTTGAATATTAAGGATTAAAATAATTTTTTTTATTAAAATAAAAGCACTCAAGCATTTCAAAATTATTTTAACAAATACATTGATTTAGTCGCTTTAAAATGGCAAGTATCGTTATTTTATACTTGAATGCTAAGGTAAGAACCATATTGTTAATTAATGGCCCATACATAATTTTTGACATGAGTAGAAAAAAGACCTTTTATATTTTGATGATTAGTGGCATTGCGTTTATATTGATTGGAGGAATTTCAATGATCGATTCAAATATTCCTCGAAAAGTTTCATTGTCTAGTACTTTAGATATGAATCGAACTGATGTTATTACACCAATAATGAACAAGGGAAGCGTAGGAAAAATCGTGATAGATGGATCAAAATTTAATTTCAATATTGAAGATCCTAACAAGTCAGTTATCATTTCAGTTACTAATCAATCGCACTATGAGTATGATTTAGTTGCAAATAACGAAGGTCAATATAAGTTGGAAACAAGAAATATTGGAGATAAGGTACTGAAAATTGACGGAGAAGTGGAAACTAAGGCTTCTCCTTTAGCATTAGGAGGACAGTTGATGTTACTTATAACTGGTATAATAGTTTTAGGAATAGGAATGAAAGCTAAATTTGCATGAAATATCTGACAGCTAATTTATTGTTCCTCTTCGATAGGAACCTAATATTTTAACAAATGTACATTTCTTTTCAATATTATTAATGGCATTTTTGACATTGTCTTCTTCAATATGTCCTTCGAAATCCACATAAAAGTTGTATTCCCACGGTTTTTCTTTAGTTGGTCTTGATTCTATTTTTGTAAGGTTAATTTTATGATGATCAAATTCTTGCATCACGGAGTATAACGAACCCGGTGTGTGTTTTAACCCAAAGATCATTGAAGTTCTATCAGATTTTGAAGGAGCAGTTTGAAGATCTGAGAGGACTAAAAATCGAGTGAAATTATTTTTTCTATCCTCAATATTTTGGTCGAGAATTTTCATGTTATAGAATTCTGCGGCATTCTTGCTTGCAATAGCTGCAGTGTCATTAATTTTTTTTTCTTTTATAAGTCTGACCGAACCTGCCGTATCGTATGATGGTATCGAATCTAGATTTTTTCTCTTGATGTAATTTCTGCATTGAGCTAATGCTTGAGGATGGGAAAGAACTTTGGTTATGGTAGTACTGTCAGGTAATGCAATCAAACAATGTTCAATCTTTAGAAACATTTCGCCAGTGATTTTTTTATCAGCATCCAACAATAGGTCGTAGATTTCATTAACAGATCCCTCAATAGAATTTTCAACTGGAACTACGGCGCAATCAATACTATCATTTCGTAACGCATCAAAAATATCCTGAAACAATTTCATGGGAATGAGTTGGGATTCAGGGAAAAATTTTGTGGCAGCGATCTCACTATAAGCTCCATGCTCCCCTTGAAAAGCGACTTTCTTTCCTTTCAAAGTATCTAGTATCTTATAATTAATTATTCATATATTTTTAGGTTAAAACATTCAAGATTTATAGTCAGGATCGAAATGTTCAAGATACATGACTTGATAAATCATGATAAAGTATTTAATGCCAGATACAAGAATTTAACATGAATGCAGCTAGATCAGCAGTACATTGATCCCTTAGACAAACAACTCTTGAATGATATTCAATGGACCTTTCCTCTTTCAGAAAGACCGTATTTTGAAATAGCGGCAAAACATGGGCTAAGTGAGGAAGACGTTATGAAAAGAATTTCCTTAATGAAACAAAGTGGTCTGATAAGACAGATTAATGCAATTTTTGATACGAGGAAGTTAGGTTACAAGAGTGCGTTGGTTGCGTTCGCTGTAGAAAAGGACAGACTAGATGCAGTTGCTAACGAAGTGAATAAGCATCCTGGTGTCAGTCACAACTATGAGAGAGATCATGAATTTAATATGTGGTTTACTTTAGCCGTTTCCCCAGATGGAGATTTGAAAAAAGATCTTGAACGAATGGCATCGCTTAACGGTGTAATCAAGTTTCGACTCTTGCCAACTCTCAAATTGTATAAAATAGGGGTCAAACTGGACATGGTAAACAAGGATCCTAGCAAATTGACGCCAGATGATAATGTAAAAACTATGGACCAAAAGAAATTCGAGCTTACTTCAAGGGATAAGGATTTCATAAGAGAATTGCAAAAGGATCTCGACGTCTCAGTCAGACCGTTTGATAATTCTGCAAAGAATCTTGGTATCACAGTAGATGAATTATTTAAAAAGGCAGAAGAATACGAATCACTTGGGGTAATGAGACGTTTTGCAGCAATTCTTCGTCATAGAGATGCAGGATTTGCTGCAAATGGCATGATAGTTTGGAAGGTATCTGACGACAAGATTGATGAAGCAGGTTACAAATTAGCATCATTTCCACAGGTTAGTCATTGCTACAGGAGGCCGGTTTATCCTGATTGGCCATATAGTCTATTTAGCATGATACACGCCAGAACGATAGAAGCGGCTAACAAAATAGCAATAGAACTTTCAAATATTGTGGGCATTAAAGAATACAGGATTCTTTTTAGCTCAAGAGAATTCAAGAAAGAAAGAGTAAAATATTTTGTAGAATGACAACTTGGTTGATCATACCATTGAATTCTCGTTGAATTTTTGTATGGGATGTCAAATATTGCATATTTTCTAGTGATTTTGAAACAATAATAATTCATAATGTATTGTTACTAAATTTTGTACCTTTTACTTTTATTGTTTTTAGGAAGAAAAGGACTACTTAGATAGAATTCAGGTAGAGGATAGTTTAGGAGGAGATAATTGAATATTAGTGTGAATCTAGATGTCATGATAAGATACGAATTTATTATTTGTAAAACGTATTGGCAGATTGAGCGAAGTTAGCCCAGCCTGGTTAAGGTACGAGCTTCCCAAGCTCGGGATCGCGGGTTCAAATCCCGCACTTCGCACTTTATACATTTAATGTGTTGTTACATTACTCATTAGTGAGAGATCAAATATTGTTTTTATGAGGATTTTTTTCGATAATATACAATATCAAGATACTTCGGAGAAAAAATATACAATTAATTTTATTATATCTATTTCAATGTTATTTTTATCTGTAGAATAAAAAAAATTAATTTAGCATATACTTAAAAACATGTATTTATCATTCTTTCAATATAGTTTGAAGCAGGTCATCACTTTTCACTCATATAAGGGCGGTACTGGAAAAACAACTCTAGCCGCTAACTTGGCTGCATTGTTGGCCAAGAAAGGGAACAATGTATGTATCGTCGATATTGATGTTTACGCACCCAGTCTACATGCTTACTTCGGGGATATTGTCCAAAATAGAATCAAGAATACAATTAATGATTATATTGTTGGTGCTTGCGGGGTGGACGACCTGTTAGTTCAGGTTACACCAATATCTCAATTTTCAGATAACGGTTCATTAAGTGGAAAGATTATCGGTTGTTTTTCAAGTCCAAAAAGAGAGGATATTCTAAAGATAGAAGGAGTCAAAGAAGATAAAAATAGAATGAATATGTTAAAGAGATTCATTAATTTTAGAGAAGAGTTAATTGAAAAAAATGATATCGATTATGTTATAATGGATTCAAGTCCCGGAATTAGGTTTTGGGCAATAAACGCTTTGGCATTGTCTGATATTGTGTTTCTCACATTGAAAATGGGAGATATGGATATCGGAGGTACAAAGATGATCGCTAATGAAATACTGGCTCAATTCAAAGAACAGGGAAACACCAAATATTATCTTCTCCTTAACAGGATAGCAGGTTATTGTATACCGTATTTGCAAATTGGCGAAACCCAAACAGGTCATTCTAAAGAGAATTTTACTGCTTTAACACCGGTAGCCGATGACTTCAAAAAGAAACTGAGTGCTGATACAGGCATAGATGTTATGACATCCATCCCATGTTATTGTGACATTCAATTTGCACAAAAGGAGTTTCTAACAGTACTTGGATATCCGGATCACCCCTTCTCACAACAAATAGACAATCTAAAATCATTAATAGAAAATTAGAGATAATAGATTAGTTTTGAACTGCAAGTGATCACAAAAAATAGGTATATAGTTCCTGATTGATATTCCAATAAAACTAGTACAATATAGTTCCTAATATCATAGTATTTTCAATACAGCCTATGAAGTGTGCAATGAGGCCTGGTCCAACTTCAGAGATTCAATAAATTCAGATAAAACACTACAACTCTACGAATATTGTCTTGAGCAATTTTTACACAACTGCAATTTAGATTTAGAATCGCTATTGAAATTAGAACAGCAACAATTGACAAACCTTATCATAAAATACATAGGGAGAAAAATTAAGCCGACAAATCCTGCTATTACAAAAAAACGCAACATCTTACCTTTACCTTGTCGTTCTTCACTTGAGGGATATTTTGATGGAAGTGTCACAAAATTCAATATTTTATAGAAGATTTAACTTTTTTAGTCTAACTCATTCGATGAGAGGCCAAGAAATTAAGGTGCCTTGAAAAGAATTCAATGACACACCCTCTTCCTGATAAGGCTGTTGCCCCTAATGTAACCCCCTTGCAACCTGTAAATCGTTTAATTGTGTTAACGTACTGCTTTTGTTATACTTCGAGATAGACGAGTTAGTGCCATCTGCTGAACTTTGAGCGCTTTCAGGACTAAGATCTGTTCCTCGATTAGTGTTGTCATTCTTCAATCCTCCAAGATCCTTTGAATCGTTAGGATTGCTCTGCTCCTCTCCTCTAACAGTAGCATCTATTTCGTTCTTAAGACCTGGAGGGATCACGTTTGTCTTAGTTATACTGTGACAATCCCAATGACCATCTTTATCCTTAACACATTCATAGACCCAAGTACTTACTTCACCGTTTGACAATGTAGTTGTCCCGATACAAAGGAAGTGATCCAACCCTTCTCCAAAACACTCAGATGCTGCTAATGCAAAATTTGTAGAACTATACACCGCCATTGTAAGAATGGATGCTATAACGAAAAAGATTACAAAAGAGTTCATTACAAGCAAACTATGATTTCATCTTATTAAACTTGCGTCATTTACATAAGATAGGCGTGTCAAAAAAAACTATAGAGGTTGATTCTAAAATGATTGATCTGGCTGTCGATGAGTTAACTAAACTTATACTTCGGTTAGAAAAGAGCCCGAAGATATCCAGGAAGGAACAGAACACGATTAGGAAAATTCAAGAGATTCGAGAAACGATACAGGATGCGATTCTGTATGCGAGGTTGAAAAAGAGCATAGAATAAATTAATTTTGATGCTTGATGGCACATTATCATTTTGGAGGACTTGTACTCTGATCTGGTACCTGTTGGGTTACCCTTGGAGAATTGTTAATCATTGTTTCAGATGTATTGGTATTAGGAACTGTTTGATTTCCTTCAAGCGATTGTAAAACTCCTCCAGGTTTTGAAGTTAAGCCATTATCAGAACTTGATGTTGTTGAGTCTTCCAAAACGCCGCCTTCTAATGGAGAATTAGGTCCAGTTGTTGATGCCTGCAACTGTTTTTTTGGATCTGTACATTTTTCACTACAATTCCCTTTTGAGTCGCAGGTTGCTTTGCATGTCTGGCAATATTGATCTGCCAAAATTTTTCCCGGAACTTTAACTCGCCAGCAGCACGTTTCACCCTTAGCACCAAATCTATCTCCCGAGCACAGACCAGTGTCAAACTTGGGATCTCTTATGGCAGCGCAAGCATGTTGAATAATCGATGAGCCTGATGCAATTGGGACTAGCAATACGAGTAAAACCGCGGACGATACTAGAAATATGAATTCGTTCTGCATGACTCATGTTTAGTGTGAGAAAACATATTATTAAGGATTTTTTGCAGGACTGGATGATCTGTTCTCCATTTACAGCATCCTGTTAGAGAGTTTACCACACATTAGTCAATGTTTTGGGAAGAATCAGTAGTCGTAATGACTTGACTCTAAAAAGATTCATCTCCTTGGATAATAAAAAAATTAAGGTGAAGTTGAAGGTGTTCGGAACAACTCCATAACATCATCGTTGTATTGATCAAGCAATGTCTGTATTCTGTCTGGTTCAGGTGGATTTATTGATCCTGCATCAATTACATTCTTTTCAAATTCATTTGTCAGTTTCTTAAATTCTGCACATTGTCCGCAATCTAGGTGCATAGATTTGCTGAGTGCTCATTGCGATAATAGTTACTGAGCTAGTACTGCCAAAATAAAGTAAATTGGCTTCATTATCCATGTTTAGTTTAGCATTTGTAATAAGGTTTAATCATACACTGGCCAGTAAGGTAAGAAGGATTTCACTATTTCAATGCTTATATACTTTCTATAGAAACAGGAACATATGAATTCGCAACAGATGACCTTAATGGGAGCATTGGTAATTATGTCAATTATACTATCCGTGCAAAATATACCGTTTTTGTCTGTAGAAGCAAATAAACCTCCTAAATTAGGTAATCCGCATGATTTCAGAACTGGTCCTCCAATTCCAAGTTGCAGTGCAGATGTTCATCAAGGCCCACCAGACGACGAGTTAAAAGGCTGTCGAGATACAAAGAGCTAACCCTTTAAACATCGTAGGTCTTACATAATTTGAAACGAAATGTCATTCAAAAAAATATCCATACATTGTTACCTAGTGGGCTTTGTGTTGACGGTATTGGGATATTGGTTTTATCAACGGTTCGAATAGGATCACCATGGATGGTAACATGAAGGTAAAATCAGGAGATGTTACGAAAATTAGCGAGATTTCTTTGGATATCCAACCTGTAGGAGTACGTGAAGAAAATGGAGATAAGACTGAAATTGTTCAGGGAACTTTTATTGTTGGAATGATCAATAATGCCGAAATTGAATATAATGTCAACGGAACTTTAGAATCACATAAGGGAGAAAAAATACTGTCACTTCAGGGGGTTGAATGTAACGGCATCAATAATGACGATTCCAAGACTATTGACTGCAATTATTAATTATTCAACTTTCGTTATCTTTTCATCATTCTCCATCCCACTGCACTAAATGTGAGGATTTGGCTGCAACATGCTTGTGCTTGTCACAATAAAAATACGTACCGGTTGTTTTTAGATACTTTTCACTTCTAGTATTTTCATCAATTACGGCTATCCATTTAGCATTATCAGAACAACTAGCGTAACTGCATTTTAGGGTCATTCCCCTAATCAATCCTCCAGATCTCGAACAACTACTTTCTTAAAGCCCTTTTTACTTTATCAAAAGCGTTATCAGAATTCTCTTCAGTCATAATAAATTCACTACAACAAGTTATTTAATGCTTCAACGGGACATCAAGTCATAAAAAATTACTGTTTCTGGTAACCCAACAAACTCTCCCAATTCTTTTGTTGATCTTTACATACTTGGTAGAAGATCCAATCCAAAATTCGTAATTCAGTATCTAGTATATCACGTTCAAATATAGAATTCTTCTTTCTTATTTCCAGGATAGTTTCGTTCATCCTGGCTTCAAGAAGACTACAGATTTCAACATTAGGGTTTTTCATATTCCCTAATACCCAATTTATCAATTCAATCCTTTTTTTAAGATCACGTTTGTAAGTAGATTCTTCATGTGTACGAGAAAGCCAAAGTTCTGAATCCTTAATTTCTTGCTCTAAAATCTGAGATACAGTCATATGATTTACTTCTACTAATGATGATTTAAAGCCTGAAACACCAAGAGGGGAGGGTTTAAGATAGATGGAAGGACCACACGAAGAAAAAATAAAGATCGAACTTGTTTATAATGTATCTTTAACATTAATAAGTGAAGAGATAATTGTTAGAAAAAATACTAAAAAGTATAGAGCCTTTTACATCTGACCCCAAAAAGAATACAAAATTCTGTATAGGCTGTGGCTCGCCTGCAACAAAGTTGGTCACATATAGCACAGAAGGAGCAATAATACTCGAGAGATATTGTGAGAAATGTGCCATTGAAATAAAATCTATCTAGTTTTTAGAACCTCAAAATTAGTAGGTAAAATTTAAAAACGATTAACGTCAGATTTTTATAAAATAGACGGAATTTTCCGTTTATATATTAATACATATAGGTCAATCCTGATTGATATAATATCCAAAAATGGCAATTCCGGGTCTTACAGAACTTACAGATGGTGAGGAGAACATCTCACCTACTCTGTTTCTTTTGTCTGGTCCGCCGGCAGTTGGAAAGAGAGACTATTGTAGAGAATTTTTCGAGGAAGGATTAGCAACTCAGAAAGGATGTATTTTCATTTCTTCCAAAATTACGGATAAGGAAAAAATTGATGTACTTGACACAGAGAACACGAACTTTAGATCATTATTCATAAATCCAGTTCTCTTATACGAGAATCCTGACGAAAAATCCTTACAAGAGACTTTGATAAAGATAACTGAATTTCTGTCCCATATTAGAAGCAACGATTCGCAGAATAATGATCACACCGATACCGTCGGTACTAGAATCGAAGATAATGACAATTTCATATATTTTGTCATGGATTCATTGAACAATTTTTGTGATATATTTGAGGTAAGTGCAATAAAGCGGTTTTTGGCACGCCTAGTTCTTCAATTAAAGAAAAGTAAGACTATTGGAATCTTTACCATTGATTCCCCTATATCAATGGAATATCAATCCATCATCTCGTTTTGCGACGGTATAATTGAAATGAAATTTGAAGAGTCAAATGACTCGCTGATTAGGAAGATAAGACTACTTTCTATGGCAGGTCGTGCAATGACAAAACCAACTTGGATACAATTCAGCATCGATAAAAATGGAAGATTCACCTTTGCTGACGATCTACTGAAATGCACACTTGATGGGAGAGTCATTCAACACCCTCCTGTTTACTATCTGGACCTGCCATTCCATTCCGAAGGTTGTGCTATAACTTATAGAAAATTCATGTCTGTCTTTAAAGATCTTGATCCAAAATATGAAGTATTGAACTACAACTTTTGCTTTATTGATATCGTAGGTCTCTCTAATCCGGAGTTGGCTGTTCATAGGCAAAAGGAGAAAATTGTAAGGCTCAACGAATTTATCAGTTCTTGTAATGCATTTAGAAAGATCTCTGACGATCTGAAGATAATTCTTCCCGCTGGAGACGGTATGGCAATAGGTTACGAAAACAATCCAGAATTACCATACAAACTTAGTGTAGAGTTACATGGATTTCTACGGAAATATAACAAACGAATGGTTCATGATAATCAAATTAAGGTCAGAATCGGACTAAGTTCCGGACCAGTTTTCACTGTTTATGATATATCAAATAGACTTAACGTTTGGGGTCCAGGAATAATAATGGCGAGAAGAGTAATGGATCTCGGGGATAGCTGGCACATTCTCATTACAGAAAACTTTGCGATGCAGCTAAAACCCCTGTATGAAGAATACAGGAATAATATCAGACTCATAGGATCATATGAAATCAAGCATGGTGAAAAAATTAATGTTTATTCTGCATACTCTGATGATTATGGAAACCCGGAATTGCCTGAAAAATTCAAAAAAATCTATACTAGGCAATAATTGATTCGATCACGAAATTCTGGCAATTTCACGTGACTTGATATATTCTGATAAAGATTTCTTTAAATTATCCATCAAAGTCTTTATGAATAAATCGTCGATTAGTGGTTAAAAATGAAGAATAGTAAGAAGAAGGACAATAATACAAGAAAAGACAAATCGCTTAATCCGAAGAAGGAGAGGGATGATAGAAGCTACTTTGCGGTAACTCGTAAGAGAAGGAATAGGAATCTAATGATAATTGTTCCTGCCATAATACTGCTTCTCGGAATTGTGGCTTATGCAGTGACTGTGTATTCTAGCCATCTTGAAAGGCCCGGTCAAAATTTTGGCCCAATTGGTTCTGCACACGTGCATGCAGCCTTTGCAGTAAAGATTAATGGGGAAAAATTGGACTTTAGTCAACCAAAATACCAGGTGAGATCGCAATACATTCATGTAGAGAACAACGATGGCAATACATTACACAGACATGCAACCGGAGTTCCTGTAGGGGAATTCTTTAGAAGCTTAGGTATGAATGTCAGCGATAATTGCTTTACCCTGGAAAACAAAACAAACTATTGCAGCAATGGGAACTCAAACCTAGAATTCTATCTTAACGGCAATAAGACAAATTCAATTGCAAATTACGTCTTTGAAGATGATGACAGAATATTGATTGTCTATGGAAACAAGAATGCAATGGAAACACGACAAGATCTGGACGCCTTAAGACTCTCCCAAATCAAGAAATAAACTCATCTTTTCACTCAATCTTTAATTTTTTTGTTAACTAGTAACTCACGGATTGCACCTATACAACCATCATCTTGGTTTTTGATTTGTAATAGATCTGGTGCCAATATGGACAAAAGTATTAATTTAAAATAAAGTCACTATTTTCATGGTCGATCCAGGCATATTAATTTCCGCCCTTGCTGGTGCAGGATCTTTTTTTTCACCATGCATATTGCCAATATTACCTGCGTTCATTTCGTATCTTTCAGGAACCACGATTAATGAAGTTCAGGATTCATCAGGACAATCACTTAGATTAAGAAGAGCCACTAGACTAAACATATTTCTAAATACAGTTTATTTTGTTTTAGGGTTCTCTCTTGTTTTTGCAGTACTAGGTGTATTTCTAAATAGCGTATTAATGAACGTTGGAATTGGCTTTCAAAATGTGTTGACATCAGTGGGAGGACTTGTCATAATTGGATTTGGTGCCTATCTGATACTTTCAACTAGATTAAGAAGCCTAAATTTTGAAAAAAGGTTTTCTTCAATTCCCAAATTTAAGACTAGTTACATTACATCGTTTGTATTTGGATGTGCATTTGCAGCAGGCTGGACTCCGTGTGTGGGTCCTATTTTGGGCAGTACACTTACTTTGGCCGCTACGGCCCCAGGAGCAGCATACAATTCACTGCTGGCATACTCCCTAGGTCTTGGTATCCCCTTTTTAGTAACAAGTTTGTTCTTTTCACAAGCTACAATTATTATTAGGAAGATGGTGAAACATTTGAAATACTTTAATCCAGCTATGGGGATCTTTCTGATAGTTCTTGGATTATTAGTATTTACCAATAATCTTAGCATCCTGGGTAATTTCCCTCTTGCTAATGAGATTATTAATATTGAAAGGGGAACATAATTGAATAGGGACAACATCAGTGCATTATTGACCGGAGTCGCGGTTGTAGCCCTTATCGCAGGATTTGCAGTATACTTCAATAGTCCTGAGCTGAATAAACAGTCGGTTGGAAGTATAAATCCAAATGGTAATAATGGAGTATCAAACGTACAATTTTCGATTGACAAATCTCAATTCAAAAAAGCTCCTGAATTCCAAGGTATCAGTTCTTATATTAATTCGAATGGGACCAAATTATCAGATTTAAAGGGTAAAGTAGTACTGGTTGATTTTTGGACATATAGTTGTATAAATTGTATAAGAACGTTACCACATCTTGTTGATTGGAATCAAAAATATTCTGACAAGGGTTTAGTTATTGTCGGTATTCATTCCCCTGAATTCGAGTTTGAAAAAAACATAGATAATGTTAAGCAAGCAGTAACGAGATTTGGAATAAAGTATCCTGTTTTGCTGGATAACGATCATGATACTTGGAACGCTTTTCATAATAGTTATTGGCCACGGAAATACCTTATTGATGCAGAAGGATTTATTCGATACGATCACATCGGAGAGGGAGGATATGTGGAAACCGAAAATGCCATTCGCAATTTGCTGGCAGAACGAGTAGGTCAACAGAATATTGCTCTAACTGCCGTTAACCAAACAAATCAAAGTATCTCTGAGTCACAATCAGTTGATTTCAATCAAATCAATACTCCTGAATTATACTTTGGCTATCAATATGCAAGGTCTGAACTTGGAAACAGTGAAGGATTCCACCCAGATGAAATTGTAAGTTATATACTTCCCTCTTCGAAGCTCATGCCCAATGTCATTTATCTTGAGGGAAAGTGGAAAAACAATGCAGATAGCATGGAACTAGTCGGCAATGAGGGCAAAATCGTTCTCGATTATTCAGCTAAATCTATCAACATAGTTGCGGGGGGAAAAGGGGATATAATTGTCAAGGAATTCAGAAAAGACAATCAGACAGGCAGTCCTTCTAGAGGAAATGATCTTGACATTGAAGGAAAGTTAACTATAGATGGACAGAGACTATACAATATTGGAAATCATCAGGACTATGGAAACCGTCAGGTTGAGATTGATGTAAGTGAACCTGGCTTGAGAATTTATACATTCACTTTTGGATGAATGTTCTTATTTCATAAGCCAATAATGTCTGATTCGTGGGACATAAAATGGCACCGGACGTCTTGATAGATTATTCCTACAATGCAAAACTTAAGGAGCTGTGTATTAGATACCAATAGTTATCGTCAAAAAATAAATAGTAATTATACTGCTAATTCATTGTCTAATCAATTTGAACTCTGAGTCTTGGATAAATGTTGCTCTTTCTGATAATAATATGACATGTATCAAATTAATTAGAAGTAAACGACGTAAGCGCATGTGCATAACTGTGGATCACCAAGGGATATCTGTTCTCTCTTCAATAAATGAAAAGATTGAATCAATAAGAAATTTTGTAAATGCTAACAATAAATGGATTGTGAAAACTACAAAATTCCATTTGAAATTAAATGAGAATTTAGAGCACGGTCCTCTTCAAAGGGACGAGCTTATGTATCTTGGTAATAAGTACAAGATTCAATTTATCAAAGATTCCTCACAATATTCGATTCTCTCTGAAAATCTCCTGAAAATCTCATTTCATGTAAAAGATAGACGCAGAGACAAGGAAAATATCACAAATTGGTATCGAGCGCAAACAAAGAAGATAGTTGAAACAAAAGTTCCTTTGTTTGGAAAACGGCTATCGATATCTTATGGAAAGGTACGGATAAAAAATCAAAAATCAAGATGGGGAAGTTGTTCTAAGGATGGCAATTTGAATTTTAACCTACTATTGTCCGCTCTTCCCACTCATATCATTGACTACATCATAGTCCATGAATTAATACACCTGATTGAATTCAATCATTCGAGACATTTCTGGAATTTGGTAGAAGAGGAAATTCCAACATACAAGGATTGTAGAAATTGGTTGAAAACAAATGGACCGTATATACGACTCAATTAGCTACGAAGCTTCATGAAACTGAATTGGCCTACTCAGTTTACGAGACTGATCGGAATTAACTTGATGCAATAATAATATCAACGTAGTTTCATATTCTTGTCAAATATTTTTGAATCATAATAAGATTAGTCGATTATTTAGTAATTCAAATCATGGGTATAATCTATGAAATTCATAAATATCAACAAGAGGAGTTTCAGTATGTTGTTGCTAGCACGAATAAGTATCCCGAAACAAAGGTAAAAAATGATGTTGAAAGAATGAATTCCATGTTAAATGAGTCAGTGAGAACAATGGGAATAAAATATGTTTTTGTAGCCTCCGACACATCTGATTCTGTATATAAGGAGCGCAAAAAGAAGAATTCTTATTAAACAGAATTGTTTTATTGCCTTCATATTTGATAAAGAAGATTTACCCTTTCCAAAGCACGAAGAATTTTAGTTTATTCTTTTTGCTCTTTTGCTGGGTAATATTATTTTTCTCCGCTACCGCAATGAATAAAAATTTTATTAATAGTGCTGATGCTCAAGCAGGATATCAATATGCACCAGGCCTTGTCCTGAGTGGTTCAAATTACCAAGATGTTGCGAGCTCGAGTTCCCTTAGACCCTCTCAATTCAGTGTTGCAGCGTGGTTTAAAACATCATCTAATTTTGGATCAGATGCTTTCATCGTAAACAAGGGTGGTATAGGGAGCGACAGTTCAGGTCAGAATTTGAATTATGGTATATGGATGAACAGCGGAGAACAGGTAAAGGCAGGATTTGAAACAAGTTCAGGAGCTGACCAATATGTTACATCTCCGAGTACTTACAATAATGGTCAATGGCACTATGCAGTGGTAACAAATGATGGGTCTACTGTAAGACTCTATATAGATGGTGCTCAAGTAGCCACCAAATCAACATCAGGTGCATCACCTGAGACCTCAGGAACAAAGCCAGTACGTGTGGGTGCAAATTCCAGGGTTACTCCA
>Ga0207643_10001027_pt1 | contig 16559 bp, 13 predicted proteins | sample KBSMisM62_FD_184313 | JGI IMG/M metagenome (GOLD analysis project Ga0207643, IMG submission 184313) | Miscanthus rhizosphere microbial communities from Kellogg Biological Station, Michigan, USA - KBS Miscanthus M6-2 (SPAdes) (version 2) | ecosystem: Host-associated > Plants > Roots >...
GCGAAGCTCGCCGGCGTGAGCCCCGACGAGCTCATCATCACGCGCAACACCACCGAGTCGCTCGACACCGTCATCGCCGGATACGACTGGAAGCCCGGCGACGAAGCCGTCATGGCGTACCAGGACTACGGCGCCATGCTCGACATGTTCAAGCTGCAGGCGCGACGCCACGGCATGATCAACCGCGTCGTGTCCGTGCCGGTCGACCCGCGCTCTGACGACGAGGTCATCCAGACGTACGCCAACGCCATCACGCCCAAAACACGGCTCCTGATGGTGTGCCATCTGGTCAACATCACCGGGCACGTTCTCCCCGTGCGCGCCATCTGCGACATGGCACACGCGCGCGGCGTGGACGTCATGGTGGACGGTGCCCATGCCTTCGCACAGATGGCCTTCGCGATTCCCGACCTCGGCTGCGATTACTACGGCGCATCACTGCACAAATGGTTAGGCGCCCCGCTGGGCGCCGGGATCCTGTACGTGAAACGCGACAGGATCGCGAGCCTCTGGCCCATCTACGCCGATGAGGGCATGGCCGAGACGGACATCCGAAAGCTGAATCACACCGGAACGCACCCCGTGCACACCGATCTCGGGATCGAGAACGCCATCGACTTCCACGAATCCATCGGGGTAGCGCGCAAGGAGACCCGACTCCGCTACCTCCAGCAGCACTGGACGCGTCAGGTGCGTGGCGTTCCGAACGTCGTGCTCAACACGCCGAGCGATCCAAAACGGTCGTGTGCGATCGCGAACGTCGGCATCGCCGGCATGAAGCCCGCCGACCTCGCCAAGGCGCTGTTCGATCGATACAAGGTGTGGACGGTCGCGATCGACTCGAATCCGGCGAACGTACATGGCGTTCGCGTCACGCCACAGCTGTTCACGACGCCCGCGGAGCTCGACATCCTCGTCAAGGCACTCAAGCAGCTCGCCGCCGCATGACTCACGCTCCGCACGGTCCGCGTCGCACGTTCGGGCCACGTGCAGCGATGGCGTTCGTCGCGCTGGCTGTTGCCGCCTGCACGCACCGCGCACCCGAGCTTCCGCCGCCGATTCCACGGGTCGAGGGCGAGCCGCGCACCGCCTTCGCTCTCCGGGTCATCGACCTCGCGCCCGGCACTGGAGCGGCAGCGGAGCCGCGGAAGTGCTTCTACGCGCACTACACCGGCTGGCTGACGAACGGCACGAAGTTCGACTCGTCGCGCGACACGACGACGGGTGGCGCGCCTCGCCCGCCGATCTCGTTCCCGCAGGGCGCGCGTCGGGTGATCGCCGGCTGGGACGCGGGGTTCGAGGGCATGCGCGTCGGCGCGCGACGGCGGCTGCTCATCCCGTATCAGCTCGCCTACGGTGAGCTCGGTCGGCCGCCACTCATTCCGCCGAAGTCGGAGCTCATCTTCGACGTCGAGCTGATGGCCGTCGCCGACACACTGCCGCGCACCGACGCGACGCCGTCAGCGCAGACGCCCGCGGGCCCGCGATGCGCCACGTGGGAGGAAGTCAGCGCGCGCCGATAGCCCGGCGCCCGTCCACCGCCGCGGAGGCGATCACACGCCTCCGATCAGGATGCCGCCGGCCGGACGCACGGCCTTCTGATGATCCGCTAACACGAGCGCGCAGGTATCTTACCGCACCGACTTTCAGGAGATCACCATGGCAGGAACACGGGCACGTTGACGCACGCCACCGCACAGACCGACGCCGCGCCACCCAACCGAAGCGAGTGGCGCGCCGTCGTCGCTCGCTATCAGCGCCCGGATGTGCGCCGCGCGATCACCCAGCTCGCGACGACGCTCGTCCCGCTGGGCGCACTGTTCTATCTGATGTATCGCTCGCTGGCGTTGCCCTATTGGGTAACGCTAATGCTGGCACTTCCGGCCGCCGGCTTTCTCGTGCGGACCTTCGTCCTGATGCACGACTGCGCGCACGGCTCGTTCTTGCCGTGGCGTCGCGCGAACGATCTCGTCGGGTACGTCACCGGCGTGTTGACGCTCACCGCGTTCGGACGCTGGCGGCGGGACCACGCGATGCACCACGCGTCGTCGGGCGACCTCGATCGTCGCGGGCATGGGGACGTTCACACGCTCACGGTGCGGGAGTATCTCGCGCTCACACGTTGGGGGCGCCTCCGCTACCGGTTGTTCCGGAATCCGCTGGTTCTGTTTGGCCTCGGCCCGCTGCACTGGGTGCTCACCAATCGCATCCCGCCGAAGGGGACGGCAATCACCGATCGGCTCAGCATCAGCGTGTGGGCAGCGAACGCGGGCTGCGCTGTGGCCTACGCGGCCTTCGCGTTCTGGGTCGGCGCGGGCACCGTCGCGCTCATCTACTTCCCCGCGATGTATGTGGCCGCCGCAGTCGGAATCGGGATGTTCTACGTGCAGCATCAGTTCGAGGACACGTACTGGCAGGAGCACGCCGAGTGGGATTACGCCACGGCGGCGATCCGCGGTAGTTCGTACTTCAAGCTGCCCGCGATTCTTCAGTGGTTCACGGGAAGCATCGGGCTCCACCACGTGCATCACCTCGGGCCGCGCATCCCCAACTACAAGCTGCAGTCGGCTCACGAGGAGAATCCGCTCTTCCACGACGTGACGGTGCTGACGCTCGCGAACAGCGTGCGCACCATACGGCTGACGCTCTGGGATGAGGATCGGCGGCAGCTGGTCGGGTTCCGCGCGCTGGCTCGTGGCGGGGCTCCGGTGCGTTAGGCACGAGCACCGGCGATAACGGGATCGCACCACACGGCAGCCAGTTGATTGGGGTCAGATTCGAATTACATGTGGCTGGACCCGGCGCTAGTTTTTCGCCGCTCGCGGTGACGACCGCTCCTCGTCCCGCACCATCTCCCTTCATCTCCTCGAGTCGCGTCCTGTGAGACAGCTCACCGTTCTTCGTTTTGCGTCCGCGCTGGGAGTCGCCTGCGTGCTCGCGTCGTCGCGTTCGGTCGAGGCGCAGCCAGCGCGCCGCGCCGCGTCCTCCGGCCAGCCGTTCTCCGTCGTCGAAGCCAGTATCGACGACATGCGTAAGGCCCTCGAGCAGCGCCGGACGACGTCGCGTGAGATCGTCACCCAGTACCTCACGCGGATCGCGACGTACGAACACCTGCTGAACGCGATCATCACGGTCAACCCGAACGCGCTGGCGGAAGCCGACGCGCGGGACCGCGAACGGGCGCAGGGAAGACTTCGCGGTCCGCTGCACGGCATCCCCATCGCGCTCAAAGACAACATCCACACGACGACCATGCGGACCACGGGCGGTGCGCTCGCATTCGCCGACCTCGTCCCGCCGTACGAAGCGACGCTCGCGAAGAACCTCGAGGATGCCGGCGCGATCATCCTTGCGAAGACGCAGCTCACCGAGCTCGCGAACTGGGTAGCGAGCGGGATGCCCGGCAATTTCAACGGGCTCAATGGCTACGGCATGAATCCGTGGGACCCGCGGCGCGACCCGCGCGAGAACGTGTTCGACGGTCGTCCCGTGCTGGCCACGGGCGGCTCGAGCTCGGGGGTGGGGACGAACGTGAGCTTCTGGGCCGGCAACGTCGGCACCGAGACCTCCGGCTCGATCCTCAGCCCGTCGAATCAGAACATGCTCGTCGGCATCAAGCCGACCGTCGGGCGCGTGAGTCGCTACGGCGTCATTCCCATCACGGCCGACCAGGACACCCCCGGCCCGATGACCCGCACGGTCGGGGATGCCGCCATCATGCTCGGCGCCATGGAGGGCGCGCGCCCCGACCCCAACGACTCCGCGACGACGAAGTGCCCGCCGCCCGCGGGCCGCGACTACACGAAGTTCCTGAACCCCAAGGGCCTCGCCGGCGCGCGCATCGGCATTCCTCGCGCGTTCTTCTACGATCGCACGAGCGCTGGCGGCACGCAGCCGCGCGGCGGGCTGACCGATGCCCAGCGGAAGGTCATGGACGACGTGGTCGCTGTGCTGAAGGCCCAGGGAGCGACCATCGTGGATCCGGCGAACATCCCGAGCGTGACCGACACGGTTGCGGCCGAAAACTTCCTGAACTGGAATCCATGCAGTGGGCTCGATCAGGCGAAGGGCCAGGACGCGAATTGCTCGATCGCGTTCAAGTATGGGATGAAGCGGGATTTCAACGCCTGGCTCAAGACGTTAGGCGACAAGGCGCCGGTCAAGACGCTGACGGAGCTGCGGCAGTGGAACATCGCGCATCAGCGCGCGGGAAGCATCAAGTACGGCCAGGCGAATCTCGACGTGTCGGACGAGATGAACCTGCAGGCGGATCGGGAGCGCTACGACGCCGACCGCCGCAAGGACATTCGGCTATCGGCGAAGAACGGCATCGATGCGGCGCTCGAGGCGAACCGGCTCGACGCCCTGCTCTTCCCGGGCGTGAGCAGCGCGAGCATCGCCGCCCGGCCGGGCTACCCGAGCGTGACGGTTCCGTTTGCGCTCTTGCCCGTACCGGGCGGCCAGGGCCCGAACGCGTTCCCGGCGGGCTTCGAACCGAAACCGGCGCCGTACAACGTGACGTTCACGGGCACGGCGTGCAGCGAGCCGAAGCTGATCGAGCTGGCGTTCGCCTTCGAGCAGGCCACGAAGAAGCGGACGGCACCGCCGGCATTCCCGTAGCCCCTTCCTCCTTGTCATCCCGAGCATAGCGAAGCGTACGAGGGACCTCGCCTGCGTCACCCGTAGCTGGCCACGAGCACCGCACGCGGGATCCCTCGTCGCGTCACTCCTCGGGATGACAGGGAGGCACTATCGAGGATTCAGCAGTTGGTTGATCTGATCGCGCATGTCCTCGAGGTGCGCGCGCGTCTCCCGATTCGTCGCCTTCGGAATCGCCGCCTGCGCGCTCTGCTGAACGGCACGCAGCTCCGACCGGAATAACGATCGGACGTCACTTGTCGCGCGTGCCGGACCGAAGAGCTGTGCGAGCTGCGGCGGCGCACCCGGTGGCAGCTGTACTGGCGTCGGGTTGAGCTTCGCGCGCGCGAGGTTGAACCACGACCGCTGCAGCTCGCGCCGGAAGGGGTCGATCGTCACCTGCGGCCTTCCGAGCTCCGTCCAGACGCCCGCGCGCACGTCCGCCAGCATCTCGCTCAACGGGTACGCGTCCCCCGGTGTCTTCGCGAGCGCCGGATACTCGATCATGCGCTCCATGCGTCGATCGTTGAACAGCGCGCCTAACACCGCCCCCTGGGCCTGGTTGATGCGCCGCAGCGCACCCTCGACCTCGATCTTTCGGAGGATGTCCTCCCGCAGGAAGAACGTCGGCGTCGCGAACGCGTTGTCGACGAGGAACTTCACGGCGGTCTTCTGGCGCGCGCGCGGCAGCGGCGTAAAACGATCCCCAGCCTGACCGACGTGCTTCTCCTGCGCGATCGTCCCGCCGACTTCCGTGGTGACGTGCAGGAGCTCCGTGGTCCACTGGTTGATCACACCGCCGTACAGCTGGTTCAGATCGCCGAAATCGTCGCCGGCCTTGCCAGTGGTCGCGGGGAGAATGTAGGGCACGACCTGTTTGATGCTCTTGATGCCCCACCCCGTCGCTTTCACCGCGTCGCCATCGCCCACCGCCTCGGTCTGATCGCCAGGATCCGAGCCCTGTGACCCGACGACGTTGTAGCGGAACCACGGGGTCGCGTCCTGCTCCTTCGCCCAACCGTCGAGTGTCGCCAGCTCATCATCCGGCGTGCGGGCGCCAGGAATCGGCGCATAGCCCCAGTGCGTGACGTAGCGATCGTACGGGCCAATGCCGGGAACCAGATCGGCGAGCGGGATCTTGTCCTCGGGCTGCGCCGTGTAGTTGAAGCGGGAGTAGTCCATGATCGTCGCCGAGTGGCCCATGCGATGGACCCACGACGCGCTGCGCACGCTGTCGACGGGGTACGTCGACGACGACTTCTGATTGTGCGGGAAGCCTAACGTGTGACCGACTTCGTGCGCCACGACGAATTCCACGAGGCGTCCCATGAGCGTATCCGGGAACGGCCACATGCGCGCGCGAGGATCGAGGTGCCCGACCTGGCTGAAATACCAGATCCGCTGCAGCTCCATGATGTTGTGATACATGTACACGTCGGCCTCGAGGATCTCGCCGGAGCGCGGGTCGGCGACGTTAGGCCCCTGGGCGTTCGCGATGTCCGACGGCAGCCACCGCACGACCGAGTAGCGCGCATCCTCCGCCGCCCAGTCGGGATCCTCCTGCGGCGTGGGCGCGTCCTTCGCGACGATGGCGTTGCGGAATCCGGCGGCCTCGAAGGCCGGCTTCCACGCCTCGATGCCCTTTCGGATGTACGGCTTGAGCCAGTTGGGTGTCGCCGGGTCGACGTAGTACACGATGGGCTTCACCGGCTCCGACACGGCCGCACTCGGGTCCTTCTTGTCCAGCCGGTAGCGGAGGATGTAGGTCCGCTGCTGCGCGCGCTGCTCCGGCCGGCCGTAGTCGACCTGCTGGGTCGTGAAGTAGCCGACGCGCGAATCCGCCAGACGCGCCATCATGGGACGGTCGGGCAGCCTCACGATGCTCCAGTGCATCACCAGCGAGTTCGACGGCGGGGCCTGTCCTCCCTGCGGGAAAAACGGGCTCGGCACCGGCGCATTCGGCGTCGCTGGCGGCGTCGCGGTCAGCATGGCTTCGACCTCGACGTTATCCGGGTACGCTGCGACGCGCTCGATGAGCGAGCGGTTCGCGTCCGGAACGCCACGCAGCGTCGCGCCCGGGCTGAGCTCCGACGGCGGCGCCGTGAACAGGCGCGTGACGTCCACGACGGCGGCGCTGTCGGGGCCGTACGCGTCGACGTTGAGCGACGCGATCACCGACGCGAACGTGGATGCCGCGACCGCCCGCGCCATCTCGTTGGTGGAGTCAGCGACGATGTCGTAGCGGATCTGGCGCAGCAGCACGCGATGGTCGCGGCGCTCCCAGCGGATGACGATGGCCTGCCCGACCTGCTGACCGCCGTAGGGGCCGCCGGCGGGAGCCTTGGCGACACGCGGCACGACGAGAATGTCCCGGTTCATGACGTTCGGTGGCAGCTCGAACAGCAGGCGGCTGCCGATGCGATGCGTCTTGAAGAGACCCGCGCGCGTCTTCGCCGCGGGCGTGACCACGCGGTTGTAGGGCCGCGGGACGGGATCGGGCGGAGGGCCGCCGGGCCCCCCTGGCGACTGCGCGGTGAGGAGCGGCTGTGCACCGCCTTGCGGCCGCGTCGTGTCCGTCGGCGAAGGCGGATTCGCCTGTGCGCCAGGAGTCGTAGGCGCCGGCGCGCGTGTGGTCGGTGTGGTGGCGCGAGAACAGCTCGCGACGACGAGCAGACCAGCGAGGGTCCGCACGCGCAGTGGAAGGCGCATGAGAGAGATGCAGGAGGTGGGAGTCGCGGCTCGAGGCGCACACGTACGAACGGCCGCGAGATCGAAAGGGTCGGGGGACCCGGCAATATGCAGCCCGTACCGCGATCCGCGAGGGACGAGTGGACGGAAATCGGGATCCGAACCGGCCCTTGCGAACCCCGGTCATTCCGAGCGGAGCCCGCGCGAAGCGCAGGCGGAGGCGAGGAATCGCACTCGTCCCGACCGAGAGGCGCCTCTACCGGGATGATGGCGATTCCTCGCCTCCGGGCCTCCGGCCCTCCGGCCCGGAATGACCACGTCCCGCGATTGCTTTTCCATCCCTCGCTCCGCGGGCGAGATTTGCATATACGGGGCGGCGCCACCACAGCCACGCCCACTGCGCTCACCGAAAGCCATCGACACCACCCATGTTCAGCGAATCCGCGGAGCTCTACGACCTGGTCTACTCGAGCTTCAAGCAGTACGGGACCGAAACCGATGCCGTCGCAGCGATCATCCGGTCCGTGAATCCCAATGCCCGGACGGTGCTCGACGTCGCGTGCGGCACCGGAGAGCACGCGCGCTTGTTAGGCGAGCGCCACGGCTTCGAGGTCGACGGCGTCGATCTCGATCCGGTATTCGTTCGCATTGCGGCGGGAAAGAATCGCTCGGGGCGGTTCGTCACCAGCGACATGTGCAACTTCCACCTCGGCCGCCGCTACGACGCCGTGCTTTGCCTCTTCAGCTCGATCGGCTACGTACGGACGGTCGATGGTGTGACGAGCGCGATCGCCTGCTTTCGCGAGCACGTCGCGCCCTCGGGCGTCATCATCGTCGAGCCCTGGCTCGCACCTGGTGTGCTGGCCGACGGTTACGTGTCGTCCGCGGTGAATGAGGCGGGTGGCGTTCGCGTCGAGCGCCGTGCGCGTACCGAGGTCGACGGCCGGATGTCGAGGCTGCATTTCGACTACGACGTGCTCGACCACGGGCGTGCGTACCAGGCCACGGAGGTTCACGAGCTCGGACTGTTCACGGTCGACGAGATGCGAGGTGCGTTCGAGATCAATGGCCTGTCGGTCGAGCACGATCCCGACGGCCTGACCGGGCGCGGGCTCTACGTTGCGCGCCCTCTTCCCGACGCATCAGCGCACGGCTGACAGCGGCGCAGGGGCTTACACGATTGCGGCTGTTGCAGGACGTATCCGGCCGGGCTTGCGTGCGGCCCCGCCTCGACGCTCTTTGTCCCTGCCGACAACCTCCCGGGAGACCGTCATGTTTCGCCAGCTGCCCCGCGCCGCGCTGAGTGCCGTGTTCCTCTCGCTCGCCGCATCGTCCGTTCTCGCTCAGAACTCGCTCGCTCCCGCCGCCGAGGCCGACGCAACGGCCGCTGCGGTGCCCGCAACGGGCGCGAAGGATCCGCTCGTGGAGTTCGAGCTCATGACGTGGCCCGAAGTCAAAGCGGCGCTCGCCGCGGGCAAGACGACGGCGCTGTTCTACACGGGCGGGACCGAGCAGCGCGGGCCGCAGAACGCGAACGGCGGCCACAACCTCATGGCCAAGGCCACCGTCAAGGCGATCGCGCTCAAGCTCGGCAACGCGATCGCGATGCCGGTGCTGCCGTACACGCCGAACAACGCAAGCGCGACGCTCCCCGGAACGATCGGTCTCACGAACGAGATCCTGGCCGCCATTCTCGAGCGGATCGCCGAGCAAGCCATCGTCACCGGGTTCAGGAACGTGATCCTGATGGGCGACCATGGCGGGGGCCAGCCTAACGTGTACGCCGAGGTGGCGAAGAAACTGGACGAGAAGTACGCTCCGCAGGGTGTCCACGTCTTCTACTGCGACGAAGTGTATGCGAAGCGACAAGCGGACTTCGATAAATGGCTCGCCGACGAGGGCTACCCGCTCAGCTCACATGCCGGCATCCCCGACACCTCCGAGATGCTGTTCCTCGGCGGCGACACCTGGGTGCGGAAAGAGCTGATCAAGACGGCGGTCGGCGACCCGGTGCGCCCGCCCGGCACGCCCCGCGACCCGAACGCCCCGCGCGTCAACAACGGCATTACCGGCGATGCCCGTCGCGCGACCGCCGCGTTAGGGAAGCGGGTGTTCGACATGAAGGTCGACTATGCGGTACGACAGATTCGGACGCTCGTAGGACCCTGACGGGCGGGAACCGGGAACCGGGAACCGGGAACTGAAACAGCGCTGCTTGCTGCTTGCGGCTGCTAGCCGCTCGCCGACGGCCGCGTGCTGGTGCTCCGAGCTGCTCGCTGCTGCCACCAGGCGCAACGAGCCCCGGCTCGCAGCGCCAGTTCCCAGCCGCTACCCGTCTCCCATCTCCCGTCTCCCGTCTCCCGCTCTATCGGCACGCCGCATCCCCACTCGCGTCGGTAACCCCGCGCGGACGTTGCGGCGCTTTCTCGACCAGCCGCCGCAGCTCTGCGATCGGCTCGGGGTTATCGTCCACCTGCAGGCGGAGAACGACGTCGTTATGCAGCCAGACGCCGCCGCACTTCTTCACGATGAGCATCGCGGCGCTCTGCTTGCCGCGGGTATCGCCGCCCGCCGCCTGGCCGGCCTCGAGCGCCGCCACCAGCCGTAGTGCGAGACTTCCCTCCGTCCGGGTGTACGCCGCGAGCATCGAGTCGACCACACCCGCACCGGCGAGGATGTTTCCCTGCACCGTCACGTTCTTCCCCTGGCGGTCCCCTGCCCACGGTGTCGCGCGCGGGCCGGTATACGCCGCGACGTTGCCTCTCGCGTCGACGACCGCGAACTGGCGGCCGTACTTCGACCACCGCGCGGTGTCGGGATCGGGGTCGCGTTCCCAGATCGTCTTCACCACTTCCGACGCCGACTTCCCCTGCCGCAGCAGCGCCAGCGCCTGCGGTCCGTAGCTCACGTCCACGATAGCCTGCGTCGCGGCAATGCCAACGCCGGCCTCGGCCCAGAGCACGCCGTTTCCCACCGAGAACACGCGAGACTGCACCGCGCCGCCGAGCTGACCCGACGCGGAGTCGTAGGCGATGATCGAGAACGTCCCGGTGGGTGGAAGGTCGTCGGCGGCGTCGAAGCCGGACGTGGGGCGCGCGCGGGTCGCACAGGCGCCCGTGATGGCGAGCGCAGCGATCGCGAGAGCGCGCGCAGTGAGCTGGGAGGGCCGTATCATGGTATGTGAGTTCGAGTCATGGTGAATCGGGCGCTCGGCACCATCCCCTGTCAATGCGCCCGTCACATAAGCTGAAACTGGATTTGGGCGACGTCGTATGATCATTTTGATCATATTCACACCGGCCACCAATGCCCGCAGACCTTCGGACGTACCTGCCACTCAAGCCCGTCGAACTCCAGCTCCTCCTCGCACTAGCCGACGAAGAGATGCACGGTTACGGGCTCGTGCAAGCCATCGCTGATCGAACCGATGGGCTCGTGACGCTCGAGCCCGGGAACCTCTACCGCGTCATCAAGCGCCTGCTCGGCGAGGGGCTCGTGGCCGAGTCGGATCGCCGGGGCGTGGCCGAGTCCGAGGATGAGCGACGTCGATACTACCGGCTCACCGCCCTCGGCGGCCGCGTTCTCTCGGCAGAGATTCGACGGCTGCAGTCGCTCGTGACGTCGCCGAGCGCTCGGGCGCTGGTGCGGCGGTGGGCAACATGAGTCGACGGTTGGTCTCCATATCGGAGTGCGTGTTCGCAACGCTCGTTCGCCTGTTCCCGCCGGAATTCCGCGTCCGCTTCGGCGACGACATGCGCGAGCTGTTCCGCGATCAGCTACGCGCCGCGCACGATCGCGCGGGCGCACGTGGAATCGTCCGGCTCTGGGTACGCACGCTCCCATCCCTTGCGCAGGCTGCGCTGCTCGAGCGACGAGATGCGCTCCGCCCCATGGCTCGACGGCGCAACAGCATCACGGCCGAGACGACGTTCACTTCCAGGAGAGATTCCGTGCTCGAGACCCTGCTGAGCGACCTGCGCTTCGCCGGCCGCATGCTGCGAAAGAGTCCCGTCTTCACCGTCGTCGCCATCATCGTCATTTCGTTAGGCAGCGGCGCCGTGACGACGATCTTCAGCGCCATGAACGCCGTCGTGCTCCGGCCGCTCCCGGGAACGTCCGGTGGAAACCGCCTCGTGCTGTTCGAGCGACGAACGCCAGATTTTGCCGAAGGCGTGTCCGGCTCCTACGGCTACTACCGCCACGTGCGGGACGCGACTCGCACGCTCAGTGGCGTGGCCGCGTGGAGCAAGGTCTCGCTCTCCATCTCCACTGGCGGCGAAGGCGCCGCGGTCTACGGCAACATCGTCAGCGGCAATTACTTCTCGGTGCTCGGCGTACGCCCGGCTATCGGCCGCTTCTTCGCACCCGACGAGGATCGGATACCGCTCGCCAAACCGGTCGTCGTCGTCTCGCACTCCTTCTGGGAATCGCATCTCGGCGCCGACAGTACGGTCATCGGCAGGAGTGTGTCGGTGAACGGGCATCCTTTCACGCTGATTGGTGTCGCGCCCGCGGGGTTCCGCGGCGTGTTCACGCCGCTCAAGACCGAGGCGTGGGTGCCGCTCATGATGCAGGCGCAGCTCCGTCCGGGCCGAGACCTCGCCGACGCCCCCTGGCTCTGGATGTTCGGACGTCTCGAGCGTGGTGCCACGCGTGAGGCGGCGAGACGCGAGCTCGCGGCGCTGACGTCGACGTGGGTCGACAACACCAGCGAGCCGGCAGGCTATCGCAAATACGCCGGCATTCGCATCACGGATCTCACGGGCCTGCCTGACGACGCCCGCAATGCCTTTCTCGGCTTCACCGCCCTGCTCCTCGGAGCCGCCGGGCTCGTGCTGCTCATCGCGAGCGTGAACGTGGCGTCCATGCTGTCGGCGCGCGCGGTCGCGCGGCGACGCGAGATGGCCCTCCGCACCGCGCTCGGCGCCGCGCGCGGCCGGCTCGTCAGGCAATTGCTCACGGAGAGCCTGCTGCTGTTTCTGATCGGCGCGATTGGCGGGACCTTCGTCGCGGGACTGGCCACGGCCGGGCTCGAGCGGATCCCGATCCCCGGTGATGCGTCGATGTCGCTGGAGCTGTCGCCCGATCCCCGCGTGTTCGCGTTCGCGCTCCTGACGTCGGTGGCCGCGGGGCTCGTGTTCGGACTCGCGCCCGCGCTGCAGGGCGTGGGCAAGGACATCACGTCGCGACTGCGCAACGACTCGGCGGCAAGCAGCGCACGACGGACGTTGGGGAGCAGCATCCTCATCGTTGGACAGCTCGCGCTGTCCCTCGTCCTTCTCGTGGCGGCGGGTCTGTTCATCCGTGCGCTCGATGACGGCGCTCGTATCGACCCGGGGTTCCAGACGACGGGCGTCGCGACAGCCAAGCTGAACGCGGAATCGTGGGGGTACGACAGTACGAAGGCGCGCGCGTTTTATAGTGCGCTTGGCGAGCGAGTCGCCGCGCTGCCGGGTGTGACCGCCATCGCCTTCACCGACATCATCCCGATGTCGAACTCGGCCAGCGGCGCCGCCATTCAGCTCGACGGTGCGGACGCCTCGTCGGGCGACCGTGGCGGGCGCCTCGCCGTTCAGCTCTCGGCCGCCGATCCGGGGTACTTCGATGTCGTCAGGATTCCGTTCCTGCTTGGCCGGCCCTTCGCGTCGAGCGACGATGAGCGCTCCGCGAAGGTAGCCATCGTCAACGAGACGCTCGCGAAGCGACTCGCGCCCGACGGCAACGCACTCGGCCGAACGTTTGGCTTCCATCGTCAGCGCGTGACCGTGGTCGGCGTCGTGCGCGACTCCAAGTACGGCAGTCTCACGGAGCGAACGCCTGCGTTCCTGTACGTTCCAGTCGCACAGCTCTGGCGTCCGGACCTTGTGATCATGGTGCGCACCACGGTCGCACCGGCGTCATTCGCGCCAGCATTCCGGGATGCGGTTCGTGACATCGACCCGGCGCTGCCACGCCCACTCGTGCGGACGTTCGAGCAGGAGACGAGCATCGTGCTCTTCCCACAGCGCATCGCGGCGATCGTCACCGGTGTGCTGGGAGGCGTCGGGCTCCTGCTGGCGGCGGTTGGGCTCTACGGCATCATCGCCTATTCGGTGAGCCGGCGCACGCGCGAGATCGGCGTTCGTGTGGCGTTAGGCGCGCAGCGCTGGGACGTGCTGGGCATGGTCGTCCGCGAAGGCATGCGTCTGGCCGGAACCGGCGTCGTGGTCGGCGTTCTGATGGCGGTCGCGGCGACGCGGCTCATCGCCGGGCTCCTGTTCAACGTCAGTCCGATCGACGGCATGACGTTCGCCGGAATGTCGGTGCTGTTCATTGCGGTGGCGCTGCTCGCGAGCTATTTGCCTGCACGACGCGCGGCCGCCACCGATCCGTTGACGGCGCTGCGGTCGGACTGAGCGCATCGACGAGACAGGAGCGAGGGATGGCCGAGGAACAGACGTGCGGTAAGGGCCTTGCCGAGAATTCCGTGGTGCCGGCAAGTCTTGGGGAGCTGGTGGCAGCGACGGCCCGCGTGCTCGAGGTGCACATGAAGGCCCTCGATCTCACGGACGAGAACGCGAAGACCGAGCTGGAGGCGTACCGCGAGCTGGCGACGGCGCACCGGCGGATCGCTGTGGAGCTGTCTTCGCTGGCTGAACGGATGGCGAGTTACCGCAACCTGCCGATGGCGCGCCACGACATGGTAGCGATGATGGCTCCGGCCCCGCGCCACGCGTTCGCGGGTCTGGTAAAGCAGGAGGAGCGGCTCGTCGAGCTGTTGCGGTCGAGGCTCGAGCGCGATCACGCGATGCTCGCGCAGATGGGCGCGTGAGAGTTTGGTGTCCCGAGCGTCAGAGCATTGCCGGTGACGCTAGATTCCCCTTACCTCCGCCGAGCACGGTGCCATGACTGCGCACGCCGCCATCCATGCCGCTATCGCGAACGCCATCAAGGCGACGGGCGTCGTCGTACGCCTCGAGCCCGGCGAATGGCTCTCGATCCTCAAGCGAACGGAGAACCCGCTGGTCGTCGTCGCTGAGGGTGGAATGTTCAAGACAAAGTATCAGTATCTGACGTCGTATCGTGGGCTCGCGTTCTTCACGAAGTCGCCCACCGCGCTGGTGCTGCCGGGCCGCGCCGACGTGATCACGGCGAAGTCCATGTCGGTTCCGGACCTCTAGCTGTCATTCCGAGCGGAGCCGCGAGGGTTTCAATCTCCCGCTTCGATCCTCGACCCGCTGTTAATGGTCCGGAAAGCCGGGCATAGCTACCTCGAACTGTCGCAGCTGGACCCTTCTTCCGTCGAGCCTTTGCAATGTCCAACGGCCCCTGCGCGCACATCGCTGCCATCACCACCATCCGGACCGCCGAGCGTCGCGAATGCGAGGAGTGCGTGAAGATCGGCGCTCGATGGGTGCATCTGCGGACGTGCCAGGAGTGCGGCACGACGCGCTGTTGCGACAGCTCGCCGAACAAGCACGCCAGCAAGCACGCCCGCAGCAGTGGTCACCCGGTCGTCGCATCCGCCGAACCGGGCGAGCAGTGGCTGTACTGCTTTCTCGACGAATCGTTCGCCGAGTATTGACCAGTCACGCGACGGCCACGTAGTAGACGCGACCTCAACCCCGAGACCGTTGCTCGCCGTAGACCTTCGCAACCTGACGAAGCGGTTCGGCTCCGTCACCGCCGTCAACGATCTCAGCCTGCAGATCGACTCCGGCGAGATCGTCGCCTTTCTTGGCCCGAACGGCGCCGGAAAGACGACGACGATCGACATGCTGTTGGGTCTCACGCGCCCCGACGCCGGCAGCGTTCGCGTGTACGGCAGCACGCCCGACGACGCGATCGCCCGTGGTGAAGTCTCCGCGGTGATGCAGAACGGTGGTCTCCTCAAGGACTTTACCGTCGGCGAGACGGTCGCGTACACCGCGTCGCTGTACGCGCACGCACGTCCGGTATCCGAGGTGCTCGAGCGCGCAGGTATCGGCGAGATTGCCGACCGACGCGTCGGAAAGTGTTCCGGGGGCGAACAGCAGCGGCTTCGATTCGCGATGGCACTGCTGTCCGACCCGCGGCTCCTCATCCTCGATGAACCGACGACGGGCATGGACGTCGAAGGGCGGCGCGAGTTCTGGAGCGCGATTCGTGAGGACGCCGAGCGTGGCCGCACGGTGATGTTCGCGACCCATTACCTCGACGAGGCCGACGCCTACGCTGACCGCATCGTGCTCATCCGGCAGGGGGTTGTCGTGGCCGATGGCACAACGGCCGAGATCAAAAACCTCGCGTCGGGCCGTGTCGTGCGGGCGACGCTTCCCGGCGCGGACGAAGCATCCCTTCGCGCGCTCGCGGGCGTGACGAACGTCGAGCGACGCGGGGACACTGTGCTCGTGCAGTGCTTGGACTCCGACATCGTCGCGCGACATCTGCTCACGACGACCGCCGCGCGGGACCTCGAGATCTCGTCGAAGAACCTCGAGGCCGCGTTCGTTGCCCTGACGGCCGACTCGGCCGCCGAATCCAATGGAGCCAGCCGATGACAGTCGGTACCCGGGAGACGCCGGCACATGCCCAGCCGCACACGCGTCTGGTCCCGCCACTCGGCGGCTTCAACCTGACGGCCCTCCGACTGGAAGTGCGTCGCGTGCTGCGGAATCGCCGGACCGTGATGTTCATTCTCGTGTTCCCGAGCGTGTTCTTCTTCATGTTCAGCGCGGCGGCGCGTGGCGGAAAGCAGCCCGCCAGCTCCGAGGCACTCGCGTACATCATGATCAGCATGGCGGTCTACGGCGCGATGGTCGGAACGACGTCCGGCGGAGCCGCCGTGGCCGTCGAACGGAGTCTCGGCTGGAGCCGGCAGCTGCGCCTAACGCCGCTCAGACCGGCCGCCTACGTCGCCATCAAGGTGTTGCATCCCGAGCTCGCCGCCGCGCTCGGAGGCGAGAGGTTCCTCAGCGAGATCAAGACGACTGCGAAGCTGCAACACCCGCACATCCTCGCGCTGCTTGATTCCGGAGACGCCGACGGATTGCTGTACTATGTCATGCCGTACGTCGAGGGAGAGACGCTTCGCTCGCGGCTCGAGCGCGAGCGCCAGCTTCCAATAGGCGACGCGGTACGCATCGCGCGCGAAGTTGCCGACGCGCTCAGTGCGGCGCACGCGCAAGGGATCGTTCACCGCGATATCAAACCCGAGAACATCCTTCTGCAAGGCGACCACGCGCTGGTGGCGGATTTTGGAATTGCGCTGGCGG
>Ga0207643_10001030_pt1 | contig 16553 bp, 15 predicted proteins | sample KBSMisM62_FD_184313 | JGI IMG/M metagenome (GOLD analysis project Ga0207643, IMG submission 184313) | Miscanthus rhizosphere microbial communities from Kellogg Biological Station, Michigan, USA - KBS Miscanthus M6-2 (SPAdes) (version 2) | ecosystem: Host-associated > Plants > Roots >...
TCCGGCGGAACAGCGCGGCCTTTGGCGTCGAGCAGCGGTGGAGCGCTCGACCTGATTTGGCCCCACTCGCTATTCGGAGCCGCCGTCACAGACTTCTTCATGAACGGCACGGGCAAGCGGCCCTCAGATTTGAGGTAGAGCAGCGGATTGATGGCAAACATCAGCGCCATCACCAGGCTGACGGTGATGATGAAAAGATTGTCAGTGGTGAAAAAGTCGCCCGAATCAACCACGCTGATGATGGCCATCGCCAGAAAGCCCAGCGCAACCAGTATGCAGATCAAGTTTAGCAGTCCGAGTTCTTTCTTCATCTGATCGTTAGGTTAGTGTTTCGCTTTTCCAGCCGGCTTACGCCGCTCGCCGACTTCTTCATACCCACATCTTTCACATTCCCACAACGGATACGACCCTGTCGGATCCGCGCCCGTTTGGTAGACCGCACGATTCGAGGGAATGATCTTGCCCCCACAACGCGGACAAAACCGCCCACGCGTCGTGCGTTTCTCAACATCCAGCGCTAAAGGATTATCATCAGCCATCAGTGGCCCCGATACTTTCTCAACACAATAAAGATCGAACAGAAGATCGTGACCGGAGGCACTAACAACACCAGCACGCCGATATTGAAGTTACGAATAAAGCGCGCGTCGGTGACGCTGGTTAAGCCGGCCCGGCACATCGAGCATTGCGCGTCTGCATAAGTATTCGCCAACAGCACAACCGCGACTGCCACGACGACCAAAACCAAAACTCGTCGCCAACTCGAATGCATTACGGTTCCTCCAAAGGCGCCGGCGCGACTGGCGGTTGCTCCTGGAATTTATACCGCAGCCCCGCCGAGCGAAAGCTATCGGGGAAAAACACTGACAACAGCATAATACAAACCACCAGCGCTGGAATAATCGTCAGGATTAAACTCAAACGTTCAAACTTCAAGTGCATGAAGTAGGCCACGATCAGCGCCGCCTTGATGATTGAAAGACCAAGCAGCACGATCAGCATCAGGTGAATCGGCATTGGCTTGTACGCCAGGAAGATCTCGATCAGCGTCAGCACCACCAGCCAAACCCAGATGGAGATGAAGAGTTTGTTAGTCCCGGCGAAATGCTCGTCAGCGTGTGCGTGTTCACTCATTTCGATTCTCCTCCTCTCTACAAACCGGTGTGATGGCCAACATCAACTGACATGATGTAAATCAGCGGGAAAACAAACATCCAGACGAGGTCGACGAAGTGCCAGTAAAGACCGCTGATCTCGACGTCTTCGTGCTTCAGTTTATTCACGCGCGCCGCAACCACGGCCAGGTAAACCGCGCCCGTTGCAACGTGGAACATGTGCAGTCCGGTGATCGCGAAAAACGTCGCGCCAAACAACGGCGACGGTGGCACGCCGTCAGTGGTGGTAAATACCTTCACCCAGTGCTCCGGCAGGTAGAACGGTCGCAGTCCTTCGTGGAGCAGGTGGTTCCACTCGATCAAGTGGAGCACGATAAAAGCGACGCCGAAGAAGATCGTGGCCAGTATCCACTTCCTCGCCTTTGCCTTGTCGCCCTTGCTCGAAGCAGACACGCCAAACACCATCGTCAAGCTCGACGACAGCAGGCAGAAAGTCATCACCGAAGAAAAGACGATGCTGGGCCAGAAAGGAAACGGAGTCGGCCAGACATTTGACGCGCGCAGGTAGCTGTAGCCAAAGAGCAGCGCCGAAAACGTTAGCGAGTCGGAAACGATGAACAACCACATTCCCAACTTGCGATGGCCCACGCGATAAGGAAGGGTACCGCCTTCCCAATCCACTGCCGGAAAAGTTGCCGCACGTGCTTCAGTGCTCACCCTGTCACCTCCAAAGTATTAGGAGTAGGAATAGGTAGATCCAAAGACCGTCCATGAAATGCCAGTAAATCGATACTGCGTCTGCTGTGGCTTGTCGTGTGGCAGCGAAACCGGGGCTGTTGCCCGATTTCCGCCGAGAACGTAGCCATAAAACTCCCAGGGCCAGTAATCCGCCCGCGATGTGAACTCCATGCGCGCCCGTCAGCAGGTAAAAGAACGAGCTGTGCGGATGAGTGGCAACGTAAATTCCCTGGCTTGCCAGTTGTCGCCATGAAATTATCTGCGCACCGAGAAAAGCCACGCCGAGTATTCCCGTCAGCAGTAAATATCTCGAATAGCGTTCTGTGAAACCCTGCTTGAGTTTTCGTCTTGCAACTTCGATCGTGACGCTGCTGATCAGGATCAACGCGGTGCTCAAAAACATCACCCGCGGAATCCGCAGCGGTACCCAGTCGGCCGCCGTGCCCGAGCGGACGATGTAGGCGCTGCTCAGCGATGTAAACATCATCGCGATGGACGCAAGGCCCACCCACATCCCGATCCGGTAGCGATTCGCTCTCGAATCAGGTTCTCGAAACGGGCCGCGTTTCGAGCCGTTGCCGTTTGGTCCCGGCATTCCGGGACCACCCCCCGCACCCTTTTGAATTACCGGTCTAGTGCTTACCATTGTGGCCATTACCGCTTGGCACCTCGGCAGTTGTATCAGTCTGCATTATGTAATCTTTCGGAGCCCCCGGAACGGCAAACTCATAAGGCCCGTGATAGACCACCGGCAACACACCCGCGAAATTGTCGTGCGGCGGTGGTGTTGCAGTGGTCCACTCGAGCGTCGTGGCTTCCCACGGATTGTCGTTGGTCACTTTCTTGCCTTTGAAGATGCTCCAAAAGACGTTGAAGTAGAAAAGAAGCTGCACGGTGATGGTGACGATAGCCGCCACGGATACCAGCACCACCAGCGGGTGCAGACTGTCCAGGAATCTGTACTCAGTGAAACTCGAATACCGGCGCGGCATACCGACGATACCCATAATGTGCATGGGCACGAAGATCGTGTACACGCCGATGAACGTGATCCAGAAGTGAATCCGCCCGATGGTTTCATTCATGAAGCGGCCGAACATCTTCGGGAACCAGAAGTAGAGCGCCGCAAACATGCCGAAGATCGATGCCACGCCCATCACGAGATGGAAGTGAGCGGGAACGATGTAAGTGTCGTGCATCGGCAGATCCAGTGAGCTCTGTCCGAGGATCAATCCGGTAATACCGCCGGCTACGAAGAGCGACACAAACCCAATTGCAAACAACATCGCCGTCGTGAAACGAATACGCGCGCCCCACAACGTGCCCAGCCAGTTAAACGTCTTCACGGCTGAAGGAACACCGATCGAAAGCGTCAACACGGAGAACGCGATGGCGGAGTAGGGGCTCATGCCACTGATGAACATGTGGTGGCCCCACACAAAGAATCCAAGCAGCCCGATCGCGAAGATCGCAAACACCATCGCGCGATAACCAAAAACGGGCTTGCGCGCGAAGGTTGCAAGTATGTGCGACGTTGCACCCATGCCGGGCAGGATCGCGATGTAAACCTCGGGATGGCCGAAAAACCAGAAGAGGTGCTGCCAGAGAATCGGTGAGCCGCCCGTGTGCAACGGGAAGTTTGGATTAGTACCGGAAAGAAGTCCGCTGACGTACAGTCCGCTCGGGATAAAGAAGCTCGTGCCCGCGATGCGATCGAGCAGCATCAGAATGCCGCCGCCGAGCAGTACCGGGAACGACAGCAACGCCAGCACGGCAGTGGTAAACCACGCCCAGCAGGTCAACGGCATGCGCATCAACGACATGCCCTTCGTGCGCATGTTCAGCAGCGTCGTGATGAAATTCAACGCGCCCAGGAGAGAGCCGACGCAGAAGATCGCGATACTGATGACCCAAAGGTTCATGCCCGCGCCCTGACCCGGACCCGCAATCTTGCCCAGTGTGCTCAGTGGTGCATATCCGGTCCAACCGCCAATCGGTCCGACAGTGCCGCTGCCGCCGGCGAACGATGGACCAAGCGCGGTAAACGCCTCACCAAGGGACTGATTGCCCTCAACAAAGATCGCCAGCAGGATGACGATAAAACCGACGAGCGTCACCCAGAACGACAGCATGTTCAGATAGGGAAACGCCATGTCTTCAGCGCCGATCTGGATTGGCAGAAAGTAGTTGCCAAAGCCACCCTGCGGCGCCGTGGTCAGTACGAAGAACACCATGATCGTGCCGTGCATAGTGACGAGTGACAGGTAAAACTCCGGCGTCATCACGCCGCCCGGCGCGCCCGTCGGAAACAGCGTCTCCAGAATGGGCCAACTCGTGCCTGGCCATGACAAGTTCAATCGCATCAGCAGCGACATGATCATGCCGACTATGACCGCCGCGAGCGCCAGCATGATGTACTGGATGCCTATGACCTTGTGGTCAATGCTGAAGATGTACTTACGGATGAAGCCCGTCGGCGCCGGGTGCCGGTGTACCTCGTGGACGTCTTCTTGATGCTCGGCCATCTATCGTCTCCTCGTCGTTAGAAAAATAGGTCATATAGGTCCAAGGACCTATTCTTCAGTAGGTCGGCAATTGATACTGATTCAGCAACTCCGCCATGCGCGCCTGAAATTGCTCCTGTGGCATTTGCTGGAGCGCCTGGACATCTTGTTCAGGCAGCACCAGCATGTAGCTCCTCATCTTGAAGTGAAGCTGCCCGCAGAGCTCGGCGCACGCCAGCTCGTACTTTCCGATTTTGTTGGCCGTGAAGTGGACCTTGATCTCCATGCCCGGAACGAGGTCCTGCTTGAAGCGAAGTTGCGGTACCCAGAAGTTATGAATGACGTCTTTCGATCGCAGGCGCAACTCGACCGGGCGACCAACCGGAATCACGAGTGAAGATATCACCGAATCGTCAGCCCCAGTCGCATCGTTGGCATCGAGGCCGATGAAGTTCAAACTACCGTCGTCGATGAACTTCGGATCGGTGCGACCGAACTTGTTGTCCTTGCCGGCGTAGTGGAAGTTCCATTGAAACTGCTGCGCCACTACCTCCACCGTGTAAGAGCCCGGCGGCGCATCGTTCAAGCGCAACGAAGCCCAGACACTTTGGCCCATCAATCCCAGCGTGATGAACACAACCGCGGTGATGACCGTCCAGAGCACCTCCAGACGATTGCTGCCGTGCGTATAAATTGCGCGGTCGGCGCTCGCTCCGGTGTCGCGATACTTCCAGACCGTCCAACCGAGCCCAATCTGCGCGGCCGCAAAAGCAATACCGACCACCACAATGGTGATCATAAACTGCCGGTCGAGAGCTGGTGCGTGCGAAGAAATCCCCTCAGGAAACCACCATTTCCCGGAGACGAATAGCAACACCGACAGCAGCGTGATAATCCAGATAATAACCGCAAGAACTCGTCCCATCGGTTACATCTCCTTTGGTATCTGAACTGTATTAATGTGGCTTACTATCTATTCAAAACCATCAAGACAAACAGCAGCGGCAAGTAGAGTACTGACGCCAGCAACAAACGACGCGCGTGTTGCCGTGACATCGAAAATGCCGCTCGCAGACTGCTATAGAGAAAGAGCAGTCCGAGAACAATCGCTCCCACGAAGTAAATCCGTCCTGACATTCCCATCACAGTTGGCAGCAGGCTAACCGGCAGCAGCATCAGCGTGTAGACGACGATCTGTTGCGCTGTCACGCGGCCGTCGGGTTCGACGACCGGCAGCATCAGGATGCCGGCGCGACTGTAGTCTTCGCGGTACATCCACGCGATTGCCAGAAAGTGTGGGAACTGCCAGAGAAATAAAATCGCAAACAGTATCCAGCCTTCGAGACTGATCGAGCCGCGCGCTGCGCTCCATCCGATCAGCGGTGGCACCGCGCCCGGAAACGCGCCGACGAGCGTCGACAGCGTTGTGCGCGTTTTCAGCGGAGTGTATGCGAACAAGTAACCGGCGATAACTGTCAAACCAAGCAACGCGCTCAACGGATTGACGAAGACCAGCAGATAAGCTTCGGCCAGGATCGTGATTGCGGCGCCGAATGCGAGTGCTTCCCACGGCGCGAGTTTGCCGGCGGGCAGCGGGCGGTTCGCGGTGCGTCGCATCAGGCCGTCGAGGTCGCGTTCTGCGTACTGGTTCAACGTCGCGATTCCTGAAGACAGGAGACCGATGCCGAGCAGCGCGCGAAGCATTGCGACGTAATCGATTGAGCCGACGGATGCGAGCGCGAAGCCGGCCGCGGAAGTCAGCACGATCAGAAACGTGATTCGTGGCTTTGTCAGCTCAGCGTAAGCGGCGACGCGCTCACGAAAAGACAAGCGCGTTCGCTCATCCACCGCGACCGCTGAACTGCGCAAATCGATAGCAAACTCTTCCATTAAGTAACCTATAAGTTTAGAGTTCAGCCTTTAGGCTGCTCTTCGACGCGGACAAGCTAAAGCTTGAACTCTGAACTGAATGCCGCGTAGCTGGGAAAACGCGATATGTTCGCAGCGTCAACACGATGGTGCTGACGAAGACCAGTGCGCCGCAGGCGACGTGAGCGACGGTGATCGCGATCATCGGATTCAGCGGCTGCGGATCGCCGGGCGAAGCCAAACGCGTCATGTAAGCCGCCACTCCCAAAAATAACTGCACCGCCAAAAACGAGAGCGCTACCATAGCCGGACGCGTCAGAAACTTCTCATCTTTATAACGTCGCAACGTCGTGACACTCGCGCTTCCCAAAGCGATTGTTACCGCAAACGCGCCGCCGATGTGTGCCAAAATCAATTCGGCCGGCAGGTGCTGATCCCACGTGGCTGAATGTCGTAGCGTTGCTCCGATTATCAGTTGCAGAAATATCGTCACCAAAGCCGCGGTACACAGATAACGTAGCGGCAGAGTTCCCTTTTCTTCCTGCAATGGCCTCGCGTCCATCCAGCTTCGCGAAGTGAAAACCGCCAGGCTGACTGTCGTGCAAAAGAACAGCTGCGCCAGCGTGGCATGAGCTGTCGAAACTGCCAGCGGCAACATTAGTTTGACAGTCAAACCGCCGAGCAGTCCCTGCGCGATTACAGCGAGCAGCGCGAAGAGGCCGAGCTTGCGCACCCAGTCGCGCTTCTCTTTCTTGTAAATGTAGAAGGCCAAAACTATCGTCAGCATTCCGACTGTAGTCGCCACCATCCGGTGACCGTGCTCCCAAAACAGGTTTCCGACCATCTTCGGGAACACTTGTCCGTTTGAAAGCGGCCAGTCAGGCGTCGCCAGACCAGCGTCATTACTGGTAACCAGCGCACCGGCGATAATTAAGAAAAACGTCGCGCAAGCGACGAGGATAGCGTAACGATTAAGACCCCGGTTCATTACTAATTACTGATTGCCAATTGCCGATTGACTTGTGAACCGGCAATTGGCAATCAAAATGCCTCTAGTGTTTGCCGATCATCGGGAACTCGATCGCCGGCATCATCTTTAATGACGGAGCGATCGAAGTGGTTGCAGCGCCACCGAAAGCGAAGTCAGCTTTCGCAGCGCCGTTGGCAGTCACTGTCACTTCCATTGGTTTCTCTTCCGGTGTCTGGCCCTCTCTCCAGGCAACGACAGTGTATTTACCCGGCGGAACGTTCTTGATTTCGTAGGCGCCGGTATCGCTGCTGACCGCGAAGAGCGGGTGTTTCATCACGCCGATGTACGCTTTCATCCAGGGATGCTGGTTGCACTTAACTGGAATGAGCACTTCCGCGCGCGCAAAGCTCTTCTCGATTGGAGGCGCACCGTTGGCTTGCGTCTGGTTCCATTCCTGATTGAGCTTTGGTGTCGGGTGAATGTTGTGCTGTGTTGCGTCGCTGTTGGTGATGCTCAGCTTTTGGTTGACCATAACGCCCATTACGTGTGGCGCATAGTGACAACCGTTCTGATCGAGCTGAACAGCATTGGTTGGCGTGGGCCAGGTGTATTCAGCGACCTTCTTGCCGCCGTCGACGGTGCCTTCTTTGATGTAGACGAACACGTTGGCGAGCTTGCCGTCTTTAACGATGGTGTCGTCAGTTGTTAGATTCGGATTCTTTTGACCGCAGACGGGATCGGCCGTCGTGTCGATCTTCTTCGGTGCCGGCGGCGTACCGTTATAGGAAATAACGCCGCTGATGGTACCGGTTGGCCCACTCGGGGGTGCTGCGGTGGCTGAGGTTGCTTCTCCCCCGTTCTTATTCGTTTCGGGGCCTCTAGCGCCGCCACACGCAGAGCCGAGAGCTAGCAAAGACAGTGCAATCGATATCACAAGCCAGACTTTTGTCTGCTTATTCATGATCAACTCCTCCAAACTAAGATAACTTGCGCATTAACTGTAGCACGGAAGCCGCACGAACGCGGAACGCGCGAAAGTTTCAGTAATGGTTCAGTTTGAAAATTACGCCGAAGGCGTTGCCTAATTTCAGCCCGGTATTAACGCCGAAGGCGTTCGCTAATTCGAGCCCAGGGTTGGAGCGCAGCGACAACCCTGGGATCATCATTTCAATTTCGCTTGCAACCCTGAAAGGGTTCGCCTCGCGACAAACCCTTTCAGGGTTGGCCGGTCTCTTTTTATGCGTACCCAGGGTTCTCGCTGCGCTCGAACCCTGGGCTGCAATTAGCCAACGCCTTCGGCGTTAATACCGGGCTCGAATTAGCGAACGCCTTCGGCGTAATTTCAAAGCCTATGCCACATACAAAGATCAACGAAGCGCTGCGGCGGCGTGGCGCCCGAGCGCTGCGCGCTGGCGATTGCGCGCGTGATTCGATCGTTTGCGCTTCGCGCGCGCGTGATGTTGCGTTGTCGCGGCTGTCGGCGCAGCAGTGGTCGCTGGACCGGCCGCTAACAATCGTCGCTGCTCGTCGGGTGTCAGCAAGAACATGTACCGAACGAGCAAACGCGCATGGTCGTCGTGATAGGCAACGGCGCTGGCGGGCGGTTGAGGCAGATTAACTACCCACCGATCGCCTTCCTTGCGGAAAAGTCCGCTCGGCATCGCAGTGCCCGGACTAATCTGCGACGGATCCAACAACCAACGGAACGTCCAATCAGGTTTCAGCCTTTCCGATGCCAAAAGGAAATTCGGCGCGATCGCCTTCGCATCACGTGACGGGTCGCCCGTGATGTGACACTTCAAGCATGGCGTCCCCGACGTGAACATCTCCCGCGCAGTCGCAGTCTCCGTCGCCGTCAGAGGCTTCATCGGTTCCTTGATGTACGGTTCCTGCTGCCCTGACATCGCCATGAAGAACCGCACCAGTATCTGCAACTCGTTCGGCGAGAAATTGAACGTCGGCATGCGGAACGACAGGTACGGACGCACGCCATTGCGGTCTAAACCTGGTTGCGGTTTCAATCTTCCCGCAGCCTGATTCGCAGCAGCACCCGGCTGAGGCGAAGCAGTCGCACTCGCTTGCGGACTCGGCGATGCCGACGGCAACGCAGCAATCTGTTGCGCCTGTGCCGGTGTCTTCTCACCACTCAACGACGGATCGTGCAGGAACCTCAACAACCACGCCGGATCAACACGCGCGCCTTCACTAGTCAGTCTCGGCGGCAGCAGATCCTTGCCTTCAGGAGTTTGATAGAAAGGCAGATCCTGAACTACTGACCTGTGCCCAACCTGCAGTTGGTGACAACCCATGCAGTTGTACTTCTTGATCACCCACCAGCCGTTCTGAATGTCCTGACGTCTCTGGTCCTGCGGATTGTAGAAGAGCGTGCTGGGAACGTTCGCTCCCTCTGCACCGACGCTTCCGAGCAGGAACGTAGTCAGCGCGGTGCGCCATTCAGGAGTCAGGTACGGCTGCGGCATGCGCAGTCGATCCTTCGGATCCTTCTCTTTACCCTCGTCGTAAATCGATGGCCGCCAAACCTTGCGCTCGAAGAAACCTTTGTGGTTGTACCACGGCTTATGTTCCGTATTTTCCTCGCGCAGCTTCAAAGGATCTTCGCCCTCTTCGGCGTGCTTGGTCAGCAACGCGAAGTCGAGGCGCTCGATGGGCGTGGCTCCTTCGACGGTCAACTCTTTACCGATGCGCTGTTCCTCTTCAAAGCCTTTGATCTCGTGGCAGCCGGCACAACCGTACTGCTTGATCAGATCGTGTCCTTTTGTTTTGAGGTTCGCGTCGTTCACAAAATCCGCCGGCGCATAACTCGGCGGCGAAGAGAGCGAGAAGAGATACGTGGCGATGTCGCGCGAATCCTGTTCAGACAGACGGAAGTTAGGCATCACCGTCATGTTCTGCACCTGCAACTCGGCGCCATCGATCGGGCAGCGCGAGTGCAGCTCAGTATCGAACTCAAACGGCAAGCCCTTCTGCGCATAATCTTCAGGCGTCAGATCGCGCTTGTGCTTGGGACAGTAAGGCGCAACTCGTTCGCGCGGATTGTGAATCCAGCGCACGATGTAATCGAAGTTTGCCTTTTCGCCGACGCGCTGCAGGTTCGCGGCAAAGTCGCCGCCGAGCTTATTGTCGCCTTCGCCGATCGAGTGACACGCGAGACAACCGCGCGTCTCGAAAAGCTCCTTGCCGTGTACCTTGTCGCCCTGCTGTTGCTGAGGCAGCTTGGAATCGAAACCCTCCTGCCACAGATAAGCGGCGATAGCCTGGATCTGTTCCGTGCTGTCCTTGTCAGGATGAGGCGCGCCAAGAGTGCCTTCCGGCAAATGACCGAAGCGCCAGAAGGTCGGCATCTTTGTTCCGGGCCTGAAGCCCTGCGGATCCAGCAACCAAACCGGCAGCCATTCTTTACGCAGCTTGACGCGAACGTCTTTCAGGTTTGGCCCGACTTTCTTCTGATCCTGCATTTGATACTTCGCTTGCAGGTTCAACTGGTCGATACGCGCGGCGAGCAGGCTATTGGTGACGCGAAAACTCTCCGCGCTCGCCAGCAGTCTCTTCACTTCGTTCTCGTCTTCAACCGTCTCTGATTTTGTAGTCTCGGCGCGGCTCTGCTTTTCGTTTGCGATGATCTGGTCTTCGAGTTGTCCGATTTGCTGGCGCGTTCCGGCGAGAGCGTCAGTCTCGCGATCAAAACCTTCGTAGCGATGGCAACCCACGCAGCCGCGCTGCGTGAAGAGATCGCGACCGAGGTTCAACTGTTCCGCTCCCTGCGTAACGCGATCGCGCGCGTGACACTGCTGGCAGCCGGCCTGAATGTTCTCTTTCTCGAACATGGGCCACAGCCAGAAGCGATGGCGTCCGTGACCCTTCATTTCACTGGTCGTCGCGCGACCGTTGCCCCAGTGACAACTCGCACAACCAAACTTCTCCGGATTGTGAATCTGCAGTACTTCGCGGTTGGGATGACTGACAAACGCGCGCGCTAGACTGTCCGGTTCTCCGCCTGGTCCACCCGGCGCGAGATTCGCCGGAGTTATTTCGAGCGGCTCTCGAATACCGGCGTGGCAGACCTCGCAGCGGTCCACGACGTTGACAGCATTGACGCTGATCTGATGGCCCAGGATCGAGTAGTCGTAACTGGCCATCTTGGTCTTCAAGTTTTCGATCGCGACGGGACCAAGACCAATCAATTGATTTTTCAGATAGTCGTCGCGCTTTTTCGCCAGCTCGGAAGGCGTCTTCAGCAGTTCGGCTTTTCTGCCGAGGCGCTCCGCCTTTTTGTCGCGGAGCTCATTGTAAAAAGCTTCGAGCTTACGGTAGTCAAACTCCTGAGTTGTGGTCGAGTTTCCATCGTCAGAAGGCAGCTCGACTTTGACAATCTCCTGCATCTTCGCTTCCGCTTGCCGGCGGTAACGATCTTTCGCGGAGCCGTTAGCCGTCTCGACGTTGTAGTTGATGACAGTCAGGCGGCCGCGCTGGTTCTGGAATGGATCGGTGACCGCGTCGAGCTTTCTTTGAATGAGCGCGACCTCGGAGTCGATCTGTTTGATCTCAGCATCGACTTCAGCGCGAGCGGCTTTCTCGTCAGCATTGAGCTGTTGATACTCAGGGCTCTCCTTGATCTCCGTCTCGCTCTTCCCCGCGTTGGCTTTAATACTGTCGAGATAACGAGTGTAGCGGGCGACAAACTCCCGCTGCATGCCCTTCCAGGGACGCTGGCCCAAAGCTTCATCGTAAAGCGCCCAGGCTATGGAAATGGTGAGCAGCAACGCGCTAACCAGCATCCAACCGCTGGTCGAGCTACTCGCGATGGGATCGTTAGCCGGTACATCGGCTTCTTTTTTGACCAAAGACTCGCCAGGTGCTGGTGAATCAGCCACTATGATCTACCCTCCGCACAACTCAGATATTGAACCAGGGAGTAACCCACACGTACTTGATGGTCAAAGCCAAACGCAAAATCAACTTCACCGGCAGCGCCAGCAGCACGCTTACGGCAAAAAACTGAAACGTTAAATACTGAAGCAGACTCGTGCGCGACAGGAGCTTCTGCTCAAACTCGTTCTTCGGAAACAGGCTGCGGTGAAGCTCATCCAGCTTTAGCGAGCGCGGCAACCTGAGCTTCTTGAAATCAACCGTCATCAGCCAGTGAAAGAAGAGCGCGCCAACCAGATAGAAGCCGCTGACAACAATGAAACCGAAAATAAACTTTCCGGGGTTAGTTGCGAGAAAGTGCAGGCCAAACTTCTGCGCGATCATGTCGTGCAAGTCGACGTTCTTATCGAACACCACCGCGTTGTGATCCCACGTTTGTCCCGGCCAGAACCAGATCCAGCCTGGCCCACGAATAAACGTGCCGATTACGATCAGCACGATCCACATCAAAAAGCCCGCCCCAAACATCCAGAGCGCAAAGCGTCTCTGTCGCAGCGTGTAATAACCGTTGCCGAGTGGGTTTGAGTCGACGTAAGGAAATACCATCAACCCGACCATGATGATCGACGGCATCACGACGCCCGCGATCCACGGATCGAAGTAGACCAGCATCTCCTGCAACCCGAGGAAGTACCACGGCGCCTTCGACGGATTCATCGTCAGGTTGGGATTGGCCGGCTCTTCAAGCGGCGCGTTGAGTGTGATGGACCAGACAAAAAGAACCACCGTGACAATTACGGTGGCAAGAAACTCAATTCGGACAAGGTAGGGCCAAACGTGTAGCTCTCGTGCCCAACCCGGCCGCCACGGCTCGACTTTGCGATGATGCGTCTTCGCCAGTTTGGGATCTGCTTCGAGTTGCTCGATGAGCTGATCGTTGCGCACGGCTTGCCTGACGCCCATCCAGGTGAAGATCGGCACCAGGAAAAGCATCGCGACAATCGGGATGTTGTCAGGCGCTGACGATATGATCCAGAGCTGGTGCCAGTCCTGAACGTTGATCGCCCAGAGCCCGACAATCACCAGGGCCACTACCAGGATCGTCCATTTGTTGATGAATCTTCGCATACCAGCTACTTCTTCTTAGCTACAGCTTTCATCTCCGACTCGAGCATCACGGGCGCCGGTCCGGAGATTCCTCCGTCTTTCCTGATGCGCCAGAAATGCACCGCCATGAAGATCGAAGCCACCAGGGGAATACCGATGCAGTGCCAGATGTACGAACGTAATAGCGCGTTTGAGTCGACGATCGAGCCGCCGAGCAGCCCGAAGCGCACGTCGTTGTAAGCAGTCAAACCCAGTTGCGGACCGAACGGACCTTCGTGACCCAGCATTGGCGTTGCGCGCGCCATGTTTGTGCCGACTGTGACCGCCCAGAAACCGAGTTGATCGTCAGGCAAAAGGTATCCGGTGAACGACAACAACAGCGTTAACACCAGCAACACCACGCCGACACACCAGTTGAACTCACGCGGTTTCTTGTAGGAACCGGTCAGCACGACGCGAAACATGTGCAGCCAGGTGGTGATTACCATCAAGTGCGCCGCCCAGCGGTGCATGTTGCGCAGCAGCTTGCCGAACGGCACGTCGTGTTCGAGATAAAGAATGTCGCGAAAAGCGTCGACCTTGGTGGGGTGGTAATAAAACATCAGCAACACCCCGGTGAAGGTCAACACGATAAAGAGATAGAACGTGATGCCGCCCATGCCCCACGTGAACGGGTAACGCACTGCATCGCGATTGATCTTGGCCGGATGCAGGTGCAGGAAGACGTTTGAGAGAATCGCCAGCGAGCGGTTACGCGGATCGGAGCGATCGTGCGAGACGCGGAAGATCGACTTCCAGAGCTGCGTGTCTTGAGGGTCCTTGTACTCCTTGGCCTCGTCGATCGCGCGGTCCTTCAGCGCGCCACCGGTTTGCTTCACTCTATCGAGCATGCTCCGGTTGTCTTCTTCGCCGGTCGTGAGTTGTTTTGTCTCTTTTGGGTCGTTATCCATCCGCGTTATACCCTGATGAAAGCGCCGTCCTCGTCAAACTCGCTCTTCTCACCCTTTGGCCATTCGTAAAGCGTGCCGATGTCGACGACGATCTGTCCTTCTGCGTCGAGCGCCACCTTGGCGCGATCCATCGGGCGTGGCGCCGGTCCTTCGAAGTTAATGCCCTCGCTGTCGTAGCCACTGCCGTGACACGGACATTTGAACTTGTTCTCACTTGCCTTCCAGTCGGGAGTACAACCGAGATGGGTGCAGCGGGCGTAGATGACGAAGAGTCGATCCGATGTTCTCGTCACCCAGATGCGGTACTGTTGCTGCCATTTTGTATCGACGCCCAGGGCGTAATCAGCTGGCGAGCCGATGCGAAAAACGCTGGAGGGTTCGAGAATCGAGCGCGGCAGGAAAAACCGCACGAACATCAGGAAGAAGGTGAGCAGGGATCCGGCGACGGTGGCCCAGACGATCCGGCGTCGCATTTTGTTTACCGGCGGATCGGCGCTCGTTTCCACCACCGCGGCGGCGGGCGCCGCAGGTTTGGCGGGAGCCTTCGTACTTACACTTGGGGCGGACAATTGATCGGCACTATCCAAGGCCAGACCTCCGTCGAATCAACTCCGAATTGCCAGGTGTTGCGAACTTCCGTGGGTACACTTCGACTTTACTACGAGAGGGGGACTATACAATTACACCGTCAGGGATTCCTCTCTGTGCAGTAAAACGAATTATTAGCTTAAACATGAAGAGCGCCGCACCTAAACACAAAAAACGAAATATTAATTAAAATATGGTCGGCGGCGTCATTTATACCTAATTTACCGATTAGCTGGCAAGAAGATAACTTATGAAGCCCCACGTAATCATCTATTCCCGCCCCGGTTGCCACCTCTGCGACGAGGCCAAAGCAGCAATCAAGAGCGCCGGCATCGACGATCAATTCACCCTGGAAGAGATCGACATTGAATCTGATGATGAGCTACTCAGAAAATATAAGTATGACATCCCCGTGATCGCGATCGGCGGCACGGAAACCTTCATCCACCGCCTCACGCCACAGGAGTTCAAGCAAAAGCTCCTAGCCACAAAAAAGCACAAAAGGCACAAAAGATAGATCGACCCATTAATGCGAAGGGCGTCTGATCAAGATTGCTACCCTTAGCCATTGAAGCTAAAGGTGTCAAACAGGATTCGCTCGCGCTAACTAATAACGAAGGCGTAGGCATCACTTCCAGCAAGACGCGATTCACAACGCTGTAATAATTAACGCCGAAGGCGTAGGCATCACTTCCCAGCGAGACGCGATTCACAACGCTATGATAATTAACGCCGAAGGCGTTGGCATCACGTCCCAGCATTCACAATCTCCAACCAATAACGCCGAAGGCGTTGGCTAATTTTAGCCCAGGGTTGGAGCGTCAGCGACAACCCTGGGATCCAATGTTAAACTAGCGACCCAACCCTGTAAGGGTTAAAAACTCAGAAGGAGGCCACCTCACAATGGCTCAATCTCTCTCGTGTCTTTGGACACACCTCATCTTCTCAACCAAAAATCGTTTTCCGTTTCTAAGCGACAAAGTTCTGCGCGCCGAAATGCATGCGTACCTCGCGGAGATGCTTCGCAATCAAAACTGCGAAACATTGATCGTCGGCGGCGTCGAGGATCACACACATTCGTTGTTCGCGCTCTCAAGGACCTTACCGATCGCGCGCGTAGTGAAAGAAGTTAAAAGAACATCCTCCGGTTGGATCAAACAAGCATGGCCGCGGCTTGCGAAGTTTCACTGGCAAGGCGGCTATGCCGCGTTTTCCGTAAGTCAGTCGAATCTCGAGAATGTTATTCGGTACATTGAAAATCAGGAGGAACATCACAAGCGGGTGACATTTCAGGACGAGTACCGGGCTTTTCTCAAGGCGTATGGCATCGAATACGACGAACGCTATGTTTGGGATTGAAACCCTTTCAGGGTTGGATGCTGGTTTGTTGATTTGACCCAGGGTTGTCGCTGGCGCTCCAACCCTGGGCTCCAATTAGCCAACGCCTTCGGCGTTAATTTTCAGAAGTTGGTGAATCCGTCTCTGCGGTGGCGGTGGCGCTAAGCCTTCGGCCTAATTGTCAGAGGTTGGTGAGTCCGTCTCTGCGGTGATGGTGGCGCTAAGCCTTCGGCGTTAAATGTCAGAGGTTGTGAATCCGTCTTTGCCGTGGCGCCAACGCCTTCGGCATTAATTGCCAGAGGTTGTGAAATCGTCTTGCCACTGTCAATGCCTTCGGCGTCAATCGTTGTGAATCTTTTTGTGACTTTTGTGCCTTTTTGTGGCTAGAAATGGGTTTCCTGGCTGAGCTGTTCGATGGAGGAGTAGAGGCGGGCGCGTTCGGTTTCGTTGGTTGATTGGCGGTAGGCCATGACGAGATCTTTGAGGC
>Ga0207643_10001041_pt1 | contig 16470 bp, 10 predicted proteins | sample KBSMisM62_FD_184313 | JGI IMG/M metagenome (GOLD analysis project Ga0207643, IMG submission 184313) | Miscanthus rhizosphere microbial communities from Kellogg Biological Station, Michigan, USA - KBS Miscanthus M6-2 (SPAdes) (version 2) | ecosystem: Host-associated > Plants > Roots >...
ATTAAGCGTCCAGTCGGGTTCGCAGGCTTACTATATCGCGCTGAGGCGGCGAGCCGAAGAGCTTCTTATAGTCGCGGCTGAAGTATGATGGATCGTCATAGCCCACGCGAAACCCCGCGCTTGCTGCGTCCACGTCTTCGCCGAGCATCAAACGGCGTGCTTCCTGTAGTCGTATTTGTTTCTGAAACTGCAAAGGACTCATTGCCGTAACCGACTTGAAGTGATGATGGAAACCCGACACGCTCATCCCGAGTTCGCGAGCGATGTCATCAATCTTTAGCGGTTCATCGAAATGCTCGCGGAGGTGCCCAATCGCTCGCGAGATGCGTTGGGTGTCTCCTGCCGGTAAGAGATGACCGAGTCGCGCGCCCTGGCCTCCGGCCAGGAGCCGGTAGATGATCTCTTTCACGATGAGTGGCGCCAGAACGCTAATGCTCGCTGGTTCCTCCGCCAGTCGAACCAGCCGCACGACGGCGTCGAGAAGATTCGCGTCGATCGAATGCACGTCCATCGCCTTCGCGCTCGCATCCCCTTTCTTGATCTTGATGTCTGCTTCCATCAGGACCGAGGCAACCAGCGAGGGGTCAAGATCGAGGCGTAAGCCAAGATAAGGTTCGTCCGGTGTAGCCTTCTCGATCTGGAAGATAAGAGGCAGGTCGACCGTGAATAAAAGGTAATGCCCCGGGTTGTACCTAAACACCTCCTCACCTAGCAACGCCCTCTTCCTACCTTGCGCGATGAAGCAAAACGCCGGCTTGTAAATGGTATGCAACGATTGCGACGTTGCCGACGAACGGGCGAGGAAAAAACCTGGGAACACCTCCTTAGCACCATCTTCGGACACAGTTCGACTGATCCGCTCAATGAGTTCTTCTTTGTTGGTCTTGACTCTCTCTGCGTCTCGCGGAGTTTCTGTCCTGTTCATACGTCCATATTACGCCTTTCGTGTGCAACGCCGGTCGTCTATGTAGCCGCTTTTGCAGGATCGTCCAATGATCCGCGAGTATCGTCTTATCGTGGCTTCGGCAACCGACATCAAAATCAAACCAGAACGATAGGATGAAAGAACAGCTTTTCGCTAAACGAGAAATATGCAAAAGATTGTATTGAATAACGGAGTGGAGATGCCAATTCTCGGTTTTGGGGTTTTCCAGATCGACGACTTGGCGGAGTGTGAGCGGAGCGTTCGCGATGCGATCGATGTAGGTTATCGCCTAATCGATACGGCGGCCTCTTACGGAAACGAGGAGGCGGTTGGTAACGCAATAAGGGCGAGTGGTGTGGCGCGAGATGAGCTTTTCGTGACGACAAAGCTCTGGATTGCGGACACGGGTTACGAGAAGACAAAAAGAGCCTTCGACCGCTCGATGAAGCGTCTGCAGCTCGACTATCTCGACCTCTACCTCATTCACCAACCGTATGGGGATGTTTTTGGCTCGTGGCGCGCGATGGAGGAGCTCTATCGCGAGGGTAGGATCAAGGCCATCGGCGTAAGCAATTTTCATCCCGACCGGGTAATGGATTTCATTGTCCGCAACGAAGTAGTGCCCGCTGTGGACCAGATCGAGACGCATCCGTTCCACCAGCAGGTGGAGACTCAGAAGTTCCTCAGAGAAAACAACATTCAGATCGAGTCCTGGGGACCATTCGCGGAGGGGAAGAACAACATCTTCCGCAACGAAGCGCTCGTTTCAATCGCGGAGAAGCACGGCAAGACGGTCGCGCAGGTCATCCTCAGATGGTTGACGCAGCGGGACATCATCGTCATTCCCAAATCGGTTCGAAAGGACCGCATGGCGGAGAACTTCGACATATTTAATTTTGAGTTGGCACAGGAAGATATGGAGGCGATCAGGCAACTGGACACCGGGACGAGCCTCTTCTTTGATCATCGCGACCCTGCGATGGTCAAGTTACTGAGTGAAGCAAAACGAAATACTTAAAGAACGCGGCTCAGGGAAGAGAAATGAAAAATAAAGAAGCAACAGATCAGGAAAGTAATGGAGTCGACCGGCGCAGTTTTATCGCGAAGACCATCTTTGCGGGCGTTGGTTCACTCGCGTTGGCTTCGCAGAATGAGGCAAGTGCCCAAACTGGAACGGAGAACAATACAAAGAGCGCTGCTAATTCTTCGATAGGGCGAAGAAGGCTCGGCAAGCTGGAGGTCTCATCGGTCGGGCTCGGTGTCCAGAACATGCATCGGAGGTACGAGACTACGGTGCCGTACCGGCCCGAAATGATCAGCATTCTCCGCGCGGCCTACGATCGTGGCATTACGTTCTTCGACTGTGCCGAGGCATACGGGCCATTCGAAAACGAGCGGATCCTCGGCGAGGCGATCGAGCCATTTCGAAATAAGGTCAGGATCACTTCCAAGTTCGGTTGGAACATAGATCAGCAGACGGGACAGCGGCTTCCGGGGCTTAACAGCAAACCAGATCACATCAAGCTAGTCGTTGAAGGATCGCTCAAAAGGTTGCGGACCGACCGCATAGATCTTCTCTATCAACATCGCGTCGATCCGGAAGTGCCTATCGAAGACGTTGCTGGAGCGATCAAGGACCTGATGGATCAGGGAAAGGTTCTGCATTGGGGACTCTCCGAACCGGGAATCCAGACTATCCGACGTGCTCATGCCGCGTTGCCGCTTACCGCGATCCAAAACGAGTACTCAATGGCGACCCGAGATCCGGAAAAGGAAGTGATACCGCTCTGCGAAGAGTTGGGAATAGGATTTGTGCCCTGGTGGCCTCTGGACTGCCAATTACTAACCGGCTGGATCGACGCGAACACGCGTTTCGCACCTGGCGATCTGCGTGCAGCGACTCCGAGATTCTCGCCCGAGAACCTTGCTCACAACATGCAGTTGGTTGATCTGATAAAGACCTGGGCGGTTCGCAAGCGGGCTACTCCCGCTCAGATCGCCCTCGCTTGGCTGATGGCACAGAAACCTTGGATCGTGCCGATTCCGGGAACAACGGTGATGCAGCATATGGTGGAGAACAGCGGTGCGGCCAGCGTTCGCTTCACGCCCGCGGAAGTGTCGGAGTTGAACGCGGCAGTAAGGGCGATTGAAGTTAAGGGGCAGCGCCTGCCGGACGCCGTGCTTGTCTTCTCAGGTGTTGAGGCTCCGATGAAGAAGTAAGAAAGCAAATTATGATGAAGGATGTCTCCATGAAACAAAACTCTATGAAAATGTCGATTCGGCCCAAAGTATTGCGAAGCGCGATCGTTCCGATTATGGCGCTCGCTCTGATCGCCATGGTGCCGATTGCCGTCTTGAGTCAGAGCAGCACACACGACGCGGTCAAGCAGCAAAGGAGCAACAGCAGCGTGGAACAGGAACTGATAAATCTCTCTAAGCAGAAATGGCAATGGATGTCGGAGCGCAAAGTAGATTCCCTGGACGCTCTTTTTCATGAACAGGCTGTCTTTGTTCACATGGGCGCAACTATGGCCAAAACGCAGGAGCTCGAGGTCATCAGAAGCGGAGCAATTCAATACAAGACCGTGGAAATCCAGGAAGCGTCAGTGCGGTTCATTGATAAGACCGCCGTCCTTTTAAACAAAATTCGCCTGGTTGCAGTCGTCGGCGGCAATGAGGTCACCAATCCCTTCATGGTGACGGAAGTTTATGTGCAGCAAAACAGTAACTGGAAGTTGGTTTCGCTATCGTTTACCAGGTTGCTGACTCAATAAAGAGGAGCAATTATGAAAAAAAGAAAATTAGGGAACAGCGGGCTTGAGGTATCGGCGATTGGACTCGGTTGTATGGGGATGAGCTTTGGGCTTGGTCCAGCGAAAGACAAACAGGAAATGATTTCGTTGATTCGCTCGGCTGTAGAACGCGGAGTCACGTTTTTCGACACCGCAGAAGTTTACGGACCGTTCACCAATGAAGAACTCGTCGGCGAAGCACTTGCCCCGTTGCGCGAACAGGTGGTGATTGCCACTAAGTTTGGGTTCAACATTGACCCGGATGGGACGCAGCACCAACAGCCCCCGCTCAACAGCCGCCCGGACCACATTAAAGAAGTCGCGGAAGCATCTTTAATGCGCCTCAAAACAGATTACATAGATTTGTTCTACCAACACCGCGTTGACCCGGAAGTGCCGATTGAGGACGTAGCTGGAGCAGTCAAAGATTTGATCGACGAAGGTAAGGTCAGGCATTTCGGACTTTCTGAAGCGGGGGTCGAAGTGATTCGTCGCGCGCATGGCGTACAGCCAGTGACAGCACTTCAGAGCGAATATTCACTATGGTGGCGAGAGCCGGAAGCGGAAATACTGCCGGTGCTCGAGGAATTAGGAATAGGCTTCGTTCCATTTAGTCCGCTCGGCAAGGGTTTTCTCACCGGAAAAATTGACGAAAACACGAAGTTCGACAGCACTGATTTTCGCAATACGGTCCCGCGCTTTTCGCCCGAGGCTCGCAAAGCGAATCAGGCATTAGTTGATTTGATCGGAGAATTCGCCGCGCAAAAGAAAGCTACGCCCGCACAAATTGCGCTGGCGTGGGTGCTTGCCCAGAGACCGTGGATTGCGCCGATTCCGGGAACAACAAAACTGCATAGACTGGAAGAAAATCTTGGCGCGGTTGAGGTGGAATTAACAGCAGATGAGTTTCGCGAAATCGAAAACATAACATCACGCGTTGAAGTAAAAGGCGCAAGATATTCTGAAGGCTCGCAAAAGCTTGTTAACAGGTAAATACTCCTCCTTTAAATAGCGCGACGTGTAAACGCGTCTTCGAGCGTCGTAATTCGCTCTTGATTTTCAGCGGCGAACAGTTTCTACAGAACTCCTACTGGCTCAGAAAATGATCAAGCTCATCGCGGACTATTCGATAACACTCACACGATTTCTCCTCAAGTTTGGTTCGATCGAGGATGAAAATATTGCCGCGCATGTAACGAATGGCGCCGGCTCTCTGCAACTCGAGGGCGGCGCCAGTCACAGCCGTCCTCGGCACGCCTAACGTATGTGAAATGGTCTCGTGTGTTAAATTCAGATTATCCGAGTGTACGCGATCCTGAACGGTCAGTAACCAACGGCTGAGTGTTTCGTTCATCGGGTGAAACCGATTACATATCGATGATTGAGAGATTTGTGCGATCAATACATTAAGATAACGCAGCACGACTTCATGAAATGTCTTTCCTTTATCAAACTCTTCCTGCAATCGCTGCGCTCTGATCCTCCATGCTTCAGTGGTGAACTGAACTGTAACCTCGTATGGAGTTATCTGGTTCCTTAAGATTATCGGCAGGCCAACTACACCTTCATTACCGACACCGGCAACTTCTACTGTCGAGCCGGTTTTTGTTGTGACCAGTAATGAGAGTAAACCGTTCTCTGGGAAATATGCGTATTTGATGTTATCGCCAGTAAGGTAAATGGTCTCACCTTTTTTCAGATGAACCTCTTCCAGATGCGGTAGAAGATGGGCAAACTCCTCATGAGGAAGAGCGCCTAGAATCTTATTCCTCATACTAAGTTGCCGTGATGCTGCAAGCATGACTAGCCCCTTTTCCGATGATGGAACTGTTTCTTGTTCTGGGCGTTACTACGATTGTGTTGGCGAGAGAACCAGCTACAATGAGGTTTGCGAGTATATAGCTTGCGAACGATGTGTCAAGATGCGCTAGTAAGCGTCTTGGGCTCTGTCTGGTTTCAGACTCAGTCAAATTTTGACAGACAAGACCTGTATGATAACCAAATCGCGTAACGCCGACTCTATCGAGTTCAGACTCAGTCTGAACTCATAGATATGCTGTTTGGTTGGGACCATGGTCGCCAAATAGGCGTCGAAGCATTCCCCGGCAGACGGTCTCCGTTAACCTAGCCCTGTTGCTCGAGATTTGAGAGCCGCTCCCCTCTCTCGCATCTCCCTAAATCAAAGAGCCCACTTTCTAGCCCTGAGCTTCTTGGCTCAAAGGGCGGTAGCCTGTTTTCACCTATATAAAAATGACAAATAACGATCTGATCGTCACAAGCGGAGCATCATTGCCGGCGTTCTTGAAGTGGCGCAGGCTCGTTGCCGTTCTTCCGGGCTTTTTGGCATTAGTTTTTTCAGCCTGCCTTGCTCTTCTTTCGATCTGGTCTCTGTCGCCACCGGAGATTGTCACTAATGTACCGCCAGGCGAGTTCTCGTCAGCGCGCGCCCGGGACTATCTGAAAGCTATCGCCGTTAAGCCTCATCCGATTGGTTCACCCGCGCATGCGGAAGTGCGCGATTACATTTTCGCTGAACTGGTGAAGATGGGACTCGAGCCGCAAGTTCAGCAGACAACTGCCGTCAAAACCCGGACGGGCTCCTCGCATCGCGCGGCTACTGTCCAGAATATCGTCGCAAAACTCCAAGGCACTGCAAACACGCGCGCGGTCTTGTTGGTCGCGCACTACGATGCGGCGCCATATAGCCTGGGAGCCAGCGATGACGGCGCTGCGATTGCGAGCTTGCTCGAAACTCTACGGGCTTTGAAAGCAAACGCTCCATTAAAAAACGACGTGATTTTTCTCGCTACGGATGGCGAAGAGATTGGACTACTCGGCGCCAGCGCTTTTGTTCAGCAGCATCCGTGGGCCAAAGACGTCGGCGTGGTACTCAATTTCGAAGCACGCGGAGACCATGGCCCATCAATGATGTTTCAAACAACCGATGGAAACGGTTGGTTGATTGACGAGCTTGCTGAAAATGTAAGCCGGCCGGTAGCTAATTCACTCTCAACGGATATTTACAAACTTCTTCCCAACGACACTGACTTCACCGTCTTCCAACAGGCCGGCATGAAGGGTCTGAACTTCGCTTACATTGAAGGTGTAGGCGCGTATCACTCAAGTCTTGACAACATGGCCAATCTCGATGAGCGAAGTCTGCAACATCATGGGATTTATGCACTCGCTCTGGCGCGCAGCTTTGGGAGCTCAAACCTGAATGGACCAGTCAGCAGGAATGATGCTGTGTACTTCGACCTGTTCGGAAGAACATTGATCCATTACTCGCGAACAACAGCGCTCGTGCTGTCGATCCTCGTGGCGCTTATTACTGTTGGCGTGATCGTCCTGGGTTTAAGGCGAGGGCTATTGACGTTGTCAGGTCAGGCCTGGGGATTTCTCGCGCTGTTGCTCAGCATGATCGGCGCGACGTTGCTCGTGATGTTGGTTTACTGGACACTCGCTAAATTCGCGGGTCCGCGGACGTCCTTCCGGCAGGGTGATACCTGGACAAACCAGTTATATCTGATTGGCTTCGTTCTTCTGACTGTGGCCGCGACTGCGATTTTCTACAGTTTATTCAGGAAAAAGGTGAGCATCGCCAATCTGGCGACCGGCGCGCTCATCTGGTTTTTGCTTTTGCTGATTGTCTCGCACATATATTTTCCGGGCGGGAGTTACTTGCTGGTATGGCCGCTTTTGTCGGCGCTCATCGCCTGGATACTCAGGTTCACTTTGCCTGCGGACAAGTTGTCTTTAACTAAACTCTGTCTCATTTCAACTGTGTGCGCAGCGCCCGGCATCATCTTAATATCGCCACTGATTTATTCGACGTTTGTCGCCGTTGGAATCAGTCAGACCAGTTTGGTCGTGGTTCCCGTGACGCTGCTGCTTGGACTATTGGTAATTAACTTCGAGCTGATGGCAACTAGTTTCAGATGGTTGTTACCAGCCGCTGCGACCCTGGCCGCGGTTTGCTTCATAGTGATTGCTCTCTTACAACCGGCATATAGTCAGCGGCAGCCCAGAGGCAACGAACTCTTTTACGTGTTGAATGCCGACACGGGTAAAGCTGTGTGGGCCAGTGGTGCTGCACGTCCGGATGAATGGACTTCTCAATTCTTGTCCAAAGATGTTACCGCGGCGCCGCTGAATGATCTCCCCTGGCTAAAGGGTGCGCAATTTCTACAACAGCCTGCTCCGGCTGCAAGTTTAGCGGCGCCGGAGATCAAGGTTCTCGATGATCAGGTTCAAGACCAAACAAGACGAATACACCTGCGCGTCAGCTCAGCTCGAGAAGCTGCGACGCTCTTTATCTATTCTGATACTGAGATCTCCGAAGCGTCTGTTAACGGTCAGCTACTTCCTAAACGACAGGACGCACCAGTATGGGGAAAGGGCGAGATGTTGGTTTACTCGGCGCCTCCCCGAGAAGGTGTCGAATTGATTCTGAAGACTAAATCCGAGCCGCTGATAGTGAAGGTAGTGGATCGATCATTTGAATTTCCTGCAAACGTAATAGTGAAAGCGAGACCGAATTACATCGTACCGGCGCCTAACAGCTTCAGCGATTCAACTATCATTAGTAGAAGTTTCTCTCTGCCGTTTACACAGGCAACCGTTGGCAGCAATACGAATCATTGAAGATGGTCCAAGGCCGAATGAACAGCAAAAAGTTTCAACAGGGGTGGTCTTCTTTGTGTGAAGTCGTTCGCAAAAAATGCTACCAAATCACAATCAACAGACCTCTTTTCGGTATTGACAGAAGATCGGAAAGGAGTATCATTAGCAGCACTTCGCTGACGGCAATCCTTAAGGATACTCCCTGCCGTTTTGACATGTAATGGCCTTCCCAGAACTGGCCGCAATATAGGCTGCGTTGTTGGTTAATACGATAAACATAATCTAGCTGATAGCACACGACTGCAAACGACTTATTTGTCGGCATCTCCCTCACACCAAACCGACGTTAGACTCACAAGAACACTTAGGCCGTTGTCGAACTAGCAATAAGCCGTGGTATCGAAGTTTTAGAGAGGGGTAAAAAAGGACACAAAAAAAGCCCCGCCGCTACCTGCGAAGTAGCGACGGAGCATCTCGACAACACAAACCTTCACTGCACGAGGCGTGAAGTGTGCGCCATAGACAGCCGCATCATAACGCAACGTGCAGTGTTGACTCAAGAAGATCAGGAGTCACATTGCGTATGCCTTCCTCAAGCTAACTCATAATCCTAGTTCCACTTAAGACATTTACCCCCGAACGATTCGGGTCTCCTAAGTGACGCATATCACAGATGGGAGCCAGCTTCGAACGTTTGAGATCTAGGCTTAGGCAATCAGAGGAATGTAAATAGCCATATGACTCCATTTCCCAAAATGGAGCCGAATCATGGGTATCGAAACAGGAGTAGAAGATCGTCAGTGGTACGTGGTCCATACCAATCCGAAACAGGAAGAACGCGCCAACAGCAATCTCGTCGCCTGGGGCGTCGAGACTTTGTACGCGAAACTAAAAGCGCGCCGTCACAACGAGTTTACCGGCGTACCCACATACATTACTCAGCCTCTTTTCCCCAGATATTTGTTCGCTAAGTTTAAGCGTGAACAATTATCCAAAATTCTTTTTACGCGCGGCGTTCACGACGTCGTCTGTTTCGGTGATGGCCCTGCTTGCGTCAGTGAAGAGATCATCGAAGTTATACGCGGGCGCATCGACCAGAATGGTTTTGTAAAACTCAATAACGATTTGAAACCAGGAGACAGGGTAGTTATTAGTGCAGGGCCATTAAAAAATTTAATAGGAGTATTCGAGCGCGAGGTCAAAGGCAGTGAACGAATCATGATCCTGCTAACAGCAATCGGATACCAGGGCCACCTCGAAGTCGATCGAAATCTAATCAAGCGAGCCGTAGGATAAGTGTCCACATCGCAATCGGTCCGTAAGACGAAAGAGGACCGCCCAAATGAGCACGCTACTTCATAACATCCGCTACGCAGCTCGCATGTTGCGTAATAATATCGGATTTACTTTGGTTGTGGTGCTGACACTTGCTTTTGGCATTGGCGCTAATACTGCAATCTTTAGTGTCGTCAACGCCGTAATCCTGCGCCCGCTTCCGTTTTCAAAACCAGAACAGATCGTCATCATTCGCGACGATTTGACCGGCCGGCAGATTGAAAATATCGGTATGTCGGTCGATGAACTGAAAGATCTGCAAGAGCGGCCGGGTGTCTTCCAGCAGGTGTCCGCGGTCTGGCCCGTCGATGCCAATTTAACCGGAGCTGACCGGCCGGAACGAATCGAATTGCTGTGCGTCAGTCCGAATTACTTCGAGTTGCTCGGCGTGAACGCACAGCTCGGCCGTGTATTCGGACCTGAAGAACAGCAAGCAAAGGGTTTTGCCGAAGGTGTCGTGATTAGCAATGGACTCTGGAAACGACTTTATGGGAGTGATCCAAACATCCTTGGTCGTAAGGTTTATGTGGACACGGACCTTTACACGATCATTGGTGTAATGGCGCCGGGATTTCGTCACCCCGCCAGGACACTTCGAAACGAGGTCGATATGTGGGCCACCGCGGGATTTTTAGCGAATCCGTTTGGTCCACCTGTACGCGCGGCACGAATTCTTCCGGGTGCAATTGGACGCCTAAAAGACGGAATAAACATAGACCAGGCGCAGTCAAAGGTAGATGCTCTTGTTGCCAACCTTCAGATGGAGTTTCCAAAAGAGTATCCGCAACCGGCGGGCTGGACAGTACGCGTGCTATCAGCACACCAGCAGCTCGTCGGCGACGTGAAAACGATTCTATACGTCGTTCTCACGGCTGTCGGATTAGTGTTGCTAATCGGGTGCGTCAATCTTGCTAACCTGATGCTCGCACGATCGTCCTCGCGTCGTCGTGAGATGGCCATTCGTCTCGCGCTCGGATCGAGTCGCCGTCGCCTCATACTTCAGCTGCTTACGGAGAGTTTGTTGCTCTCATTCATTGGCGGTGCAGTTGCCCTTGTTGTGCTCACCTTAATATTACAAGGGTTGGTCCGGTTCATACCTGCTGATATTCCTCGACTACATGAAGTCGAAATCAATCTGAGCGTCTTAGTATTTGTCTTTCTGATCTCAACCATCACGGGATTACTCTTCGGACTCGTTCCCGCCCTGCAATCATCTCGACCTGATGTCGTAGCCAATTTGAAGGACGGGAGCCACGGAGCCGGATTCGGAGTGGCGACTCGTCATTTTCGCAGTGGGCTTATAATTGTCGAGTTCGCCCTATCGCTAATTTTGATGATTGCTGCCGGGTTACTCCTCCGAAGCTTTGGTCGACTGCTCGACGTGAATCCGGGTTTCAATCCCGACAATGTATTACTCGCTCGTATCTGGTTACCTCTTCCAAACAACCCGGACCTCGATCCGTACAAAGATCCGGTAAAGCGGGCGGTGTTTATAAAGGAAGTGCTGCAACGCGTGAGTGCGATTCCGGGCGTGCGGAATGCAGCGATTAGCAGCGGTAACTCTGTCCCCCTCGTTCTTCCGCATAACGCCACTGGCTTTACTGTTGAAGGTAACGCTGTAACTAACAACAATCTCCCCATCGCGCAGGTTGGCGTGGTCTCGGCTGATTACTTTCGAACGATCGAGACACCTCTGAAACGCGGCCGGTTCTTCACCGACGCAGACGATCGGCAAGCGGCGCGGGTCGTTATAATTGACGAAGCACTTGCGGAACGCTACATCCCGAATCGAGATCCGTTGGGACTGCGAATGAAAAGAGGTGGTCCAGCCTCGGAACAGCCGTGGATGACCATTGTCGGGATTGTCGGAAACGTGAAGAGTGACGGATTCGATCAACCTGATCAACCTCACCTGTACCTTCCTCTTTTCCAGAACCCCTCGTATCCCCTGGCAATATACTTGCGGACCGATGTGGCGCCGTTGACCATGGCGCAGGCGGTACGCGAACAGGTGCGCGCGGTTGATCGAGATTTGCCGGTCTTTGGTGAGCGCACAATGACGCAGGTAGCCGCTGAATCTGTGAGTCGTCACAAGTTTACAATGCAATTGGTTGGGCTGTTTGGAATACTCGCACTGCTGCTTGCGGGAGTAGGTATCTACGGTGTGATCGCGTATTCCGTCACGCAAAGAACACGTGAGATTGGTATTCGCGTAGCTTTGGGTGCAAGTAGGAGCGCAATTCTGGGTTGGGTCCTCAAGCAGGGAATGATTTTAACGATCGCGGGTGTCGTAGTAGGACTGCTCGGAGCACTTGCACTAACGAGACTGCTGCGGAGTTTATTATTCGGTATTGCACCCATAGATATTGTGACGTATGGTGCGTTGGCACTATTGCTAACCGTGGTTGCTTTAATCGCTTGCTATGTCCCGGCACGAAGAGCTACGAAAGTCGATCCGCTGGTAGCTCTCCGATACGAATAGAATGAAAAAATATCGTTCTCAATAACGACCGGTGCCCCGCCCACTGGTTCAAGGACACGGCCGATTTGAGCCGCCGCTGACACATGAACCCGCCTGCTGACTTGCGCGTACGAGCCCACGAGAGCGTGGCGATCAATCGATGATCCTGTCAATCAGAAAGAACTGACTACATCAGTCGATTCACTATTGACAGACACTCCCTCTCGTGGAATACTCCCATCCCCCGCAGGTCAGACGAGTAGAAAAATACCGCAAAAGCCGACTCGCTTGGCTTTAAGGACGGTAGCCTGCAACCACTCGGCTCACGATCAAGTACTCATAGCCCGAATAAGTTAGGTACTTCAAACCAGGACAGTTTTTGCAAGTGTCATCCCGGCAAAACTGTTGGATTGATCTCTACTTTGAGGTGAGGAACAAGCGACGCCGGGTGAGCAAATCATTTGTCTTCTGATTAACCAAGCCAAAGCGGCTTTGCCCGAAAAGTACCTTTAAGCGAAGATGATCTCTCCCGCAAAGGCGCAAAGCGCTGCCGCGTTTCCAACGGTTTTCTTTGCGCCTTTGCGCCTTTGCGGGGAAAATTTTTTCTTTCACAGAGAGCGCCAAAGGTGATTTCAGTACTTTTCGGGCAAAGCCAACCAAAGCAAACAGTAAGAGCAGGATTCATTCTCATTAAAATTCTCGGGAGGATAGAAGCGTGAGCAAAATGGGCAGATACTGCAAGGCATACCCGATCGCCAGACTGCATGAATTTGGCGACTGGGCAAAGTACTACCGGAAACCGGAAAAAGATCGGCCGGTGACTGAAGATGTGAAGGAGGATTACCTGTTTCTTCAAGAGAACTTAACAGTCACGAAAGGCATCTTCCTGGATGAGGACATCGTCTTCGACAACATCACTTCTGAATGGGAAAATTTTTGTAAGAACACTTTGAACTTTGAAGTCCCCGCTGACGTCTCTGCTATGAGCAATTCTTAAGTTTGGGATTCACACTTTAATCAAATCACCACGCGCTCCCACCTAATTTTCCTCACGAAAAATAGTTAACCAAAGCGTGCATGAAACTTAAGAATGTAGAGGACATTTACGGGCTGTCACCTATCCAGCAGGGCCTACTCTTTCATAGCCTGTATGCCCCGGATTCTGGTGTCTACGTCCAGCAAGCTCATTGTGTGCTGCGCGGGGAGCTCAATCTAAAAGCCTTCGAGCAGGCTTGGCAGCAGTCTGTCAATCGTCATTCCGTTCTCCGCACCTCGTTCTTCTGGGAGGATCTTGATAAGCCACTGCAAGTGGTGCGGCAATCGGTGAAGCTCAGAATCGCGATCGAGGACTGGAGCGAGCTACCGGCCTCGGAGCAGCAAGCGCAGTTGCTTGATTTCCTCGAGGCAGACCGGCGGCGGGGGTTCGAATTATCGCGCGCGCCGCTGCTGCGGCTGGTATTGCTACGGCTGGACGAGCAACGGCATCACTTGATCTGGACTAGTCACCATCTGTTGCTCGACGGGTGGTCCACCCCGCTGTTACTGAGAGAAGTCTTCATTCTCTACCAGGGGCTATGCCGGAAGGAGCCGGTGCACCTGGCGCCAGTGCGGCCCTACTCCGATTACATTTCCTGGCTGCAAAGCCGGCCTTTGGCAGAAGCCGAGCAGTTCTGGCGGGAGAGGCTGCGAGGGTTAAGCTCGCCGACGATGCTCGCGCTGGGGCGTGGTGCGGTCGCGCGTGACGGTGACCGGGGCGACGGAGCGGAGGGCGAGTATCGAGAGCAGTGGCTGAGGTTGAGCGCGGCGGAGACTGCAGAGTTGAGCGCAACGGCTCGCAGCAGCAAACTGACGTTGAACACGATAGCGCAGGGAGCGTGGTCCATCCTGTTGTCGCGCTACAGCGGCGAGGAGGAGGTGGTGTTTGGGGCGACGGTGGCCGGGCGGCCGGCGGAGTTGCGCGGCGTGGAGGAGATGGTGGGGCTGTTTATCAACACCCTGCCGGTGCGGGTGCGGATCAACGAAAGAGAGCGGGTGAGTGAATGGTTGAAAGGCTTGCAGGCGGAGGCCGCAGAGTGGCGACAGTACGAGTACAGCCCGCTGTTAGAGGTGGCGAAGTGGAGCGAGATACCGCGCGGCGTTCCGCTGTTTGAGAGTGTCCTGGCGTTTGAGAATTACCCATTCGATGCTTCGTTAGGTGAGCAGATAAAGCAAAGCACAGGTCTGGAAGTTCTGGATCTCAAAGTTCATGAACGAGGAAACAACTCGTTAATGGTCTCGGTGTATCCAGGGCAGGAACTACAGTTAAAAATAGAGTACGAACAAGAGCGGTTCAATGACGAGACGATCACGCGGATGTTGGGACACTTCCGGCAACTGCTGAAAGCTATCGCCACTGATCCGCAACAGCGCGTCTGTGACCTCCAGTTGCTGACTGATTCGGAGCGCCGGCAACTGCTGGTGGAGTTCAACGGTACGAGTGCCGAGTTTCAGCGCGACCTCTGCTTGCATCAGTTGTTCGAAGCCCAGGTCGAGTGCGCGCCCGAGAACGTCGCCGTCGCTGACGAAGACGAGGAGTTGACTTACCGGGAGCTGAACGAAAGAGCTAATCAACTGGCGCATCACCTGCGCTCACTCGGTGTTGGACCAGAAGCTCGAGTAGGCATTCTGCTGGAGCGGTCGGTTGAGATGGTGGTGGCGCTATTGGGAGTGTTGAAGGCTGGTGGCGCTTACGTGCCGCTGGACCCGCAGTACCCGGCGGAACGACTGCGCTTCATGCTTCAGGATGCGCAAGTTTTAGTGCTCATTACGCAGGGACAGTTAGCGGCGACGGTGTCGCCGCACACCGGTCATCTGCTCCGGATTGATGATGAGGAGATGTTCCGGCAATACGAAAGGCAATACGAAACCAGTAATCCGGAGTTAATGGGAGGACCGGGGAACCTGGCCTACATCATTTACACCTCGGGCTCGACCGGTCAACCCAAAGGCGCGCTGATCACTCATGCCTCGCTAGTCAACTATGTGAGCGTCATTTCGAGAGACTTTGGCCTTACAGCCAGCGATGCGTTCGCGCAGATCGCATCGGCCAGCTTTGACGTGGCGGTGGAAGAAATATTTCCGGCGCTGGCGAGCGGAGCGCGGGTGGTGGTGTGCCGCGAGATTCCCTATGCCAAAGATTTCCTGGCTTTGATTGAGAGGAAGCAGCTGACGGCTTTTGAATTACCGGTCGCCTTCTGGCACGAATGGGTATATGAACTGTCGCAGGCAGAAGAGCAATTGCCGGCGTGCGTGCGGCTGGTGGTGGTGGGAAGCGAGAAGAACCTGCCGGAGCGTTTCGCCACCTGGCAAAGACTGGTTGCTGGTCGCACATCACTAATTCATGTCTTCGGCTTGACGGAAACGACGATCACCTCAACCACCTATAAGCCGAGCGCGGCCAATGCCGCCGCGGATGTGAAGCATAGCTTGCCGATCGGGCACCCGTTACCCAACACACAGATACGTATTCTTGATGCACAGATGCGGCTGGTGCCGGTAGGCGTGGCAGGAGAACTTTACATCGGCGGCGTCAGCGTCGCACGTGGTTATCACAATAGAGTTGAGTTGACTGCCGAGAGATTCGTGCCTGATTTATTCAGCAGTGAGGCTGGGGCCCGGATGTATCGCACGGGAGATCTGGCGCGCTACCTCGAGGATGGCGCAATCGAATTTATCAAGCGCATAGATGAGCAGGTGAAGGTGCGCGGGTATCGCATCGAGTTGGGTGAGGTGGAGGCGGCGCTGCAAGAGCAGGAAGGCGTGCGGGAGTGCGTGGTAGTGGCGCGTCAGGAAAGGGGCAGCGCAGCTCGGCTGGTGGGTTATGTGGTGCTGGAGGCGGGAGCGAGTTTATCGGTGACGGCGCTGCGCCAGGGACTGTTGCGGCGCTTGCCCGAATACATGGTCCCGGCGTCGTTTGTGCAGTTGGAAGAGTTGCCGCTGACGCCCAACGGGAAAGTGGATCGGCGGGCGCTGCCTGATCCGGATCATCAGCGACCGGCGTTGGAGACGGTGCGAGTAGCGCCGAGCACGGCGGTGGAAGAGACGCTGGTCCAGATCTGGAGTGAGGTGCTGGGACTGAGTGAAGTAGGCATCCACGACAACTTCTTCGAGCTTGGTGGCGACTCGATCCTCTCGATTCAGATTGTGTCGCGAGCCAATCAGGCCGGACTCCGGTTGACTCCGAAACACCTCTTTCAGTATCCGACGGTAGCGGAACTGGCGCTGGTTGCGGAGCAGGTCGTCACAGAGAAGCCAGTTGGTCGTGCGCGAAGTAACGAGGCAGTGGAGATCGCCTT
>Ga0207643_10001048_pt1 | contig 16399 bp, 17 predicted proteins | sample KBSMisM62_FD_184313 | JGI IMG/M metagenome (GOLD analysis project Ga0207643, IMG submission 184313) | Miscanthus rhizosphere microbial communities from Kellogg Biological Station, Michigan, USA - KBS Miscanthus M6-2 (SPAdes) (version 2) | ecosystem: Host-associated > Plants > Roots >...
CATGGAACGAGCCCATGCCGCGCAATACTAGGTCGTCCTCGGCCGTAAGCGCGGGCATTGCCGCGCAGCAGAGAATCATCCCGAGCAGGATGCGGCGCATGTATTTCCTCCCTGGTCGCATTGGTGCGGAGATGTCTTTTGCGGACGATTGTGCCGCATCCGGCTGCGGCGTGCCAGCGCGCGCGTGAACGCAGGCACCACGCTTCGATGTGGGCAACCGCCCTCTGCCCACGCCGGCCGATCGATTCATGTGCGCGGGACGAGCCAGCCGCGATAGCGGACAATCAGCCCGGTGAAGGGGTGGTCGATCTCCGCATGAAAGTGAAAACGCCCCGCCTCCACGAACTCGTAGGAATCTCCGCGCGGCGCCAACGCCCGCGGCAGCGGGATCCCGCACACGCTCCAGCGGCGGACCACGAGCCGGATGCGACCGCGTTCGCATACCAGCGCCATGCCGACATTGAGTGGGCCAAATCGCTCGCACAGCAGCCGTGCGCAGCGCCCGCGCCCTTGCTCCTGCACGCTCGAAAACGCCTGGCCGGCGAAATTGCGTTGCCAGTATTCGCGGCCATGTCGGGCCCGAAACGAAACAGTGATGGGAATGTCAGTGCCAGCCGGCGGGAGGCCGATGAAACGCCACCAGCCGCGCGAGCAATCCGCTTCCGCGCTCGACCACAGCGACACCGTCCGCGGTCCGCTCGCTCTGCACGTCGTGCATGGTTTGCAGCGGCGCGGGCAGCGAATCCCAGGCCTCGCCGAGAACGCGCCGGTAAAGCGGCGCGCGGTCGTCGGTCCGTAGCGGCGTCATCCCAGAAATCGATCTTCATCGCCAGCGTTCGGAACGTAGCAGGTGGCACGCCGGCCGAAGAAGTGCAGCCGGTTGCGCGCGACGAAGGCGTAAAGCCGGTCGCGCACCGGCCGCGGCAAGATGCGCATGCAGCCGGCGAGCGACCACGGCCAGCCCAGGCCCTCGGCCATGCGGATGCTGCCCTCCGATTCGAACCAGGCGATGCCATCGGCAAGCAAGATGTTGGTCTGGTAGTCCTCCGGATCGAGGCCGTAGTGGACATAGAGCGAGCGGCCCAGCGGCGACTGCGCGCGCAGCAACCGGTAGACCGCGCGGCGGTCGTGGCGCAGGACGAATTGCGCCCAGCCGGAGCAGAGCGCGCAGTAGCCGTCAAAGATGATGATCGGCCGGTCGTCGGAAAATTTCGGCACGGCAGGATCGCGGCGGTAGCTATAGGCCGCCGGCGTGTCGAGGATCGCGCGCGCCGATGGCCGCGGCGTGATCACGCCGCGCGCGCCGCGTCAGCCAGCTGCTTGAGCACCATGCGCAGCACGCCCGGCGCGCGCACGCGCTGGGGGAATGGCAGCCGCAGCGCAGCGCGGTCGAGCTGCAGCTCGAGCCCCTCAGGGTCGCAACCGACGCAGCGCCATTCGCCGTCAGGCGCGCCCAGCAGCTTGGTGGCATAGAGCCGTATCGCGTCGGCATGGTCGTCATTCATGTGCGTAAGGATCTCAGGCTCGGCCGCGACGAGCTCGGCCGCGTCGGCGGTCTCGGTCAAGATGTCCTGCGGCGTGAGATCGACGATGCGACCGAAGCCGGCCACGAGGTGCGCGGCCTTGAGCGTCACCCGGTAAAAGGCGAAATCGGCAAAGCCCGCGAACGTCGCGGCCTCGGGCTGGCGGTCGAGATAGCGCCGGCGGATGTCGGGATCGTCGGTCGCGGCCGCACTGCCCATGAGCATGATGCGGGCCCCCTGCAAGGGATCGCCCTCCTTTCGCTCGTCGATCATCACGGATACGCGCGGGTCCGCGAGGATGTTCTTGGTATGCACGGCAAGCCGCGAGATCAGCAGCAGCGGCGCGCCGTCAGCCGCGGTCGCCATGTTCACCAGGGAGCAATAGGGATCGCCCGAGCCGGCCATGAGGGTCGCCAATGCGCCCGAGCGGCCCTCGCGCAGGAGCTTCTTGCCGGCGACTGCGGGGTTGAAATCCGGGGTCGGTTTCATTGGCGCCTCCACTGCAGGAGGTATACTTACCAAGCACAGCCGCCGGCGTGAAACACCGGATCGGTGCCTCGCGCAGCGTCAACTTGGCCCTTAACTTGGCCTTGGCGCTGAACGCCGATGGGAGCTATGCTAACCAGCCCTTTGACGAATCATGTGTTTGTCAGGGATTTGCCACATTTCGGCCTTGCTTTCCGGGCTTCAAAGCCGGGGGCGAATGCCAGACAGGGGCTTCATGCCGACCATCGCTCTCGTCGACGACGACCGCAACATCCTGACTTCGGTCTCGATCGCACTCGAGGCCGAGGGTTATCGGATCATGACATATACCGACGGCGCTTCGGCGCTCGACGGTTTCAAGACATCGCCGCCTGACCTCGCCATTCTCGACATCAAGATGCCGCGCATGGACGGCATGGAGACTCTGCGGCGATTGCGCCAGAAGTCGGACATGCCGGTGATCTTCCTCACCTCCAAGGACGAGGAGATCGACGAGTTGTTCGGGCTCAAGATGGGCGCCGACGATTTCATCCGCAAACCGTTCTCGCAGCGGCTTCTGGTCGAGCGCGTCAAGGCGATCCTGCGCCGCGCCGCACCCAAGGACGGCAGCGCTCCAAAGGAGACCGACGCTGCCAAGGTGCTGGAGCGCGGCCTGCTGCGCATGGACCCGGAGCGCCATACCTGCACGTGGAAGAACGAGCCGGTCACGCTGACGGTCACCGAGTTCCTGATCCTGCAGGCGCTCGCGAGCCGGCCCGGCGTGGTCAAGAGCCGCAATGCGCTGATGGATGCCGCCTACGACGACCAAGTCTACGTCGATGACCGCACCATCGACAGCCACATCAAGCGCCTGCGCAAGAAGTTCAAGGGGACCGACGACGACTTCGACATGATCGAAACGCTGTATGGCGTCGGTTATCGGTTCAAGGAGATGTAGCGTCAGGAAGGACCTCGGCGTCGCAGCAGAGTCCAGGGATCTGACGCCGAAGACCTGACACCGAAGAGCTGGGATCGTCCAAGAACTGGAACGCCCAAGAACTTGATCGCTCAAGAACTTGATCGCCCAAGAACGCCGGCGGCGTCTTGAGTGGGGGCGCGCAACCGGCAGACCGACCACCGTGCTCAACCGAACGCCGGAAAGCTTTGCGACCGAAGTCGAGCCGAAACGGCCCGGCGAAAATGAGACCGCGATCAAGAAAGCGCGGCGACGGCTGGCGGCCCTGCTGGAGCAGGGCTGGTACCTCTTCGTCCGGGTCACGTTTTCGAGCCTCAGCCGGCGCATCATCTTTCTCAACGTCACCGGGCTGCTCGCACTCGTCATCGGCATTCTCTATCTCTCCCAGTTCCGCGCCGGGCTGATCGACGCGCGCATCCAGAGCCTGCTGGTGCAAGGGGAGATCATCGCCGGCGCCATCGCGGCCTCCGCGACGGTGGAGACCGACACCATCACCATCGACCCCGAGCGCCTGCTCGACCTTCAGGCCGGCGAGAGCTACGGCCCCTCGGAAGAGGCGCTGTCCGGGCTCGAATTCCCGGTCAACCCGGAGCGGGTCGCCCCGGTGCTGCGGCGGCTGGTCTCCCCCACCAATACCCGCGCCCGCATCTACGACCGCGACGGCGTCCTCATCCTCGACAGCCGCAATCTGTACGACGTGCTGCGCTTCGACCTGCCGCCGCCGACGCAGAAGCCCGGCGTCCTCGAGCGCGCCTATGTCGCCATCCGCACCTGGTTCAGCCGCGGCACGCTGCCGCTCTATCGCGAGCTCGGACCGCAGAACGGCAAGAGCTACGGCGAGGTGGGCAACGCGCTGCAGGGTTTCAAGTCGAGCATGGTGCGCATCAATGAACGCGGCGAGGTGATCGTCTCGGTCGCGGTGCCGGTGCAGCGCTTCCGCGCCGTGCGCGGCGCGCTCATGCTGTCGACACAAGGCGCCGACATCGACAACATGGTGGGCGCCGAACGGCTCGCCATCTTCAAGGTGTTCCTGATCGCCTCGGGCGTGATGGTGGTGCTGTCGTTCCTGCTCGCGGGCACCATCGCGGGGCCGGTGCGACGGCTCGCCGAAAGCGCGCAGCTCGTGCGCCGGCGCATCCGCTCGCGGGTGGAGATCCCGGACCTGAGCCATCGGCGCGATGAGATCGGACACCTGTCGGGCTCGTTGCGCGACATGACCGACGCGCTTTACAGCCGCATCGAGGCGATCGAGAGCTTCGCCGCGGACGTCGCGCACGAGCTCAAGAACCCCCTCACCTCGCTGCGCTCGGCGGTCGAGACGCTGCCGCTGGCCAAGACCGACAACAGCCGCGGCCGCCTGCTGGAGGTGATCCAGCATGACGTGAAACGGCTCGACCGGCTGATCTCGGATATTTCCGATGCCAGCCGGCTCGATGCCGAAATGCAACGCAACGACGCGCACCCCGTCAATCTGGTCGAACTTCTCACCATGGTCACCGGCGTCGCGAATGAACGCCATGACGACGGCGTGAAGGTCGCGCTGACTTTCGAAGGCGGCCGGGCCGGCGCCTTTACGGTGCTCGGGCACGATTCGCGGCTAGGGCAGGTCATCGACAACCTGATCGACAACGCGCGCTCATTCTCGCCCGCCGGCACGACGGTGCGGGTCACCTGCCGCCGTTTGAAGACCGAGGTGGAAATCGTTGTCGACGACGACGGGCCAGGCGTACCGGCGGAGGCGGTCGAGAAAATTTTCGAGCGCTTCTACACCCACCGACCGGAGCAGGACTTCGGGCAGAATTCCGGCCTCGGTCTCTCCATCTCCAAACACATTATCGAGGCCCATGGCGGCCGCATCTGGGTGGAGAACCGCACCAGCCCTGCCGCCAGCCCTGACGAACCGCCCACCGTCCTCGGGGCACGCTTCATCGTGCGCCTGCCGGCGCCGTGATGGTTGCCGACGCTCCGACCGTCCATGCCTCGGCGGTATTGACCGGCGCCCGCGCCGTGCTGATCCGCGGAGGCGCCGGCGCGGGCAAATCGAAACTGGCGCTTGCGCTCATCGACGCCGCGCAAACAGGACTGCTGGCTTTCGCGCGCCTGGTTGGAGACGATCGCGTCCATCTCGAACCGCGCCATGGACGGCTGCTGGTCAAGTCGGCGGCCGCGCTGGCAGGACTGATCGAAGTACGCGGGCTCGGCATCCGCCGGCTCGCTCACGAGCCGGTTGCGCTGGTTGGCCTGGTGGTGGACCTCGCGGCGGACGACGCCAACCGGCTGCCGGAAAGTTCCGAAACTGCGATTTGCGGTATTACCCTGCCGCGACTCGCGGTCGCGGGCAGTGCGGATCCCCTGTCTGCGGTGCTTGCCGCCCTGCGTTTTCCCGCCGGCGACATTAAACCTCCGTCATGATCCTTGCAGCCCGGCCCGGCGGCACAAAAGTAACGGCAGCGCGGGCACGCTCCGACCCCCCATTTCGATCCCTGGAGCGTTGCAAGGACGCTCCCTTACTGCGATGCAGCAACCCTCCCAAACTGCCGGAAAGGCCCTTGCGCGCGGCCTTCGGATGGTCATGATGGCCCCCTTTCGTGCGGTGCAACCGGGGATGCACCGGCGGGGGCTTCCATGATCGGTCTCGTACTCGTCACGCACGGGCGGCTCGCCGTCGAATTTCGCTCGGCGCTCGAGCATGTGGTCGGTCCACAGACCCAGATCGAGGCGGTGACGATCGGCCCCGACGACGACGTTGAGCAGCGCCGCAAGGACATCATCGAGGCGGTCAAGCGCGTCGACAGCGGCGAAGGGGTCGCGATCCTCACCGATATGTTCGGCGGCACCCCGTCGAACCTCGCGATCTCGGTGATGGGCCGCCCAAAGGTCGAGGTGCTCGCCGGCATTAATCTGCCGATGCTGGTCAAGCTCGCCAAAGTGCGCGATGAATGTCCGCTGACCGAGGCGGTGGCGGCGGCCCAGGATTCCGGCCGGAAGTACATCACGATCGCCAGTCGCGTCCTGACCGGCAAATGAGCGAACCCAGCGGCGTGAACAGTTCCCCCTCCGGCGATCGCCTCTCCGATGAGGCGCCCATTACCCGCGTGGTCCAGATCTGCAACAAGAAGGGGTTGCATGCGCGTGCGTCAGCCAAGTTTGTTCAGCTGGTGGAAAAGTTCGACGCCGACGTGAGGGTCAAGCGCGGCAACGAGGTTGTCGGCGGGACCTCGATCATGGGCCTGATGATGCTGGCGGCCGGTCCCGGCACGTCGATCACCATCGAAGCGAGCGGAAACCAGGCGGCCGAGGTGGTCGACGCATTGGCAGCGCTTGTGAGCGGTCGGTTCACGGAAGACGAATAAGACGCAGTCGTGGACGGCGCCGCCGGGATGACACGCCGGATCAGGCCACGCGTCTTGTTGCCGCTCGCGCCGCGTCCTTTGCCAGAATCTTTGCAGCCAGCCGCAGATCGGCGACGAATTGGGCGTATTGCCGCTTCTTGTCGGCGGCATCCCGGATGCGCAGCAGGAACGAGGGGTGGATGGTGACCAAGGCGGCGGTGCCGTCGGACAATTCCAACCTCCGCCCGCGCAGCTTGGTGATGGTGACGGGGCGGCCGAGCAGGCTGCGCACCGCGCTCGCTCCGAGCGCGACGATGACCGCTGGCTTGACCATCTCCCTTTCGAACTCGAGCCAGACCTTGCAGCGCTCGATTTCGTAGGCGTTGGGACGCTTGTGCAGGCGGCGCTTGCCGCGCATCTCGTGCTTGAAATGCTTCACCGCGTTGGTGACGAAAACCTCCGTGCGGGGGATCTCCGCTTCCGCCAGGGCGCGGTCGAGGACCTGCCCGGCGGGCCCGACGAACGGCTTGCCGGCAAGGTCTTCCTTGTCGCCGGGCTGTTCGCCCACCAACATCAGGTGCGCATGGCGGCGCCCTTCGCCGGGGACCGCCTGGGTTGCATCCTTATACAGCGGACAGCGCGCGCAGGCGTTCTCGACCTTGGCCAGCTCCGCCAGCGACTTGATTGCCGGAACCACATCGAGCTCAAGCTGGGTCTTCTCCGGCACCGGGGGCGCTCCTGGCAAGGCAGCACTTTGACCGATCAACGCGCCCGCGCCCCGGCAGTTCGACCGGCTCGCCGCGATCACCCCTTGGGGCACATAAAGAAATCTTTATATCCTTATTGCGGGGTGCCGGCAGCCCTGCTATAGCCACCGTCGAACCGGCGCGCCGCCTGGCGCGTCCGCCTTCCCAGCCATCAAGGACCGTCATGAACGCTGCATCGAACGCCGCCAAGAATGCTGCTTCCGCGAGCAAGAGCGCTGGCTCCGCGACTTCCGACTACGTCATCAAGGACATCGGCCTTGCCGAATGGGGCCGCAAGGAACTCGCCATCGCCGAGACCGAGATGCCGGGATTGATGGCGACGCGCGAGGAATACGGCCCGCAGCAGCCGCTCCGCGGCGCCCGCATCTGCGGCTCGCTGCACATGACCATCCAGACCGCGGTGCTGATCGACACCCTCAAGGCGCTCGGCGCCGACGTGCGCTGGGCCTCGTGCAACATCTATTCGACCCAGGACCACGCCGCCGCCGCCGTGGCCGCCAGCGGCACGCCGGTATTCGCCGTCAAGGGCGAGACGCTCAAGGACTATTGGGACTATCAGCACCGTATCTTCGAATGGAGTGACGGCGGCACGCCCAACATGATCCTCGACGACGGCGGCGATGCCACGCTCCTGATCCACCTCGGCCAGCGCGTCGAGGACGGCGAGACAGCCTTGATCAGCAAGCCGACCAACGAGGAAGAGGAAGTCCTGTTCGCGGCGATCAAGCAGCGGGTGAAGGACAAGCCCGGCTGGTACAAAAAGAATGCCGAGACCATCCGCGGCGTGACCGAGGAAACCACGACCGGCGTGCACCGGCTCTACGAAATGCAGAAGAAGGGCACGCTGCTGTGGCCTGCGATCAACGTCAACGACAGCGTGACCAAATCGAAGTTCGACAATCTCTATGGCTGCCGTGAATCGCTGGTCGACGGCATTCGCCGCGGCACCGACGTGATGATGGCGGGGAAGGTCGCCATGGTCGCGGGCTTCGGCGATGTCGGCAAGGGCTCGGCCGCTTCGCTGCGGCAGGCCGGCTGCCGCGTCCTGGTCTCCGAGATCGACCCGATCTGCGCGCTGCAGGCGGCGATGGAAGGCTACGAGGTCACCACCATGGAGGATGCGGCGCCGCGCGCCGACATCTTCGTGACGGCCACCGGCAATCTCGACGTCATCACCATCGAGCACATGCGCAAGATGAAGGACCGGGCGATCGTGGCGAATATCGGCCACTTCGACAGTGAGATTCAGGTGTCCGCGTTGCGGAACCTCAAGTGGCACAACGTCAAGCCACAGGTCGACGAGATCGAATTCCCGGACAACAAGCGCATTATCCTGCTCTCGGAAGGACGGCTGGTGAATCTCGGCAATGCCATGGGACACCCGAGCTTCGTGATGTCGTCCTCGTTCACCAACCAGGTGCTGGCGCAGATCGAACTGTGGACCAATCCGAAGAAGTACGAGAAGAAGGTCTACACGCTGCCGAAGCATCTCGACGAAAAGGTCGCGCGGCTCCACCTCGCCAAGATCGGCGTCAAGCTCTCGAAAATGTCGGACAAGCAGGCGAACTACATCGGGCTGCCGGTCGAGGGACCCTACAAGCCGGATCATTACCGCTACTGAGGCGCGTAGCTCGCGGCCGCTTGGAGCCCGTGCCAGCCTCTCGTCACATCGACCTTGGGAGCGAAATCGCGTTGCATCGCGATTTCGCTCCTTTTCGTCCTCCGTGGCACGCTGACGCGGTGTTCGCGCAAGTTCGATTTCGAACCGGCGCCTGCTTCCCCTTTTGCTGAACGCATCCTAGCTTGCGCGGCAATGGAGCACAGCAGGGGGCCATCGGTGGCACGCCGCATTCTTCTCGCCGTCGTTCTTCTGGCGGCCGTCATCGTCGTCATTCGCTTGGCGATGGTCGCGCGCGAGTTCGACATGGTCGTTACCGCCGCCAGCTTCGACGCGGCGCGAGACAACCATACCGAGCTGCGCGCGTTCCTGCGCCGCATGCCGAAGGGCGGCGACCTCCACACCCATCTGTCCGGCGCCGTTTATGCGGAACGTTTCATCGCGTGGGCGGCCCAGCAGCATCTCTGCGCGGACCCTGCGAACACCCTGCTGTCGAAGCCGGAATGCGACCTTCCCGGCGACGTGCTCGCGGCCGACGCCATGCACAATCAAAAGCTCTACGATCAGCTGGTCAACGCGTTCTCGACCCGCTCCTTCGTACCGACCGTGGCGGTGCCGAGCGATCACGACAAATTCTTCGCGGCATTCGATAAATTCGGCGCGGCATCCGGCTCGCGTTTCGTCGACATGACGATCGACCAGCTCAAGCAGTATCACAGCGAGAACGTGCAGTACGTCGAGTTCATGGCGTCCTTTGCCTGCTGGAACGATCGCGACCGGTTCATCAAGGCGATGGCCGAGCAGACCGACGATCCCGGCAGGCTTGCGGCGCTGCGAGCAAACGGCCTCGATGACTGCGTCACCGCGAAGCGCAACGATCTGACCGCTTCGATCGGCAAGATCAAAAGCGAGCTCGGCTGCGATCAGCAGGCAACCCGACCGGGCTGCGCGGTCACTTTCCGCTACATCGCGCAGATCCTGCGCAACACCTCGCCGGACGACGTATTCCTGCAGACCGCCATCGCCGCCGCGCTGACCCGTGCGGAACCGCAGGTGGTCGCGCTCAACCTGGTGCAGTCCGAGGACAACCTGATCGCGCGGCGCGACTACACCCGCCATATGGAGATCGTCGCATTCCTGGCGAGCGACGTGCCGGTCGCGCTGCACGCAGGCGAGCTCTGGCTGGGCGATGTTCCGCCGCCGGACCTCACCTTCCATATCCGCCAGGCGGTTGAGATCGCCCATGCGCGGCGCATCGGCCACGGCGTCGCGCTCGCATTCGAGCATGACATGGAAGGCCTTCTGGCCGAGATGCGAAGGCGGCCGGTCGTGGTCGAGATCAACCTCTCGAGCAACAGCATCATCCTCGGCGTGCGCGGCAAGAACCATCCGCTGGCAACCTACCTTGCCGCCGGCGTGCCGGTGGTGCTCTCGACCGACGATGCCGGCGTCTCCCGCATCAATATGACCAACGAATATTTCCGCGCCGTCGACGACCAGGGGCTCGGCTACCGGACGTTGAAGGCGATCGCCCGCAACGCGTTGATCCATTCTTTCCTCGATGAGCGCCAAAAGCGCGAGGAGCTGGATCGCTTCGATCGATCCTACGCCGACTTCGAGCGGACGCAGGCGCAGGGGCGCTCCACACTGCAGAACGCCGTCACGCTGCTCAAGGCCGCCGTCATTCCGTTTTGAAGGGCCGCGCCGGGTAGCCCGTAGCGAGGTCGCGCAGCGGGGGGAGCCTGTCCGCCTGCATCGGCGGAATGGTGATGATGAGATAGCGCGCCCGCTTGCCCCCGACGCCGAGGTAACGCCGGAAGACCTCGACTTCGACCTGCATGCCGGGCAGCGAGCAGCGCGCCCGCGCGACCGCGCGGTCGATACACAGGCCGGTGGTGGGGCGCTCCGGGGAGCGCGTCGGACAGACCAGCGCGATGCCGTCGCGCCCGATGCGCGCCTCCAGCGCCTGGGAAACCGCGACCCCGTCGAGCACATGCACCGCGAATGGTTGGCTCGGCATGTAGAAGGGCACGGCGTCGGTGAATTCCTCGTAGCCGCCGAACAGCCGCAACGGTTGATTGGTTGTCTCGCGCCACACCCGCTCGACCGGCTCGGCCAGTAGCGAGGACTGAGCAGTGCCCGGCGGCGGCTCGGAGCTGTGGATGGCAAAGCCGATCGCCGGAGCGGCGGCGACCATCGCGACCGGGAAGGCGGCGGCCAGAGTCAGGATCCCGAGCGCGTCGCGGCGGCTGATCATCACCAGCGGCGAGGACAGCAGCATGACGGGCAGCAGCGTCCACGCCGACATCGTCCAGAGCGAAGTCAGACGCACCCCGGTGAAGGGGGCCACCAGCGCCGGCGTCAGCAGCACGGCCCAGAATGCCAGCGCTGCCAGCCGACGCTGGGGCTGCGCCGGCCAGGCCATGTCCCTGACGGTGGCGCTGACGGGACGCGCGGCAAAGTAGACGATGATGAGGGGGATCGCGACATAGCCGACGCTGCCGGCGAGATAGCCGCCTACCGCCCCCAGGGTCGAAACGAGCGAGCTCGCGCCATGCACGACCACGGCATACGAGAACGGCGCGAAATCGTTGGCAACAAGCCAGGCTGCATGCGGCGCGAGCGCGAGCGCGCCGACCGCCACCGTCACCCACGGCGCTGCGGACCGGAAGTAGGCGGCGCGGCGCGGGTCGGCGAGCGCGGCAAGCCCGAGCCCGATCAGCAGGAACACCGACCAGTATTTTCCATACATTGACGCCGCCGCCGCGAGCCCGGCGAGCGCGGCGTCGAGCGGGCGCTGGGTCTCGAACGAGCGCAGGAACCACAGCGTCGTCACCGCCCATAGCGGCATCAACACCGTGTTGACGTTGAACTTGAGGGCATGGAAGTTGAAGAATGGCACCAGCGTAAGCAGGGCCAATCCGACGACGCGCTTTTCGCCGTCGACGAAACGCGCCATGAGCCGCCAGACGATCCACAGCGTGAGGCCGACATTGGCCATCGCAAGCAGGTAATAGGCCCAGTCGGCGGCCGGGAAGACCGCGAACCAGGCACGCACGACAGCCATGGTCAGGGGCGGATGCTTCGGATAGCCGAGTGCCAGCTCGCGCGCGAGGGCGAACTGCTCGGACATGTCGACGTGGACGTCCTGGCTGGCCTTCGCCAGGATGCCATACAGGGTCCAGAGGGCCACATAGCAGAGGAGCGCGGCGGCCACCGAGCGCTCGCGTCGGGCCGGATCGGTGAGCGAATCGAGCAGCCGCTCCATGAGGGCGAGCCCGCGCCGCCCGCTATCGGTCGTAGCCGACATGGAAAGCACCCTACCCCGCCCCGTTTGGAAGCCAAAGGCTATGGCATGACGTGCCGGGGAGGTCCATATCAGGGGAAACCAACCCGCCGCCATTGCTTTGCCGCATCGGTCGGCGAAGGTATATGTGTCTGGCCTCGGAGCAGCTCCCATGTGCCGCTGGATCGCCTATCGCGGCGAAACCATCCCGCTGGAACAATACGTGACCGCGCCCGCCCACTCGCTGGTGGTGCAGAGCCAGCGGGCGCTGGAATCGACCGCCGCCACCAACGGCGACGGCTTCGGCATGGGCTGGTACGGTCAGCACAGCGAGCCCGGACTGTACCGCGAGGTCCGGCCGGCCTGGTCTGACGAGAATTTGCGCTATCTCTGCCGCCACATCCGCTCGCATCTCTATTTTGCCCATGTGCGCGCCTCGACGGGCACGCCGATCACGCGCCCGAACTGCCACCCCTTCGCCTGCGGACGCTGGCTGTTCATGCACAACGGCATGATCGGCAACTGGTCGCGGCTGCGCCGGAAGGTCGAGGCGCTGATTCCCGACGAGGTCTATGGCTCGCGCATCGGGACGACCGATTCGGAGGCGGTGTTTCTCGCCATTCTCGGCGCCGGTGGCGACAAGGATCCGGTCGGGGCGACCAAGCGCGTGCTCGCGACCATTACGGACATGGTCAGCGGCAAGGGTTACAAGGAGCCGCTGCGCTTCACCTCCGCACTCTCCAATGGCCGCGACCTCTACGCCTTTCGCTATTCCGCCAACGACAATGCCAATTCGCTCTACTATCAGGAGTCCGGCGGCAACGTCGTTGTCGTATCGGAGCCGCTCGATGGCGACCGCTCGCACTGGAAACCGGTTCCTCCCGGCCACGTGATCGTGGCGCGCGCCGGCCAGCCGGTCTTGCTTGAGCCGTTCCTCGTCGAGCAGCAGATGGCGGCGGAGTGAACGACACGCTGCCGTGTCATCGTCGACAGCTAACGAGCCGAGCGGCTGTGCTTGCCGCTTGCGAACATGAATGCTAATGCGCGCGCCATGAATGCGGCAATCGAAAATATCCGCAACTTCGCCATCATCGCCCATATCGACCACGGCAAGTCGACGTTGGCCGACCGGCTGATTCAGTCGACGGGCGGCCTCGCCGAGCGCGAGATGGTGGAGCAGGTGCTCGACTCGATGGATATCGAGCGCGAACGGGGCATCACCATCAAGGCGCAGACCGTGCGCCTCGCTTACCGCGCGCGCGACGGCAAGGACTATGTGCTCAACCTGATCGACACCCCGGGGCACGTCGATTTCGCCTACGAGGTCAACCGCTCGCTCGCCGCCTGCGAGGGCTCGCTGCTGGTGGTCGACGCGTCCCAGGGCGTGGAAGCGCAGACCCTCGCCAACGTCTACCAGGCGATCGAGAACAATCACGAAATAGTACCTGTCCTCAACAAGGTTGACCTGCCGGCCGCCGAGCCCGAGAAGATAAGGCAGCAGATCGAGGACGTGATTGGGCTCGACGCCTCGAACGCCATCCTGATTTCGGCGAAGACCGGGCTCAACGTTCCGGAAGTGCTGGAAGCCATCGTCACGCGCCTGCCGCCGCCCCGCGGCGACCGCGGCGCGACGCTCAAGGCGCTGCTGGTCGACAGCTGGTATGACAGCTATCTCGGCGTCATCGTGCTGGTGCGCATCGTCGACGGCGTGCTCAAGAAGGGCGACCGCATCCGCATGATGGGTACCGGCGCGGCTTACGAGGTGGACCGCGTCGGCGTGTTCACGCCGAAGCTCCTGAATATGGGGGAACTCGGGCCCGGCGAGATCGGCTTTCTGACCGCCTCGATCAAGGATGTGGCCGACACCCGCGTCGGCGATACAATCACCGACGACAGAAAGCCGGTGACCGAGGCCCTGCCCGGCTTTCGTCCGGCCATTCCGGTCGTGTTCTGCGGCTTGTTTCCGGTCGACGCTGCACAGTTCGAGGATTTGCGCGCGGCCATGGGCAGGCTTCGGCTCAATGACGCCAGCTTCAGCTATGAGATGGAAACTTCGGCCGCGCTCGGCTTCGGCTTCCGTTGCGGCTTTCTGGGCCTGCTGCATCTCGAAATCATCCAGGAGCGGCTGGAGCGCGAGTTCAATCTCGACCTGATCGCGACCGCTCCCTCCGTCATCTACAAGATCAATCTACGCAACGGGCAGGAGATCGAGATCCACAATCCGGTCGACATGCCGGACCCGATGCAGATCGAGGAGATCAACGAACCCTGGATCCGCGCCACCATTCTCACACCCGACGACTATCTCGGTAGCGTGCTCAAGCTCTGCCAGGACCGCCGCGGCGTCCAGGTCGAGCTCACCTATGTCGGCAATCGCGCCATGGTAAAATACGATCTGCCGCTGAACGAAGTGGTCTTCGATTTCTACGATCGCCTGAAGTCGGTGTCGAAGGGCTACGCCTCGTTCGACTATCACCTCACCGACTACAAGCCCGCCGACCTGGTAAAAATGCAGATCCTGGTCAACGCCGATCCGGTCGACGCGCTCTCCATGCTGGTTCACCGCACCCGCGCGGAAAGCCGCGGCCGGGCCATGGTGGAGAAGCTCAAGGAGCTCATCCCTCCACACATGTTCCAGGTGCCGATCCAGGCCGCCATCGGTGGCAAGATCATCGCGCGCGAGACCGTACGCGCCTTCCGCAAGGACGTGACTGCGAAGTGCTACGGCGGCGACGTCACACGCAAGCGCAAGCTGCTCGAGAAGCAGAAGGAAGGCAAGAAGCGCATGCGCCAGTTCGGCAAGGTGGAGATCCCGCAGGAGGCGTTCATCGCCGCCCTGAAAGTGGACGTGTGACGCTCAGCGCGTGGTTTACTCGCTCGGTGCGATCTCTCGTCGATCGAGTTCCTGATCCGGCATCGCCACGAAGATCAGCACCGCGATGATGGTCACGACGAACCGGAACGCGCTCGGCACGCCGTTCCATTGCTGCGACTGCCACATCCCGAACCACTCGCCGCCGATCGACATGAAGCCGACCTGCCACAGCAGGAAGCCAAGCAGCAGGCCAAGGACGGAGAACGTCTTCGCCCTGTTGAACGTCGTGGCATCGGCCCGCAGCCGACGCACGAGCGCGATCGCACCGATCCAGCACAGCACCGCAATGAGCGCTTCGGTGGCGATGATGACGGCGTAGGCCGCCTGGTGCAGCGCGGGATTGGTGATCGCCCGATACTTGATGGTCGAGAACGGAAAGATCGTGTCCATCGACAGAACATGCTCGACGAAGGCGAAGTTGGTGTTGTAGTCGGTCAGGTTCCCGAACGCGACCAAGCTGGCGAATAGCGCGATCGCTGCGACCGTTGTCGCCTTTGCCGCACGCAGAGCGATCATGGGCATCTCCAACAACGCAAAAACGTCAGCTCGATCGCAAGCAACGATGCACTACTTCGTAAACAGCGCCATCGCCTCGTCGGCGAGCACGCCGCCGGTGATTGAAATCGGGGAGAACTGAGCCTTCGCGGCAATATCGGCGTCGGTCAGCATGATCTGGTCGATCTTGGTGGCGAGTTGGGCAATCGACGCGGCAAAAACCAGTCTCCCCATGTGACACCAGAGGATCGCACCCATGCACATCGCACAGGATTCGCCCGACGTGTACAGCGTGCTGCCCCTCAGCGCGTCTGGACCATGATCCGCCAGGCCCCGCCGAATCGCGACCATCTCGCCGTGCGCGGTCGGATCCCTGGTGGTGCGTCCGAGGTTGCGCCCGCGCGCAATGACCGCGCCATCCCGCACGATCACCGCACCGAACGGAAAGTCGCCCTGACGCGCCTCCTCGATCGCCATACGCATGAAACGGACATCCGCGTCAGAACCGGGTCCCGACAATTGCGCAAAGGCTGCGCTAGGCACGATGGCGGTGCAGGCGACTCCAGCGATGAAGGAACGCCGGCTGGCAATGACGTCCGGCGATGCGCAGTGCTGGTGACACGCCATGTCACGGCCTCCCTGGAGATCGATTCGGGGGTTGCAGTCTAAAGCACCTTCGGCGCCGGAAACGATGCGGGGAGATCGACAGCAAGGACGTTGTGCCGCAGTTGCAAATAATTCTTAATTGCAGTATCGGGAGCTGACTGGGAGGGTCCACGCCATGATTGCCATTTCCTCAATGTGCCGCGGCGTTGCCGTTGCCGCCTTGCTGCTCGTATCGCCCGTTGTCCACGCTGCCGGCGATCTGTCGCGCCAGGAGCCGATCGAAGTCACGATCGAACTGGGCAAACCGGGACAACATGCCTTCGCGCCCAACAAGCTTCGGTTCGAAACCGGCAAGCTCTACAAGCTCGTGTTGCGCAATCCGAGCAACGACCCGCACTATTTCACCTCGCATGCTTTCACGCAGCTTATCTACACGCGCAAGGTCCAGGTCGTGCA
>Ga0207643_10001052_pt1 | contig 16349 bp, 15 predicted proteins | sample KBSMisM62_FD_184313 | JGI IMG/M metagenome (GOLD analysis project Ga0207643, IMG submission 184313) | Miscanthus rhizosphere microbial communities from Kellogg Biological Station, Michigan, USA - KBS Miscanthus M6-2 (SPAdes) (version 2) | ecosystem: Host-associated > Plants > Roots >...
ATGGTAGCGCAATCGACCGATGCTGGGCGAGGGGGCGGCGCGGCGCGCGTGCGGTTGAAGTTTCCCGGTCGACGGACTAGAGTCTTTCGGCGTTCGCTGCGACTCGTCGCGGGTCGTCAGCTTCAACCGGCGCAACATCCTGCAATTCGTTCACGGGAGGCACTGATGAGATTTCATCCGAAAGTGACGGTCGTACTGTTGGCGCTTGCATTGGCACCCGCGGCAAGCAACGCCGCCGAGCTCGAGACGCTCAGTGCGATGCACCCGACGAGTCCGATCGACTGGCCGACGATTCCGCAAACGGGCGCAAAGGCCGACCAGGTCAAGCAGAACCTGTCCAAGATCAAGCTGCCGCCGGGATTCCACATTTCGCTGTACGCGCTGGTGCCGGACGCGCGCCACATCGCCATCGGTCCGCAGGGCATCGTGACGTTCGTCGGCACGCGCAAGACCAAGGTCTACGCGGTGACGGATCGCTCGCGCGGTGGCGTCGGTGACGAAGTCAAGGAATTCGCACCGACGCTGCCGAAGAAGATTCCCAATGGCCCATGCTTCTCGAAGGACGGTTTTCTCTACGTCGTCGAGCAGAACCGTGTCGTCGAGTATCCGGCCGCCGAGTTCTTCTACGAAAGCCCCGACGTCGTTCCCAACGCGATCGTTCCCGAGGGCGAGCTCATTCCGAAGGGTGAGGAGAGCTACAACCACACGGCGCGGCCGTGTCGCGTAGGACCCGACAACAAGCTCTACATCCAGCTCGGCCAGCCGTACAACGTTCCGGGCAAGGACAAGCTCGGCATGTACACGAAGCTTGGCATCGGCGGCATCATCCGCATGGACCGCGACGGCAAGAATCGCGAGGTCTACGCAACCGGCCTGCGCAATCCGGTCGGCATGGATTTCAATCCGAAGGACAAGTCACTGTGGAGCAACGACAACCAGGTGGACGGCATGGGCGACGACCAGCCGCCCGGCGAAATGAATCGCATCGAGAAGGGCGGCCTCGACTTCGGTTTCCCGTGGTACGGCGGCGGCCGGGTTCGGACGAATGAATACAAGGCCGACACGCCGCCGGCGGGTGTGGTGTTTCCCGAAGTCGAGCAGGCGGCGCACGCGGCCGATCTCGGCCTGATGTTCTACACCGGCACGATGTTTCCGGAAAAGTATCGGGGCGCGATCTTCTCGACGCAGCACGGGTCGTGGAATCGCACGGTGCCGGTCGGTGCGCGGGTGATGGTGACGTTCCTGAAGCCCGATGGTCACGTCGCCGGCAAATCGGAGCCGTTCGCCGAAGGGTGGAACGACAACGGTTACTACCTGGGGCGCCCCGTCGACGTCGCGCAGATGCACGACGGCTCGATCCTCGTTTCCGACGATCTCGTCGGCGCGCTGTATCGGATCTGGTACGACGGCAAGTGAGTCCGCAGGCAGCGATGGCCCGGGCAACGGGCAGGGCCATCGCCGCGCTGGTCCTGCTCGTCGGGGGCAGCAGCGCCTTCGCGGCCGATGTCGCGGCCGGTCGCGCGAAGGCGCTGATGTGCCAGGCGTGTCACGGGTTGGACGGATTGTCGAAGGTGCCCGACGCGCCGAACATCGCGGGGCAGACGGAAAGCTACCTCGCGCTGCAACTCGCGGCGTTCAAGGCCGGAACGCGGAAGAGCGAAACGATGAATGTCGTCTCGTCGACGCTGTCGGAAGCCGACGTTGCCAACCTCGCCGCTTATTTTTCGGCGATCGAGATCAAGGTCGTCAAGATTCCCGGCGAATAGCGAGACTCGCGCAACGCCGGTCCGTTCGGCTCTCTAAGCGGACGGCTCGACGACGTAGCCGCCCGGCGCCGGGCCGAGCGGCGGGTACTCGGCGTTGCCGCACTCAGAGGGCGCTGCACGCTTGGCGCCCGCGTGCGTGTCGAGCCACCGGTACCAGTGTGGCCACCAGCTGCCGGGATGGCTCGTCGAGCTTGCGAGCCAGTCGTCCGGGTTCGTCGCTTGCGTGTCGCTCGTCCAGTAGTTGCGCTTGCCGCCCGCAGGCGGATTGACGACACCCGCAATGTGGCCCGACGCGCCGAGCACGAACGTCGATGCGCCGCCGAGGAGGGCGGGCGTCCGGTAAGCGCTGGCCCACGGAACGATGTGGTCGTCGCGCGACGCGAATACGTAGGCCGGCGTCTTGACTCGTGCGAGATCGATCGCCTCGCCCAGCATCGTCAGCGCGTCGCGGTCGCGCAGCCGGTTGCCGACGTACATGTTCTTCAGGTAGTACGCGTACATCGGTCCCGGCAGATTCGACGAGTCGCCGTTCCAGTACAACAGGTCGAACGGCGGCGGCGTGCGCCCCTTCAGGTAGTTGTTGACGACGTAGTTCCACACGAGGTCGTTGGGTCGCAGGCTCGCGAACGCGCCGGCAAGCTCGCTGCCCTGCACCCGCTGCCCGGACAAGAGCGCCGGCTCGCGCGCTGCGAGCGATTCGGGCGCGATGTAGACGCCGATCTCGCCGGGATCGGCGAAATCCAGCATCGTCGTCAGGAACGTCGCGCTGGCAACTCGCGCTTCTTTGCGCGCTGCCAGGACGGCGAGCGCACACGCGAGCAGCGTGCCGCCGACACAGAATCCCAGTGCATTGAGCGTTCGCGATCCGGCGATCGAGCGTGCCGCATCCATCGCGGCCAGCACACCCTGCTGCAGGTAGTCGTCCCACGTCAGGCGGCCGAGCTCGGCCGGAACGTTGCGCCACGAGATCATGAACACCGTATGGCCCTGCGCGACCGCGTGGCGGACGAACGAGTTCTCCGGTCGCAGGTCGAGGATGTAGTACTTGTTGATGCACGGCGGCACGATCAGCAGCGGTCGCCTCGCCACCTTCGCCGTCGTCGCATCGTACTGCAGGAGCTCGATCAGCGCGTTGCGGAAGACGACGCTGCCGGGCGTGACGGCGAGGTTGCGGCCGAGCGCAAATGCCGACTCGTCGCTCATCGTGATCCGGCCCTTGCCGATGTCGCCGGCAAAGTTGTTGAGCCCCGCGACGACACTGGCGCCGTCGGTCTCCAACGCGCGGTTCAGCACGTCGGGATTCGTCGCGGGAAAATTCGTCGGCGCGATCGCGTCGACGAACTGCCGCACCGAGAATTCGAGCCGGCGCTTTTCCGCCGCCGGAAGCGTCGCCAGCGACGCGATCGCTTTCAGGTATTCGCCATAGAGCAGGTACGACTGCTTGACCCACGCGAAGAAAGGCTGCTCGCGCCAGATCGCCGAGCTGAAGCGGCGGTCACCGGGCGCTTCGGCGACGATCTGCGGCATCGCCGCACCCGGCGTCGCGAGCGCGCTCGCCGCGGCCGCCCACAGCTGCGCGAAGCGAAGCTTGAACGACTCGTGGACAGCCACGAGCCCCTGCGAATCGAACGGGTAAGGATGAGGCGCGGATGCATGCATGCGGCAGGAGACGGTCAAGGTCGCGGGTTCGGTATCGGCGATGTTACGCGGGCTCGAGCAATAGGTGAGTCGTCGCGATGATCGCGATGCCGAGCGCGATCCACAACATCTGTTTAGCGGTTTCCAGCGGCTCCGAGCGACGGTGCAGGCTCGGGATCAGATCGGCGACGGCGACGTAGAGCAGGCTTGCCGATGCGATCGCGAGCACGGTGGGCAGCAGTTCCTGCATGTGCGCCAGCGCACTCCACGCGGCCAGCGCGCCGGCGAGCGTCGCGACGCCCGTCGCGATGTTGTACGCGAAGGCCTTGGCGCGCGTGAATCCCGAGTGCAGCAGCACGGCGAAGTCGCCGACCTGCTGCGGAACCGCGTGTGCGACGATCGCCAGCGTCGTTGCGATGCCGAGCCCGTCGTCGGCAATGAATGCCGCAGCGATGACGATGCCGTCGCAGAAATTGTGCACACCGTTGCCGATCAGGATCATCAGTCCCGAGCGGCCGCCGTCGGTCGCGGGCGGCGCGTGGCGATGCAGCGCGTGGTCGTGCTCGCTTTCTTCCCGCTCGTCCGAATGCGCGTCGTGGCCGTGGGCGTGGCGCCACAGCACGAGCTTCTCCAGCAGGAAGAACGCGAGCAGCCCGATCAGCACCGTCAACATCACGTGCGGAGCCGGTCCCGATTCCAGCGCGTGCGGAAGGAGTTCCAGGAATACGGCGCCGAGCAGCGCGCCGACGGCGAACGACACGAAGCGCGGTATCCACGTCGCCTGCATCCGGAGCGTCGCTGCCGCGGCGAGCGTGGACAGCACGCCGCCCGCCAGCGCGGCGACGACGATGTGCAGCAGCGTCAGCATCGAGCGCGCCAGATGAACGCTGCCATCCGGCCCGTCGCGCGATCGCGGCGGAACGAGAAGAAGCGCGACGGATCGGACGCCGTGCACAGTCCGGACGTCGTCACGGTGGCCACACCTGCGCGCGCGAGCCGTTGCCGTGCGAGCGCTGCGAGATCCGCCTGCCATTTGCCCGGCTGCCCGCGCACGAACGACGCTGCAGCGCCGTCGTCACCGGCAACGAAGGCATCACGGACGTCGTCGCCGACTTCATAGGCGGCAGCGCCGATGCAGGGTCCGATCCAGGCAACGACGTCGGCCGGTCGACACTGCATCGCGTCGACGGTGTGCTCGAGCACGCCGGCGGCCATGCCGCGCCATCCGGCATGCGCAGCGCCGATTGCGGAACCGTCCGCGGCCGTGAACAGAACGGGCACGCAGTCGGCGACGCGAATGGCCAGCACGACATCGGGTGCCCGCGTGACGGAACCGTCGGCACGACGCCAGCGATCATCGGGCGATCCAGGCGCTCGATCGACGGCAACGACATCGGTGCCATGCGCCTGATCGAGCCATACGGGCGGTGACGGCAGCAGTTGTTGCAGAAAGCGCCGATGGTCCGCGATGGCGGCGCGTGCGGTCGCATCGTCGGACGCGCGCGGCGGACCGCCGACGTCGAACGCTGCCGTCCGGGCGCCGTCGGCCGTGACGGCATTGCGCGTCGTGAAGAACGCCTGCACGTTGGCGGGCGCCGGCCATACGGGGACGATCCAGTCGTCCGGCAATGCGTCGCGCACGGGCCGAATCGGCGGATGCCGCGATCGATCGGGCGCGCGTGCGCTCATCGAGCGGAGGGCGCGCGCTTAGCGTGCAGCGCCTCGATCAGTGTCGCAAGGTCGGCGGGCGGCGGTGCTTCCCATGCCATCGGCTGTCCGGTGGCGGGATGGACGAGGCCGAGTCTCGTCGCATGCAGCGCCTGGCGTGGAAAGTCGGGGACGCCGGCTGCGCGGCCCGGCCCGTAGGCGGGGTCGCCGACGAGCGGATGCCCGATCGCCGCAAGGTGCACGCGAATCTGGTGCGTGCGGCCCGTTTCGAGCGTGCAGCGCAGCAGCGTTGCGGGGCCGTAACGCTCGACGACTTTTACATGCGTGCGCGCGGGCTTTCCTTTGGCGACGACCGCCATCGTCGTCCGCTGGATCGGATGACGGCCGATCGGCGCATCGACGATCGTTGCGCGTGCCACGTCGCCGCGCGCGACGGCGAGATACTCGCGTGCGACCGTACGCGCCGCGAGCTGACGCACGAGGTCGGTGTGCGCCGCCTCGGTTTTCGCGACGACCATCAGGCCGCTCGTGTCCTTGTCGAGACGATGGACGATGCCGGCGCGCGGCAATCCCGCGAGCGGCGGGTGATGATGCAGCAGCGCGTTCAGCAGCGTGCCGTCGCGATTGCCGTTGCCGGGGTGCACGACGAGTCCCGCGGGCTTGCGCAGCACGATGATCGATGCGTCCTCGAACGCGATATCGAGCGCGATGTCCTCCGCCGCGGCGGTATCGTGCGGCGCGCGCTCGGGTGCCGCAACGTCGATGCGCTCCCCGCCGGCGACGCGGCGCTTCGCATCCCAGGCGACGCCGCCGATCGTGACGCGGCCCGCGTCGATCCACGTTTTCAGGCGGCTGCGCGAATGCTCGGGGAGCAATTGCGCGAGCGTCTGATCGAGCCTCATGCCCGCGCATTCGTCGGGGACGAGAAGCGCGGCGGCGGGCTCGGCGAGCGGTGTTTCCGGCGCCGCAGCAGGGCTTGCATGCGGTGCCGGTCGGCTATAATTCGCGGGACTCACGAAGGATGCCGATGAAGATGTCGCAATGGCCGAGATGGCAGGTTTGGTTCGTGGGCGCCTTGATGGCGCTCGCGGTGGCGGGATGTGGGTTGTTGCCCGACGTCAAGGACGAAACGTCCGGCTGGTCAGCGGAGCAACTGTATCGCAACGCGCACGAGGCGATGCTCGACGGCAATTATACGCGGGCAATCAAGCTGTTCGAGACGCTCGAGGCGCGCTATCCGTATGGCCGCTTCGCGCAGCAGGCGATGCTGGAGGGTGCGTTCGCCAATTGGCGGCAGAGCGAGCAGGCCGCGGCAACCGCGGCGCTCGACCGCTTCATCCGCACGTATCCCAACCACCCGAACGTCGACTACGCGTACTACCTGAAAGGCCTCGTCTACTTCCGCGAGGACCAGGGGCTGTTCGGGTACGTGTACGAGCTCGACCTGTCGGAACGCGATCCGAAGTCGATGCGCGAGTCATTCGCCGCGTTCAAGGAGCTCGCCCAGAAATTCCCCGACAGCAAGTACACGGAGGACGCCGAGCAGCGGATGCGTTACCTGACGAACGCGCTCGGCATGTACGAAGTGCACGTCGCACGCTACTACTATGCGCGCGGCGCGTACATCGCCGCGGCCAATCGCGCGCAACAGGCGCTCGTCAGCTATCCGCAGACGCCTTGCAACGAGCATGCGCTCAACGTGATGGAGCGCAGCTACCGGCAGATGGGCCTAATACAGCTCGCCGACGATGCGCACCGGATTCTCGAGAAGACGTATCCGCAGAGCGTCTATATCGCCGGCGTTCCCGACAAGCCGTGGTGGAAGATCTGGTAGGACGGATCAGCCGACGGCAGCGGGGGCCTTGGCGAGGAATTCGATGACGTCGTCGAGCTCGCGCGTGCGCTTCATCGCCGGCAGGCTCTGCCAGATCCTTCGGCCGTAAGGCTTGTCGACGATCCGCGGATCGCACAGCATCAGGATGCCGCGGTCGGTCTCGGTGCGGATCAGCCGGCCGGCGCCTTGCTTCAGGCTGATCGCCGCCTGCGGCAACTGCCAGTCCATGAACGCGTTGCCGCCTTCGGCTGCGAGCCGCGCGAGTCGCGCGGCCAGCAGCGGATCGTCGGGCGGCGCGAACGGCAGCTTGTCGATGACGACGACCGACAGCGCGTCTCCGGGAACGTCGACGCCTTCCCAGAAGCTCGCGCTGCCCAGCAGCACCGCGTTGCCGAGCGCGCGAAACCGCAGCAAAAGCTCGGTCTTCGAGCCGTCCCCCTGCACCAGCACGGGGAAATCGAGGCCTTCGCGCTCGAATGCCGCGGCCAGCCGCTCGCGCGCCGTGTTGAGCGCGCGCAGCGTCGTGAACAGCAGGAATGCACGCCCGCCGCTCGCCTTCAGCACCGGAAGCGCCGCGTCGACGACGGCGTTGGTGTGCTCGATGCTGTTGGGGGGCGGCAGGCCGCGCGGCACGTACAGCAGCCCCTGCGTCGGGTAGTCGAACGGACTGTCCCAGCAGCCGGTCGCCGCGTCGCCGAGGCCGAGCTGTGACGTGTAGTGCGAGAAATCGCGACCGACCGCGAGCGTTGCCGACGTGAAGATCCAGGCGCGCCCGGTCTCGTCGACCTGGCGCCTGAACACGTCGGCCACCGACAGCGGCGACGCATGCAGCTGCCAGCTCTGGGCGCTTATGTCCATCCAGCGGATCCAGTCGTCGGGTGCGTCGTCTGCGCCACGCAGCCCTGCCTGCCAGCGCTCGAGGCCATCGGCGGCCGCTTCGGCGCGCCGCGCGACGACGGCGACATCCTCGCTGCGATCGGCGACGAGTCGCATCTCGCTCGCCAGCCGATCGAGTCCCGCCGCGAGCGCTTCGAGCGCGTCGCGAAACTCGCGCCGTCCCGCGAGCGCCTGCTGCGCGTACTTGCCGGGCGTGTCGCCGGCGGCGAGCCGGAACTTGCGGATCAACGGCACGAGCTCTGCGCTCGCATCGGGTAGACCGGGCACGTCGCGCAACTGCGAGCGGGCGATCGCTTCGGCATCGCGGGCAAGCTCGGCCAGTTCGCCGGCGGTGGTCTGCTCGCCGAAGAACAGCGTCGCCGTGTCGGGCAGCTGGTGCGCTTCGTCGAGGATCACCGTGTTGCACGCCGGCAGCAACTCGGCCAGGCCCTCGTCGCGCAGCGTGACGTCGGCGAAGAACAGATGGTGGTTGATGACGACGACGTCGGCATCGAGCGCTTCCTTGCGCGCCTTCATCACGAAGCATTCGCGGTAGAAGGCGCAGTTGCTGCCGAGGCAGTTGTCGCGCGTCGACGTGACGAGCGGCCAGATCGCCGCGTTCTCCGGGACGTCGGCGAGCTCGGCGCGGTCACCGCGCTCCGATGCGCGCGCGAAGGCGACGATCTTCGGCAGGTAGCGTGCATCGGCCCGCGTCGGCAGCCGCCCTTCGCGCGCTGTGCGCTCCAGATGGTGATGGCACACGTAGTTCGCGCGACCCTTGAGCAGCGCGACGGTGATCGGCGTCGCGAGCGCGTCGCGGATCACCGGCAGGTCGCGTTCGAACAACTGATCCTGCAGCGTCTTCGTGCCCGTCGACACGATGACCTTGCCCCCGTAGAGCAGCGCCGGCACGAGGTACGCGAACGTCTTGCCCGTGCCGGTGCCGGCCTCGGCGACCAGCGGCTGCCGCAGCGTGATCGCGCGTGCGACCGCCTGCGCCATCTCGAGCTGCTGAGAGCGGAAACGGAACCCCGCGAGCTTGTGCGCGAGGGTACCGCCGTCGCCGAAGATCGCGGCGAGCTCGGCGTCCAACGAGCCGGCAGTCGCGTCGTCTGGAAGCGGAGCGTTCAGTTCGCTTTTGCCTTGGCTTTCGCCTTGGGTTTCGCCTCCGCAGCGCCCTTCGCGGTGCGCGCAGGCTCCGTATGCTTCTCGACGATGGCGACGATCGTCCGGATACCTTCGATGCGGACCTTGAAATCCTCGTACGGCAACCCGACGCGCTTCTTGTAATCGTCGTCGGATTCACCGCTGCGCCAGCCGAGCTGCGTCATCGCCAGCATCCACGCTTCCTGCAGGCTGCGCAGTCCCTCGACCGCCTGCTGCGACACCTTCGCTTCCTTGAGCGCCGCCTGGTACGGCTGTGCAATATTCTGCCGCTGCTTGTCGAGACAGTACGCGCTCTTCGAGCCGTTGGCGCCTTCGGTGGACTTCTCGTAGCCGAACTCGATGACCTCGATCGACTTGACGTTGCGGCACATCGTGTACAGGTGAGCGACGGCGTCGAAATAGCAATCGAGCGCGGGCTTGCCGTCGGAATGAGGGCAGACGTAGTTGTGTTCGGGACCGGGATTGCCGCCGATCGTCACGGCGGCGGCATCGCGATCGGTGGCCGAGACGAGCGACACGAGCACGACGACAGCAAGAAGAAAACGCATTGGTTATTCGGCGCGAGCGGCGCGGCAGGTAAACGCGATGCCGAATGCTACCCGCGCGCCGCGCAGCACTCAACCGGACCAATGGTCGATCGATGCAGGGCCACGTCGCGGCGCGCGAGGCGCCGCCCGCCGGCCGGTCAGATCGTGCAGCCTCCCGACACTTCGATGACCGCGCCGTTGATGTACGACGCTTCATCCGAGGCGAGCCATGCATAGGTGTTGGCAATCTCCTCGGGCTTGCCGAGCCGGCCCATCGGCACCTTGTCTTCCATCATCTTGATCACCTTGTCGGGGATCGACGAAAGGATCGGTGTCTCGATGAAGCCCGGGCAGATCGCGTTGGCGCGAATGCCCTTGCGGCCGAGCTCGCGCGCCCACGTCTTCATCATGCCGATGACGCCGAACTTCGTCGCCGCGTAGTTGGTCTGGCCGAAGTTGCCGTACAGGCCGACGATCGACGACGCGTTGAGGATCACGCCGGAGTTCTGCTCGAGCATGATGTCGACGACTGCTTTCGTGCAGTGGTAGACGCCCTTGAGGTTGACGTCGATCACGCGCTCGAACTGCTCGTCCGTCATCTTCTTGAACTGCGCGTCCTGAACGATGCCGGCGTTGTTCACCAGCGTGTCGATGCGGCCCCACTTGGCCATGACACCGGCGACCATCCGCGCGATGCTTTCCTTGTCGGTGACGTCGACATTGAACCCCACCGCTTCCCGGCCTGACGCGAGGATCTCGCGCACCGTGTCGTCGACGGCCGCCTGGTTGATGTCGCACACGGCGACCTTGGCGCCTTCGGCTGCGAACTTGAGCGCAGTGGCGCGGCCGATTCCCTGGCCACCACCGGTGATGATCGAGACCTTATCCGTCAACCGCATGAAATTCCCTTCCGAGAAGCCGTCCCCTGCCCCCGGGCGGCGCCCAGGACGCACGTTGCGCAAAGCCTGACTAATCTAGCGGAACGTATTGCACCGCACAAGCATTCCACGAGCAAGAATTGAGCTAAAGGCTGCCGGCTGTGGTTTTAGCGGGAAATACCATAAAATAAGCATTAAAATCAGTTGCTTACTGCGATGGCACCCGGCTTGCCGCCTGGCGCCCCGCGATAGGCCGGCCGACCGGCGGCAGCGAGCGGCGCGGCTTCGTTGATGCTCTGCGCAAAAGGTTGATGACGTTCGCCGCGCGCCGCCGTGACGCGGCCAGGCCCTGTTGACGGTCCCCAGGTGGCCGGTCAGGCCGGCAACCAGAAATCGATGACGAGCTCGAGGTTCGCGACGCCGTTCCAGTGATTCACTTCCGGCCGGAACAGCGCGTGAATTCTCGGCGGCAATGCGGCCGGCGTTCGAAACGCGATCGCCGTGAACCGCTCGCCGCCGCGCGCCACCGTGAGCCTGGCGTGCCCGTCGCCGACGACGCGCTGCGCGACGACGTCGAACGTATCGTCGAACGCCGGCGCCGGAAAGCCCTGGCCCCAGACGCACTCGCCCATCGTCGCACCGAGCTCGACGGTGAGTTCCCCCGGCTCAAGCGCGCCGTCGCTTTCGTGGACGCGCTGCAATTGCGCGTCCGACAGCGTTTCATGGGCGACGTCCTCGAACGCCGCGATGAACTCGGGCAGCCGGCCAGGCACGATCGACAGGCCCGCTGCGAACGCGTGGCCGCCGAAGCGGATGACGACACCCGGCGCGCGCTTGGTCACGAGGTCGAGCGCGTCGCGCAGGTGGAACCCCGCGATCGAGCGACCCGACCCTCTGAGCTCGGCGTCTCCTCCGCGCGCGAAAACGATCACCGGCCGGTGATACCGGTCCTTCAGGCGCGATGCGACGATGCCGATCACGCCTTGATGCCACTCCGGGCGATGCACACAGAGTGTGAAGGCGCCGGTATCGGCAAACGTGCCGCTCGCCACTTCGGCCAGCGCCTCGTCCTGCATCGTGGCCTCGATGTCGCGACGGTCGCGGTTCAGCCGGTCGAGTTCGCGGGCGAGTGGCTCGGCCGCGCGCTCGCTGTCGGCGAGCAGGCACTGGATGCCGAGCGACATGTCCGACAGGCGTCCCGCCGCATTCAACCGAGGGCCGGCGACGAACCCGAGATCGCTGGCGCTCGCGCGCTTGATGTCCCGCCCGGCAACGGCGAAGAGGGCGGCGATGCCCGGACGAGCGCGCCCGTTGCGCATCCGCGCGAGCCCCTGTTCGACGAAGATCCGATTGACGTGGTCGAGGCGAACCACGTCGGCAACGGTGCCGAGCGCCACGAGATCGAGCAGTTCGGCGAGGTTGGGCCCGCTGCGACCGGCGAACGAGCCCGATGCCCGCAGCCGGGCGCGCAGCGCACAGAGCACATAGAACATCACGCCAACACCTGCGACGTGCTTGGACGGGAAGCCGCATCCGGCCTGGTTCGGATTGACGATGATCGCCGGCGTCGGCAGTGTCGCGCCCGGCAGGTGGTGATCGGTGACGATGACGTCGATCCCCGCAGCGGCGGCCGCGGCGACGCCGTCGACACTGGCGATGCCGTTGTCGACGGTGACGAGCACGTCGGGCTTGCCGGCCGCCGCCACCGCGACGATTTCGGGCGTGAGTCCGTAGCCGAACTCGAACCGGTTGGGCACGAGAAATCCGACATTTGCGCCCATTGCGCGGAGGCCGAGAACGCCGACCGCGCACGCCGTTGCGCCGTCCGCGTCGTAGTCGGCCACGATGACGATCCGCTCCTGTCCGGCAATGGCCTGCGCGAGGCGCTCGGCCGCGGCGTCGATGTTGGCGAATGTCGCGAAGTTCGGCAGCGCGGCCAGCGAATGGTCGAGCTCGGACGCGTCCCGAATGCCGCGCGCAGCGTAAACGCGCGCAAGCACGGGCGGCCAGCCGGCGGCTTGCAACGATGCCGACGGCGCGGAGGCTTCGCGGCGAACGATGGTCACGATTCGGGCAGCGCAGGGACGGCGAACGGCTTGCGCTGCGCGCGAACGGAAACGCGTTGCCAGAACGTCGGCGTCGTCGCGGTCCAGCGCGCGGCCACACCGTGACCGTCAGCGATCAGCGTGAGCCGCGCGAGACGCTTGCGGCCGAGACATTCGAGCGCGGGCGCGAGCCAGCGCGCGTGAAGGGCGGCCGGCCCGTCTTCCCGCTCGATCGTGTCGGTGACCACCATGTGCACCTGCGCAGAACCGGCGTTGCGTGGATCGGCGGCGTCGAGCACGCGCGCCAGCGTGTCGTCCGATGCGAGCGGGCGGCTGATTCCACCCCCGCGACGCGCGATGCCGCGCGCAAGGTCGGCGATTCGTCCGGGCGCTGCATGGACGATGGCGCGCGGCATCGCGTTGGTGTCCGCGAAGCGGCCCCCGCCCGAGAACCAGATGCCGGTCACCGGCGCGCTGCCCGCCGCCTGGCGCGCCTCGTTGACCGGGTGTTCGTGCAAGAGCATTCCGATTTCATTCTGCCAGCGTTGCCAGAGACCTGCGTCCGCGCCTTGCGGCAAGAACGGAAAGATCCCGCGCAGCCGCGCGGCGTCGAACGGTGTCGTCGTCATCGCCGGCACGCGAGTGCTGCGGGCGAACCAGGCGTCGGGATGCACGGCAGCGAACTGCAAGCCGTCTGCGTCGAAGTGCCGGTTGAGCAGTGCGACGAGCGTCGCCGCCTCCGCCGCGGAAAGATCGTCGACGCGCTGCACGAGCACGAGATCATCGCGATCGGCGGCGAGCAGCACGGGATCGGCTGCGATCACGTAGTCGTTGCCTGCATCGAAATCCCCGCCGAGTGCTGCGAGCGGCGCAATCGGCGTCTGCGCCGGCGCTTCGAGCGCGTCGAGCAGCGCTGCCGCGATGCCGTTGCCGTACGCGTGCGCCGGTGCAAGGTGCGCGAGCATGGCAAGCGACGGCGCCGCGTCGAGCGCGGACTGCGGCTGCGCCAGCAAGCCTGGCGCGACGAGAATCAGATGCATGACATGCGATAATCTTCGACGTTGCCGCGCGAGCGTACCGCATTGGCGGTTCGACGGTCGCGCGCTGCGTTCCTCAGATTGCTCCCATCGCAAACGTGTCGCCGTACGAAGTCGCCGTCGGCTTGCGCTACACCCGCGCCCGCAAGGGTTCAGGGCGCAACTCGTTCATCTCCTTCATATCGCTGATCTCGATGGCCGGCATTGCCCTCGGCGTCGCGGCGCTGATCGTCGTGCTGTCGGTGATGAACGGGTTTCAGCTCGAACTGCGCAACCGGATCCTGTCGGTCGCATCGCACATCGAAATCCGCGGTTTCCCGGACCTGAAGGATCCACCCGGCGTCGCGGCAGCGGCGCGGAAAAATCCCCGCGTTGTCGCCACGGCACCGTATGTCACCGGCCAGGCGATGCTCGCGTCGGGCGACGTCAATCGTGGCACGCTGCTGCGCGGCATCGACCCGGCGCAGGAAGCGACGGTTGCCGATATCGGACTGCACATGCGCGCCGGCACGCTCGACTCGCTGACGCCTGGCAGCTTCAACATCGTGCTCGGCACCGAGCTCGCACGTGCGCTCGGCATTCGGGTCGGCGACAGTGTCGTCGCGATCACGCCGCAGGGCAACATCACGCCGGCGGGCGCGTTACCGCGCCTCAAGAGCTTTCACGTGAGCGGCGTCTTCGAGGTCGGCATGTTCGAGTTCGACAGCGGCCTCGCGCTGATCAACCTGGAGGACGCCGAGAAGCTCTACCGGCTCGCCAACGCGAGCGGCGTGCGCCTCAAGCTGGACGACATGTTCGCGGCACCGGGCGTTGCCGCGGAGCTGTCGCGCACGCTGCCGCCGGACGCCGAGGTTCGCGACTGGACGCGCAACCACGCCAACTTCTTTCGCGCCGTCGCGATCGAGAAGCGTGTGATGTTCATCATCCTGACGCTGATCGTCGCCGTTGCCGCGTTCAACATCGTTTCTGCGCAGGTGATGGTGGTGACGGACAAGCAGGCCGACATCGCGATCCTGCGCACGCTGGGGGCCGCGCCGTCGTCGGTGATGGCGATCTTCATGATCCAGGGTGCGCTGATCGGGATCATCGGAACGCTGATCGGCGTTGTCGGCGGCGTGCTGCTCGCGCTGAACGTCGAGACGGTCGTGCCGGCGATCGAACGCACGCTGCACATCCAGTTCCTCGACAAGAGCGTCTACTACATCAGCGATCTGCCGTCGGATCTGCAGAGCGCCGACGTGATCACGATTGCATCGATTGCGCTGGTGCTGGCGCTCGTCGCGACGCTTTACCCGAGCTTCCGCGCATCGCGCGTGAATCCTGCCGAGGCGCTGCGGTATGAATGAAGCCGCGATGGCCGCGGCGGACACGCCGGTGATCGCGTGCCGCGGCCTGCGCAAGACTTATCGCAACGGGCCGCTCGACGTGCCGGTGCTGCTCGGCATCGATCTCGACGTGGCGGTCGGCGAGCGGCTGGCGATCGTCGGCGCATCCGGTTCCGGCAAAAGCACGCTGCTGCACTTGCTGGGAGGGCTCGACCTGCCGACCGGCGGCGAAGTGCGTGTCGAAGGCGCAGTGCTGGCGACGCTGTCCGAGGCACAACGCGGGGCTCTGCGCAATCGCGCGCTTGGGTTCATCTACCAGTTCCATCACCTGCTGCCGGAGTTCACTGCGCTGGAGAACGTCGCCATGCCGCTCGCGATTCGGCGAGTGGACGAGGGCGCGGCGAGGGCCAGTGCCAACGACATGTTGACGCGCGTCGGCCTCGAGCATCGCGTCCGCCATCTGCCGGGCGAGCTTTCGGGCGGCGAGCGCCAGCGTGTCGCACTCGCGCGCGCACTCGTGACGTCGCCGCGTTGCGTGCTGGCGGACGAACCCACGGGCAATCTCGATCGCCGCAACGCGAACGCGGTGTTCGACCTGATGCTCGAACTCAATCGGGTCGTCGGCACGGCACTGATCATCGTGACGCACGACGCGGATCTCGCTGCGAAGACCGACCGCACGCTGCACCTCGTCGACGGCAAGCTGCAGTAAGCGCGCCGCCGCGCTTCGTGTTGTGGCCGAGGCAGTGGGGAGGCGCGCCGCTTCGCCCCTCAATACTCCACCGGTATCGGGTCGAGCGAGCGCCACAGGTACCACGTCGCGACGCTGCGGTAGGGCTGCCAATTCTCGGCGACTGCGCGCAACTCGGCGAGCGTGGGTCGCCGGCCGTCGAAGTAGTGCACCGCTACCGCTTTCTGCAGGCCGATGTCCGCCACGGGCAGGACGTCGGCGCGCAGTTCGTGGAACATCAGGAACATCTCGGCTGTCCAGCGGCCGATGCCCTTGACGTCGACGAGCGCTTCGATGAGGGCCTCGTCGTCCAGCGCCGGCCATTCCCGCGGATCGAGACGCGCCGACGCGAAATGCTTCGCGAGATCGCGGATGTATTCGGCCTTGTTCAGCGACAGTCCGCATGCGCGCAGCGTTGCGATGCGCTTGCGCTGCACGCGGGCCGGGTCGAGCGGTCCGCGCGGGCCCGCCTCGCAGGCTTTCAGGACGCGCTCCCAGATCGTCTGCGCGGCCTTGACCGAAATCTGCTGTCCGACGATCGCGCGCGCCAGCGTGGTGAACGGGTCGCCCCGGCGGGTCGCGTGGAGACCCGGAAATTCGGCGATCAGCTTGGCGAGCACGCGATCGCGCGCGGCAAGCGCCTGGATCGCATCGTCCCAATAGGGCGGCTTGGTCATCGAGGGCAGGATCCGTCCGTCGCTGCCGGCGCGCCGGCGATCGGGCGACGCCGGCTTCCTTCGCCGGCAGGCAACGATCCGCCGTCGGCGCGGTCTTATCGCGGCAGTGCGAAGTAGGGGAATTTGCGGCTGAAAATGGTACATTACGCCGCTTTTTCATTCTCGGAGCGTGAGTGTCCAA
>Ga0207643_10001053_pt1 | contig 16333 bp, 15 predicted proteins | sample KBSMisM62_FD_184313 | JGI IMG/M metagenome (GOLD analysis project Ga0207643, IMG submission 184313) | Miscanthus rhizosphere microbial communities from Kellogg Biological Station, Michigan, USA - KBS Miscanthus M6-2 (SPAdes) (version 2) | ecosystem: Host-associated > Plants > Roots >...
CCTCCCCCGTTGTGGGGGAGGGCTGGGGAGGGGGGTAGGGGTTGTTTGACTGAGATGCGTCCGCCAACTCCCACCCCCACCCCCAACCCCTCCCCAGCCGGCTGCGGGCTTGCCCGCTTCCGGCAACTTGATCTGACCAACCCCGGCAAGCCGGGGTTGGTTGGGGAGGGGAGCACACCGAATGCGTGGCAACCGTAGTGCATCGAGCCATCGCACCAAGTTCCACGCGCGTCAAATGCCGGCAACAGAGCCGGCTCGCATGATCTTTGAGCGGAATTTTGCTAGAGGATCCTGGGGCGGCCGATGACGACCGATCAAGCCAAGGATAAGCCGGCAAAACAACAGCCGGTCGAGCAAGGGAGCGAACGAATGAACGGTCTGGTCCGGCTGGGCGGCGTGCTCGCCGTCATGGTGCTGCTGGTGGTTCCGGTGCAGGCGCAGAGCCTCAAGCCGTGGCGGCAGGCGATGATCCTCCCCAAGGCCGACGCTGGCTTCTTCCTGATGGCGGCCAAGCGCGGCTTTGCCGAGCGCGAGGGGCTCAAGGTCGAGGTGCTCGAGGTCAAGGACGACCCGATCGGAATGAAGGCGCTGCTGTCCGGCGAGGTCGACAGCTACGAAGGCGTCTACGGCGCCATCGCCGCGTTCGCGCGCGGCGCCGACGTGAAACTGCTCGGCTGCAACTGGCATGCGGCGCCCTATGTCATGCTCGCGCGGCCCGGCATCGACCGGATCGAGGATCTGCGCGGCAAGTCCGTTGCCGCATCGTCGCCGGGGACGCCGCCCGACATGGTGGCGCGCGCCGCCCTGGTGCAGGCCAAGGTTCCCCCGGCCGAGGTGAAGATCGCCGCCGTCGGCGGCGACCGCGATCGGTTCACCGCGCTGCTGGGCGGCGTGGTCGACGCCGCGGTGGTGTCCAACGAGTACCTGCCGCTGCCGTCGGTGAAGAGCCTGCGCGTGCTGGTGGAGGCGCGCCAGGTGCTGCCGCAGTTCCTGCGCTTCTGCACGCTGGTGACGGGCAAGACGCTCAACGATCGCCGCGAGGACCTCGTCCGGTTCATGACCGCGCAGATCAAGGCTGTGCGCTATGCCGTGACCCATCGCGACGAGACCATCGCGCTGACGCGTGAGGCGATCGGCGCCAAGCCCGACGACCCGCGCCCGGCCTTCGTCTATGAGGAGGGCTTGAAGCCCGGCGTGGTCGATGCCGATTTCTCCATTCCGTTCGAAAGTCTGGTCTGGTCGCAGGAGCAGATGATCGCGCTCGGCCAGCTCGCCAAGGGCGGCGACATCAACAAGCTGATTTATCCCGATATCCGCAAGGAAGCGCTGGCGCGCATCGGAAAATGACGTCAGGAGGTTGACGAGGCGACGATGAGTGGCATGCCTTCGCGTCGTCATTGCCGGGCCTGATGAACACTTGACCCGGCAATCCATCTCCTTCACGAAAACATTCTTGCGAGGAAGGATGCGCCGACGGGGGAAAGCGCACGGGTGGCGCTGTCGGTTGGGAGAGGGCTTGGCTCTCGATAGGATGTAGAATGGGTGAGGTGACCCTGCACGACATATCGAAACGGTTCACGCTGCGCATCGATGGCGCGCTGCAGACCGTGCAGGCGCTCAGCCGCGTCAACTTCACCGTGCAGGACGGCGAGATCGTCTCGCTCATCGGCCCCTCGGGCTGCGGCAAGACCACGGCGCTGCGGATCGCCATGGGGCTCGAAACCGCGTCGGTGGGCAAGGTCACGGTGGACGGTCGCGAGGTGCGGGGCTGCGGCCACGATCGCGGCATGGTGTTTCAGTTCGCCGAGCTGCTGCCGTGGCTGTCGGCGCTGCAGAACGTGATGTTCGGCCTTGAAATGAAGGGCATGCGCGGGGTCGAGCTGCGGGACACCGCGACCCGCTACCTCGAGCTGGTCGGCCTCTCGGATTCGCTCAGCCGTCGCCCGCATCAGCTCTCCGGCGGAATGAAGCAGCGCGTGGGGATCGCGCGCGCGCTCGCAATCGATCCCAAGGTGCTGCTCATGGACGAGCCGTTCGGCGCGCTCGACGCGCAGACGCGCGAGACCATGCAGGCGGAGCTGTTGGAGCTGCACGCGCGCACGCGCAAGACCATCCTGTTCGTCACCCACGATCTCGACGAGGCGGTGCTGATCGCCGACCGGATCGTGGTGATGAAGAACGGCATGGTGCAAGAGATCATGACCGTGCCGCTCAAACGGCCGCGGCCGGACCTGGGCGTCGTGCGCGGCACGTCCGAATTCGCCGACACCCGCTACCGCGTGTGGCAGGCGCTGCACGCGCCGATCGGCACGTTGCACTGAGGCGCGAGCGGTCAGATGGTGGATGTCGTCGATTCAGCAGGGGCCGGGGCAGGGGCGGACACGCCGGACGAGGCGAAGCCGCGACGGGCGGTGCCGAGCTGGGTCATCACCGTCGGCTCGCTCGTGGTCCTCCTCGGCGCCTGGGAGGTCTTCGGCCGCGACATCAATCCGGTGTTCGGCTCCTATCCAAGCGCGATCGCCGAGGCGGCCTGGCAGCTGGCGCGCACGGGCAAGCTGTGGACCGCGCTGCTCGACAGCCTGCGGCCGTTCTTTCTGGGCTACGGCCTCGCCATCGTGGTCGGCGTCCCGGTCGGGCTGATCACCGGGCGCTTCCGCACGGTCGAGGCGGCGATCGGGATCTACATCACCGCCGGCTACGCCATGCCGCTGGTGGCGCTGGTGCCGCTCCTGGTGCTGTGGCTGGGGCTCGGCTTCGCGGTCAAGGTCGCGGTGGTGTTCCTGATGTCGGTGTTCCCGATCTGCATCAACACCTGGCTCGGCGTGACCGCGGTGCCCAAGACCCTGATCGAGGTCGGCAAGTCATTCGTGGCGCCCAATGCCGTGATCCTGCGCCGGATCATCCTGCCGGCGACGCTGCCCTACATCATGGCGGGCATCCGCCTCGCCGTGGGGCGCGCCGTGGTCGCCATGGTGATCGCGGAGTTCTTCACCTCAATCTCGGGCCTGGGCGCGATCATCATCACCTCGGCCAACAATTTCGACACCGCCACAATGTTCGTGCCCATAGTGATCCTCATGGTGATGGCGATCGGGCTCAATTACCTGATCGGGGCGGTCGAGCGCCGGGTCGCGCCATGGCAGGCGGAGATCGCCGGGCGGGACGAATAGCGTCACTTCTGCCGGGCGAGGAAATAGGCGAGCTCGACGAAATCCTCGTCCTTGAGGTCGTACACCACCTCGGACATCTGGGCGTCGTAGCCGCGGCGCGAATTGTCCTTGTAGCCGCGCAAGGCCTTGAGCAGATAGTCCTCGCGCTGGCCGGCCAGCCGGGGGACATTTTCCTGCCCGGCATAATTGGCCTGGTGGCAGAAATTGCACCGGTGCTGCCGGCTCAGCGCGCGCGCCTTGTCCATGCGCGCGGGGTCGGGATTGTCGGCGACCGGCTGCGGCGGCGGCAGCTTCGAGATGATGTCCGCCGCCTTCTGCAGGTCGGCGTCGGTGAGCCCTTTCGCCATCTCGTTCATGGGCTCGGTGACGCGCAGCTTGTCGCGGAACATGAGCAGCTGCACGGTGACATAGAACGCCGGCTGCGCGCCGAGCGAGGGAATGTCGGGCAGCTGCGAGGTGCCGTTCTCGCCGTGGCAGGCAAGACAGGTCGGCAGCCGCGTGTCGAGCGGCTGCGCGCCGACCGTGTGCGCAGCCAAACCGGCCAGGATCGCGCCGACCGCAAGGCTGCGCATGTCGTTAGCTCCAACGCTCTTTGTAACGAACGGGCCGGCTCTGCAACGAACGGGCCGGGAGCGTGCGCCCCCGGCCCCGATCCATCAACGCGCGGCGGTGCGGGCGTTGCCGCCGGCGCTCACCCGCCAGACCGCGCCGTTCCAGTCGTCGGAGACCAGCACCGATCCGTCCTTCATCACCATCACGTCCACCGGCCGCCCGACATAGCTGTTGTTCTCGAGAAAGCCGGTGAGGAACGGCTCGATCGGGCCCGCGCTGCCATCCTTCTTGATGTTCACGAGCACGACGTCGCCGCCGAGCTTGTTGGTCTTGTTCCACGAGCCATGGCGGGCAACCAGGATCTGGTTCTTGTACTTCGCCGGAAACGAATTGCCGGTGTAGAACTTCATGCCCAGCGCCGCCGTGTGCGGTCCCATCAGCGCGATCGGAGGCGTGAACTCCTCGCACTTGCGACCCCAGCCGAATTCCTGATCCGGTAGGTTGCCCTGATAGCAGAAGGGCGAGCCGAAATGCTGGCCGACCTTGGTCATGCGGTTGAGCTCGTCGTTGGGGAGGTCCTCCGACATCCAGTCGCGGCTGTTGTCGGTGAAGTACAGCTCCTTCGACGTGGGATGCCAGTCGAAGCCGACGGTGTTGCGGATGCCCTGCGCGATCGTCTCCATGCCGGTGCCGTCGAGGTTGACGCGGCGCATGGTGGCGTAGCCTTCGGGCGGCAGGCAGTTGTTACAGGGCTGCCCGATCTCGAAGTAGAGCTTGTTGTCGGGGCCGATGGCGATGTATTTCCAGCCGTGCGCCTCATCCTTCGGCAGGCCGTCGAGGATGACGGTCGGCTTCGGCGGGTTGTCGAGCTTGTCCTCGATGTTGTCGATCTTCGAGAGCTGGGACAGCTCCATGATGTAGAGCGTGCCGTTCTTGAAGGCGACGCCGTTCGGGCGGTAGAGCCCCGAGGCGATGATCTTCACCTCGCGCTTGCCGCCCTTGTCGACGATGGCATAGACCTTGTCCTGCAGGCGCGAGCCCACGAACACGGTGCCCTTGTCGCCGAGCGCGAGCGAGCGGGCGTTGGGCATGCCGCTGGCATAGACCTCGACCTTGAATCCTTTCGGGGCCTTGAGCTTGTCGACCGGCAGCTTGTCCGCGGCGGCCGCGAGTGGCGGGGCCGGGACCGGCGCGAGCCGCTTGGCGTCGGCGGTGTCGGGACGCCCGATCAAGGGCGAGCCGGGCGGCAACGGCGCGGGCTGCTGCGCGGGCGCCGGCTGTTGGGCGGCCGTCGGCCACGCAGCCCCGAGCAATGCGCCGATAGTTCCGGCGAGCACGAGGCTCTGCCGTAGCGATGGGTAGGTCATGGTCGTCCCTCCTTGATGCAGAAGATTAGTCTCTTATTGTCGCGTCGCCGCATGCTGTGAGAGGCGGCGCGATGAGCGTCCTTGCGTTCAGTGTCCGATATTTCGCCCCCCGCGCGCAATCGGTTTGAGGAGGCGAAGCCGCCCCCGGCTCGGTGCGGCCGGCGTTTGGCGCAGTGATCAGCGGCGGGCGACCCGGCGGCCGTCGTAGCTGATGCGGTAGATCGCGCCGGCATAGTCGTCCGACACGAGCAGCGAGCCGTCCTTCATCACCTCCACATCGACCGGTCGGCCGATATAGTTGTTGTCCTGCAGGAAGCCGGTCACGAACGGCTCCCAGGATTTCACGCTGCCATTCGGGTTCAGCTTCACGGCGATGATGTCGCCGCCGAGCTTGTTGGTCTTGTTCCAGGAGCCGTGGCGCGCGACGAAGATGGTGTTGCGATACGCGGCCGGGAACATTCCTCCGTTGTAGAAGCGCATGCCGAGCGCGGCCGTATGCGGACCCATCAGCGCCGCCGGCGGCTCGAACTCGCTGCACGAGCGGCCCCAGCCGAGCTGGTCGTCGGGCAGATCGCCCTGGTGGCAATACGGGTAGCCGAAATGCTGCCCGGCCTTGGTCACGCGGTTGAGCTCGTCGTTCGGCATATCCTCCGAGAACCAGTCGCGCCCGTTATCGGTGAAATACAGTTCCTTGGTCGCGGGATTGAAATCGAATCCGACCGAGTTGCGCACCCCGCGCGCATAGGTTTCCAAGCCACTGCCGTCGAGATTCATACGTACGATCTGGGCATTGGTCTCGGGCGGCAGGCAGATGTTACAGGGCGCGCCTACATTGATGTAGAGCTTGTTGTCGGGCCCCACCGCCATGTATTTCCAGCCGTGCGACTGATGGTTCGGGAACTGGTCATAGATCACGACCGGCTTGGGCGGATTGTCGAGGTTGTCCTCGATCTTTTCGAGCTTCGAGATCTTGGTCCCTTCGGCGATGTAGAGCGTGCCGTTGTGGAAGGCGAGACCGTTCGGCCGATCCAGGCCCGATGCGAGCGTCTTGAGCTCGCGCTTGCCGTCCTTCTCGACCACGGCATAGACCTTGTCGAGGATGCGGTTGCTGACGAAGACCGTGCCCTTGTCGCCCAGCCGCAGCGAGCGTGCATTGGGGATGCCGCTCATGAAGACCTCGACTTTGAATCCCTTGGGCGCCTTGAGCTGCGGCACCGGCAGCTTGTCTGCTGCCATCGGGAAGGGCGGCGGATTGATGCCGCGAAGCTTTCCGGCGGCCTCGGAATTCGGCTGATTGGGCGTGGGCGGCGGCGGTGTCGGCGTCGCTTGCTGCGCGGCGGCCGGCCACGCCGCCAATGCAATCGCCAACATTGCCGGAAACAACAGACCGGTCGGCGGCAACGGACGGATGGGCATGCGATCCTCCCTTACATTGGTTTGTTGGCGGCAGTGTCGCCAGATGGCGGCGCATCCACAATCGGAATCAGGCTGCGGCTGTTGGACACAAAAGCGCACAGCCGGCGGTCAGGATACGGTCTGTCCTTCCCGGCTCCTGACGACGGGTCGCTGCTTGCCGCCCGGCTGCTCCATGCGCCGGTAGACGTAAGGCGTATCGCTGCGAACCGCGGCGAGTTCGGCGACCCGGGCATGGTCGGGCGCGAGATGGCAGACCGGGTCGGTCGCGCGCGCGTCGCCGGTGAGCGCGAAGGCCTGGCAGCGGCAGCCGCCGAAATCCTGCTCGCGCCGCGGGCAGCTCGCGCAGGGCTCCTTCATCCAGGCGGTTCCGCGGAATGCATTGAACGCCGGCGCGTTCGCCCAGATATCGACAAGCGAATGATCGCGCACGTTCCAGAATTCGAGGCCGGGAATCGACTCGGCGGCGTGGCAGGGCAACACCTTGCCCGCCGGCGTCACGTTGAGTGAGCGTCGGCCCCACCCGCCCACGCACGGCTTGGGATAGCGGGCGTAATAGTCCGGCACCACCGCGTCGATGACAATGCTGCCGTGGTGGCGCGTGCGCAGGTCCTCGACCAAAGCCGCCGCCCGCTCGACTTGTTCGGGGGTCGGCATCAGCATGGCGCGATTCTTCGTTGCCCATCCGTAGTACTGCACATGTGCGATCTCGACCCGGCTCGCTCCCAAGGCGAGCGCGAGATCGACCATCTCGCCGATCCGCTCGATGTTGGCGCGGTGCATCACCGCGTTGACCGTGAGCGGCAGCTTGCGCCGCACGACCTCGGCGGCCAGCGCGCGCTTCCTTGCGAAGGCGCCCTCGTAGCCGGCGATGTGGTCGGCTGACGATGGCTCGCTGTCCTGGATCGAAATCTGCACATGATCGAGGCCGGCGTCAGCGAGCGCGTCCAGCAGCTTGTTGGTGACGCCGACAGCCGAGGTAATGAGATTGGTGTAGAGGCCGGCGGCACGGGCACCGGCAGTGATCTCCACGAGGTCGCGCCGCGCCGCAGGCTCGCCGCCGGACAGGTGCACCTGCAGCACGCCGAGCGCCGCCGCCTCGTGCATCACGCGGACCCACGTCGCCGTGTCGAGCTCGCCCTCGCGCGGGTCGAGCGCGAGCGGGTTGGAGCAATAGGGGCATCCGAGCGGACAGCGATGCGTCAGCTCGGCGAGCAAGCCAAGCGGCGTATACAGGGGAGCTGAGTTGGCCGGTGCCACGTCAAGCTTGCCTTCGTGCAGCGCCCACCGCTCTCGTTAGTCCGGGCAACGAGCCGGGGGGCGGCGTCTTCTTGGCCTGATCACATCTAGGTATGGCGCTGCGTTCCTGCTGGCAAGCGCGAACCCGCCGCAGGATATCACAGTTCCAGCAGCCGTTTGTCGGCCAGGCCACGCAAAAGGGTGCCGGCGTCTGCCAGGATTCTCTCCCGCGGTGCGCCATAGGTTCTGGCGAGGTCATCGACGATCTCGCCGAAGGTTGCCTCGCCGGTGCAGCGTTTGATGATCTCGACAGCGATCTGGTCGGCCTTGAAGACGCGCTCCGGCGCGAGCAGCACCCAGCCGCCCTGCGCCTCGTTGTGGACGAGCCGCACGCCCCGCGGCAATCGCGGGCGCGCCTCGACGGCGATGGCGGGGCTCGGATCGTTCACGCGCTGCTCCCATCCTTGGGCACGAAGGCGCCGGGTGGAACATGTTTGGGCGCCACATAGGCATGGTAGAGCGCATCCAGCATCGCCCACAGCACGTCGCACTTGAATTCGAGCGCCTTGAGCACCGCCTGCTGCGCGTCCGGGGTCTTGGCGTTGCGCTTGACGTAGTCGAGGGCGAAGTCGGAATCGCGCTGCGCAAGCGGCGGCCGCTTGGAGAAATAGGCGAGGGTGTCGGCGCTGACGAAATCGTAGCTCTTGAGCATGCCGTCGATCCGTTCGCTGATGATCTGCGGCGAGAACAACTCCGTCAGCGACGACGCGACGGCTTCGAGCGGCGTCCTGTCGCGCACGAAGTGCACGTAGGCTTCGACCGCGAAGCGTGTTGCCGGCAGCAGGCCCGCGAGCGAGATGACGTAATCGCGGTCGAGCCCGACCCCGTCGGTGAGCTTGAGCCAGCGCGCGATGCCGCCGTCGCCCTCGCTTTCGCCGTCGTGGTCGACGAGGCGGCTGCGCCATTCCCGGCGCAATGCGGAATCGTCGCAGCGCGCGATCAGGCTGGCGTCCTTCACCGGGATCATGGCCTGGTAATAATAACGATTGAGCGCCCAGGCCTGGACCTGGCCTTTCGTGCACTTGCCGCCGTGCAGGAGCGTGTGGAACGGATGCAGACGATGATAGCGCCGCGCGCCGATGTCGCGCAGTTGCGCCTCGAGTTCCTGCGGCGTCATCAGTTTCACAGCACGATCTCCATGCCGTCCTCGGCGACCTCCCAGCCCTTGCGCTCGACATGACGGCGTTCGGGCGAGCCTTCGATCAGGATCGGATTGGTATTGTTGATGTGCACATAGATGCGCCGCGCGGCGACATCCGCCAATGCCGCAAGCGAGCCGTCGTCGCCGTCGATCGGCATGTGCCCCATGCGGCGGCCGGTCTTGGTTCCGGTTTCCGTCGCGATCATCTCGTCATCGCGAAAGAGCGTGCCGTCGAAGAACACGACGTCGGCGCATGCAATTCGCTCCGCCATCGCGGGCGTCACGGCGGCTGCACCGGGAATGAAGCAGATGCGCGCACTTCCGGCCGACAGCTCGACCCCGACATTCGCGCCGGTCTCGATCGCGGTTTGCGGGTTCTCCCCCTCGAGATAGAGCGGCGCCTTTCCAGGCACGATGAAGAGTTCGGCCTGCAGACCACCCGCAAGTTCCACCGGGGTGCCGGGAACAACCACCTGGCGCTTCACCACGTCGGGCGCCAGCGCCGCGAACATGGAATTGTCCGCGAGGGCGGCGAGCGTGGGCCCGGTGGCGCAAACCGCAAACGGCTCACGCTCCCGCAGGCTCAGCAGGCCTGTAACCTGATCGATCTCGGCTCCGGTAAGGATCACGGCTTTGATCGGGCTTCCACGCGTTCCGGTGCGTGGATGCAGCGCCTTGGATTGCCGAAGTTGCTGGGGGAGGTCAGGCGAGGCGTTGATCAGGACCCAGTTTTCGCTGTCGGCCGTGACCGCGAGGCTCGCCTGCGTGCGCGGCCGAACGCGTACGTCACCCGCCCACGCCAACCGGCATGTCGGGCAACGACAATTCCACTGTGGAAAACCTCCCCCCGCCGCCGAGCCAAGCACGATGGCGGAGAGGCGCCCCATTCAGGACGACGCGGATGCGTCGAGGATCAGAACTCGGCCGGGAGGTAACCGTTGATCTCGAGGCCGATGCAGATTTCGACAAGGGTAGGAGTGGTCCAGGCCATGGTGTTCTTCCCTAGTTTGTTTGAACGTACATAAGGTAAATCGGCTTGGGCGCGCGCGCAAGACCGCAGTCTGCAACGGCGCAAAAGAAAACGCGGTGTCGAAGGTCCGAGCGGCGTCGAAGTTCCGGAGAGACATCTGCACAAAAAGAAAACCGGACCCTCGCGGGTCCGGTTTGCAGAGTTCGTCGGCGCGGGGCCGACAATCACCTTCCAGAGGGGAACAGCTGACGATTGACGATTGCAATCTGGGAGGATGGGCAACCGACTGCCGCCAGTGAGTGACAGTATGCAGAGGCAATTTCCTCATACAATACAGAGGGTCGCATGCCAGCCATGCGGGGTCGCAACCAGTTATGGAAGGGCGGCGATTGATTATGGATTCGATGGCGAAGGTTATCGTTCAGAAATGCCAGCGCTGCGCTTTCGCCACCAGGAAGTCACGGAATACCTGCACGCGAGCCACCGACTTCAATTCTTCCGGATAGACGAAATAGGCATCGAGCGCGATCGAGTCGGATTCCCCGAACAATTGCACGAGCGCCCCGTTCTCCTCGATCAGATAGTCCGGCAGCAGGGCGACACCGATGCCGCGCTGACACGCGCGCATGACGCCGAGGACATTGTTGATCGTGAGCGTGGGCTCGCGCGGGCCCTTTCCATTGCGGGCGACCTCGATCAGCCAGCGCCGGTTCTCGAAATGATTGGGCACGGCCGTGCCGCCGAGCAGCAGAAGACGGTGATTGTCGAGATCATCCAGGGCGCGCGGCGTGCCGAATCGTTTGATGTATTCCGGCGAGGCATAGGCGTGGAACCGGACCGAGAACAGCTTGCGCTGGATCAGGTCGGGCTGCGTCGGCAGGCGTAGCCGGATCGCCACGTCCGCTTCGCGCATGGCGAGATCGAGTTCCTCGTCGGTGGTGATCAGCGTGATGTGGATGTCGGGATAGAGGTCGATGAATTCGCCCAGCCGCGGGGTGAGCCAATGGATGCCGATGCCGGGCGTGGTCTGCACCCTGAGTTCGCCGTTTGGACGCTCCTTGCTGTCGGTCAGCTTGGCCCGGGCGGCCTCGAGCTTCATGAATACGTCATGCGCGGTGTGGTGCAGCAGTTCGCCCTGCTCGGTGAGAATAAGTCCGCGGGCGTGGCGGTGAAACAACGACACGCCGAGTTCTTGTTCGAGCGCAGAAACCTGCCGCGACACCGCCGATTGCGACAGTCCGAGCTGTTCGCCGGCATGGGTAAAGCTGCCGGCCTCGGCGGCCGCGTGAAAGACCTTGAGTTTGTCCCAATCCATGCTCACCCGCTGTCTCATTCCGCTGCGACCGCCGGTTCTGCCTCGCCCTGTGCGGCGAGGTAGCGTTCAGCTTCGAGCGCCGCCATGCAGCCCTGGCCGGCGGCGGTGACGGCCTGCCGGTAAACGTCGTCGGTGACGTCACCGGCCGCGAATACCCCCCGCACCGAGGTGGCGGTCGAGAACGGCGCGGTCTTGATGTACCCGGAATGCTTCATCTCCACCTGCCCGGCAAAGAGTTCGGATGCGGGCGTGTGGCCGATTGCGATAAATACGCCATCGGTCGCCCGCTCGCTGAGAGCGCCGGTTTTCACGTTGCGGAGAACGGCGCCTTTGACCTTGAGCGGGTTCTCGCTGCCGACCACCTCCTCCAGTGCGGAATCCCAGATCACCGAAATCCTGGGATTCTTGAACAGCCGGTCCTGGAGGATCTTTTCCGCGCGGAAACTGTTGCGCCGATGCACCACCGTCACTTTGGACGCGAAGTTGGTGAGGAAGAGCGCTTCCTCCACGGCCGTGTTACCGCCGCCGATCACCAGCACGTCCTTTCCGCGGTAGAAAAAGCCGTCGCAGGTGGCGCAGGCCGAGACGCCGTAGCCCTTGAATTTCTGCTCCGACGGCAACTCCAGCCAACGCGCTTGCGCGCCGGTCGCGATGATGAGGCTGTCCACGTGATAGCGGTCGCCCGAATCGCATTCGAGGCGGAACGGCCGATGCGCAAGATCGACCTTGCTTACATGGTCGGTGACAATTTTCGTTCCGACATGCTCGGCCTGCTTCTGCATCTGCTCCATCAGCCAGGGACCCTGGATGACGTCGGCGAAACCCGGATAGTTCTCCACGTCGGTCGTGATCGTCAGCTGGCCGCCGGGCTGGATACCCTGGATCAGGGTGGGGTCCAACATGGCGCGCGCGGCATAGATCGCGGCGGTGTAGCCCGCAGGCCCCGAACCGATGATGACAACCTTGGCGTGGGTGATCTTGCCCATCGAGAAAAGACCCTTATTGCGCTTGCGGGCGCGCGTTCAGCAGACTGGAAGCCGGTGTTCGATGCAGTCGGCGTTGGCAGATTGCGCGAACCTAGCTGCTGACCGTGCTCTCACTCGTAATGCCGCGCTTTCCAGGCGGCCGGCCGGGACAACGGGCCTCAAGGCATGCGCCGGGTGGCGGGCCGGTCCCGAAACCGTTTGTCGTTGCCACAATTTATGGGTTCCGGGCAGCTATGCAAGATATGCAGACCAGAATGCCACAGGCTTGTGAAGTCTTAGGGGGTTTTATGTTACCGCTTTGCGCAATAATGTTTCGCGAGGAATCGCAAATATCGCTAAAACTGCGTTAACGATACGACGTGATCGGAGCCGCCCGTGGCCGCCCGTCTCGACGCCATCGACCGGCAGATTCTCAAGGAGCTGCAGGACGACGGCCGCATGACCAACGTGGAGCTCGCCCGCCGGGTCGGCATTTCCGCTCCGCCCTGCCTGCGACGCGTGCGCGCGCTCGAGCAGGCCGGCTACATCAAGGGTTATCGCGCGCTGCTCGACGAGAAGCGTCTCGGCTACGAAGTGACCGTCTTCGCCATGGTCCACCTCTCCAGCCAGGCCGATGCCGACCTCAAAGCCTTCGAGGATTTCGTGCGCGCACAGCCGCTGGTGCGCGAATGCTGGATGCTGTCGGGGGAGATCGACTTCGTTCTCAAATGCGTGGCGCCTGATTTGAAAACCTTCCAGGCCTTCGTCGCCGAGCTCACCGCCGCGCCGCATGTGCGCAACGTGAAGACCTCGCTGACCCTGCGCAATTCAAAGGACGCCGCCATGGTGCCCATGGATTTGCCGGCGCCCGGGGGAGAGCTGCCGCGCGCCGTCGGCGATTGAACGTTGCCCGTCGAATGCGCAATCGCGTCGGGCGGCAGTGGACCCGCCGCTTCATTCGGCGGCATCGGCGTGCACATTGGCGAACGCCGGCATCACCTCGCGCGCGAACAGTTCGATCGAGCGCAGCGATTCCGCAACCGTCATGTCGCCAAACGCGAACCATGACAGCAGGTAGTTGCTCGCGCTCGCCTTTACCTCGGCCGCGACGAAGTCACGTACGGTGCGAGGCGATCCGGCGATGCCGTTGTCGATCGCGGCCAGCTCGTCGAAGGTGGGCGGATAAAGCCCCGCGATCCGCGGCTCGGCGCCGTAGCGCGCGAACAACCAGCGGAAGCTGTCGCGCCAGTGCGGATAGGCGCGTCGCGCGACCGCAAGCGCCGCCTCGTCGGTATCGGCCACCACCACGTGGCGGGCCACGCCCAGAAACGGACCGCCGGTCGGAGCCTTCCCGAGCCTGGCGCGCACCGCGCGATACCGATCGGTGATGAGGCGCACGGTCGGACGCCATGCAATGGTGACGATGTTCACGTCGTTTGCCGCCGGCCAGTCCGCATTCTCCGGGATCGTGGTCCCGTACCACAGCGGCGGATGTGGCCGCTGCACCGGCCGCAGGATCATCGGCACGTTGCGGAACTGGTAGTGCTTTCCCTCGAACGTGAGCTCGTCCGATGCGAGCCCCTTGAGAATGAGCTGGAAGGCCTCGTGATAGATCTCTCCAGTATTCGCGAAGTCGAGGCCATAAGCTTTGGTCTCGAACGGCGACACGCCGCGCCCGACGCCGAGCTCGAGGCGCCCGCCGCTCATCTGATCGAGCATGCAGATCTCCTCGATCAAGCGCAGCGGGTGATAGAACGGCAACAGATAGACCAGAGGTCCGAAACGCAATGTCCTGGTGCGCTGCGCTGCCGCCGCGAGGAACAGCCCGGGCGAGGCGGCGCAGCCGAGCGGGGTCGAGTGATGCTCGGCGAGATGATAGCCGTGAAGGCCGGCGCGGTCGTAGGCTTCGAGCAGTTGGAGCCGGTCGGCGTAGAGCTGGCCGAGCGGGGTCCCTGCGTGGTCCATGTGGTCGAACACACCGAACTTCATGCTGACCCCCCTCGTCTATTTTTGAGGTGTACGAAACGGCCCAAGGAGCCATCCGACGAGAGCAAGTTATCAAACACCGGCCTTGGGCGTGGAAAGTAGGCTCATCACGCAGTCAAACCCTGCGTGTTGTGATCCTTTATGAGAAGTCGTGTCGTCCGAGAATCGGAATCGCCGGGACAAGCCCGGCGATGACCGCGGATCGGGCGGCTCAGGTTCCCCTTACCGCCACTCGACCTTTTTGATCTCGTAAGCCTTGGCGCCGCTTGGCGTCACCACCTCGACATTGGCGCCTTTGGCCTTGCCGATGAGCGCGCGCGCGAGCGGCGAGGTGATCGAGATCTTGCCCTTCTTGGCGTCGGCTTCCGGCTCGCCGACAAGCTGCCAGACCTGTTTCTTCTCGGTGTCTTCGTCGACCAGTGTCACGGTCGCGCCGAACTTGATGGTGTCGCCCGAGAGCTTCGACACGTCGATCACCTCGGCGCGCGCAAGCTTGTCCTCGAGCTCGGCGATGCGGCCCTCGTTGTGCGACTGCGACTCCTTGGCGGCGTGGTATTCCGCATTTTCCGACAGATCGCCGTGCGTGCGGGCATCGGTAATCTGCTGGATGATGCGCGGCCGCTCGACTTGCTGGCGGTGCTTGAGCTCGTTCTCGAGCGTCGAATAGCCCGCTGCTGTCATCGGGATCTTATCCATCTGCCTGCTTCAAACCTCCCGCTCCAGCCAAGAGACAACAATTCCGATCGCGGGCCGAAGTTTCGTCCGGCCACGCGACCTTAAACCCTGTCCCAAACACGTACCGTCAGACGGCCGGCCCCGGTTCCCCGGATGGGACCTTGCCGGCGAAATAGCTCTGCAGCGTACGCACCTCGAGGTCGCCCCCGAGATAAGCTTTGATTCCCTGCGCTGCGGCGACGGCCCCAGAAAGAGTGGTGTAGTATGGCACTTTATGCAAGAGGGCTGCCCGCCGCAGCGAGCGGCTATCGGCAAGGGCGGTCGCGCCCTCGGTGGTATTGAAAACCAGCTGAACCTCGCCGTTTTTGATGGCATCCACGATGTGGGGCCGCCCTTCCAGCACCTTGTTGATCTTGCTGGCTGGGAGCCCTTGTTCGGCGAGATAGCGCTGGGTGCCGGAGGTGGCGATGATCCGGAACCCGAGCGAAACCAGCAGCCGGATCGCCTCCAGCACGCGCGGCTTGTCGGCATCCCGGACCGAGACGAACACGGTGCCCTCCCGCGGGAGCCGCGAGCCGCCGCCGATCTGGCTCTTGGCAAAGGCAATGGCGAAGTTGCGGTCGATGCCCATCACCTCGCCGGTCGATTTCATCTCCGGCCCCAGCACGGTATCGACCCCGGGGAAGCGCGCGAACGGAAACACCGCCTCCTTGACCCCGATATGGTCGAACTGCGGGCGCGCGAGCTTGAAGCTCGCCAGGCTTTCGCCGGCCATGATCCGGGCCGCGATCTTGGCGACCGGGAGGCCGATCACCTTGGCGACGAAGGGGACCGTGCGTGAAGCGCGCGGATTGACCTCGAGCACGTAGATGTCGCCGTCCTTGATGGCGTATTGCACGTTCATCAGGCCGCCGACCTCCAGCGCGAGCGCGAGCGCGCGGGTCTGGCGCTCCAGCTCGGCGATCGCATCCGCGCCGAGCGAGTGCGGCGGCAGCGCGCAGGCGCTGTCGCCGGAATGGATGCCGGCCTCCTCGATGTGCTCCATGATGCCGACGATGGTGGCGTCCTTGCCGTCGGCCAGGCAGTCGACGTCGACCTCGATGGCGTCGGAGAGGTAGCGGTCGATCAGCAGCGGGCGCTTCTGCGAGACCACGAGCTCCGAGGGCCGGTCGAGATCGTTGGCCAGCCGTGCGAGGTAGCGGTCGAGCTGAATGGCGTCGAACACGATCTCCATGGCGCGTCCGCCCAGCACGTAAGAGGGCCGGATCACGATCGGATAGCCGACCGCCTCGGCGATCGCGCGCGCCTCGGTCGGGCTCGTGGCGATGCCGCTGGTCGGCTGGCGCAGGTCGAGCTCATTGAGCAGCTTTTTGAACCGGTCGCGGTCCTCGGCCAGGTCGATCATGTCGGGAGATGTCCCGAGGATGGGAATTTCGGCCCGCTCCAAGGCTTCGGCCAGCTTCAGCGGCGTTTGCCCGCC
>Ga0207643_10001056_pt1 | contig 16299 bp, 13 predicted proteins | sample KBSMisM62_FD_184313 | JGI IMG/M metagenome (GOLD analysis project Ga0207643, IMG submission 184313) | Miscanthus rhizosphere microbial communities from Kellogg Biological Station, Michigan, USA - KBS Miscanthus M6-2 (SPAdes) (version 2) | ecosystem: Host-associated > Plants > Roots >...
ACAAGTCCGACGATCTCTTTGGCGACACCCAGAATTTCGTCAAGCTGTTCACTGCGAAATACAAATCCGAGCCCGACTTCACCCAGGCGTCCGGCTCGGCCATCGGCGTCATCCTGCAGATGGCGATCGAAAAGGCGGGCTCCCTCGACCGCGACAAGGTGCGAAGCGTGCTCGCCAACACCGAGTTCAAGACGTTCTTTGCCCCGGTGAAGTTCGGTCCCGACGGCCAGGCCAATTCCTACACGCCGCCGATCTTTCAGATCCAGGACAAGAAGGTGGTCGTGATCTATCCCGACGTGATCAAGCAGGCCGATCTGCAGCCGGTGGCGGGTCGCTGAACGTTGTGGCTGTGAGACGTCAATTCCGTCGGCCGGCATTCCGGCGCCGCGAAACGCGAGCCCGGACTCCATGATCACCAGCGGTGATGATGGAGTCCGGGCTCCTTCGCTGCCGCCCGGGCGCCGGAACAACTGCGCGGGATGACGGATACGGCAAGGGCGGGGTAGTCGGTGCTCTACGTTCAGGTGCTGGTGAACGGGCTGGTGCTGGGTGGCCTCTACAGCTGCATCGCCGTCGGGTTCTCGCTGGTCTGGGGCGTCCTGAACGTCATCAACATCCTGCACGGATCCCTGATCATTCTCGGATCCTACGCGGCCTTCTTCGCCTACCAGTATCTCCACATCAATCCGTTCCTGTTCGTGCCCGTGGCGGCGCTCCTGCTGTTCTGTCTCGGCTATGCGATACAGCTTGTGTTCGTCAACCGGGTCATGGGCAGCGCGGTGCTGATCACGCTGACGCTGACCTTCGGCCTGAACCTCCTGCTCTACAACCTGATGATCCTGGCGTTCAAAGCGGATTTCCGCAAAGTCACGTTGTCGCCGCCGCTGGGCTCCCTCAACTTGGCCGGCGTCATCGTGCCGGTCGACCGCGTGATCAGCATGGGCTTTGCGCTTGCGCTGGTCGGGCTGTTGTATGCGCTGCTGCGCGGCTCGCGGATCGGGCGCGCGATCGTCGCCGTGCGAATGGACCGTGAAGCGGCGCAGCTGATGGGCGTCAATGTGAGCCGCATCTACGCCATCACCTTCGGCCTCGGCGCGGCCATGGCCGGCGCCGCCGGCAGCCTGTTCAGCGTCATGTTCCCGATCTCCCCGGAAACCGCGAATGCCCTGCTGGGCAAGGCCTTCGTGATCTGCGTCCTCGGCGGCTTGGGCAGCGTGCCCGGCGTGATGGTCGGCGGACTGACGCTGGGCATCATCGAAAGTTATTCCGCCCTGTTCTTCGGGCCGGAATTTTCCGTCACCATCTCGTTCACGCTGTTGATCCTGCTGCTGATGTTCCGGCCGACCGGGATCATGGGACGGCGAGGCTACCAATGATGCGCGTGTTCGCGTTCGCCGCCGCGGTTGTGCTGGTGCTGCTGCCGGCCCTCGCCGACAACTACGTGCTGCGCGTTGCGACCACGATGCTGATGTACAGCGCGCTGGCGCTGGGCTGGAATTTCATCGGCGGCTTTGCCGGATATCCATCCTTCGCCACGGCCGCCTTTTTCGGCCTCGGCGCCTATGCCAGCGGCGTGCTGCAGACCATGGGCGTGCCGATGCCGGCGGCGTGGGCGCTCGGCGGCGCGATCGTCGCGCTGTTCGCGGCCGCGCTCGGCCGCGCCATCCTGCATCTGCGCGGCCATTACTTCGCGATTGCGAGCCTGGTGGTCGCCGAGGTGCTGCGCGAGATCACCAACTCGGCGACCGATCTGACCGGCGGCGGAATGGGGTTGAACCTGCCGGTGCTGTCGCTGGACGTGACCAATCAGGCGCGGCTGTTCTACTACGCCATGTTCGTCGCCGCCGCGGCGGCGCTCGCGACCACCGCGTTCGTCGCCCATAACCGCCTGGGATTCGGGCTGCGCTGCATTCAGCAGAACGAAGACGCCGCGATCATGCTCGGGATCAATACGCTGCGCTACAAGGTCGTGGCCTTCGTCCTGTCGGCGGTGTTTCCGGGCGTGTGCGGCGGCATCTACGCGTCCTGGGTCAACTACATCGATCCGACCGATGTCTATGACGTGCTGCTGTCGGTGAAGCCGATCGTCATGGTCCTGCTTGGCGGTGTCGGCACGGTGATGGGTGGGGTTTATGGGGCGATCCTGTTCCTGCTGATGGAGGAACTGGTCTGGCGTAACCTGCTCCAGTTTCATGCCGGCCTGCTCGGCATCATCGTGGTGTGTCTCGTTCTGTTCCTGCCGAACGGGCTGCGCGGGGCTGGATGGGCGAAGCCTTGGTGGCGGCGGCGGACCGAAGAGGCGGCGCCATGACCGCCATGCTGCGGCTCCTCAACGTATCCCGCCGCTTCGGCGGCCTGATCGCCGTCAACAACGTCTCGTTCGAATTGCGGGCGGGTGAGATCGTCGGCCTGATCGGCCCCAACGGGGCCGGCAAGACGACCCTGGTCAATCTCATCACCGGCGTGCATCGGGCGGGCGCCGGCGAGATCTGGTATGGCGACGAGCGCATCGATCGGCTGCCGCCGGATCGCATTGCCCGGCTCGGCATTGCACGCACGTTCCAGGTCGTGCAGCCGTTCCCGCTCATGACCGTGCTGGAGAACGTGACCGGCGGCGCGCTGTTCGCCGGCGGTGTGCCGACCATCGGCGCGGCCAAGGAAAAGGCCATGGAGCATCTCACGTTCACGGGGCTGTCCCACCTCGCTGAACGGCCGGCATCGTCGCTCACGTTGGCGAACCGCAAGCGCCTCGAACTGGCCAAGAGCCTCGCCACCAACCCGCGGCTTCTGTTGCTGGACGAGGTCAATGCCGGGCTCAACGCGGCGGAGATCGATGCCGCGCTCGACCTGATCCGCGCCATCGCCGCGCGCGGCATCACCATCCTTCTGATCGAGCACGTCATGAAGGTGGTGCTCACGGCCACGAGCCGGGTGCTGGTGCTGCATCATGGCGAGCTGATCGCCGACGACACCCCCGGCAGCGTCACCCGCGATCCGCGCGTGATCGAAGCCTATCTCGGGCCGAAGTTTGCCGCGCGATACGGAGCGCTCGCGCCATGAGCCTGCTGTCAGTCGAAAACGTCACCGCCGGATACGGCGACGTCCAGGTGCTGTGGGGCATCGATCTGCGCGTGGAACAGGGGGAGATCGTAGCCCTCATCGGTTCGAACGGGGTGGGCAAGAGCACGCTGTTGCGGACCATATCCGGGCTGCTGCCGACGCGGAGCGGACGCATCACGCTGGGCGATGCCGACATCGGCGGGCTCCCGCCCGATCAGGTCGTGGCGGCGGGCATCATCCACGTGCCGGAAGGGCGGCGGCTGTTCGCCGCCATGAACGTGCGTGACAACCTTCTGATGGGCGCCTACCACCGCCGCGACGGGACGCCCGCCATCCGCCGCGATCTTGACTTCGTCTTCGGGCTGTTCCCGCGCCTGTACGAGCGCCGCCTGCAGGACGCGTCGACGCTCTCCGGCGGCGAACAGCAGATGTGCGCGATCGCGCGCGGGCTGATGGCGGCGCCGCGGCTCCTGATGATCGACGAATTGTCGCTCGGCCTGGCGCCGCGGATCGTGGAAGAGCTCAGCGCTGCGCTGTTGAAGATCAACGCGACCGGGCTCTCGATGCTGGTGGTGGAGCAGGACGTGCTCACCGCGCTCGACCTGTCGCACCAGGCGTTCGTGATGGTCTCCGGTCGCATCACGTTGAGTGGTTCGTCGAAAAGCCTTGCGGACAACCCCTTCATCAGGGAAGCCTATCTCGGGGTCGCGCCGGTTGCCGGGGTTGCACCATGACTGAAAAATCCATCGACTATTTTGATTCCATGTCGTCGCCGTGGACGTATCTCGGCCACCTGCGGTTCCTGGATCTGTGCCGCCGCTTCGGCCTGACCATCAACCACAAGCCCATGGATCTGTTGAAGGTGTGGTCGGTGTCCGGGGGGCTCCCCTTGCGCGAGCGCGCGACGCAGCGGCAGGCCTATCGCCACCAGGAACTGCGGCGCTGGCGGGAGTATTTGGGCATCCCGTGCAACGTCGAGCCGGCCTTTCACCCCGTCGCCGACCGGCGCGCCTGCTATCTCGCGATCGCCGCGATGCGGCAGGGGCTCGATTGGAGCCGGCTGAGCTACGCGCTGCTGCGCGCGGTCTGGGTGGAGGAGCGAAACATCGCCGACCACGAGACGCTGGCGGCGATCGCCACCGAAAACGGCATGGACGGAAAGGCGTTGCTGGCAGCGACCGAGGACGAGGCGGTCAAGGCCGAGTACCAGGCGAACACCGACGAAGCCATGGCCATCGGCGTCTTCGGCGCTCCCGCCTACGTGTTCGATGGCGAGCTGTTCTGGGGCCAGGATCACCTGCAGATGCTGGAGTGGCGCCTGACGCAGAAGCTCGGCCCGCCGGCAGCCCCGGCGCCGAATGGCTGAATGGGATCGATGACGCTCTGACGGTCTTTGGCTACGGGTTGTTCGGATACTGGCCGCAGGAACGGGCACCTTGCCCGAACATCTCCTCGCATTCCTCCCGCGTGACCGGTCCGCGATTGATCACCTTGGCGAGCAGAAAATCCGCGACCGCCTCGATCTCGCGCTTCTGCAGTGTCGTGGTCGGAGGCGGGGAGGGGCGTTGCGCCCCGAGTTCCGCCTCGGTCACGCCATAGCAACGCTTGTCCGTGTAGGCGAGCTCGTCGTAGTGGGGCATCGGCGTCCCCGGCCTGCCACACATGATGACCTCGATGAGCTGATCGCGGTTCAGGAAGCTCTGCCGCAGGTTCGCGGCGCCGCCGTTGGACTGCGGCTCGCCCGAGCCGTCGGCGGCCCAGCCATGGCAGTACGAACATTGCGCCTTGTCGAGATAGATCCGCCGCCCATAGGCGGTGGGATCGGCCGGCTGCGCCGCCGTCGCGGTGATCGCGGCGATAAGCGCGGCGATGGCGATGAGCGCGATGCAGCGCGGGTGTGACGTGGGATTCATTCTCTCCTCGCGGTCGGGATCGCGGCAGTCACCGGGCACGTGTTCGCCGGGCCGGGGCTCATATATCATGCCGGGCATGCATCGCCTCCGTCCTTGTCCGGCCCGCCGATTGTGATGCGCCAGCTGTTGCTTGCGGTCCTGGCTGGCGTGTTCGTTCCCTTCCTGGGGTGCCCGCCGGTGGCTGCCGCACAGGAGCGGCCGACGCGGGTCGAGGTGTGGGACCTCAAGCTCGGCAGCGCGGTCGAGGCGTTGCCGGATGGCTTTGCCGATTATGCCTGCGGCTCGAACGGCGGTCCGCCCGGAGCGCCGCTCCCCAGTTGGCGGGAATTCCGTCGCTGCCGCGCGGAGCCCGATGGCCGCTACGAGGTCTATTTCCGCTACGACGACGAACTGGAATATTGGGCCAAGGCCAACAACTTCAGCACCGAGGTCGAGCAGTTCTCCGGCACCAAGGTCTACGGCTTTCCGGTGGTGCTCTCGGCGCTGTTCGACGCCGCGGGCGTGCTCGTGGGGACGCGGATCGTCAGCGATCCACGCGATCCTTCGCGCCGGCGCGAAGAGGCCTACGCGTTGCGCAACTTCATTACCGCGCGTTTCGGCCGCGACGGTTGGGAGTGCATCGATCATCCTCCCGCCGACGGCGAGACCCCGGTGATCCGCACCTTCGTGAAGCAGGACTGCCGCAAGACCATCGACGGGGTCGGGGTTGCGACACTCCAGACGCGCTATCTGCGAAAGAAAGGCCAGAGCCAGTACGACCCCCGCACCGACCGGGAAACCGAAGGGCAGTTCGAAAGCTACGTGCGGTTCGAGCTGACGAAGTGAGCTTGCGCTCGGTCGCGCGAATCCAAAGGTCGTTTCCCTACATCCCGAACACCCAGATCAAGGTCGCCTGCGATGCGGTCCGCATCTCGGGCGAACGGGCGAGCTTGCTCTTGGCGTTTCGCCACAGGCCGGAAGCGATCGCGATATATTGCTTGCCGTCGACCGAGTAGGTCATCGGCGGCGCGTTGAAGCCGGTGCCGACGTTGACCTTCCACAGTTCTTCGAGCGTCTGGTCGTCGAGCGCGACGATGGTGCCGTCGAGCAGCGCCGTGACCACAATGCCACCGGCAGTGGTGAGCACGCCGGCCGAATTGGGATAAGGCAGGTCCTTGCGCGATTTCTGCTCACCGGTGGTGGGATCAACCATCACGATGCTGCTGGTGAGCCGCTCCGGGTTGACATAGGTGCCACCGGCGAATTTGCCCTTCACGTGCGCGCTGTGGTCGGGCGTGATGTCGGAGCAGCCTTCGACGCTCGGAATGTACAGCGTCCCGGTCCTGGGGCTGTAGGACGGCGGCCAGTAGTTGTTGCCGCCGGACTGGTCGGGGCACACGCGTCGCGTCACCTTGTCAGCGTTCACGTTCGCCGGCTCGGCGTAGATCTGAAGGTCCTTGCTCGGGTCGTAGTCGACCGGCTTGCCGGTCTTCGGATCAATCCCCTTGGTCCAGGTGACCTTGCCGACATATTGCCCGGCCTTGAGAAACTGGCCGTTCAACCGGTCGAAGGTGTAGTTGAAACCGTTGCGGCCGGGATGGGTGAGGATCTTGCGGTCCTCTCCATTCACCTTGGTGTCGATGAGGATGTGCGTGCCGGTTTCATCATAGTCGCGGCTGTCGTTCGGCGTGTACTGGAAGTACCACTCCATCTTTCCATTCGCGACGTTGAACGCGATCGCGCTGTTGGTGAAGAGGTTGTCCCCCGGCCGGTACGAGGCATCGTAGCCCGGCACGGGATTGCCCGATCCCCAATAGGTCAGGTTGGTCTGCGGATCATAGGATCCGGTGACGTAGAACGCGCCGCCGCCGGTCTGCCAGGCGTTGTTCTTGTCCTTCCAGGTTTCGCTGCCGGGCTCGCCGGGCGCGGGGATGGCGAAGGTCTTCCATTTCAAGTTGCCGGTTTTCGGATCGAGCGAGACGATCCAGTCGCGCACGCCCTGGTCGCCGCCGGAGGCGCCGACGATGATGTCATCCTTGAGCGCCAGCGGCGCCGAGGACAGCTCGACCTCCGGCTGATCGTGCAAATTCTTGTCCCAGACGATCTTGCCGCTGTCCTTGTCGGTCGCGATGACGCGCCCGTCCTTGCCGGTGGTCGAGATGACGAGGGTGCCCCACAGCGCGACGCCGCGGATGCGGCCGTATTTCTCCTGGCCCGGATCCATTTTCCAGAGGATGCGACCTTGGGTGCCGGAGCGAACGTCGATCTTGTAGACCGCGCCCCAGCCGTCGACGACATACATGAAGCCATCCTCGACCAGCGGCGTCGCCTCCAGCGCCTCGTTGGGCGATGTCCCGCCGATCGCGACGGCGAACAGCAGCTTCATGTTCTTGACGTTCGACTTGTTGATCGTCTCGAGCTTGGAGAAGCGCTGCGCGCCATAGTCGTGATGGACCATGAGCCAGTTGTGCGGCTCGGGATTGAGCAGCCGCTCGAACGTCACATCAGCCGCGTACAGCGGGACCGTGCTCGCCAGCAGGGCACCGGCAAGCGCGGTCAGGACGGCCGTGGATCTCAGGTTCATTATTGTCTCCCTATCCCAAATTCGATTTTGTCTCGTCACCCCATCGACTTGTCGCCCACGAAAGCGGGGACCCGTGGTGCCTCGCACGACGGCTTCTGGAATGCTGGATCCCCGCTTGCGCGGGGATGACAGCGCGGCGAGTTACAAGCCGAACACGAACAGCATGGTCGCGTTCTTGGCCAGGTTCTTCAATTCCGGCGAATTGGCGATCCGGCCGATCTGGTTGCGCGTGAGGCCGGTGGCGATCGCGATGTACTGCTTGCCGTCGACCGCATAGGTGATGGGATGGGCATTGATGCCGGTGCCGACATTGATGCTCCACAGCTCCTCCAGCGTCTCATCGTCGAGGGCGACGATGGTGCCGTCGAGCAGTGCGGTCACGATCAGGCCGCCGGCGGTCGCGAGCGCGCCAGCCGCGTTGGGATAAGGCATCTCCTTGCGTTTCTTGACCTCGCCGGTGGCGGGGTCGAGCACGACGAGGCCGCTCAAGCCGCGGCCGTCATAGGCGAACTTGCCGCCGTCGAACCTTCCGCGTACATGGGCGGTCTGGTCGCGCGTCACCGACGTGCAGGCCTCGAGCTCCGGGATGTAGAGGAGGGAGGTCCTGAGGCTGTAGGCCGCCGACCAGAAATTGTTGCCGCCCGGCACGCCCGGACAGAAGCTGCTCGTTTCGCCGGTCAGGATCTTGCCGATCGGATCGGCATAGGTCTGGAGGTCTTTGGCCGGATCGTAGTCGAGCGGCTTGCCGGTCTTCGGGTCGATGCCCCTGGTCCAGGTCACCTTCGACACGTAGGGCGTCGCCTTGAGGAACTGCCCGCTCAAGCGATCGAAGCTATAGGCGAAGCCGTTGCGCGCGGCTCTCGTCACGATCTTGCGATCCTCGCCGTTCACCTTCGTGTCGATGAGGATGTGGCTGCCGCTCTCGTCGTAGTCCATCGTGTCGTTCGGCGTGTACTGATGGTACCAGCGGATCTTGCCGGTTGCCGCGTCGATCGCGAGCGCGCTGTTGGTGTAGAGATTGTCGCCGGGCCGGTAGGACGAATCGTATTTCGGCGCCGGGTTGCCCGCGCCCCAATAGGTGATGTTGGTGTCGGGGTCGTAGGAGCCGGTGACGTAGAAGGCGCCGCCGCCGGTCTGCCAGGCATTATGCTTGTCCTTCCAGGTCTCGCTGCCGGGTTCGCCGGGGGCGGGCACGGCGTAGGTCTTCCACAGCACGTTGCCGGTCCTGGCGTCGAGCGCGACCAGCCAGTTGCGTACGCCCTGGTCGCCGCCGGAGGCGCCGATGATGATCTTGTCTGCAAGCGCAAGGGGAGCCGCGTTGAGCGTCATGTCGGGCTGGTCGCGCAGGTTCCTGTCCCAGACGATCTTGCCGGTTTCCTTGTCGGTCGCGATGACGCGCCCGTCATGGCTGGTCACGGAGACGACGAGAGTCCCCCACAGCGCGACGCCGCGGTTGCGGTCGATCTTTTCCTGACCCGGATCCATCTTCCACAGGATGCGGCCCATGGTGCCCGAGCGCAGGTCGATCTTGTAGACCACGCCCCAGGCATCGACCATGTACATAAAGCCGTCGTCGACCAGCGGTGTCGCCAGGAGATTCTCGTTCGCCGAGGTGCCGCCCAGCGCCACGGCGAAGGCGAGCTTGAGATTCCTCACGTTCGACTTGTTGATCGTGTCGAGCGGCGAGAAGTGCTGCGCGCCGTAGTCGCGATGGTGCATGAGCCAGTTGTGCGGCTCGGGATTGCGCAGGCGTTCGAAGGTGACGTCGGCCGCGCGCGCGTGCGACGTGGCGGCCAGCAGCGCGCAAGCAACCGCGGCCGGAGCCGCGATGGATTTCATCTTCATGGGAGCTAAAGCCCGAATACGAACAGCACGGTGGCGTTCGACAATGTCTTCATCTCGGGCGAGCGCGCGAGCTTGGCCCGGCCGACCACGCCGATGCCGGAGGCAATGGCGATGTATTGCTTGCCGTCCACCATGTAGGTCATGGGCGGCGCGACGAAGCCCGAGCCGACGTTGATCTTCCACAACTCCTCCAGCGTCTGGTCGTCGTAGGCCAGGATCGTGCCGTCGAGCAGCGCGGTCACGACGATGCCGCCGGCGGTCGCGAGCACGCCGCTGTGGTTGCCGTAGGGGAGTTCCTTACGCAGCTTGAACTCGCCCGAGGCCGGATCGACCACGCTGAGGGAGCCGGTGATGCGCTCCTCGTTGACGTAGTTGCCGCCGCCGAACTTGCCTTTGACGTGCGCCGTCGGGTCGGGCGTGATGTTGGCGCAGCCTTCATTGCCGCCGATGTAGAGGAGCCGGGTCTTCTGGCTGTAGGCCGGCGGCCAGAAATTGGTGCCGCCGTGCACGTCCGGGCAGGCACTCTTGAGCACGTCGGTGCCGCCTTTCCACGGCAATGCGAAGTTCTGCACGTCCTTGGCGGGATCGTAGTCGACCGGCTTTCCGGTCTTGGGGTCGATGCCTTTGGTCCATGTGACCTTGGCGGCATATTGCACCGCCTTGAGGAACTGGCCGTTCTGCCGGTCGACCGTGTAGTTGAAGCCGTTGCGGTTGGCGTGCGCCAGGAGCTTGCGATCCTCGCCGGCGACCTTGCCGTCGATAATAATCTGCGACCCGCTCGAGTCGTAGTCGCGGTTGTCGTTCGCCGTGTGCTGGAAGTACCAGGTGATCTTGCCGGTCGCGGCGTCGAACGCGATCGTGCTGTTGGTGAAGAGGTTGTCGCCGGGTCGGTAGGCGGAGTCGTAGCGCGGCGCGGGATTGCCCGAACCCCAATAGGTCAGGTTGGTCGCGGGATCGTAGGAGCCGGTGACGTAGAATGCGCCGCCGCCGGTCTGCCAGGCGTTGGCCTTGTCTTTCCAGGTCTCGCTGCCAGCCTCGCCCGGAGCCGGCACCGCGAAGGTCTTCCATTTGAGCTTGCCGGTCTTGGCATCGAGCGATGCGAGCCAGCAGCGGACGCCGTTGTCGCCGCCCGAGCCGCCGACAATGACCTCGTCCTTGAGCGCGAGCGGCGCCGCGGTGATCTCCATGCCCTCCTGATCGAGCAGGTTGGTGTCCCACACGATCTTGCCGGTCTCCTTGTCGGTACCGATGACGCGCCCGTCGAGGCCGGTGACCGAAATGACCAGATTGCCCCATAGCGCGACGCCGCGATTGCGATCCGGCTTCTGCTGGCCGGGATCCATCTTCCACAGGATGCGGCCCTGCGTACCCGAGCGTACGTCGATCTTGTAGACCACGCCCCAGACGTCGGTCATGTACATGAAGCCGTCGTCGACCAGCGGCGTCGCCTCGAGGTATTCGTTGGGCGAGGTGCCGCCGAGCGCAACCGCGAAGGCGAGCTTCAGATCCTTCACATTCGACTTGGTGATCTTGTCGAGCGGCGAGAACCGTTGCGAATTGTAATCATGGTGATTCATGAGCCAGTTCTGCGGCTCGGGATTGAGCAGCCGCTCGTAGGTGACGTCGGCAGCGTGCGCGGTCGGGATGCCCGTGACCAGCGCCGCGCATCCAAACGCGGCAAGGGCGCCGGCCGTCCCGGCACGGCGAAAACGCAAATTGCAGGCTTGGAACGATGTCGTCACGGCCGCCTCCCTGAGTTCTTTTGTTGATCGAGACTAGCTCGCGGGGCCCCGGGGTGACAATGGTCGCCGCGGGAAGCCGGCGGTCGGCTTGAAGTTTGCCGACCGGCGGGCTTGACTGTCGTCATCGGCGATCTTCGACACGGAGTAGACGGCCCGGTTGGCCTCGTCCGTGTGCCGCCATCTACCGGACGTCACACGCATCCAGTTGCGGCGCAGGAGCGAGATCATGAGCGAGCCGGACGAGGGGAGCGGTCGCGGGTGTGATCGCGTCGATGCGGAACGATCGACCAGGCGAACCTTTCTGACGGTGTTGTCATTCCTGGGATTGGATCTGGCGGCGGACGCCATCCCGGCTTGGGCGGAGCCGGCAAGCGAACGGCCCAAGGAGGGCGATGTCCTCGTCGCCATTGATGCCGAAAAGCCCGTTGCCCTTGAAGCCAAGGATATTCCGGTCGGCGGACCGCCCGTTCTTGCCTGGCCGATGGATCCCGCAAGCAATACCGTTCGCCGGGACTCGCGCCTCAACAAGGTCCTGCTGGTCCATCTCGAGCCGGCGACGCTGGTTGGGTCGACCAAGGAGCGCGCGGCCGAGGGTGTCGTTGCCTATTCAGCGATTTGTCCGCATGCGGGTTGTGAGGTGAACGGCTGGCTGGCGGATCAGCAGATTCTCGAATGCTCCTGCCATTATTCGCATTACAATCCGCGCGAAGCGGCAGCGGTCATGGACGGCCCTGCGACCCGTTCCTTGGCGGCGCTGCCGCTCAAGATTGTCGAGGGCAAGCTGACCGTCGCCAAGCCCTTCACTGGTCGCGTCGGTATCGTTCCAACCTGATCGCAGCCGCGCGGATCGTCGAAACATCGATCGGAGGAGTCATCGTTAGTCAAGCACCGAAGCAAACCCAACCCGATGCGTCGTGCTCGGGGAAAAAAGAAAGAGCAGGAGGAAACGTCATGACAATAGCCAAGCTTCTCATGCGAAGCGTGGGTGTCGCCGCCGTGCTGGCAGCGGCCGGCATCTCGCAGGCTTCCGCGCAACAGATGATCGCGCCGGCCTCGGCAACGCCTACGCCGGGCCCGATGCCGGACATTCTGCAGAAATATGCGCCGGTCACCACCGAGCGGCTGAAAAAGCCGGAGGACGGCAACTGGCTGATGTTTCGCCGCACCTATGACGGCTGGGGTTACAGTCCGCTCGCGGACATCACGCCGGAAAATGTGAGCCGTCTGCAGCCGGTCTGGAGCTTCGCCACCGGACAGATCGAGGGACACCAGGCGCCGCCGATCGTGAACAACGGCGTGATGTTTGCGGCGACGCCGGGGAACCAACTGATCGCGCTCGAGGCCAAGAGCGGCAAGGTCTTGTGGCGCTACAAGCGCCCGTTCCCGGAGGACATGGTTCCGCTGCATCCGACCAATCGCGGCGTCGGCCTTTACGGCGACAAGGTCTATTTCGCGGCGGCGGAGGCGGTGCTGGTGGCGCTCGACGCCAAGACCGGCAAGGAGGTCTGGACCGCGAAAGTCGACGACTACAAGAAGGGCTACTACATGTCGCTGGCACCGCTGGTCATCGACGGCAAGGTGCTGCTCGGAGCCTCGGGCGGGGAGGTGGGCGTGCGCGGCTTCCTTGCTGCATTCGATGCCGAGACCGGCAAAGAGCTTTGGAAGACCTATACAGTGCCGGCGCCGGGCGAGCCCGGAAGCGAAACCTGGCCGGCGGGCGGCGATCATTACAAGCACGGCGGCGGCTCGATCTGGGTGACTGGCACCTATGACCCCGACACCAATCTCACCTTCTGGGGCACCGGCAACGGCGGTCCCTGGTTCGGCGACCAGCGGCCCGGCGACAATCTCTATACGAGCTCAGTGGTCGCCTTCGACGCCACCAGCGGTGCGATCAAGGGCCATTTCCAATATCATCCCAACGACTCCTGGGACTGGGACGAGGTCTCGCCCCCGATTGTCGTCGACTACCGGCGCGACGGAAAAACCGTAAAGGGTCTCGTGAACGTCGCGCGCAACGGCTACCTCTGGCAACTCGAACGCACCAACGGCAAGATCAACTTCATCGACGGCCAACCCTTCGTGCGCCAGAACGTCTTCAAGAGCCTCGACCCAAAGACCGGGCGACCGGATATCGATGAGGCGCGCAAGCCGGGGACAGGCAAGACCGCCGAGTTCTGCCCCAGCCTGTGGGGCGGCAAGGACTGGCCGCCGGTCGCCTACAGCCCGCAGACGCGGATGATGTACATCCCCGCCAACGACAACCTGTGCACCGAGCTGGCCGGCGAGCCGGTCAAATATGTACAGGGCGAACGCTACATGGGAGTGGCGAAGAACGTCCTGAAGATGGTCGCCGGGTCCGATCACATCGGCGAGCTCCAAGCCTGGGACCTCGACACCGGCAAGAAGGTATGGACGACTAACCTGCCGTCGTTCAACTGGGGTCCTCTGCTTGCGACCGGCGGCGGGCTTCTGTTCGCGGGCGGCACCAACGATCGCATGTTCCGCGCCTTTGATGCCAAGACCGGCAAGATCCTGTGGGAATTCCCGACAGGCTCCGGAGTTGCAGCGGTGCCGGTTTCGTTTCAGGTCGACGGCAAGCAATACATCGCGGTTCAGTCCGGCTGGGGCGTCGACCCCGCCAAGATGCAGGCCCGCATGAACCTGATTTTCCCCGGTCAATATCCGGAGGTGCCGCAGGGCGGTGCGATCTGGGTTTTCGCCGTGAAGTGAGACTTGGCTCAGTTTGAGATTGAGAAAGGCCGGCGAGCAGATCGCCGGCCTCGATCGCCACCTGGAGCGCGTCTGGCCGCAGAGGCCTCTAAGGGATCGGCAACAACGGCTTTTTTCCCGCGTGCAATTGCATATCGAAGGCGGTGAGCAGGGCCGCGGTCCCGGCATAGTTACCCATCAGCATCACGAGCTCGACGAGCTTGGCGGGTCCGAACAGCGCCTTGGCCTTGGCGAAGGTTTCCGGCGTCACCTTGTGGTCGCGGAAGATCTGCCGCCCGAGCTCGATCACCGTGGCGTCGGTTTCGTCCAGGCCCGCGGTGCTCTTGCGATACTTGATCGCGTCGATGACGGCAGGCTCGACGCCTTCCTTCAAAGCTTCCGGCTCGTGCGCGACCCATTCGAACTGGCTGTCCATCTCGCGCGCGGTGGTGAGAATCGCGATCTCACGCACGCGTGGGGTGAAGCCGGCCTCGTAGCGCAGATACCGGTTGAGCGCGCGCGTATGCTCGGCGGTGTTCGGGCTGTAGAGCTGGATGCCGCTCGGGCCTTGCAAACCTGCGATCGATGCGCCCGGCGCTGATGCGCGATCGTATTGCTTCTTACCGGCCTCGTCCAAATCCTCGCGTTTCGGCAAGGGCAGCCGAAAACCCGAGTTGGGGTCGATGTCCGATGGGATCATGCTTGGCATGTTCGGGGCGAATCGGCCTGCGTCAAGGCCGCTCGCGAGCCGAGCAAAACCGCGGCTGCGCAAACGAGGAAAGTGGCCGCGAAGAGCAGGCGGGACCAGCCCGTTCCCATCGCAAGCTCGCCTTGAGGATTTCTGCTATCGGAACGAGATGCGCCACGCGTTCTTGAACGCGGGCCAAGGCCTCAGCGGATACCGGCGGTAAATGCCGTAGTGCAACAGCAGGCGGTCCAAGAACTGCACGTCCGTATCTCCCAGCGTCTCTTCAGCCTAAACGCCAAAACCGGCCGGCTGGTTCCGCTCCCTGGTCGCCCCAGATCGCCGACAAGCCGTGCCTTGGCGGCCGGCGTCGCCGTCGCTCCGTCTGGGGAATCGACACCGGCCACGAAGGACGTCAATAGCAGCGCTGTGTTTCCGTTTGATGTCATCGCCTGAATTGATCGGCATCAACGGTGGTAATTCCAGAAGGAGTTGGGGTCGGCGCGCCGCACCTCCGGTTGTTGTTGGCGACCGCGCTGGCTATAATCCCAGCGCGAATCCCACTGCGGCGCCGCGCGCCAGGGATCCTGGTAGGAGTAGGGACGCTCTGAGTTGGTGCGAGCGGCGGACTCATCGCGCCTTGCTCGGGCTGCCGCTGCCTCGCGCTTGGTGGAGGCGCTTTCACGCGAGACCAGCCGGTACTGGGTATCCATGACCTTGCCCCTGGCATCGAGCCGGAAACATTCCGAGACCGCTTTTCCGCGTCCGTTTGCCACTTCGCCCGAATCCAGATCGATGGACTTGCAACTGAGCTGGCGCTTCGCCTCCGGGGACGGCGGAGCAAGCGCCGTTTTCGGGGCGACATTGGCCCATACCGCCTGGATGATCGGCTCGAAGATCGGAACGGCGACGCCGCCCCCGGTCGCCCCGCCGCCGAGCGTGCGGCGCTTACCGGTGGCGTTGTCGTAGCCCAGCCAGACCGCGACGGTGACGTCATTGGTGAAGCCCACGAACCAGGCGTCGTTTTCATCGTCCGAGGTGCCGGTCTTGCCCGCGACATAGGGGGCAAGGCCCGAGATCGCGTGCGCGGTGCCGCGGGCCAGCACGCCCTGCATCATGCTCTTGAGCTGGTAGAAAGCGGCGCGATCAACGGAGCTGATCGTGCCCGACGCGGTCTGCTGATATCGATAAATCGTTTGCCCATCGCGATCGATGGAGTCCACGGAATGGGGTACCGGCCGCAATCCTTCATTCGCGATTGCGGCATAGAACGCCGCGAGATCGATCGGCCGCACCGGCTGGGCGCCGAGCACGAACGGATAGTACCGCACGCATTCACGGTAGATCTGCGCCTCGACCGCAAGATCGCACAGGCGGTTGAGGCTGGCTTCCGGCTTCTTTTCGATCCCGCCATCGAGCAGGTGCACGGTGGCGAGATTGCGGGAATTCTCCAGCGCACGACGCAACGTCAGTGTGTTGCCCGAGCCACCGTCGTAGTTCTTCGGCGTCCAATAATCCTGCTCGCGGTTGCGGCCCCCGCCGATCGGCGGCAGCGTAATCGGCTCGTCCGTCACCAGCGTATTGGGCTGCAGACCCTTGCCGAGCGCAGCGAGATAGCTCAGCGGCTTGATCGCTGAGCCGGGCTGCCGCATGGCCTGGCTCACCCGATTGAGTTGGCTCAGCGGATAGGAGAAGCCGCCGCTCATGGCCAGGATTCGGCCGGTCTTGTTCTCCAGAACAACCACGGCTCCTTGCACCACCGGTCGCACCCGCAGTTCG
>Ga0207643_10001057_pt1 | contig 16287 bp, 11 predicted proteins | sample KBSMisM62_FD_184313 | JGI IMG/M metagenome (GOLD analysis project Ga0207643, IMG submission 184313) | Miscanthus rhizosphere microbial communities from Kellogg Biological Station, Michigan, USA - KBS Miscanthus M6-2 (SPAdes) (version 2) | ecosystem: Host-associated > Plants > Roots >...
CTCAGTGGTGATTTCCGGTGATACAGCGTACGCGCCGGAGCTCGCGGAATTTGCGAAAGGCGCCGACGTGCTGGTGCATGAGGTCATGTATTTGCCCGGCATTGAAGCGCTGCTCAAACGTTTGCCAAATGCAAAGAGACTGCGCGAGCACCTGATGGCTGCTCATACGCTGCCGGAAGACGTCGGCAAGATCGCCGCGCAAGCAGGAGTGAAGACGCTGGTGCTGACGCACTTCGTGCCCGGTGATGATGCTTCAATTACAGACGAGCAGTGGGCCGAAGGTGTGAAAGCGAACTTTAAAGGAGACATTATCGTCGGGAAAGACTTGATGGAAATCTAAGCCGCAGATTAACGCGGATAATCTGCGGATTAGGTCGTCTTTTTGATGTTGTAGCGCTTGAGTATTAGGCGCACGTAGTTGCGCGTTTCGTTATACGGCGGAACGGTGTTGCCAAACTTCATCACCGCGCCTTCACCCGCGTTGTAGCCCGCCAGTGCCAGGTCCACGCGCCCGTTGAACATCTTCAGGAGATCTTTCAGGTAACGCGTACCGCCCATGATGCTCTGCGCCACGTCGTATGGATTCGTCACGCCGTAGCGCGCCGCCGTGCCGGGCATCAGCTGCATCAGTCCCATCGCTCCCTTCGGACTCGTCGCGCCCGCAGCAAAACTCGACTCCTGCGACATCGTGCAGTAAATCAAATAAGGATCGACACCATACTGCTTTCCGTAGTAACGAATCAGACCGTCGACTTTGCTGTTCCCTGTCGACCACACCGCCTCAGCTGCTGAAATCGCGATATCTTCCCCGATCAACGCCGCAGGCTGACTTGCCGTCGCGATCTCTTTAGTAACTTGTTCGACTTTTGCCCGCGCATCGGCGAGAGCCTTCTCGCCCTTCTCAAAATCTACGCGCGAGATGAGCCCGTCGTCGTAAAGCCCTTTCGACTGTTGCTGCTGCTTCTCGAGCCGCTGGACTTCGTTCTGATACAGAGTGGCGAGGTCACTCAGACTGGACTTGAGCTCAGTCTTCGCAACGGGGGTCTCCTGGGCGTTCGCGGGCACCGCTGAAATTAACCCAATCACAACAAAGCCGAGCAAAAGCGCGGCTTTCTGAAAACGAGCAAATATATTCGAAAAAACCAAACAACGATCCTCCACAAAAAGCTAGACACCATAAAAGGGTGGCCCGTTACGATGTGCTTAGCTTACGTGAAGTTGCCGAAATATGTTCTGAACACTTTCAGCAATTTTGTGGCTGCTCGTTGCTCGTTTCCTGTTGGAACGTAAGACTCAAAATGACCGCCAGCAGTTCATCCGGATCAACAGGTTTTCCCAAGTGTGTTTGAAATCCGGCCAGTAATGCTCGGCGGCGGTCGGCGGACGCGGCATATGCTGTCAATGCAATCGCGGGAATGTGACCACCTGCTTCGGGATCCAACGATCTGATCTTCCGGATGAGCTCGTAGCCGTTTTCGCCTGCCATGCCGATGTCGCTGATAATTACATCGGGTTTGGCGTGGGCGATCTCGGCAAGTGCGCTCGTGCCGGAATTGACCGCAACGACTTCCGCGCCGTGTCGTCTCAAGAGTGTTTGGAGCAACTCCTGCGTGTCCGGATCGTCTTCCACAATCAGAATCCTGCGGTCCTTGAGTTTCGCCTCGACGAAAGGCTCAGCATCCAGCCCTTTCGCAGTCTTCGAGAACACCTCGACTCCCGGTTCACTGCGAATAGTTTCAGACGCCGTCAGTGGAAATTCGACAGTGAACGTCGCGCCCTTGCCGAGCCCTTCACTGTGGGCGCAAACGATTCCCGCCTGTTGGCGCACCAGGTAATCCACGATTGCCAGTCCGAGGCCGAGACCGCCGTGCGCGCGCACATTCGAAGAATCTACCTGCCGGAAACGCTCGAAAATGTACGGCAAATGTTCCGCGTCGATTCCGACGCCGGTGTCTTTAATTTCCAGTTGAACGTGTGAGTCGCGTCGATGCAAGCAAACGTCGATGCGTCCCTTGCTCGGTGTGAATTTAATCGCGTTCGACAGCAGGTTCGTGACTATCTGTTGCAGACGAGAAGGGTCACCAAGAATCGGACCAGCAGCCGGATCGATCGACTCCTCAAGGCGCAACTTCTTCGCATCGATCGCAGGACGCAAAGAGTTGACGGCGGTCTCCGTAATCGATGCAAATGACACGGGCTGCATCTCGATTCTGAGTTTGCCCGTGATAATGCGAGAAACGTCCAGAAGATCTTCGATCAACTTCGACTGCGCTTCCGCATTGCGCTGAATGACGTGAACTGCACGCTCCTTTTCTTTCTCGCCCAGTCGATTTGAACCCAGCAGACGCGCCCATCCCATGATCGAAGTCAGAGGCGTTCGCAGTTCGTGCGACATGGTCGCTAGAAACTCATCTTTGACGCGATTTGCGTTTTCCAGTTCTTCCGCCCGCAACTGCAACACTTCGTGCATCTGGCGCAGCTCCGTCATGTCGCGACCCACCGCAAACGCCAGCCCCTCCTCCGGTACTGGGAAATAGCTCCAGGTCACCCACTTGTACGAGCCATTCTTCGTTCTCAAGCGGTTCTCCATCCATTTGATTGGCTCTCCATTAGCGAGGTTCTCGTATCCACTCTCAGTTCCGGGACGATCGTCAGGATGGACCAGGTCAAATAAAGACATCGCCAATAGTTCTTCTTCAGAGAATCCCAACACCTGGTGGAAAGCCGGATTTATCCGCTGGAACCGGCCGTCAAGGTGAACAATGCTCAACATGTCCATCGAAAGCGCGAAGAAACGATCCCGTTCTTCGGTTAGCTTGTTTCGCTCAGTCATGTCGCGCATGACCTTCGAAAAACCGATCAATTTGCCGTCGCCATCGCGAACAGGCGTCATCACACCGCTGGCCCAGAAACGCGATCCATCACGACGCACGTGCCAGCGCTCGTCTTCAGCGCGACCCGACATCGCTGCCGTGGCCATCTCTTTTCGAGGAATATCTTTCGCCCGATCTTCGGGAGTGAAAAGCTTGGCGCCATCCTTGCCGATAATTTCTTCTTCGGAGTAACCGAGTATGTGTTGCCCGCCGGTATTCCAATTCGTCACAATTCCGTTGACGTCGAGCATGAAGATGGCAAAATCGCGAATGTCCTCGATCGCTTTGCGATAAATGTCTTCGGTTCGCCTGTTAACGGTGCGGCGGTCGGTTGCGGCGGTCATATCCTGGAGTCCTCCTTGATGTGATGTAACTGTAGCGGCAAAAAATCACGAAAAACACAAATGCTGACAGCTAATGTTTTACGCTTTTTGTGCTTTGTTGCGGCTGGTATGATTCCCCGGCCAACCATCACGCTTCGCAGGAGAACAGTTATGTTTGCTAAACGTCTCAACCGGTATAGCTTCGGGTCTTTGCTCATCGTTATCGCGCTCGTTTCAAGCGCGCGACTGTCCGTTAGCGCACAAACAACGCAGCAGAAAGTCCCGCTGACGCACGAAGCGATGTGGGTGATGAAACGTGTGGGGCCGCCCGCGCCCAGTCCTGACGGCAAGTGGGTCGTGTTTTCGCTGGTCGAGCCGGCCTACGACGAGAAGGACCAGGTTTCTGACCTTTGGATCGTTCCTGCTAACGGCAGCGCGAAGCCAAGACGGTTGACGTTCAGTAAGGGCGGCGAGGGTGGTGTGGCATGGAGTCCTGACAGTCGTCAGATCGCGTTTTCAGCGAAGCGTGAGGGCGACGAGGTGAACCAGGTTTACGTGTTGGATGTCGCTGATGGTGGCGAGGCGGTGCGTGTGACTTCCCTTTCGACCGGAGCACGTTTGCCGCAGTGGCGTCCAGACGGCAAGGCGCTGCTCTTCACCAGTACGGTTTATCCGGGCGCTGTTGACGACGATGCAAATAAGCGTGTCGCTGCTGAACGCAAAGCGCAAAAGTATCGCGTACGCGTCTATGAAAAATTTCCGGTCCGCAACTGGGACAAGTGGGTTGAAGACACGCAAGCGCACATCTTCGTTCAGGCTTTGCAGCCAGGCGCGAAAGCCAAAGATCTGCTCGCCGGGACAAAGCTGGTTAGTGAGCGTGGATTTGGTGGTCGTCTTTCTGACTCCGGCGACGAACTTGATGCGGTCTGGACGCCTGAGGGCGATGCCATCATCTTCGTGGCGACAACCAACAGAGACGCCGCTGCTTATGCAGACACAAACATATCGCTCTTCAAAGTCTCCGCGAACGGCGGCGAGCCAGCTCGGCTGACGACCAGTAGCGACAACTTTACGCGTCCCACTTTTCGACCTGACGGAAAAGCACTCTACGCGTTGACCGAGATCCAAACCGACAATAAAACTTACCATCTCGATCGACTGGCGAAGTTTTCCTGGCCCAATCCTGGCCAACCTGAGATCCTCACGACAAAGTTTGATCGCTCCGTCGGCAGCTTTGCACTGACGGCTGACAGCAAATCGGTTTTTCTAACGGCGGAAGAAGCAGGTAACGAAAAGCTCTACACGATACCCGCTGACGGCGGCGACGTTCGTCTCGCCATGGACATGATGCGCGGCGTCTATACAAACCTGCGCATCCCCTCGAAGGTTTCGCCAACTATCCTCATCGCAAACTGGGAAAGCGCAACCAATCCGCCGGAAGTGTTTCGACTCGATCTCAACAGCAAGACTCAGCAGCCACTGACGTCATTCAACGCCGAGCAGGTCGCGAAGATCGACTGGCTACCGCTGCGTCACTTCTGGTTTACGAGCAAAGCGGGCAAACGAATTCACAACATGATCGCGTTGCCGCCGAACTTTGATGAGCGCAAGAAGTACCCGCTGTTTGTCGTGATGCACGGTGGACCAAACAGCATGTGGCGCGACAACTGGGGACTACGTTGGAACTACTTCATGCTGTCGCGACCAGGCTACGTTGTGTTGCTGACAAACTATTCGGGCTCGACCGGATTTGGCGAAGCGTTTGCGCAGAGTATTCAGGGCGATCCTTTTAAAGGACCGGGAAACGAGATCAACGAAGGAGCCGATGAAGCGATCCGGCTTTATCCGTTCGTCGATGGATCGCGTCAGGCCGCGGCCGGCGCCAGCTACGGTGGTCACATGGCAAACTGGATGCAAGCAACTACCACGCGCTACAAAGCGCTGATCAGTCATGCGGGTCTGATCAATCTGGAGTCGCAGTGGGGCACGAGCGATACGATCTATCACCGCGAGATCGATAACGGTGGTCCAGTGTGGGAGCAGGGACCAGTCTGGCGCGAGCAGAACCCAATCCGTTTAGCGAAGAACTTCCGCACCCCGATCATGCTTTCAGTTGGTGAGAACGATTTCCGCGTGCCGCTCAATCAGACTCTGGAAAACTGGAGCGTCCTCCAACGCCTGCGCGTTCCGAGCCGCCTGCTCGTCTGGCCCGACGAGAACCACTGGATTCTGAAAGGCGAGAACAGTCGTTACTGGTATCAGGAAGTCTACGCCTGGCTGAAGAAATACCTCGACGAACCGAACGGCGCCACTTCGGACACACGTTAGAAGATGCCGCGGGCTTGTCCCGTGGAGTCTCACGCGACACTGAGGATGCGAATCTGGTCTGGGCGAGCCACGATGGTCCTCCGAGTTTGGCTCTGTGTAACGCTTGTGTGTCGTTAGCCAAAACGTGGCTTTGCTTCGAAAATAGGATTCATTCTTGGATCGGGTCAGTACAGGGACCCGACCCAGGAACGTGGAGAAGGCGGGCAAGTTAGCGCACGATCAAATCCCATGGCACGAGTTTGAAATTCTGCTTGCCTTTGTCGTCTAAACCATCCTGGGCGATGAAGACGCCTCTCGGAAATAGCGGACCAAGATTGGCTGTCGTAACATGAATGCCGTCAGTCTCCGTAACCTCATCAATCTTTTCGCCACGAACGATTCGGAACGACTTGACGTAGTCGTTGGCACCTTCGCGCTTGTAAACCGCGAATGTACTGTTACCCTGGCTTGACGCGATCAGGTATCCCTTGCCGTCGCTTTCGTACGCTATCGTGAGTCCCTCAACGTCCGCCACAAGATTTCCGCCTGGTCCAACTGTGTCGACTTTGGTTTTCAAGAGCTCAGCATCAGGCTCGGCTGAATACTTCCAAATACCAACGTCCTCTTCTCCAATATAGAGATATCCAAGCTCGTCATCGGCAACGCAGCCTTCCAATTGACTACCAACCTTGAACTGCCGAACCGGCTTCGCGCTTACACCTTTGCCGTCCTCGAACAACTCATACTGCTCAACCACACCTTGTTTACTCGTGACGATGTAGTAAAACTTCCCTGCCTTGCTCTTATACATGCACGAGCCATAGGCATCGATCGTTTTGACTGGCGCGGCTGCGACATTCTCCAATCGCCGCGTATCAGCGTCGATCTTGTAGATCGCGATCGTGTTGTTGCCGCGATTACTGGCGGTGACGAGCGAAACGTTCTTTCCAGCAAGCGGAAAACCGTCGCGGTGATCCACATTATTCATCTGTCCGTCTCGAACAAACTGGATCTCTTTGCCGGACAAGTCATAGACCGCCAATCCATTCTTCTTATCGGTCCCAATTACAAGACTCAAAGAAGGATCTGACGCATGTACCCAAAGCGTCGCGTCATCGGCAGAATCGCCTTTCGTGTTTACCGGATCCGTCTCCACCGCGGCGACGACATTTTGCACAGGCCCAGCGTTCTCGTTCCGCGCCGCTCCGTCACGAACGCAAGCGACGCTTAACATCGCGCTAATGATTAACCCAACCAAACCGATTTGAAACTTCATTCCCTATACCTTCGATCAGAAATCTCAGATTAAGTACGTCCAGGTAAACATGCAACCACCGATTGACTTCGTGCAGTTTACAAACTGTTCACAAGTCGATGATGTACCGTTAGCTACTGAACTTTCAACCGCAGTTTCCCCGGGCCACTTTTCTTGCGGCTTCGCCGCCGGATGTGAGATGCCCTCTTGAAGATCACGGCCGCTCCTGAAACTTGACTCCATCAACTCCGGCTTTGCCGTCTGATGTGAGGCGAGGCTCTGCCTCGCCGCTCAGTTTGAATTTCCAAATTGGGCTGTGCCCCTGGTTCGGGCTTTGCCCTAACGATCAAAGGCCAGAGGCCGAACCAGGGGCACAGCCCAAACCTCAGTGGGGTCTAAACGGCGAGGCAGAGCCTCGCCTCACATCGGGCGGCAAAGCCGCAACACAACGCGCCCTTGAACTTCGAAGCGCATCAAGTGATCAGTGCGTTGCCGGCAAGCAACTCGCCCTCGACTACTGCGATCTGAGCGTCAACCATTCCATACAGGTTCAACTCACCACAGCATGTAAAAGCGAAGTGCTTCGCCGTGTTCGCGAGTAACCTGGGCTGAGTTGCGTGCTCGAGTGTTCCCACGAGCACGAAGAGCGCGGCCGCAGGTTCATCGCCGGCGCAGCAGATTATTTCCGCCAGTACGGAGATCTTTTCTTCAATTAAATCGTCTTCGTCTGTGTCAGGCGTTTGCGAGAAGTCGATCGTATCGATGATTGTTTCGCCAGCAGGGCGGCCATGGTAGACCGCCCCAGGTTCAACGAAGACCTCCTGCGACTTGTAGGATTTCGCCCGTAACCCATGCGCTGTCGGGAGAAGCGAGAAAACCGACGGCTGGGGCAATGTCACCTGGCTGGCCGATGCGACCCAGCGGCGTTTGGGCGACCGCGTCTTTCTCAAAATCGCTACCTAGGATTCCTAAAGCGTGAACCCCCTCAGTCTCAACCATGCCAGGATTAATGGAATTGACACGAATCTTCCTTGGCCCAAGCTCCTTCGCCAGCACATGCGTGATTGTATCTACTGCTCCTTTAGTGGCTGCATAGACCACCGTCGCCGGCGGCGTAACTGAAGTTATCGTTGAACCGATATTGATGACGCTGCCACCATCCGGACTAAAATATTTCAACGCTTCACGCGTTGCCAAAATCAATCCAAACACATTGACACCGAACTGACGTTGAAACTGTTCTTCCGTGGTCTCTTCGAGTGCAGCAAACTCATAAACGCCGGCGTTGTTCACCAGAATATCGAGCCGGCCAAACGCCTTCTTTGTTTCGGTGAAGAGATGCTCGACGTCTTTCTTTTTCGCAACATCCCCCCGGACCGCGATTGCCTTTCCACCTTCTCTTACAATCTCATTAACGATCTGCTCGGCCCCTTCTTTCGAGGACACGTAATTAACCACCACTGACGCACCTTCAGCAGCCAGGTACTTCGCGATACCAGCACCGATTCCCTTCGACGCACCAGTTACAACGCCAACCTTGCCCGCCAACCTTTTGCTTGCCATTGCAATCAATCCCTTTCTTTGACAACGAAACTAAACTTGCGAACTCCGGGTGGTTACGTGGGCAACTTTGCAGCCACACATGTCGCTCACAGATCCGTAGCAAATTGTTCCTGGTCCAGCGGAGTTGTGACCAAATATGGTCAAGTGGCAAGCAATGGTCAGCAGTAGCGTTGGCGTTTCTTTACTTGCAAGGGAGTTCACGAGCGCAGATATGTTTCATGGCACGTACGGCAGAGTTGAAGGCGGTGATGATAGAACCACCTTTCTTACCAACCACCAGATCTCCGAGCAGATAGAGACCCGGTACATTCGTCGCTCCGGCCTCGTCGAAAATCGGCCCTGCGTCATTGAAAGCGATCCCCAGGGTTCGCAAAAAATTCGTCGGTGTTGTTCCTCCAAGCGCATAGACCACGCGTTCGAAGGTGCGTGGTGATACTGCATCTTCACGAAAAACAACGTGGGGCACGCCGCGGTCGTCCTCGATCCTGAGAATGTTTGTGCTCCGGAGTATCTCAACCGCTTTCTGTTGCTCCAGTGAAAACAGCTCAGCACGATTCCGATCGTTCAAGCGAGTAAATTCCGACTGCCGGTAAGAGAGAGTAACTCGATTGCCTGCGGCGTGAAGATATTGAACGTACTCGGCTGCGGTATCGCCACCACCGACAACAAGCACATCTTCGCTGCGAATTGGAACTGAAGTGATATCAAAAAGCAGCCGTTGACGAAGAGAGGGTGGAAACGAATAGTCCCTCGGTTTATTGGGCCGGCCAAAGATTCCTATAGCCACGCCAAGAACCTTACTTTCGTGAGTTCCCTTTGAAGAATTGATGCTGAAGCGCGCACCATTAACAACATCATTCGTGCGCTCCATTCCAAAGACGTCGGCGCCATATTCTATGTTGAGGTTGTAGTCGACGATTACTTTGTCGAAGTACTCGATCGTCTCGACCTTTGTCATGTCTCTGATGCACAGCAGGCCGTCGCACTTAGCCTCAAACCCTTTATAGTTCGCCGTGGTAAGCTTTTGCTCTGGATATAGCTGACGGATGGCGGAGTTGTGGTGTTGAGCCTTTTCCAGTAGCAAGATTTGACTGGACTCAATTCCAGCCGCACGTGCTTCGGCGGCAAGAGCGATGCCTCCTGGACCAGCACCAACTATGACCAAGTCGTACATTTACGAATCGAAAATCAAAACTACACGAAACCTCACCCTGCCGCTGTGCATTTGTTCGTAAGCTTCCGCCACACGATCGAGCGAATATTTTTCGATCATCGGATGCACATCGCTTAACGCGCTGAATTCCAGTGTGTCCTGTGAATCCTTCGCCGTACCTGAATACCAGCCGGCGACAGAACTCCGATGCGTGATTAGCGAGAACATATTGATCGTAAGCGCCTCAGCCGGAGCAGCGGGAACAAGCAACAGTCCGCTTGGCGATAAACCGTCAACCAGTGGAGAAATCGCCTGCGCACTCGGAGCAGTCGCGAGGATGACGCGCGCACCGCCGAGCTTTTGTAACTCCGCTACGACATCGGTCGCAGTAGCGTCAATGTAGTGATGAGCCCCGAGCTTTTGCGCGAGTGCTTGTTTGTCGTTGCCCCGGTTGATAGCTACTGTCTGAAAGCCCATCCGTCGCGCATACTGAACTCCAAGATGGCCCAGACCACCGATGCCATGCACCGCGACCACGTCTCCGGCACGAGCACCCGAGTTGCGCAACGCGTTGTAAACCGTAACACCAGCACACATGAATGGTCCGGCTTCTTCCGCGGGAACTTCATCCGGAATCGCCGCCAGCGCAGTTGCCGGGGCAATCATGTACTCGCCATACCCACCATCGAAGTCGATTCCGGTGACCTTGCGATTAACGCACATGGCGAAGTCGCCGCGACGACATTGTTCGCAGACGAAGCAATGTCCGCCGTGCCAACCAACACCGACGCGTTGACCAGCACTCCATGTCGTCACATTGTCGCCGACTGCATCGATAGTTCCGGCGACTTCATGACCTGGTACACGTGGAAATTGAAGTCCCGGCCAGAGACCTTCTTTGACAAGCACATCGCTGTGGCAAATGCCGCAGGCGTTAACTTTCACGCGAACTTCTCCAGTGGCTGGCTCAGGGATCCCGCGCTCAACTAGTTCCCAATCTCCGCCCGGCTTACTTATCTGCGCTACTTTCATTTCCTCTCCATGAGTGTTAGAAAGCGAGGGGTGGTTATTCAGCCAATAGTTTCTGGATCACTTGCTCGATCTCGTCATAGTAGCCTTCGCCGACGTGGTTCCAACGCACGCGTCCTTGTTTGTCCAGCACGAACACAGTCGGCCACGCTTCGACGCCGTATGCCTTCCACGTTGTGTAATCCTGGTCAGTGACAACGGGATACTTAATGCCCAATTGAGCGACTTCGCGTCGTAATTGGTTTATGTCTCTTTCGCGGTCTAACTCCGGTGTGTGTACGCCGATGATCGTTAGCCCCTTGTCACGATATTGCGTGTCCCACTCTTTGAGCCGAGGCAAGGTGTTGCGGCAGTTGTTACACCCGAACGTCCAGAACTCCATCAACACCACGCGTCCATGCAAGCTCTTGAGCGTAAGCGGTTCGGAATTGATCCACATACCGTTCGCGATTTCGGGCGCCGCCGGCGCTTTCGTTTCCTCAGTCACGCTTCGAGAAGGAACCATTTGACCTCCGGAAGTCAGTCGCGAGACATACCCGCTCACGACCGCAAGCGGTCCCCGGCCCGTCGCGTAACCAACCGCCACGATCGCAACTGCCATAATCAATATCAGCGAAACGAAAATGATACTTTGCCGGTGCATTGGAAACAGCTCCTTCCTTGCTTTGCTCGATTCTAAGGTGCGTAACGAGTGAAAACAAAGTCGCGATCTTTGATAGCCTGGTGACAGGGAAAGCACTTTTTCATATCTGACTCTGGCCCAGGTTTGCCGTCCTTATCAAATTGAGCATATCCCCAACCACCCGTCGCGGCATACTTCTTTGAGTCCTTTACCATAAACTGAAGGTACCAGGGCGGTGCGTCCCCGGGAACAAAAGATTGGTCACGGCCAAAGACTTTGTTGTTTTCCTCCGACGGGACGTGACGCCAGGCGATTCGTGCGATGACTGTCCCTTCCGGAAATGGAAGCTTGCCTTCGCGATAAGCCTTGATCGCTTCATCGTTGCCCAGAATAGCGCGGATATCATTGAGGTTACCTTCTTCGTGGGCCACGGAGACAAGTCTCCACTCGCGGTAGCCGCGGGGAATTTCAGTGACGAAGATCGGGGCGACTTCCTGATCAGTGTATCGGGATGCGCGTCCCGTGAAAGCGACAGCCGCAGTCACAGTTGCAATTGCAAGCAGCAAGAAAGTGATCTGTTTCATAACGGTTCCTGCTTTCAATTCGTTCTTTTCTTAGTCGGCGTTACGTAACTCGCCCAACATCGTGGGGATGAGTTCGGAGACCGTTGGGTGAATGCCCATCGTGCGCTGCAGCACGTCGTAAGGGACATCGGCGTGCATAATGTCGATGACGCCGTGAATCGCCTCGTCGCCACCTGTGCCGAGGATCGCAGCTCCTAAAATCCTCCGCGTCTCAGCATCCACGACCACCTTCATCAATCCTTGCGTTTCACCCTTCTCGACCGCGCGGCTGACGCTGCTCATGGGGCGACGGCCGATGAGCAGTGGGCGGCCCTTGGCGCGTGCCTCACGCTCTGTAATCCCGGCGCGGCCGAGTGGTGGATCGATGTAGAGCGCGTAGCCGAGGACGCGTTCACTCACGCGCCGGTTCTCGCCATCGAGCAGGTTGGCGGCGATGATCTCGAAATCGTTGTAGGCGGTATGCGTGAACGCGCCGCGTCCGTTGCAATCGCCGAGCGCCCAGATGCCGGCGACGTTCGTGGCGAGTCCGTCGTCAACTTTGATGTACCCGCGCGCGTCTGTCTCGACACCAGCCGCTTCGAGGCCGAGGTCGTCGGTGTTTGGTCGACGGCCCACAGCGAGCAGCACGTGCGAGCCAATTGACGTGGGCTCACCCTCTTTGCAGTTTACGCCGACCTCGACGCCCCGCTCGTGTGGCGCCAGACTGATGCACTCGGCGCTGGTGCGTACGTTGATACCTTCGTTTATCAGAATCTCGCGTATCGCTTTGGATATCTCTTCGTCTTCGCGCCCGATGAGGTGCGGCGACATTTCGATCACCGTTACCTCTGCGCCGAAGCGTCGAAACATCTGCGCGAACTCCAGTCCGACGTAGCTGCCACCGATGACGACCAGGTGCTCCGGTAGTTGATCGAGTTCGAGGATTGATCGGTTGTTGAGAAAAGGAACTTCATGTACGCCCGGCATGTCGGGCACCGACGCGCGGCCACCGACATTGATGAAGATGCGCGGCGCCGTTAGCAACTCGTCGCCGGCGCGAACCCGTTGCGGCCCTTCGAAGCGTGCGTGTCCTTCGATCACAGTGCAGCCGGACATCTCGCGCAGGCGACGCTCGACACCCGTGCGCGATTCCGCGACCACGGCGTCCGCGCGCGCCTTGACCTTCTTCATGTCTACGCGCACCGGGCCTTCGAGCTGGACGCCGTAGTCAGCGGCGCGGCGAGCGAGGTGTGCGGCATAGGCGCTCGCGACGAGTGTCTTCGTTGGCGTGCAGCCGGTGTTGACGCACGTTCCTCCGAAGAGCTTTCGTTCAAGAAAGGCCACCGTCATGCCGGCGCCCGTCAGTCGTCCGGCAAGCGAAGGCCCGGCCTGGCCCGCGCCAATTATGATCGCGTCAAACTCTCTCATCGCATTGCGACTCCTATTCGCGCAGGTAATGACAGCTGTATCCGCCTGGGTGCTTGCGCAGGTAGTCCTGGTGATAATCCTCGGCGCTGTACCAGGTCGCCGCGGGCTCGATGCTCGTGGTTACTGGCCGCTTCCAGCGTCCTGACGCGTCGACACGCGCGATGACGCGTTCCGCGATCTCGCGCTGCTCCTCCGTCTGAGGAAATATCGCAGAGCGGTACTCCGTCCCGATGTCGTTGCCCTGGCGGTTGAGCGTCGTGGGGTCGTGCAGACGGAAAAACCATTGCTCAAGAAGTTCCTCGAAACTAAGAACCGACGGGTCAAAGGTGATGCGTACCGACTCCGCATGTCCGGACTTGCCGTGATGCGTGTCCTCATACCTTGGGTTCTCGAGATGACCACCCGTATAGCCAACCTCAGTGTCGATCACTCCGGGAACATCGCGCAGGATGTCCTCCACCCCCCAGAAGCAACCACCGGCGAGCACAGCCACCTCAACAGGTTTGGCTTTTGGCTCCGCCTCTGTCTTATTAATCCCAACGCTCGACATCATCCTCTCCTTTCGTTTCGGAACTCCTTAGTAGACCACGAGCCTGAAGCCGCGTCTATCACACAAAGGTATCGGGCTATCGGGCTTTGCCTTAAAAGTCAGGGGCGCACTTGGAAGCAGTCAATACCGTCCGCTACCGCGGACGGTACTGACCTCTCCCAAGTCTCGATTTGAACTTTCAAGGCAACGCGTCGCGGGGGTCATCATCGGGGCCGTGAGGCCGCCAACTCCCGCGGGCGTGGTCCATAAAAGCGCCACGGCACGAACAACTTACGGGATATGTTTAACCCCTTTAAAGCTTTTTGTGGCTAAACTCCCCTCACATGGCCTATAATACGTTCTGCCCTATCTCTCACATTGAAGTTTAACAACCAGAGTTTTCTCTACTCCTTCTGTTACGAGCCGAAGCAGGAGATGGACAGACTGACTGTAGGCGCTGCCCGACAAAGAATTGTCAGCGCTTCTGAAAGGACACATCTACCATGCGCGGCATGCTTACCTCCCTGACACTGGTTTGTACTCTACTTTTAAATGGCGTTTCCTCATTCGCCCGCGACAATAAGTACCCAAGCCAACAAGAGCGCAACGAATCCCAAACTTCGTCACGCGAGCCGAAGGCACGTACAAAACGTGAATCACGTAGAGAACAAACCAGACGCAATCCACGATTGTTTAAAGGTGAAGAGGATGACGAAGCTCAGCGCTACGTCCAGCCAAGCGAGCGCATGGAGTGGTATTTACAAAAGCGACTGCCAAAAGGCGAGAGGCAACTGCCCGTCGAACGCTACTTCGAGGCAAAAGCGAAGATCAAACGCATGGACCGTTTCTCGAGCGCGCGCAACAAGACCCTCGCGCAGTCCGGCGACGGCAATGAACTGTTCAATGAACCGGGTCCAGCGTTCTCCAAGAGCATGCTTAGTGCCAGCGCGAGCGGTTCAACGAGTGGCGCACTGGGCACCTGGCAGTCGATAGGACCCGGCAACGTCGGCGGTCGCACCCGCGCCCTGCTGATCGATCCGATCGATCCGGACGTGATGTATGCCGCTGCAGTCGCGGGCGGCATCTGGAAAACAACCAATGGCGGTGACTCATGGGCGCCGCTGAATGATTTTCTCGCAAACATCGCCGTCTCCTGCATGGCGTTTGATCCGTCGAACTCAAACACGATCTACGCCGGCACCGGTGAAGGATTTTTCAATGCCGACGGTGTTCGCGGCGCGGGTATCTTCAAGTCAACAGATGCCGGCGCAAATTGGACACGCTTACCCGCCACGGCTTCAGATTCAAACTTCTTTTTCGTGAACGACATCGTCGTCAGCCCGTCGAATGGCCAGCACGTCTACGCTGCAACACGCACCGGCGTGTGGCGCAGTCTCGATGGCGGCTCAACCTGGAACCAGGCCCTCGTTTCCGACATTGCAAATGGCGCGAACGGTGCCATGGACCTCGTCATGCGTACCGATCAGGCAACTGACTACATCTTCGCCGCGGTCGGCACGTTTGCACGCGCGCACATCTTCCGCAATACGGACGCAGGCGGCGCCGGCACATGGCAGGACGTGTTCTCCGAAGTCAACATGGGCCGCACGTCACTTGCCATTGCTCCGTCAAATCAAAACATCATCTACGCGCTGGCAACGTGTATTTCGTGCGGAGCGGGAACAAATCCAAACTTCCCCACGCTCTCGTACACCGATGGTCTGCTCGGCGTCTTCCGGTCTAACTCTTCGGGCAATGCCGGTTCATGGACCACGCAGGTGCGCAACAACAGTCCCAATCTGCAAGACACACTACTTCTCAGCAACCCTGTCAATGGCGCGTTGACGCAGTGCGGAACCGGAACCAGCCAAATGGTAAACCAGGGCTGGTACGACAACGTGCTTGCCGTTGATCCGATGGATCCCAACAAGGTGTGGGCAGGCGGTGTCGATCTGTTCCGCTCGGACAATGGCGGTGTCAACTGGGGTGTTGCCTCGTACTGGTGGTTTCAGGGCAATGGCATTCCACCAACCAACGACGCTCCACAGTTCGTCCACTCCGACAACCACATCATCGCTTTTCATCCGAACTACAACGGTACTACCAATCAAACGATGTTTGCCGGAAACGATGGCGGTCTCTTTAAGAGCGAGAATGCGACGACTGCCAACGTCGGCTACGTAAACGGCATCACGCCGAGTGGTGGGACCATCACGCCCGCGAGTCCGATCTGCGGTAATCCATTCGCGCCGGGCGCGCTCTTCACTGTTTCCAATCCGGTGATTTGGGAATCGTTGAATAACGGCTATGCAGTGACGCAGTTTTATCACGGCCTGCCTTATCCGAACGGTCAGACTTACTTCGGCGGCACTCAAGCTAACGGGACCATTCGCGGCACAGACGTCGCTGGTCCAAATGCATGGGAACGCATCAACGGCGGCGACAGCGGATACGTTGCGGTGAATCCCGCGAATACCAACACCATATTCTTTGAGACGACCGGACTTTCGTTGCGCCGGTCAACAAACGGCGGCGCAAGCTCCGCTCCTGTCATTACTGGAATCACCGGCGATGTATTTCCGTTCATCACCGTCTTCAGAATGGACCCGATCACGCCTACGCGTTTGTGGATCGCTGGCCGT
>Ga0207643_10001058_pt1 | contig 16263 bp, 14 predicted proteins | sample KBSMisM62_FD_184313 | JGI IMG/M metagenome (GOLD analysis project Ga0207643, IMG submission 184313) | Miscanthus rhizosphere microbial communities from Kellogg Biological Station, Michigan, USA - KBS Miscanthus M6-2 (SPAdes) (version 2) | ecosystem: Host-associated > Plants > Roots >...
CGGAAGGCTCTGCGGTCAGGGTGGACGGCCCTGGGTTCGGGCCGGACTGCTCTGCGGTCAGGGCGGACGGCCCTGCGGTCAGGGTCGGACGGCGACGGCGTGGAAGACCTGGCCGCCGAACGGGACGTCCCGGGGCGTGTAGGCGATGCGGCCCGGGCACAGCCCGCGCGCGGCCAGGTCACCGGCGATGAGGGGGACGGCCTGGATGGTGTTCGGCGGCCAGTCGTGCATGAGGATGATGCCGCCGGGCTGGAGGGTGTGCGCCGCGGCGACGATCTGGTCGACGGTGGCGCCGTTCCAGTCCTGCGAGTCGACCGTCCACAGCACCTCGAGCAGGCCGATGCGGGCCTCGTCCGCGCGGACCTGGTCGTCGGTCTCCCCGAACGGCGGCCGGAACAGCGTCGGCTCCCGGCCGGTGATGTCCCGCAGCACCCACTGGGTGCTGGTGATCTCCTCGAACGTGCCGGGCTCACCGAGCTGGGTCAGATGCGGGTGGGTGAAGGTGTGGTTGCCGATCCACATGCCGGCCCGCTTCTCGGCCCGGACCAGGCCGGGGTTGGCCTCGGCGTTGTTGCCCTGGTCGAACATCGTCGCCCGCAGGTGGTGCGACGTGAGCGCGGCGAGCAGCTGGTTCGTGGTGGCGCTCGGGCCGTCGTCGAAGGTGAGGCCGACGTAGCCGTTGGCGCAGCGGCCGTGGCCGGCGGCGACCGCCGGCGCGGGGGTGGGCGCGGCGGAGGCGGCCGGGGCGGCCGCGGTGAGACCGATGGCAGCGAGGCCGGCGGCGAGCAGCGCGGCGCCGCGGCGCAGTGAGCGGGTCGGGCGTCCGGTCATGGGTCCTCCCGGAGATCTGCCGAAAGCGGCCCGGGCGGCGGTCACCGCCCGGGCCGGGACGAGCGGTCAGGCGCGCGGCCGCCCGGACGGTGCGAGCGCGAGGTCGATGCGCACCTGGTCGTACGCCGGCTTGGGCTGGAAGTTCTCGTCCCACAGCGCGGCCGAGCCCTCGCCCGCGAAGACGCTGGGCACCCACTGGTACTTGTCGGTGAAGCCCCAGACGGTGAACGACAGGCAGCGCCGGACGAGCAGGCAGCCCTGCAGCATCGCGCTGTAGCCGGCCGACTGGGCCGCGCTCTCGGTCGCGTCGACCGGCAGCACGCTGCGCACGTCGGCCTCGGTGATCGCGCTGTCCATGCCGGCGTCGGCGAACCGGCGCAGGTTCTGCACGATCCCGGTGGGGATCGGGAACTGCGTGTCGAGGTGGCCCTGCGCGCCGACCGCCTGGACCGGCACGCCCTGCCGCCGCAGCTGGGTCAGCAGCGCGAAGACCGCGTCGCTCTTGGGGTTGACGCCCTCGATGTTGAAGTCGTTGTAGAACAGGATGGCCTTGGGGTCGGCCTGGTGCGCCCAGCGGAACGCGTCGGCGATGTAGCTCGGGCCGAGCACCTGCAGCCAGATCGTGTCCCGCAGGCTGCCGTCCTCGTTGAAGGCCTCGTTCACCACGTCCCAGGCCCAGATCCGGCCGCGGAAGTGCCCGACCTCGGTGCGGATGTGCTCCCGCAGCACCGGCCGCAGCTCGGCCGCGGTCCAGCTGCGCGAGGTCAGCCAGGCCGGCAGCTGGCTGTGCCAGACCAGCGTGTGGCCGCGGACCTTCTGCTTGTGCGCGCGGGCGAACGCGACGAGCGTGTCCGCCTGGGTGAAGTCGAAGCGGCCCTGCTCGGGCTCGACCACCTCCCACTTCATCACGTTCTCCGGGGTCACCGTGTCGAACTCGGCGCCGACCGCGGCCCGGTAGGTCGCGTCGTTGGCGAGCGCCGAGGTGTCCACGGCGGTGCCGACGCGCATGCCGGTGTGCGCGGCCAGCTGGCGGAGCGTCGAGGTGGTCGGGTCGGGCACGCGGGGTGCGGCGGTCGCCGGGGCGGTCAGTGGGCCGGCCACGAGGGTGGCCCCGAGGAGTCCGGCGAGCAGCGCGCCGAGTGCGGAGGGTCGTCGCATGGAGGCCTCCAGGTGTTGCCGATCGAGATCTCGAAAGTTTCGAGCTTGTTAATCGGTCATCCGGCACCGTAGGAGCCGCTTCTCGCAGATGTCAACGGCTGTCGGACTATCGAATCGGCCGGCACGAGGCTGACCGGACTCGACACGTTTCCGAAACCCGGCTAGAACGACCGGTTACGCTGCCCGCGTGCAGCCGGCCGAACCGCGTACCACGCTCAGCTCGGTCGCGGCCGCGGCCGGCGTCTCCCTGGCCACCGTGTCCAAGGTCGTCAACGACCGGCACGACGTCGCGCCGGCGACCCGGGAGCGGGTGCGCCGGCTGCTCGAGCAGCACAACTACAGCCGGCCGGGCCGCCGCCGCGGCCGGTCCCGCTCGGTCGGGCTGGTCATGCGGGCGCTGGACAGCGAGTGGGCCGTCGAGATCATCCGCGGCGTGACCGGCTCCGAGCTGGACGTCGTGATCTCGACCATGCCGACCGGCGCCGCCGCCGCGACCTGGGCCGAGGACATGGCCGCGTCCGGGCGGTCCGGCGTCATCGTGGTCACCTCGCAGTTCACCTCGGCCCAGAAGCGGGTCTTCCAGCGGGCCGGGATCCCGTGCGTCGTCATCGACCCAGTCGACCTGCCCGATCCGGACGTGCCCAGCGTCGGAGCGACCAACTGGGGCGGCGGGCTGGCCGCGACCCGGCACCTCGCCCAGCTGGGGCACCGGCGGATCGCGGTGATCGGCGGCCCGGCCGGCGTGCTGTGCGGGCGGGCCCGGATCGACGGCTACCGCGCCGCGCTCGACGCGGCCGGCCTGCCGTTCGATCCCGAGCTGGTCCGGGAGGGCACGTTCCGGCACGCCGGCGGGTACGACGCGGCGAGCGCGCTGCTCGCGCTCCCCGACCGGCCGACCGCCGTGTTCGCCGGCAGCGACGAGCAGGCGTTCGGGGTGATCGAGGCGGCCAGGGTGGCGGGATTGGTGGTGCCGCGCGACTTGTCCGTGGTCGGCTTCGACGACCTGCCGATCGCCCGCTGGGCCGCGCCGCCGCTGACCACCGTGCGCCAGCCGCTGGCCGAGATGGGCCGGGTCGCCACTCAGCTGCTGGAGGCGCTGATCGCCGGGCGCGACCCCGACGCCTACCACGTCGAGCTCGCCACTGCCCTCGTCGTCCGGGCCTCCACCGCTGCCCCACGCCGCCGATGAGCGGCCGTGCCGGGCGGGTGGCGTGTGCGGGGGCGATCGTGCTGGACGGGGCGGGTCGGCTGCTGCTGATCCGGCGCGGCCGGGAGCCGGGGCGCGGCCTGTGGTCGCTGCCGGGCGGCCGGTGCGAGCCGGGCGAGGACGCCGCCGCGGCCGCCGTCCGGGAGACGTACGAGGAGACCGGGCTGGAGGTCACCGCCGGCCGGCTGGTGGGCCGGGTCGAGCGGCCCGGACCGGGCGGGATCACCTACCTGATCGACGACCTGGCCTGCACCGTCACCGGCGGGACGCTGCGGGCCGGGGACGACGCCGACGAGGCCCGCTGGATCGGCGCGGCCGAGCTTGCCGCGCTGCCGGTGACCGAGGGCCTGCTCGAGGCGCTCACCCGCTGGGGCGTACTTCCGCTGCGCTGAGCCGTTCATCCGCCGTATCAGCGACAAATTTTGTTGCGGCGAGTACATTCGGTCGTCGGGCCTGCTGAGGTCCGACCCGGCCGACCTGGCCCGCCCCGGCCCGGATCCGAGGAGGTGACGCGGTGCGCAACGACCGCCCCTGCAGTACCAGCCGCGTCCCGCATCCGGTCCCCGCCGGGCCGCGCGGCTGACCACGGCCGCTTCCAGCCCGACCGGCGATCCTGCCGCGGGGCGCGCACCCCGCCGATCCCTGCGCGCGCTCCAGGAGTCCTGCCGTGTCCATGCTTCCGCACCTGCGCACTCCGCACCTGCGCCCGGCCCGCCGGCTGGCGCGGGCCACGGCTGCTCCGGTCGTCCCGGTCCGGGACCGCTCGTCCACGCTGATCGACTGCGGCGTGTACGTCGACGGCATCCGCCGGACCGGCCGGTGTGAGCCGAGCATCATCGACGAGGTCCGGCTCACCGGCGACGGTTTCGTCTGGCTCGGCCTGCACGACCCGGACGAGACGGAGCTGGCCGAGCTGGCCCAGCGCTACGACCTGCACCCGCTGGCCGTCGAGGACGCGCTGTACGCCGAGCACCAGCGACCCAAGCTCGACCGGTACGAGGACACGCTGTTCGCCGTGCTCAAGACCGTCCGGTACGTGCACCCGGAGTCGCCGGCGGCGGACGTCGAGGTGGTCGAGACCGGCGAGATCTCGGTCTTCGTCGGCCGTGACTTCGTCATCACGATCCGCCGGGGCGAGCCGCGCGGGCTGAAGGGGCTGCGCCGGTCGATGGAGCTCGACCCGGAGCGGCTGGCGCTGGGTCCGTCCGCGGTGCTGCACGCGATCATGGACCGGATCGTCGACGACTACCTCGGCGTGGCGAACAGCATGCAGCTGGACGTGGACGCGGTGGAGAGCGCGGTCTTCGGCGGGCCGGGCCGGTCGAGGCGCGACGCGGAGCGGATCTACGTGCTCAAGCGCGAGGTGCTGGAGCTGCGCCGGTCCGTCGCGCCCCTGCAGGCGCCGCTGCGCACCCTGTCCGAGCGGCCGGTGCGGTTGGTGCACCCGGAGATCCGGGAGTACTTCCGGGACGTCGAGGATCACCTGGCCAGGGTCACCGAGCAGATCGGCTCGTTCGACGAGCTGCTCACCACGATCATCCAGGCGAACCTGGCGCAGGTGACGGTGGAGCAGAACGAGGACATGCGCCGGATCTCGGCCTGGGTGGCGATCCTGGCGATCCCCACCGCGGTCGCCGGGATCTACGGCATGAACTTCCGGGACATGCCGGAGTTGGCCTGGAGATATGGATATCCCGCCACGCTGCTCGTGATCGCGCTGATCTGCTCGGTGCTCTACCGGGGTTTCCGCCGCAACGGGTGGTTGTAGCGCGTCCAGCGGGCGGCCGTGCACCCCTCCGGCACACCGCTGGTCAGGCGACCCGACGCCCGACCCTGGTCGTCGCCGCAGCCGCTCGCGACGGGCCGCGCGGGGACGAGAGATACGGCAAGGGCCGGCCGCCGAGGGAACGAAGCGGCCGGACCTGCGCCATTCGGTGATCAACCGGAGAACGCGGAGCGCACCTCTTCCTCGCGCTGCGCGTAGTTCTTCGCGGCCTGGTCGGTCGACTGCGAGAAGAACGTGGTGCTCTCCTTCACGTCGCGACCGGCCTTGTCGAGCTTCTCGTGCAGGGCGGCAGCCGACTGCGCGGCCGTGCCGACCCAGCCCGAGTTGACGACGCTGGACACCGCGTTCTGCAGGAACGCCAGGTGCCCCTGGATGTTGTCGGCACCGGTGGCGATGCGGGTGGCGTCGGCCTGCAGGGTCTCCGCCGTGACGTTGAAGCCGCTAGGCATTTGTCCTCCGAGAGTAGAAGTGAGGGCGGGGACCTGGGCCCCCCGCGTCAGAGGTCGTCCCGCGCGCAGAGGTCCTTGCACCGCACGAACCCTGCCGCGCGGGCACTGTGCCCCGCGTCAGAAGTCCTCGCACCGCTTCCCGGCGCGAACCTCTGGCGCGGGACACTAGAACATGCTCTTGATCTTGGACTCGGCCTCGCTGTAGGCCTGGTTGGCCCGGCCGACCAGGTCACCGAACTGGCCGATGGCCTCCTGGACGTTCTTCTGGGCGGTCTCCAGCTGCGCGTAGCGCGCGCCGAACTGGTCGCGCGCAGCACCCGCCCAGTACGCCTGGGTGCCGTTCACGGTCCGCTTGATGTCCTCGATCTCGGTGAGGATCTTCTGCGCGGCCGAGCTGACCTGGCTCTGAAGCTCCGCGAGGGAGCTGAAGTCGACCTTGATCTGGCCGGACATAAGGTGTGACCTCCACGATCGTCGCCCTCCCCACCGGGAGCGCGTACCGGATGGCGCACAGAGGATAAGCGCAGGTGCGGCCGGATTGGAAGGGTTGGCGAAGAAAATCTTTTACGCCGGTTATGTCCGGATGTGCCGCCGGCGCTCACAGCGCCGAGCGAAGATCCCACAGCTCGGGGTAGAAGCGAAGCCCGATCCGCCCGTGCAGGTACGGCGCGCCGGTCGACCCGCCGGTGCCCGATTTCCGGCCGATCTGCCGCTCGACCATCAGCACGTGCCGGGACCGCCAGCGCGCCCACATCGAGTCGTGCTCGACCAGCGCCTCGGCCACGTCCCAGAGCGGCCCGTACGCGCCCCGGTCCCGGCTGACCGCGACCAGCGCCTGCCGCCGGGACTCCTCGGTGGCCACGTCGAAGCCGGCCTTGGCCAGCAGCGTGAGCATCCCGTCCCAGAGCGTCGGCTCGGCCAGCCGCCGGCGCAGCCGCTCCACCTCGGCCGGCGTCGCGTCGTGCAGCCTGGCGACGTACGCCGGGTCCTTGGCCCCGGACAGGAACTCGATCTCCCGGAACTGCACCGACTGGAAGCCGCTGGCCGGCGCGAGCGACGCGCGGAAGGCCAGGAAGTCCTGCGGGGTCATCGTCTCGAGGATGTCGACCTGCTCGACGAGCACCCGCTCTATCGCGTGCGAGCGATGCAGGCGCAGCCGGGGCAGGTAGTCCTCCCCCGCGAGCATGTGGTCGCGGGCGTCACCGAGCTCGTGCAGCAGGAGCTTGAACCACAGCTCGTAGACCTGGTGGATGGTGATGAACAGCAGCTCGTCGTGCGCCGGCGGGTCCGAGATCGGGACCTGCTGGTCGAGCACCTCGGGAATGCGCAGGTAGCTGCCGTACGACAGCCGGCCGCCCTCCTCGCCGAACCGCCGGTCCCCATCCGCCATGTCGCCGACCATATCCGGCCGGCGCCGAACCAGGTCCGGTCCCGGGGATCTCCGGCGGCGCGGCCAGCCACCAAGATCCCGGGACACGCCCTAACCCTGGTGCGGGTAGCGCACGTCGGTCGGCGGGTTGAGGTTCTCCTTGATCGTGCGCGGCGAGACCCAGCGCTGCAGGTTGAGGATCGAGCCGGCCTTGTCGTTGGTGCCGCTCGCCCTAGCTCCGCCGAAGGGCTGCTGCCCGACGACGGCGCCGGTCGGCTTGTCGTTGACGTAGAAGTTGCCGGCCGAGTAGCGCAGCACCCGGTCGGCCTCGGCGATCGCGGCCCGGTCGGTGGCGAACACCGACCCGGTCAGCGCGTAGGGCGCGACGTCGGCGGCCTGCGCCAGCATCGAGGACCAGTCGGCGTCGTCGTACACGAGCACGCCCAGGATCGGCCCGAAGTACTCGGTCGTGAAGATCTCGTGCGTCGGGTCGGTCGAGGTCACGACCGTCGGTGGGACGAAGAAGCCGTCTGCGTCGGAGCCGCGGCCGCCGGTGAGGATCTCGGTGTCGGCCGAGGAGCGCAGCCGGTCGAGCACGCCGGTCAGCCGGTCGTACGAGCGGCGGTCGATGACCGCGCCACCGAACACCGACAGGTCGGTGACGTCGCCGTACTCGATCGTCTCGGTGGTCTGCACGAGCCGGTCGCGCAGCCCGCCCTCCCACAGCGAGCGGGGCACGTACGCCCGGGAGGCGGCCGAGCACTTCTGCCCCTGGTATTCGAACGCGCCCCGGACGAGTCCGGTCACCAGCGCGGCCGGGTCGGCGCTCGGGTGCGCGACGACGAAGTCCTTGCCGCCGGTCTCGCCGACCAGTCGCGGGTAGCCGGCGTAGCGCTCCAGGTTGCCGCCGACGGCGAACCAGAGCTTCTGGAACGTCGCGGTCGAGCCGGTGAAGTGCACCCCGGCCAGCTGCCGGTGGGTCAGTGCGACCTCGGAGACCGCCCGGCCGTTGCCGGTGACGAGGTTGACCACGCCGGGCGGGAGGCCGGCCGCCTCCAGCAGCCGCATCGTGTGGTGCGCGGACAGCTGCTGGGTCGGCGACGGCTTCCAGACCACCGTGTTGCCCATCAGCGCCGGCGCCAGCGGCAGGTTGCCGGCGATCGCGGTGAAGTTGAACGGCGTGATCGCCAGGACGAAGCCCTCCAGCGGGCGGTGGTCCATCCGGTTCCACACGCCGGGGCTCGACTGCGGCTGCTCGGCCAGCACCTGCCGGGCGAAGTGCACGTTGAACCGGAGGAAGTCGATGAACTCTGCCGCCGCGTCGATCTCGGCCTGGTACGACGACTTGGACTGGCCGAGGATCGTCGCGGCGTTGAGGGTGTCCCGCCACGGGCCGGACAGCAGCTCGGCGGCCCGCAGCAGCACGGCCGCCCGCTCGTCGAACGGCAGCTCGCGCCAGCCCGGCCCGGCGGCCAGCGCCGCCTCCACCGCGTCGGCCACGTCCGCGCCGGTCGACTCGGCCGAGCTGCCCAGCACGGCCGAGTGCCGGTGCGGCTGGACCACGTCGTACCGGTCGCCGCCGGCCATCCGCTCGACGCCGCCGATCGTGGCGGTCAGCTCGACCTTCTCGCCGGCCAGCTCCTTGACCTTCGCCTCCAGCGAGGCGCGCTCGGCGCTGCCGGGTGCGTAGCTGCGAGTCGGCTCGTTGGCCGGCGCCGGCGGGGTGGTGACGGCATCCATGGGTGTGGCCTCCCGGACTAGACGGATCGCGCCCGTACGGTCTGGCCACCCATTGTTCACCGTGGCGGTCGTCCGGAGCGGATCTGTGCCGTTCGCGATGCGCTCAACGCGCGGGGCCCGGCGTCGACGCGTCGCGCAGGTCGCGGCGCGTTCGCGCACCGGTCTTCCGGAGCACCGCCGACACGTGGTGCTCGACCGTCCGGGTGGACAGGTGCAGCCGGGCCGCGATCTCGGCGTCGGTGTCGCCGGACCGGACCAGCGCGAGCACCTCCTGCTCGCGCGCGGTCAGCCCGTCCGGTCCGGTGCTGGCCCGGGGCCCGCGCGGGATCGAGCGGACACCGAGCTCGCGCAGCCGCCGCGCCGCCCGGGCCCGCCCCGGCCGGGCGCCGAGCCCGGTGAACGCCGCCAGCGCGGACCGGACCACCTCCTCGTCCGCGGCGTCCGCGCCCGCGTCCGCCGCCTCGTACGGGCAGCCGATCCGGGTCCAGGCCGCCGCGGCGGCACCGGGGTCGCCGGCCGCGTGCAGCCGGTACGGCTCGGACGCGAACTCCGGCAGCGCGTCGAGCAGCCCGTGCCGCCACATCCAGAACCCGAGCTCGCCGGCCGCCCAGGCGTTGCGCTTGCCCGCCGCCAGCTCGTACGCGTCGCGCAGGTCGTCGTCCGGCGGCTGCCCGGCCAGCCAGCGCGCCTCGGCCCGGGCGGCCGCGACCGGCGCGATCCGCTGCAGCGAGCCGGTCCGCTCGGCCAGCTCGCGGGCCCGGTCCAGCGGCGGCCAGGCGTCCGGATCGCCACGCCGGGCCCGGATCCGGCCGCGCACGCAGTCCGCGGCCAGGGTGGCGACCGCCCGCCCGGCCGGGACCGCCGCGGCGAGCCGCTCGGCCTCGGCCCAGCGGCCCTGCTCGAACCGGCAGCGGGCCAGCCACGCCCGCAGGTAAGCGGCCGAGCCGTCGAGGTCGCGGGCGACGAAGTAGTCCAGCGCCTCGGCGCCGGCCGTGGCGGCGGGCTCGTACAGCCGGGCCTCCCCGAACGCGGAGACGAGGTTGGCGTACGCGCGACCGAGCTCGTCGTACAGGCCGGCGGACCGGGCCCGCTCGATCGCCTCCCACAGATGCCTGGCGTCCGGCTCGCGCCCGGTCAGCGTCCGGGCCGCCCCCAGCGCCTGCAGCGCCGCCACCTGGACCCCGGCCAGGCTGCCCTCGCCCGGGTCGAGGTCCGCCGGGCCGACCGGTTCCGCCGCGGTCGCCCCGGCCCGGGTCAGGGTCGCGGTCAGGTCCAGCGCCTGTCGCGCGGCCTGCTCGGCGGTGTCGAGGTCGCGGGCGATCATCCGGATCATGGCCAGCCTGGCGACCGCGGCGGCCAGCTCCAGCGACGGCCCCAGCGGCTCGAGCAGCTCGACGGCCTCCGCGGCCAGCCGCAGCTGCCTCGACTCCGGGTGGCTGACCCGGCTCAGCCAGCCGATCGCGGCCGCCCGCCGGCGCGGGTCTGCGCCGCTGAGCGAGACCGCGTGCCGGGCCGCGTCGAGGGCGGCCTCGTCCTGCCCGAGCAGGTATTCCTCCCGGGACAGGGTCAGCCACAGCCCGGCGCCGGCCGGGTCGCGCACCGCGCCCGGCGTCGCCGACGCGGCCCGCCGGTAGTGCGCGGCCGCCTCCCGGTGGGCGCCGAGCCCAGCCGCCTTGGCCGCCGCGGCCAGCTCGCAGCGCAGCGCCAGGTCGGGTCGGTCCGCCCGCCAGGCGTGGTACGCGAGCGCGGCCGGCTCGGCCGCCGGCTGCTCCCGCTCCAGCCGCTCCAGCACGGTCGCGTGCAGGTCCTGGCGCCGGGCCGGCCCGAGCTCCTGCTCGACCGCCAGCCGCACCAGCTCGTGCCGGAACTCGACCACGGTGCCGTCCACCCGCAGCAGTCCGGCCAGCACCGCCTCGTCCAGGGCCGGCCGCTCGGAGCCCAGCAGCGTCACCGGCGCCCGCCCCGGCACCACCGACAGCAGCTCCACCGCGGCCCGCACCGCCGGGCCGAGCCTGGCCACCCGGGCGGCGACCGAGTCCCGCACCGACGCGGCCACCCGGTCGCCGGCGAGCTGGCTGACCAGGAACGCGTTCCCGCCGGTCAGCCGGTATGCCTCGGCCGGGTCGACGCCGGTGACCAGCGAGGCCACCGCGGCCGGCGACAGCGGCGGCACCTCGAGCCGGGTCACCGCGGCGCCGAGGTCGCCGAGCACCCGGCGCAGCGGATGGTCGGCGGCCAGCTCGTCCCGGGCGGTGACCACGACAAGCCCGCCGGAGGCCGCGACCCGCCGGCCCAGGAACCGCAGCACGTCGGCGCTGGCCTCGTCCACCCAGTGCGCGTCCTCGACGACCAGCGGGGCCGGGGTGTCGAGCAGCCGCTCCCGCAGCTCCGGCACGCCGAGCTCGGGTTCGCCCGGCCACAGCGCCCGGGCGATGTCCCGGAACGGGCCCAGCGGCCGCGGCGTGGCCAGCGGCTCGCACCAACCCCAGGCCGCGTCCGCCAGCGCGGTCTGCACGAGCGCGGTCTTGCCCGCCCCGGCCTCCCCCAGCACCGCGACGAACCGCCCCCGCGCGCCCCGCAGCCGGTCGACGAGGCCGTCCCGCTCGACGAGCACCGGCTCAGCGTAGGGGCGCCGGCCCCGGTCGGGCCGCGGTTCGCCCGAAGGGGCACGATGTGCCGGTGCTGGGGCTACCGGACGACGTGGCTGCGTGCCTGTTCGACCTGGACGGCGTGCTCACGGACACTGCCGCTGTGCACAACCGGGCCTGGACCGAGATGTTCGACGCGTACCTGACCGAGCGCGCCGAGCGGCTCGGCGGCGGGTTCGTCCCGTTCGACCCCGACTCGGACTATCCCCGGTACGTCGACGGGCGGCCGCGGGCGGACGGCGTGCGGGCATTCCTGGCCAGCCGCGGCATCGAGCTGCCCGACGGCGCGCCGGACGACCCGCCGGACGCGCAGACCGTGCACGGCCTGGGCAACCGGAAGAACGAGCTGCTGCTGCGGGCGATCGACCGGGACGGGGTGCGGGTGTTCGAGGGCTCGCGGGCCTACCTGGTCGCGGCCAGGGACGCCGGGCTGCGCCGCGCGGTGGTCTCCTCCAGCGCCAACACCCGGCAGGTGCTCGACGTGACCGGGCTGGCTCAGTACGTGGAGGTCGTCGTCGACGGCACCACCGTGCGGTCCGAGCACCTGCATGGAAAGCCGGCGCCGGACACGTTCCTGGCCGCGGCCGACCGGCTCGGCGTCGGACCGGACCGGGCCGCGGTGTTCGAGGACGCCACCTCCGGGGTCGAGGCCGGGCGGGCGGGCCGGTTCCGCTGCGTAGTGGGCGTGGACCGGATCGGCCATGCCGCCGACCTGCGCGCGCACGGCGCCGACGTCGTGGTCACCGACCTGGCCGAACTGCTGGCGGAGGTGCAGCACTGATGGACCACCGCACGCAGTTCCCGGTCGAGCCGTGGGTGGTCCGGGAGACGTTCCTCGACCTGGACCGGCTGGCCCGGGCCGAGTCGGTGTTCGCGCTGTCCAACGGGCACCTGGGGCTGCGCGGCAACCTGGACGAGGGCGAGCCGCACGGGATCCCGGGCACCTACCTCGGCTCGTTCTACGAGCAACGCCCACTGCCGTACGCGGAGTCCGGCTACGGCTATCCCGAGTCCGGCCAGACGGTCGTCGACGTCACCAACGGCAAGCTGATCCGGCTGCTGGTCGACGACGAGCCGTTCGACGTCCGGTACGGCGAGCTGCACGACCACGAGCGGGTGCTCGATCTGAGGGCCGGCACGCTGATCCGGACCGTCGACTGGTCCTCGCCGGCCGGCCGCCGGGTCCGGGTCCGGTCCACCCGGCTGGTCTCGTTCTCCCAGCGCGCGGTCGCCGCGATCGAGTACGTGGTGGAGGCCGTCGACGGGCCGATCCGGGCGATCGTGCAGTCCGAGCTGGTCGCCAACGAGGCTCAGCCGCGCGAGCTGCGCGACGCCGACCCCAGGGTCGCCGCGGTGCTGGAACGGCCGCTGCAGCCGCTGGAGCACCACGTCCGCGGCAGCGGCGCCGTGCTCGTGCACCGCACCCGGCGCAGCGACCTGCACATGGCGGCGGCCATGAACCACGAGATCGAGGCGCCCGGCCGGGTCGACGTGGACACGACCGCGATCGAGGACCGGGCCAGCACCACGGTCGTGTGCCGGCTGGAGCCGGGCCACCGGCTGCGGCTGGTCAAGTACCTCGCCTACGGCTGGTCCAGCGTGCGGTCCCGGCCGGCGCTGGTCGACCAGGTCCTCGGCGCGTTGACCGGCGCCCGCTACTCGGGGTTCGAGGGCCTGCTGGACGAGCAGCGGGCCTACCTCGACCAGTTCTGGGACGCCGGCGACGTCGAGGTCGACGGCGACGACGAGCTGCAGCAGGCGGTCCGGTTCGGGATGTTCCACGTGCTGCAGGCCGGCGCGCGCACCGAGCGGCGGGCGATCCCGGCGAAGGGCCTGACCGGTCCCGGGTACGACGGGCACACGCTGTGGGACACCGAGCAGTACGTGCTGCCCGTGCTCGACCACACGCTGCCGGAGGCGTCCGCGGACGCGCTGCGCTGGCGCTGGTCGATCCTCGACCAGGCCCGGGACCGGGCCCACACGCTCGGGCTGGCCGGTGCCGCGTTCCCGTGGCGGACCATCGGCGGCGCGGAGTCCTCCGGCTACTGGCCGGCCGGCACCGCCGCGTTCCACGTCAACGCCGACATCGCGGCGGCGGTGGAGCGGCACCGCGTCGTGACCGGGGACGAGCGGCTCCAGGCCGACTGCGGGGCGGAGATCCTGGTCGAGACGGCCAGGCTGTGGATGTCGCTGGGGCACCACAGCCGGGACGGGCAGTGGCACATCGTCGGGGTCACCGGCCCGGACGAGTACACCGCGGTCGTGGCCGACAACGTCTACACGAACCTGGCCGCGGCCGCGAACCTGGCCGCGGCGGCGGACGCGGTGGACCGGCACCCGGCGATCGCCGAGCGGCTGGGGGTCGACGAGCGGGAGGCGGCGACCTGGCGGGAGGCGGCCGCGAACGTGCACATCCCGTACGACGAGCAGCTCAAGGTGCACCCGCAGTCGGCGCACTTCACCGACCTGCCGGAGTGGGACTTCGACCGCAACACCCACTACCCGCTGCTGCTGCACGCGCCCTACTTCGACCTGTACCGGCGGCAGGTGATCAAGCAGGCCGACCTGGTGCTGGCGATGCTCTGGTACAGCGACCGGTTCAGCCCGGAGGACAAGGCCCGCAACGTCGACTACTACGAGCGGCGCACGGTCCGGGACTCCTCGCTGTCCGCGTGCATCCAGGCCGTGCTGGCGGCCGAGGTCGGGCACCTGGAGCTGGCCCACGACTACACGTACGAGGCCGCCGTGATCGACCTGCAGGACCTGCACAACAACACCGGCGACGGGCTGCACATCGCCTCGCTGGCCGGGGCGTGGATCGCGCTGGTGTCCGGGTTCGGCGGCCTGCGGGTCTGCTCCGGCGAGCTGGTCCTCGCCCCGGCGCTGCCGGCCGGGATCAACCGGCTGTGCTTCGGCCTGCGCTGGCAGGGGATGCGGCTGACCGTCGAGGTGCGGCCGGACCAGGTGACCTACTCACTGCGCGACGGCGAGCACGCCTCCATGCGGCTCCGGCACGCCGGCGAGCAGCTGACCGTCTCCGTCGGCGAACCGGTCACCCGCCGCCTCGGCCCGCGCAAGCCCCTGCTCCCGCCCCCGGAGCAGCCTCCCGGCCGCGTTCCCCTGCACCGCGCCGCAGCAGCCGACACGACAGCCGACACGACCCCCGGAACCTGACCACCCGCCGCCCCCGCCCGCCGGCGAAGAACGGCGCCAGCTCGGCGTCGAACCAGTCCCGGATGCGCTCCGGCGGCTCGTCCGCGACGTTGCTCTGGGTGGTCAGGTAGGCGGCCAACGCCGCCCTGGTCATCGTCACCTCGTCCGTCCACTGGTCGGTCCGTTCCGGCACGAACCCGCCGATCGCGGGGAAGTCCGCCGCGAGCGGACCCCGCGGCGGCGGCGCGACGCCGACCGCGGCGATGCCCAGCTCAGCCAGGCCGCGGGTGGACAGGCCGGTGCCGCAGGCCACGTCGAGGGCGAGGTGCGGGGTCCGGCCGGCCAGCGCGCGCCGCAGCGTGCGTGCGTGGTGGTACGGCCGGCCCTCGGCGTACCGGTCCGCCGCCGCAGCGAACGGGTTGGGACGGGTCACGTTCGATCAGTGTGCCCCGTTGCCCGCCGGGGTGGGCGGTAGCGTGCCGGGGTGGCTCGGTATCGGTTCCTCGACGCGATGGGGGACGTGGTGGCCGAGGAGGAGTTCCCGGACCACGCCACCGCGCTCGCCGCCGCCGGCGAGTTCGAGGACGAGGAGGTGTTCCGGGTCGAGTTCCTCGGCCCGGAGGGCGACTGGCGCTGGGCCGGCGCGCTCGAAGGGTGACCGGCCGGCCGCTGCGCGCCGCGGGTCAGTAGCCGAAGCCGCCCGTGCCACCGCCGGCGTCGCCACCGCCGCCGCCGCCGCCGAACAGCACCAGCAGCAGCACCACCAGCCCGATCACCACCACGACCGCGACGACCGTGATGACCATCGGCCGCCGGCTCTTCACCGGTTGGCTCATCCTGCCTCCTTTGTCGCCCACACCACGCTCGAGCCACCGTGCCGGGTTCACTTCCTGCCAAGTCTGCGTCGATTCATAGCTGACTCATGAGTCTTCTTCCCCAATTTTGGGGGAGGTCTTTGCCGAAATAGGGGGTGGGGTACGGGAGAACCCGCGGCTCATACTTCCGTTGCCCGAACAAGCCCAAAGGGGCTGGCAGCACGGGGCTCGGCCGAGCCTTCGCGCGGCCCGTCCTCCCCCGCGGCCCTCCACGGCCCGGACGTGCGAGTGACGGCACGTTGAGCCGCCGCGGCCAGCGGCGTGACCATCTGCGACGCCTTTCCCTGCCTGCCACGGGCGATGCCGCCCACGCGCGGGCATTGAGTGCGTCTTCCTCATTCCAGCGCCGATCGCCGCTGCCCGGACCCGGGAGAGTCCCGGTCAGCGGATCACCTCGGTCGGCGCGGGAACGCGCGCAACTGGAGGTTTTCCGCAATGACCCATGTCGAGGAGAGGCTGGAGCCGGAACGCGCCGGCATTTCCCGCCGGAACGTGCTGCGAGCCGGCGCGGTGGGGGCCGCCGTCGTCGGCGCCGGCGCGGCGAAGGTCGTGATGCAGCCGTCCCTGCATGCCCGCGGGCTGCTGTCGAGGGACGGCATCTTCGAGGGCGCCTCGATCGCCCTCGCCGATTCCCTGTACGACGAGGACTTCCCGGTCTCGCCGCTGATCCTGAACCCGTTCACCGACCCGCTGCTGATCCCGCCGGCGGCGAAGCCGCTGACGCCGGCGGAGGTGGCCGCCCTGCCGCTGCCGCCGGGGCCCGGTGTCGGTCAGCAGAACTCGTTCCGCAACGAGACACACCAGATCTGGCCGGACGCCATCGGCTTCCCGGACCCGATCGTCTACAAGTTCGACCTGCTGGTCCGGCAGCACTCGTTCACCACGTCCCAGGTGCTGCCGATCAACTCGCTCGGCCAGCCGGTCAAGTCGTTCGACGCCGCCGGCCGGACCTACCCGGCCGGCACCGTCCGGACGCTGCCGCCGTCGACGATCTACGGGTTCAACGGCACCTTCCCCGGACCGCGGATCAACGCCGAGTACGGCAAG
>Ga0207643_10001059_pt1 | contig 16259 bp, 14 predicted proteins | sample KBSMisM62_FD_184313 | JGI IMG/M metagenome (GOLD analysis project Ga0207643, IMG submission 184313) | Miscanthus rhizosphere microbial communities from Kellogg Biological Station, Michigan, USA - KBS Miscanthus M6-2 (SPAdes) (version 2) | ecosystem: Host-associated > Plants > Roots >...
GGCACCGCTGCGGGGAGCGCGACGCGCCGAGCGCGCGTGCAGGTTCGCGTCGCGCTCCCCGTCGCGATGCGGTCGTGCGACGACCATCGAAAGCGTGAGGGCCAGCCGCCCGTGACGGCAATACGGCATTCGCCCTAGTCGCTGTCACTCCCTGGCCGGGCGAGGCGGTAACGCAACAGCTTCGGCGATCCCCCGGCCGGCCATCCTCGGCCGAAGACCATCACGCGAAAGCGGCCCATCGCGGCCGGATCGAGGAGCCGCAGCAGGCTCGCGCGTAGGAGGGTGTATGCCTCCATCGTCGTCGACGGATCCGCCTGGATCTCACGCAGCCGGTCTTCGACGCCGAGCGCCATGAGCGCCTCGGCCTGCGTCGTCACCCCGAGCGTCGTCAGGCCGGCGGTCTCGGCAGCTCGCTGGACCGCTGTCACGTCGACGTGGGCGGTGAGGTCCTGCCGGCCGACGAAGCGATACGGGTCGTCGCTGATCGTGTGCCGGACGTACGCCTGCAGCGTGCCGTCGCGACGTCGGATCGGGTCGTACAGCTCGGCGGCTTGGGCGCCGTAGTCGATGAGGATCAGCAGCCCGCGTCCAAGCGCCGCCGCGACATCGCCGATCCATGTGTCGAGACCGAGCGCGATCTCCGCGGTCTGACCGTCGGCGAGCTCGATGCCTTCGTCAAACAGGCGGGCCGCGAGCGCGGGCGTGGTCGGGTCGATCTCGATCTCCGTCAGTCGACCGTCGGCCCCCACCTCGACCGCGAGCTCCCGTAGGGTTCCGCGCTGACGGACGCGATGGACCGGCAGCGCGTCCAGCACCTCGTTGGCGACGACGACGCCGTCGACCTTCGAGCGGGGCGGCAGATCGACAAGACGCTCGGCCAGGCCCGCCTCCGCCAGGCGCTCCCGCAGGACCGCGGTCCGGCGCTCGTCGACCTCGACAGGGTGGTAGCCGATCGCCGGCGGCAGCGCTCGCAGCATCGGAACGGCTAGCGCGCCCTCGCCGGCGCCGTGTTCCACGACGATGAACGGCTCGGGCCGGCCGAGTGTCACCCAGGCGTCGTCGACCGCCCGTGCGAGGAGCTCTCCGAAGATCGGGTGAAGCTCGGGCGCCGTGATGAAGTCGCCGCCACGGCCCGGACGCGCCTCTTCGGAGCGGTAGTAGCCGCCCTCGGCGTCGTAGAGCGCGAGCTCCATGAACCGCGCGAACGGCATCGGGCCGGTCGCCCTGATCTCCTCGCGGATCCGTGCGGCGAGCCAGGGGTCGTCGGCGAGGTCGGACAGATCCGCGGGGGGGTCACGCTGGAGCTCGGGTCGGAAGCCGGTCACGGTCGGATGCTATCGACCGGGACGCAGGGCGAGCGCGAGACCCGGTCCGACGAGCGTGTGACCCCCGAGCAGGATAGGGACCGGTGCAGCAGCGGCCGATGTGGTCAGGGCGCGAAGCCACGGATCGGCGATGTGATCGGTGAGCAGCAGATCGGATGCGAACCGATCCTCGGTCGGCGGCCAGCCGGCTTCATCCGCGCCGAAACGATGGGCGATGACGACGCGGGTGTCGATGATCGCGGCGTCCCCGAGCCGAGCGACGTGTTCGCCGAACGACTCCGGACCATCGCGCTCGAGGAGTGCGCCCATGACGGACGTTGCCGGACGCTGCCCCGGTCGGCGCGTCCGAAGACCGCGCTCCTCGACGAGCGCCCGCGTCCTCGATGCCGTCTCTCGCTCGAGCCAGGCCAGGTTCGATGCCGAGACCCGGCCTGCGACGAGAAGCTCGGCGTCTGGATCGGCGGCGACTCGGCGAACCGCATCGATGGCCGCGACGGCACGCTGGGCATCGCTTGGGTCCAGACGGGCCAGCCACCGACCGGCGAGCAGGACAAGGTCGAGCGGTCCGTCGATGTCGACCCCGAGCCGTCGACGAGATCGGACATCGGAAACAGGTACACCGGCACCCTCAGCGAGCCAGCGCGGCAGCATGTTGTCGGTCGCGATGTCGGGCAGCCGCGCAAGGACCGACCGAGCGCGCGAGATCGCGATGACATCCGCGGAATAGCGGTTGTTCGCGAGGGCCGCGGGCGCACCTTGCCGCGCGGCCGCGACCAGCTCCCGACGATCCACCGCCGTCGCGAGCGGGATCGCGCCAGAACCGAGGACGATCAGCCCGCCGTCTCCGATGTCGGCAGCGAGATGGCGGAGTCTCGCCCCGAACGGGACGTCGTCCCGAGGTCCCGCATGGAGGGTGACGCGCGTCGCCCCGGCGGCGAGGAACCCTCGACGGTGACGCTCGACGAGGTCGAGCCGGGCGACGTGCGTCGCTCGCGTGAGCGGGCCAGCCTCGGCGTCCGGCTCGAGGTGCAGGATCGCGACGTCGACGTCGGTCACGCGTCCGGTCGACGCTCGGGGTGCCGCATCGCCGGATAGTAAGGTGACTCCGATGAGCGCCCGCCGAACGGTCCGTGCCTACATCGGTCTTGGCGCGAACCTCGGTGATGCGGCCGCGACGATGGCCGCAGGGGTGGCCGCCCTCGAGGCGCTTCCCGCTATCCACGTCCGGGCTGTCTCGCGTCTCTACGCGACGGCCCCATGGGGGTTCACCGACCAGCCGGAGTTCCGCAACGCGGCCGCCGCCCTTGACGTCGTGGGCGAGTCCGCGAGCGCCGAGGCCGACGCCCTGGACCTCCTCGCGTGGCTCAAGGCCATCGAGCGGAGCGGAGGTCGGCAGGCCCGCGCGCGCTGGGGGCCGCGCGAGCTCGACCTCGACCTATTGCTGTACGGGCGCCATCGCATCGACGTCGACCGACCGGCGGACGCCCGGTCGATCGACGCGGACGCCGACCCCGACAAGGCCGCGAAACGGCTGGAGATCCCGCACCGGCATCTCCGCGAGCGGCTGTTCGTACTGGCACCGCTCGCCGATCTCGCTCCGCGACTCGTCCCGCCCGGCTGGACGGAGACGATCGAGACACGACGTCGACAGGTCGCAGCGAACGAGCCGCCGGGTAGCGTCCGGGTCCTCGGGGACTGGGATGTCGCGTCCGAGCGGTGGGTCCCCCCGAAGGCTCCGGGGGATCCGTCAGGCGGTGCGGGCTAGCGCATCCGCGGCGCGGACGACGTCCTCGAACGAGCAGTACATCGGGACCGGCGCCAGCCGGATCAGGTCAGGCTCCCGCGCATCGGCGACGACGTCGAACGCCTCGAGCGCACGCAGTCGTGCGTGGGCATCGCCGACGCGGATCGAGAGCTGCGACCCGCGCTCCGCCGGATCGCGTGGCGTGATGACCGTCGCGTCCGGGACGAAGCCGTCGATGAGGCGTGCAAGCTCGCCGGTCAGCGTCAAGGATCGCTCTCGGAGGGCCGCCATCCCGACCTCGTCGAACATCGCCAGCGAGACCGCGATCGGCGCGAGCGACAGGATCGGCGGGGTCGAGACGCGGAATCCATCTGCACCTCGCCCTGGCACGAATGTCTCGGCCATGAGGAACCGTGAGGCGGGATCGTTGCCCCACCAGCCGGCCAACCGCGGCGTCGCCGGGTCGGAAGCATGCCGCGCATGGACGAACAGCTGGGCGAGCGCTCCCGGACCGCTGTTGAGGTACTTGTACGTGCACCACGCGGCGGCATCGACGTTCGCATCGTGCAGCGCCAACGGGATGTTGCCGGTCGCGTGCGCCAGGTCCCAGATCGCGATCGCCCCTGCGGCATGCGCGCGCTCGGTGTGTCGCGCGATATCGAAGACCTGCCCGGTCGCGTAGTTCACGCCGCCGAGGAGCATCACGGCGAGATCGTCACGATGCTGGTCGATCATCTCGTCGAGATCGTCGGGCCGGACGGTGTCCTCGCCGGTCCGGGGCCGGATGACGATCAGGTCGCTTTCCGGGTCGAGACCGTGATGGCGGAGTTGCGACTCGACCACGTATCGATCGGACGGGAACGTCGGCGCATCGATGAGGATCCGTCGTCGCTGCCCGGCGGGTCGGAAGAACGACGCAAGCAAGAGATGGAGGTTGATGCTCAGCGTGTTCGCCGTCGTGACTTCGGCGGGCTCGGCCCCGACCAGCCGACCGGTCGCACCGGCGAGGTCACGCTCGACATCGATCCATGGCTGCTCCGAGTCGAACCAGCCGTCGACACCGAGGCGGGCCCACGCGTCGAGCCGTTCCTCGACCGCGGCGCGCGCGTCCTTCGGTTGGGCTCCCAGGCTCTGCCCGGCGAGGTACGCCTTGGGTCGGCCGTCACGCCCGACCGGCAGAGCGAAGCGGTCACGGAGGCTGGCGGCTCCGCGATCCGCGGCATCGCGCCGGTGGGCGTCTGTGTACTCGGTGGCGAGCGACGAACCGACCGACGTCACGCCCCTGCGGGACCGCTCGGGGCGAGGTCCTTCACGACGTCCTGGATCCCGCCCCGGGGGACGAGTCGGACGCGATGTCCGCGAGCCTCCAGCAGGCCTGCGGCCACCGTGGCCCGTACCCCGGACTTGCAAGCGACGGTCACCTCGGAGCCCGGCGCCAGTGCCAGCGGGCCGCCGTCGATGAGGGCCGCGAGCGGGACCTCGACGGCGTCGACGAGCCGACCGTCGTCACGCATCTCGGCCTCGTCGCGGACATCGACCACGGCCGGGCGCGAGCCCGAGCTGATCTCTGCCGCGAGTGCCGCGGCGCTCATCGTCGAGATCTTGGCGACCGGGCGGCCGTCCGCCGCCCACCGCGCGACCCCACCGTCGAGCACGCCCACGAGCTGGTCGAAGCCGATGCGGACGAGCTGGTCGACGGCCTCGGTGGCAGCATCAGGCCCTTCCGGCAGGACCAGCACCAGCGGCGTGCCGACCGGCAGGATCCAGCCGACGTATGAAGCGAACGTGTCGCGGAGCTCGACGGTGAGCGAACCCGGGAGATGACCTGCGGCGATCTCGCGCCGGGGCCGCGCGTCGACGATGCGTGCCCCGTTCGCGATGGCCGCCGCGACGGCCGTCGGATCCAGCGCGACGAGCGACGGGCGCTCGCCCAACACTCGGGGTCCCGCGCGGTTCATGGGAGCCATCTCGCGGTAGTACGCGGGGTAGGGCATGAACCCCGACACGAGACGGTCGTGGAACGCGCCGGCATCCGCGATCGCGAACAGCGGGTTGGCGAAGCGCTCGGCACCGATGGTCGAGGTCGGCGCGTCCAGCATCGGCCCCGCGGCGCAGAAGCTGCCGGAGCCGTGGGTCGGCCACACGGCGACGTCGTCCGGCAGGGAGGCCAGCGCCCGGAGCGATCTGAACTGCTCGCGGGTCAGTTCCTCGGTCGCATCGTCGCCCAGCAGGTCGGTCCGGCCGACGCTGCCGACGAGCAGCGAGCCACCGGTGAGCACCGCGGCCGGCGTATCGTCACCGACCGCCTGGTCATACACCTCCCAGGCGAGGTGTTCGGGGGTATGCCCGGGCGTTGCCCTGGCCCGCAGGACGATGCCGGCGACTTCGATCTCCTCGCCGTCATCCGCGCCCTGGTGGTCGAACGCGTAGTGGCCGCGAGCCGGCGCGACGACGCGTGCCCGTTCCGAAGAGACCAGCTCGAGCGCGCCGGACAGGTAATCGTTGTGGACATGCGTCTCGACCACCATCCGGAGACGCCAACCCCGGCGCTCGAGGAGCTCCCGGACGCGCCACGCGTCGCGCGGCGGATCGACGACCAGCGCGTCGCCGTCGGACCCCAGCACGTACGTCGAGTTGCCCAGTCCGCGTGTGCGCAGGATCACACTTTCGAGGTCCATCGCCGCTCATCATCGGGCACGGGTCCAGCATCTGTGAGGCCGGCTCGAGGCGGGCTGCACGTCGGATGTGATGCTCTCGGTGGCACGGGTCCGTCAAGATATGGGCATCGGCTCCGAGCTCCGGGAGGAGCGGCGCTCGGATCCCGTACTCGATACCGACCACGATCCAGCCCCGGGTCGCGAGCCGCTGAGAAAGGACCACGATGACCAAGATCGGCTACGCGGCGATGATGGAGCAGTTCACCCCGACGGACCTGCTTGACTGGTGTGCCCAGGCCGAGGACGCGGGCTTCGAAGCCGGCTTCATGGTCTCGGAGCATTTCCATCCGTGGACCCCCGAGCAGGGCCAAAGCGGGTTCGCGTGGGCGTTCATGGGCGCCCTCGGGCAGCGCACGTCACTCCGGTTCGGCACGGCCGTCACCTGCCCCGGCTTCCGCTATCACCCAGCCGTGATCGCGCACGCCGCAGCAACCCTCGGGGCGATGTACCCGGGCCGCTTCTACCTCGGCCTGGGTGCGGGCGAGGCGCTGAACGAGCACGTCGTCGCCCCCGTCTGGCCGGAGGTGCCGATCCGCAGCGCGATGATGTTCGAGGCCATCGAGGTCATCACCAAGCTCTTCACCGGCGAGGTCGTCCGGCACGAAGGCAAGTACTTCACGCTGGAACGGGCCAAGCTCTACACGCGTCCGCCCGACGACCAGAAGGTGCCGATCTACGTCGCTACCGCCGGGCCGGTGAACGCCAAGAAGACCGGCAAGTTCGCCGACGGCCTGATCACGGTCGGGGCAGCGGACGAGAAGATGGGGATGATCTGGGGCAAGTTCGAGGAGGGCCGAGCCGAGGCCGGCAAGGATCCGAAGGCCGGGCCCAAGCTGCTCCAGATCCATATCTCATGGGCGCGCACCGAGGAGGAGGCGACGCAGAACGCGCTCGTCGAATGGCCGAATGGCGGCATGGCGTTCTTCCCGAAGCAGGACATCAAGAATCCCGAGGACTTCGCCGGCATCGCCAAGCTCGTGCGAGCCGAGGACTTCAAGAATCGGGTGCTGATCAGCAGCGATCTCGAGGAGCACTGCCGGCAGATCCAGCACTACGTCGACATGGGCTACGACGAGATCCATCTGCACAACGTCGGGCGCAACCAGAAGGAGTTCGTCGAGGTCTTCGGCAAGGAGGTCCTGCCGAACCTCCGCCTCGGGTAGGTCGGCGGAGAGGGGTGGTCAGACGGGCGCGGCGAGACCGCCGATGGTGGTCGCGACGAGCAGCCCGAGCAGACCGATGACGACCCACATCACGAGCGCCAGCAGGAACGGCCGCCCGCCGACGGCAGACAGCGAGCGCACGTCCGTGGCCATCCCGACACCGGCAAGCGCGACGAGGATCAAGAGCGCCGCCAGCGTCGAGCACAGGTCGGCGAGGGTCCCGCCGCCCGGCAATCGAACGTCGAGTATCCCGGCGGAGCGGAGACCCGCCACCACCACGAAGCCGATGACGAACCACGGCACGGCGCGGCTCACGAGCGCCATCCGCGAGGGCGTGGGGCCGGTCCCGGCCGCCGTGCCCTCTTCGCTCGAGGTCGCGGCTCGCGCCACGTACCACGTCGCCGCGAGCAAAACCGGAAGGATCGCCAGGTTCCGGGTCAGCTTGACGACCGTGGCGACGTCGCCGGCACCCGGCGAGAACGCGTAGCCGGTCGCGACGACCTGTGCCGTGTCGTTCACGGCGAGACCGGCCCACGTCCCGAAGACGGGATCGGACATATGGAAGAGCCGACCCAGGACCGGCAGCAGCAGCACGCCGATCAAACCGAAGATCGTGATCGTCGAGACGGCGTACGCGGTGTCGCGATGCTTCGCGCCGACGATCGGTGACAACGCCAGGATCGCAGAGTTGCCGCAGATCGCCATCCCGACGGTGATCAGGGCCGAGAGCGGTGGCACCAGTGCGAGCCGTCGTGCCAGCCACGTGCCGAGCACGAGGGCCACACTGACCACGAGGACGATCCCGATGATGCTCGCGGCTCCGGTCGCGAGCAGCTGTCCGAGCGTCAATCTCGCCCCGAGCAGCGTGATGCCGAGCCGCAGCGCATAGCGCGACGCCAGGGTCGCTCCCGGGATGAGCCGTGGCCGGAGGCTGGCGGCGGCGCCGATGGCCAGCCCGAGCACGAGGGCGAGCGCGGTCTCCAGCCCCAGCTGGAGCGCCGAGCCGATAAGGCGCGCAACCGCCGCCACCGCGACGCATGCGGCAAGACCGACGAGGATCTCGGCCCGATCGCGGGCCGGGCTGGCGGTGGTAGCGGTCAGAGTCGGACCCTGGGCGGGCTATCCCGATCGAACATGTGGACGGTGTCCACGAAGCGGACCTGCTTCGTCTGATAGGCCATCACGAGCGAGTGTGTCCGTGCGCCGCCACCGAAGAACCGAACCCCTTGGAGAAGGTCACCGCTCGTGACGCCGGTCGCCGCGAACACCAAGCTGTTGCCGGGCGCGAGATCCTCGGTCATGTACACGCGGTCTTCGTCGCCATGGCCCATCCGCGCCCCGCGTTCGCGCTCCTCTGCATTCCGGTAGCGGAATCGTGCCTGGATCTCGCCGCCGAGGCAGCGCAGCGCGCCGGCCGTGATGACACCCTCTGGCGCACCACCGATACCCATCACGGCATGGACGCCGGTGCCGGAGACCGCACACGAGATCGCTGCGGAAAGGTCGCCGTCACCGATGAGCTTGATCCGCGCCCCGGCGGCGCGGACCTCCGCGATGAGATCCTCGTGGCGCGGCCGCTCGAGGATCACGACGGTGATATCCGACACCCGACGCCCGAGCGCAGCGGCGATCCGGCCGATGTTCTCGGTCGGTGAGAGCCGGATGTCGACCTTGCCGGCACCGGGAGGCCCGACGCACAGCTTCTCCATGTACGTATCCGGAGCATGAGTGAGACCACCGGCCTCGCTCGCGCACAGGACCGTGATCGCTCCCGCCTGACCGAGCGCGACGAGGTTGGTGCCTTCCAGTGGGTCGACCGCGATGTCGATCGCGGGGACCTCGTTGCGTTCCTCGCCTGTCTTGCCCACGCGCTCGCCGATATAGAGCATCGGGGCTTCATCGCGCTCGCCCTCGCCGATGACGATCCGTCCCGCGAACTCGATCTCATCCATCGTGGAGCGCATGGCGGTCGTCGCCGCGGCGTCGGCCTCATCACGCGCGCCACGACCCATGAAGCGCGCGGATTCGATCGCTGCTGCCTCGGTCACGCGGACCATCTCGAGCGCGAGCAGTTGTTCCATTCAGTCCTCGGATGTCGTGATGGCGCTCAGGTGGCGCGGCAGATCAGCGCCACCCATCAATGTCGGAAGTGCCTTCTACCCGTAAAGACCATGGCCATGTGGTGACGGTCGGCGAGCTCGATCGCCATCTCGTCGCGGATCGAGCCGCCCGGCTGGATGATCGCGGTGACGCCGGCATTCGCCGCCGCCTGGATCCCATCCGGGAACGGGAAGTAGGCATCCGATGCCATCACCGCCGTCTTGGCCCGGTCACCGGCGCGCCGCAAAGCGATCTCGACCGAGACGAGCCGCGACGCCTGCCCCGCCCCGATGCCCACCGTCGCGGCGTTGCGCGCGAGGATGATCGCGTTCGAGCTGACGTGGCGGACCGCGCGCCACGCGAACAGCAGGTCGGTAAGCTCCTCGAGCGTCGGTCGACGCCGGGTCACGACCTGCAACTGCCCGCGGTCGAGCCCGAGGTCGTCGAGGTCCTCGACGAGCAGCCCGCCGGCCACACGCTTGAAGTCGAGGTTGGCGATCCCGTAGTCGCGCATCCCGTCGGTCGGGTCGGGCGGGACGGCGAGCAGCTCGAGCCCGGCCTTCTGCTTCAGGATCCCGACCGCCGAGTCGCTGAAGCTGGGGGCGACGACCGCCTCGTAGGAGTTGGCAGCGATCTCCCGCGCGGTCGCGCCATCGAGCTCGCGGTTGACGCCGACGATCCCGCCGAACGAGGCGACGGGATCGGTCTCGAGCGCATGCCGGTAGGCCTCGACCAGCTCATCGTGCGACGCCAGCCCGACGGGATCGGTGTGCTTCACGATCGTGACCGTCGGTGCCGTGTAGTCGCGCGCGATCAGGTAGGCCGAGTCAAGATCGAGCAGGTTGTTGAACGACGGCCTGCCTCCCTGGAGCTGCGACGCGTCGGCAAGGGTCCCGCTCCGATGTGTGGTCTCGCGGTAGAACGCCGCACGCTGGTGGGGGTTCTCGCCGTAGCGCAGGTCGTCGACCTTTTCGAGGACGAGCGCCAGCCGCTTCGGGAACACGTTGCCCGAGATCTGGTTGAGGTAGGCAGCGATCTCTGCGTGGTACGCCGCGACGGTGCTGAACGCCTCCGCGGCGAGCTGCGCCCGCGTTTCTGCGCTGACCTGGCCGAGTTCGCGCAGCTCGGCGAGGATCCGCTCGTAGTGCGACGGGTCGGACGCCGCGGCGACTCCGGCCGCGTTGCGTGCGGCGGCACCAAGGAGGGCCGCGCCACCGACGTCGATCATCTCGATCGCCTCGTCGATCCCGACGAGCTTCGCCCCGACGGATGGTGCGAACGGCTTCACATTCACGACCACGAGGTCGATGGGGGCGAGACCCTGCGTCTTGAGGTCGTCCATCTGCTCCTGGACGTCGCGGCGCGCGAGGATCCCGGCGTAGACGGCGTGATGGAACGTCTTGACCTGGCCGCCCAGTGTCGGGCCACCGTTGGTCAGGTCGTTGACGGAGCGGACGTCGATGCCCTCGCCGGCGAGGAACTCTCGCGTCCCGTCGGTCGCGAACATCTCGACGTCGAGCGATCGGAGTTCCCGCGCGAGCGCCGCGATCCCCTCCCGATTCGCGACTGACAGCAGGGCTCGCACCCGGCGCGTTCCTCCTCCCAGGGCGTGTCCGTCGGGAGCGGACCGCTCCGGCGGAGTATAGCGTCCGGCATGGCATACTCCCGCCCACCGACCGACCCGCCCGCAGCGAGGCAGCCGTGACGCTGGCGCCCTGGGAATACCTCTTCGTCTCGTTCAGCAGCCACAACTTCCCGGACCTCTTCTACCCGGTCTGGATCGCAGCGCTGGTGCTGCTGGTCGTCCTCGTCGTGCTCTACAACGTCCGGACGCGTCGGCTCCATCGCCACCCGCCCTTGGTCGACCTCTGGGAGTGGCTGTGGTGGACCGGGCTGATCACCTTCAGCCTGATCCTCATCGAGTCGATCTTCGTCTTCGACTTCATCCTCGTGCTCGCGACGCTGCTGACCGGGCTTGGGACGCTCGTTTGGATCCGGTTCCTGCGGTTCCCGCCGATCCTTCGTGCGCACGAGCAGCGGCTTGCCCGCCAGCGCTACTACACGAAGCAGAAGTTCGCCGACCCGGAGGCGACGATCAGGCGCCGCGGTGGTCCGCGTCGCCAGCGGCGGCGACGCCGCTAGGGCCATGCCGATCGACGTCCGACGGTTCGGCGTCGGCCACCGCCGAGCTGACGGCCCGCCCGGCACGACCGGCGTCACCGGCCAGCTCATCCATTCGGACGCGCGGGGGGCCATCAGCGAGATGGCGTTCGCACGGGGCGCCGCGATCGAACCGCACTCCAACCCGAACACCTCCTGGTTCATCGTGATCGAGGGCGGCGGCTGGGTCGGGGTGGACGACGAGCGGACTCGGGTCGCCGCTGGCGAAGCTGTCCTCTGGCCGGCCGACATCCCGCATGCCGCCTGGACCGAGCACTCCGAGATGCGCGTCTTCATCGTCGAGTTCACCGGGGCGGATGACGCTGCGATCGGCGGGATACTCGAAGGCCGTGCGGCGGATATGAGCGCGCTCGGGCGACCCGTCGAGCGCGGCGAGGGACACCTCGTCGGCGAAGGGACGACGACGCGTCACGACCCGGAGGCCGGCGAGCCGGTCTGAGCCGCCTCGGTCCCATCGAGTCAGCGCGTGAGGTCGTCCTCGGGGATGGCGGTGCGGGTGATCACAGCGCCGAGCTGGCTCAGGATGCGGGCCGTCGCTCCCCACACGGAGAGGCCGTCGACCTCGTAGTGCCCGTAGCGGATCGGCCAGCCGCCGATGGTCCGCTCCACGGTCCGGAGCGGCGCCTCGGGCAGGAACGTGGACAGCGGCGGCTCGATGATCCGGACCACTTCCGCGGGAGACGCGATCAGGGCCGGTCTCCGCGGTGCGATCGCGACCACCGGTGTCACGGCGAAGTCGCTGACGGGGATCCACAGACCGTCGAGGACGCCGACGATGCAAACACTGGCAAGGTCCGGATCCAGACCGACCTCCTCGGTCGCCTCGCGAAGCGCCGTCGCGACGGCATCGCGGTCCTCGGGTTCGGCCTTTCCCCCGGGGAAGCTGACCTCGCCTGAGTGATGGCGGCCGTCGTGGGTCGGTCGCTCGATAAGTACGACCCGGGCGTCACCGGCATCGTCGGGATAGACGAGCACCAGGACCGCGGCGGGTCGCCCGCCCGGGGCGGCCGGCTGGCCCGGCAGTCGCCACGTCCCTCCGTCGGTGCGGACCGGCATGAGGGCGTCGAGCGGCGGTGGCAGCGGCTCAGGGAGCGGATCGAGACGCGCGACGACCTCGTCGAAGCGCATCCCGTCCGCGATCCGCGCTAGTTGACCAGGTCGCCGTCGCCGCGCTTGCGACGGGTCGGCGGAAGGTCGAGCGGCGATGCGTCCCGGCCTCCCGTCCCGGCCCCGACCGCGGCATCCTCGGCCGGCGTGCTACGCGCGTCCCGTCGCGTGGCGTCGGTCACGACCGTCGCTCCCTCGCTCGAGAACACGAGTGCGCCCGAGACGAGGTCGGCGTCGGCGGTGATCCGGTCGCCGGGTCGGAACTCCCCAGCCACGATCGCCCGCGCGAGCGGGTTCTCGACGAGTCGCTGGATCGTCCGCTTGAGCGGCCGCGCACCGAAGGCAGGGTCGGTGCCCTCGCGCACGATCAGCGCCTTCGCCGCGGCGGTCAGCTCGAGGACCAGGTCCTGGCCGGCCAGCCGTCGCTCGAGATCGACCACCAACAGGTCGACGATCGCGGCGAGGTCATCGTCGGTGAGGGCGTGGAACACGATCACCTCGTCCACACGGTTGAGGAACTCCGGCCGGAAATGCGACCGCAGCGCGTCGGTGACCTCGCGCTTCATCTGGTCGTACGCGGCATCGCCGGCACGGCCGCTGGTCGCCGCGATGGCCGTCGACCCTATGTTGCTCGTCATGATCACGACGGTGTTCTTGAAGTCCACCGTACGACCCTGTCCGTCGGTCAGCCGACCGTCGTCGAGGACCTGGAGCAGGACGTTGAATACGTCCGGGTGCGCCTTCTCGATCTCGTCGAGCAGCAGCACCTGGTACGGCCGTCGCCGGACGGCCTCCGTCAGCTGGCCGCCTTCCTCATAGCCGACATAACCCGGGGGCGCACCGACCAGCCGCGACACGGCGAACTTCTCCATGTACTCGCTCATGTCGATGCGGACCATCGCGCTCTCGTCGTCGAACAGGAACTCCGCGAGCGCACGTGCCAGCTCGGTCTTGCCGACCCCGGTCGGGCCCAGGAACAGGAACGAGCCGATCGGGCGGCGTGGGTCCTTGAGACCGGCCCGGGCACGCCGGACCGCGTCGGAGACGGCCTGGATCGCCTCGTCCTGGCCGATGACACGCTCATGGAGGCGCTCTTCCATCTTGATGAGCTTGGCGGTCTCGCCTTCCATCAGCCGGCTGACCGGGATGCCGGTCCACGCCCCGACGATCTCGGCGATGTCGTCGGCGCCGACCTCCTCCTTGAGGAGCGTGCCGGGACCCTGGAGCGCGGCGAGCGCCGCCTCCTGCTCGGCGAGCTTGTCCTGGAGCGCCTTCTGCGTGCCGTATTTGAGTTCGGCGGCCGTCGCGAAGTCAGCTTCGCGCTCGGCCTGCTCGATGCGCGTGGCGAGCGCCTCGAGCTCGGATCGGGTCGCGCGGATCGCGGCGATCGCGGCCTTCTCGGCCTCCCAACGCTGCTTGAGACCGCCGGACTCTTCCTCGAGGTCCGCGAGCTCCTTCTCGAGCGCCTCGAGTCGGGCCTTCGATGCGTCGTCGGTCTCCTTGCGGAGCGCCTCGCGCTCGATCTCGAGCTGGATGCGGCGGCGCTCGAGTTCGTCGATCTCGATCGGCATGGAGTCGATCTCCATCCGGAGCCGGGATGCCGCCTCGTCGACGAGGTCGATGGCCTTGTCGGGCAGGAATCGCTCGCTGATGTAGCGGTCGGACAGCGTCGCCGCCGCGACCAGCGCGGAGTCCGTGATCCGGACGCCGTGATGCACCTCGTACCGCTCGCGCAGCCCGCGCAGGATCGAGATCGTCTCCTCGACGGTGGGCTGATCGACGAGGACAGGCTGGAAGCGCCGCTCGAGTGCCGCGTCCTTCTCGATGTGCTTGCGGTACTCATCGAGCGTGGTGGCGCCGATCGTGTGCAGCTCGCCGCGCGCAAGCATCGGCTTGAGCAGGTTGGACGCGTCCATCGCGCCCTCTGCGGCGCCCGCGCCGACGACCGTATGCAGCTCGTCGATGAACAGGATGACCTGCCCGTCGCTGTCCTTGATCTCCTTGAGGACGGCCTTGAGCCGCTCCTCGAACTCGCCACGGAACTTCGCCCCGGCGATGAGCGCACCGAGGTCGAGCGCCACGACGCGCTTGTTCTTCAGGCCCTCCGGGACGTCACCGCGCACGATGCGCTGCGCAAGCCCCTCAGCGATGGCTGTCTTGCCGACGCCGGGCTCGCCGATGAGCACCGGGTTGTTCTTGGTCCGCCGGCTCAGGACCTGGACGACCCGGCGGATCTCCTCGTCCCGACCGATGACCGGGTCGAGCTTGCCGGCACGGGCCTCGGTCGTGAGGTCGCGGCCGTACTTCTCGAGGGCGGCATAGGTGCCCTCTGGATTGGGCGATGTGACGCGCTGCCCGCCCCGGACACTCTGGAGTGCCTGGAGGATCGCTTCCTTGCCGGCGGCATGGCGCTCCAACAGCGTTTGTGCCTCGCCGCCCGCCTCGGATACGCCGAGCAGGAGGTGTTCGGTCGACACGTACTCATCGCCGAGACGGCGTGCCTCGGCCTCGGCACGCTCGATCGACGCTTTCGCGCGAGGATCGAGTGACAGCGAGCCGCCCTGGACGCGGGCGCGCTTCGCGAGCTCAGCGGCGAGCTCGCCGCGGAACGCGGGCAGATCGACACCGAGTCGGCGCAGCGTCTCGGCGGGGATGCCGTCGTCGGGCTCGATGAGTGCGCTGAGCAGATGCTCGGCGTCGAGGATCGGACTCTGGAGCCGTTGGGCGGTCTCCTGCGCCGCGACGATGGCCTCCTGGGCCTTTTGGGTGAATCGATCGAGTTGCATGTCGAGTCTCGTTAAGCGCGGGGGTCTGGTTGGTCGACAAGGGAAAGGAACCGATCCGCAGCCGCCTTGGCGTCGGCGGACAGGTCGGCGGGCAGGACGACCTTCGCTTTGACGTAGAGGTCACCGTGGCCGTCGGCCTTGAACCGGGGCATGCCCTGGCCGCTCAATCGGAATGTGCGGCCCGGCTGGGTGCCCGCCGGGATCGTGAGCAGGACGCGACCCTTCGGCGTGCCGACGTGGACGGCACCGCCCAGGAGCGCCTCCTTCAGCGTCAGTGGGAGCTCGCGTTCGAGGTCGGCGCCGCGGCGCGTGAAGGTTCGGTCCTTCTCCTGGCGGACGACGACATAGAGGTCGCCACCACCGGGAGCCTTGCCCGTGAAGCGGATGCGCGTGCCGGTATCGGCGCCCTTCGGGATCTTGACCTCCAGCCGCTTGCCATCCACCTCGACCAGGCGGGTCGTGCCGTGATACGCCTCGTCCAGGGTGATCTCGGCGACTGCCTCGGCGGTCGCCTTGGGTGCAGCGGCGGTCTGGCGTGACGAGCCGGTGGTCGGCCCACCGTTCGCGTCGAGGCCCATCCCGGCGAGGATGTCCTCGAACGTCGGGCCCCCGGTCGGCCGCCGGCCGCGACCCGGTCCCGTATCTCGCATCGGCTCGGACGCGCCACCGAAGAAGGCCTGGAAGAAGTCACTGAAATCGGTGTCGCCGGACGTGTGGAACTCGTAGCGAACGTTGCCGCCCGGCCCGCCGAACCCGGAGAACCCGGCGAAGGGGTTGCCAGCCGCGCCGCGCGCGCCTCCAGCTGAGGCGCCGGCACCGGCCGTTGCGCCCGCGCGGGCGTAGGCCTCCCAGTCCTTGCCGAGCCGGTCGTACAAGGTGCGCTTGTCCGGATCGGATAGCACCGCGTTGGCCTCGTTCACGGCCTTGAACTTCTGCTCAGCCTCGGCGTCACCCTTGTTCGTGTCGGGGTGGTGCTGGCGAGCCGCCTTCCTGAACGCCTTCTTGATGTCGGCTTGTGAAGCGGTCCTCGGGACCCCGAGGACCGCGTAGTAATCCTGGAACTCCACGGCAGCGCCCTACTGCCTTGGCGCCGCGATCTGCGATTTCGCTGCCAGGGCGTTCGTGGCGATGACGTC
>Ga0207643_10001069_pt1 | contig 16195 bp, 14 predicted proteins | sample KBSMisM62_FD_184313 | JGI IMG/M metagenome (GOLD analysis project Ga0207643, IMG submission 184313) | Miscanthus rhizosphere microbial communities from Kellogg Biological Station, Michigan, USA - KBS Miscanthus M6-2 (SPAdes) (version 2) | ecosystem: Host-associated > Plants > Roots >...
TCGTCGTCGACCACGAGGACGCGCGACACAACTCGAATGCTATTGGCGAACGCGCCACCGGCGCCATCCTTCGTGACGAGACCGTCATCCGGCGACGCAGGGATCGTGAGCGAAGCGTGACGGTTGCATGACGCCGGCGTCATGGATAGCCCGTTCGTCGGAAGGAGGTGCCTAGAGTCGCGGCTGGGTGGCATGTCTCACCCAGAACGTGTGCCGGCCGAAAGGGAGGGCTCCGTGGCTACGCATGTGCGACGTTGGTTGGTCGTTCCGATGGTCCTGGGGCTCGCCCTGGTGACGGCAGGCTGCAGCAGCGACGACGGCGGGGTCGGGGTGACGCTCGCGGACTTCACCATCACCGCCGACCCGGACAGCGCATCGGCGGGAGAGGTCACCTTCGACGTCACCAATGACGCCGAGCAGACGCACGAGTTCGTGGTGTTCCAGACCGATCTCGCGGCGGACCAGCTCCCGACGGAGGAGGGCGGCGACGTCGACGAAGCCGGCGAAGGCGTCGAGCTCGTCGACGAGATCGAGGACATCGAAGGAGGCAGCACCCAGTCGCTGACGGTGAACCTGGACACCGGCAGCTACGTCCTCATCTGCAACCTGCCCGGACACTATGCGCAAGGGATGCACACCGGCTTCACCGTGAGCTAGCCGATCTTCGGACGGCGAGCCCGGGCTACCCCGGCGCGCGAGATGGATGGCACGCCGTGCTTGCCGACAACGATTCCATGCGTTCTCCATAGCTCGCGGTAGGGCCATTGCTAGACTCGACCCGTCTCCCGGCCGATGCACGAACCGGGCTGGCTCCCAACGCTATGGCCGCGACCACCGAGACCGTCGAGCGCACCTCCGAGTCGCCGCACCTCCGGGTCGGCGAACGCCTCCGCATCCTCGTCGCCCACCGGGAGATCCTCGCGAACCTGGTTCGCAAAGAACTCAAGGTCAAGTACGCGGCCTCGGTGCTCGGGGCCGTCTGGTCGCTGCTGAACCCGCTCGTCTATCTCGGGGTGTTCACGTTCGTCGCGAAGGTCCTCGGCGCGGGGATCCCCAACTACCCCGTCTATCTGCTCTCGGGGCTGCTCGCCTGGAACCTCTTCTCGGCCTCCATGGGCCCCGGCGCCCGGGCCGTGCTCGACAACGCGAACCTGGTGAAGAAGGTGGCGTTCGCGCGCGAGATCCTTCCGCTTTCGGCCGTCGGTGTCGGCCTGGTCGATTTCGCACTGCAGTCGGCGGTCCTGCTGATCTACATCGTCGTCTCGGGCTACGGCCTCCACCTCCCCGAGCTCGCCTTGTGGCCGCTCGCTTTCGTCACGCTCCTGGTCCTAACGACGGCGCTGTCGCTGTGGTTCTCGGCCTGGAACGTCCGCTACCGCGACGTCGGCCACCTGCTGAACATCGCGCTGCTGGTCTGGTTCTGGGCCACCCCGATCGTGTACGCCGAGTACCAGGTGCAGCACCTGGCCTCCGAGAACGACGTCGGCGGCGCGGGGGCGCTCGCCCTCTATTTCTTGAACCCGATGGTCGCGATCGTGGCCGGGTTCCACCGGGCGCTCTACGGCACGGTGACGCCGATCGCTGGCCAGGACCCGGTCCTGTTCCACGAGAGCCTGGCGTGGGTCGCCGGGGTCGTGACGATCACGCTCGTCGTCTCGCTCGTCGGTCTCCGGCTCGCGTGGGGCTACTTCTTCAACCGTTCGGGCGACTTCGCGGAGGAGCTGTGAACACGCCCGCGATCGAGGTCGCCGACGTCTCGAAGCGTTTCCGCGTCTACCGCGACAAGCCGACGTCGCTCAAGCAACGCGTGCTCTCCTCGCGCACCAAGGCGGAGGACTTCTGGGCGCTCCGGGACATCGCGCTCGACGTAGGCGAGGGGTCCACGTTCGGGCTGATCGGGCACAACGGCTCGGGCAAGACGACGCTCCTGAAGTGCGTCGCGGGGATCCTGCGGCCGACCTCGGGGACGATCCGCCAGCGCGGGCGCCTGGCGGCGCTGCTCGAGCTCGGCGCCGGCTTCCACCCCGAGCTCACCGGGCGCGAGAACGTGTACCTGAACGCCTCGTTCCTCGGATTGTCGCGCAAGCAGACCGACGCGGCGTTCGACGACATCGTCGCGTTCGCGGAGCTCGAGACGTTCATCGACAACGAGGTGAAGTTCTACTCGTCGGGCATGCTGGTCCGGCTCGGGTTCGCGGTGGCCGTGCACGTGGACCCCGACGTGCTGCTGATCGACGAGGTGCTCGCGGTCGGCGACGAGGCGTTCCAGGCCAAGTGCCTCGACCGCATCCGGGCGTTCCAGCGCGACGGCCGGACGATCGTGATCGTGACCCACGCGCTCGACACCGTGATCGAGATCTGCGACCGCGCCGCGATGCTCCACCACGGCGAGCTTCATGCGATCGGCATGCCGTCCGACGTGGTGCGCGAGATGCGGTACGTGCTCCTCGGCGTCACCGATCCGAACTTCGTACCCGAGGAGGGCACCCGCGAGGCCGAGATCGCCGAGGTCCAGATCGTCCGCCCGAACGGTTCGAGCGAGGGCGCGATCCTGCGCGGGGACCCGCTGACGATCGTGATCGACGTCCGTCAGAACGAGCCGCTCGACGACCTGGACGTGGACTTCGCCGTCCTGGACGGGGCTACGAACCACGCGGTGCTCGACGCGCGGACCTCGCGCGCCGGTCTGGACCTCGGGCGCTTCGACAAGAAGCGCGTGCGGTTCCGGATCGAGGACTTCCCGTACGAGCCGGGCAAGTACTGGGTGACGGTGGGGTTGTCCAACCGCTCCACCGGGCACCTCTACCACGTGCAGACGCAGCGGTACCTGTTCGAGGTCTTCGACGCGCCGCGCGTGCAGGAGCTCGTCGAGGTCCCGGTGGCGGTGGAGGTCGAGGACCTGTGACCGAGCCGGCGATCGATCCCGCGACGACGCAGACGAAAGGAACCCCTCCGATGCTGATCGTGCTGATCCTGTTCTCGGTGACGCTGGCCGCGGTCGCGCAGCTGGCGCTCAAGCACGGCATGAACCTCGTGAACGACGAGCTCGCGCCGCAGACCTTCTCGTTGAACGGCGACTCGCTGCGCGTGGTCGTTGGCCAGAAGTACGTGTGGGGCGGGCTGTTCCTGTTCGGCCTGTCAGCGCTCGTGTGGCTGCTCGTGCTCTCGAGGGCGTCGCTCTCGTTCGCCTACCCGTTCGCGGCGCTCACGTACGTGCTGATCCTGCTGTTCGACCAGTTCGTGCTCGATGAGCACGTTCCGGGTCTGCGGTGGGCCGGGGTCGCGTTCATCGGGGTGGGCATCATCCTCGTATCGCAGACCCAGCACACGTGACCACCCGATGAAGGCCGTCGTGCTGGTCGGCGGGGAGGGCACGCGCCTGCGTCCGATCACCGAGACGCTCCCCAAGCCGCTCGTCCCGCTGGTCGACAGGCCGAGCCTCGATCACGTGCTCGACCACCTCGCGGGTCACGGCGTACACGAGGTCGTGCTCTCGAGCTCGTATCTGGAGGGGACGTTCCACGCGTTCATCCAGGCGCGCCGCGGCGACCCCGTGATCACCTGGATCACCGAGACCGAACCGCTCGGCACCGGCGGTGCGATCGTGAACGCGCTCGAGGCGCTCGACACCGATGGGTCGTTCTTCGCGCTGAACGGCGACATCCTCACCGACCTCGACCTCACCGAGATGCTTGCGCGGCACCGCGATCGGGGCGCCAGGGCGACGATCGCCCTCACGCACGTCGAGGACGCGCGCCCGTACGGTCTGGTGCCGTTGGACGCCGGCGGGCGTGTGCTCGAGTTCCGCGAGAAGCCGGCCGAGCTGGTGCCGGGCGACATCAACGCGGGCACCTACGTCCTCGAACCCGTCGCGCTCGATGGCTGGACGCGCGGCGAGAACGTCTCGATCGAACGTCAGATCTTCCCGGCGCTGATCGCCGACGGGCGCCCGCTCGCGGGGTTCGTCTCGGAGGCCTACTGGATGGATCTGGGGACGCCGCAGGCGTACCTGCAGGCGCAGTTCGACCTGCTGGACGGCCGGGTCGACGGCCACCGCTCGTACCCGTCGCCGTTCGTCGACGCCGGCGGTCGCATCGACGCGGGAGCGACGGTGAACGCCCACGTCGTCGTCGGCCCGAACGCGACGATCGACGCGGGGGCGCGCGTGCGTGACTCCGTCCTGCACGAGCGAGCGGGGGTGGAACCCGATGCGGTCGTGGAGCGGTCGATCCTCGGCACCGGCTCGACGGTGATGCGGGGTGCCTCGGTGCGCGACGCCGTGCTCGGCGAGGGCGCGGTGGTGGGTCCCGGCGCCTGGGTGCACGAGGGTCGCGTGCAACCGGGGGAACGGGTCGAGGCGTGACCATCGGGTCGCCGGGACGTTGTGATACCGTGCGGAACCGCCCGACCATCCTCACCGAACCTATGCGAAGAACCCTCATCCTCGTCCTGTTGGTCGCGCTGGCCTTCGCCGCGATCCCGGCGAACGCCGGACCGGATCGCGAACCGAACGGGCCGGACGGACCCACAGAGTTCCGTCTGTTCGGCGCCGGCTTCGGGCATGGACTCGGGCTTTCGCAATGGGGGGCGTACGGGCTCGCGAAGCAAGGGTGGGGCCCGTCGAAGATCCTCAAGCACTTCTACTCGGGGACCCGAGTCGCGCGCGATGGCTCGCCGCCGAAGGACCTGCGGATCGGGCTCGCGCAGGGCAAGGACTCGGTTCGGCTCGAGGCGCAGGCCGGGCCCGTGGAGATCCGGCTCGGGGATGCGCAGACGGGTTCGGCGGTCGCGACGATCCCCCCCGGCGAGACGTGGAAGGTTCGTGCCGCCGGTAACCAGTACCTGATCGTGGACGCGACCGGGACCACCGTTGACAGCGTCGGCGGTCCGAACGACGCGATCTCCATCGTGTACGAGCAGAACGGTGCTCGCGTTCGAGTCCCGGAGGCCGCCCACACGTACAACCGCGGCTCGATCGAGTTCGGCCTGTACTCGTGCGCCGGCGGTTGCGTGATGAGGTTGGTCCTCACCGTTGATCCCCAGGGGTACCTGTACGGGCTGGGCGAGGTCCCGAGTTCGTGGCCGATGTCGGCCCTCAAGACCCAGGCGATCGCTGCGAGGACCTACGCGTTCACGAAGGCGGCCGCTTCGCAGCACCGGGCGGTCTGCGACTGCGCGCTCTACGCGAGCTCGTACGACCAGGTCTACGCCGGGTGGGACAAGGAGGGCGGCGCCGACGGCGACCGGTGGGTCGCCGCGGTGAACCAGACCGAGGACCAGGTCGTGCTGAACGGCGCGGAGACGATCCAGGCCTTCTACATGTCCTCCTCGGGCGGGTACACCGAGAACAACGAGAACGTGTGGGGCGGCACGCCGATCGACTACCTCCGCGGCGTGTGTGACCCCGGCGACTACACCTCCGAGAACCCGAACGCCGTTTGGGAGCAGACGTTCACACCCGCGCAGGTGACCCAGCATCTCGGGCTCGGCATCGGGACCGTGACCGGGTTCACCAACGTCGACCGCGGCGTCTCGGGCAGGATCATGTCCGTCACCGTCATCGGAGCGAACGGCCAGGCCGCGATCAGCGGGGACGCGCTGCGTTCGCACCTCGGTCTCCCGGACGACCGGCTGTGGATCAACGCGGACCGCAGCATCACCGGCGAGATCCGGGCCAAGTACGACGGCCTCGGCTGCTCGCCCGGGCTCCCCACCTCGCGCCAGGTCTCGGTCGCGGGCGGCGAGCGGCAGAAGTTCGAGGACGGGACCATCTACCACTCGGGTTCGGCCGGCGCGCATTTCCTGCGAGGTCTGGTCCTGGGCCGCTATCTGTCCAAGGGCGGCCCGGCGGGTCACCTCGGGTTCCCGACCTCCGACGTCCGCAGGCTCGAGAACGGGAACCTCCGGGCGAGCTTCGAGGGCGGCGTCATCATCTGCGATCCCGACCACTCGAGCTGCATCGTCACCTAGCCCGGCCGCCGCTACTTCTGGAACAGCGGGCCGAGCAGCCCGTGCGGCGCCTCCGGCGCGACCGAGGTCCCCCGGTAGGCGTCGATGAACGAGGTCGCCATCGTGACCGCCTGGTCCGCCGTGATCGTGGCGGGGCACATCCACCGGGTGTTCCAGGCCAGGAGCGCGAACGCCTGGTCGTCGGGCAGCGCCGGGTAGGGCGCCATGATCACGCGGCTCTGGTCCCGGGCGATCGTCGCCAGCCGGTCGATCGTCTCCTGCGCGAGCCCGCCGTCGGCCGTGGGACGGTAGTAGACGATCACGTACGCGTGCTCGAGGTTGTGGACCGCTCGCGTCTCGGGGACCGGGATCCCGTACACGTGTGGATCCGGAGGGAGCGGCGAGGCGTCGTGCGGCCCGGCCGCCGCCGGTCGGTCGGGGTAGTCGAACGACTCGCCCGGCGCGAGGTGGGTCCGCGACGGGTTCGCGATGACCGGCTGCTCGAGGTCGCCGCACCCCGCGGCCCGAGCCGCCGAACGCGCCTCGGCCGAGACCTCCCCGGGCCCCGGCGTCCGGAAGAAGAGCAGCCAACCGAGTGCGAGGAAGACCGCGATCGCCACGAACCGGCCGACGCCCCAGGGCCGGCGCTCGGCGGGCTTGGGCGCTCGGGCGCGTCTGGACGAGGGCGGGCTCTTGGTGACTTTGGTGCCCTGGGGGCGGGATCCCGCCGGCGGCCGAGAGCCTGAGGGTCGCCGCTTGCGCTTCTTCGCCACCGATGCGCCGTTAGGGCGAGACCGTAGTGAAGTCGAACGTGGACGGGATCGGATCCGGGAGCTGGGCGGCGGTCCCGTAGGTCACGACGATCACGCTCTGATCGTCGAGCTGCACGTCCTGAAGACTATCGGTGACTTCCTCGCCGTTCACGAACACCTGGAGGTGCTCGGTGTCGCTGTTGCAGTACGCCCCCAGGCAGCTCGGGGTGAAGCGCACGCCCCAGACGCCGAAGAACTCGCCCAGCGTGAACTCGCGTGACTCCGATGACTCGATGTGCACCACGCCGGGATCGCTGTGCGTGTGGAGGGATTGGATGGCCCCCGCGTCCGAGATGCCGATGTTCGCCGGGACCGGCTCCTCCTTACCGTGGATGAAGATCTGCAGGTGGGCGTGCTCGTGAAGCGGGGTGGGGGCCTCGGGCGGTAGACCAAGGGCGTTTGCGCGAGCGGCGGACTGGTCGGCGTTGGCCGGCCACGGGGCCTTGGTAGTCAAGACACCCGGGAGCGCGCTCGACGGTGGCGGGGAGGTGTCGTTCCGGTTGGTGAAGAAGAACACGCCGGCGGCGACCGCGATCGCGATGCCGCCGATCCACACGAGCTGACGCCGGCGCTGGGCCCGGGCGATCTGGCGTCGAACCGCCTCGCGTTCGGCGCGAGCGAGCTCCTTCTTCTCGGCCCGCGTTCGGAGGGGTGCCGTGGCCGGCCGGTGCGAGGGCGAGGCCGGAGGCTTGGGTCGTGGATCTGCCTTCGGCTTGGTGCGCTCAGCCCCGTCCGGCTCCGAACGCCCCTCCTGCCCGACGTCCTTGGTCGTCGACGGCGGTCGCTCCTCCGTCCGGGTCGCAGTACCAGTGGGGCGGTTCCTCGAACGGTTCTGGGGTTTGCGCCGCTTCTTCGCCATGGCTCCTCAGCGCCCGGTCAGAAGGCCGCGCCGGCCTCGGGCGCCTCGCCCTTGTAGGGACGCTGTCCGAACGGCGGCGCCGTGTACGACGACGTGAACCCGAACGCGGCCGCCAGGTTCACCTTCGCGCATTTCTGCACGTTGTGCCAGGCGACAAGCGCCATCTGGGTCCCTGCCGGCAGGGTCCCTGGGGCGCCCTGGTCCGGGTAGTCGTAGGGAGCGACGATGACGCGACTGCCTACGTTCTGGCCCTCGTAGAACGAGCGGATCCGGTCGAGCTCCTGGCCGGACACATCCGGCGCGTACCAGACGATCGCCGCGCCGTGCTCGAGCGAGTGGATCACGCGGTCGATCGGCGGCGGCGTGCCGTAGACGCCGGCCCCGTACGGGATCGCGTTGTGCGGTCCCGACGCCGGTGGCACGGAGGCGTACGTCGAAAGCGGCACCGATGCCACGACGTGGGCACGATCCTGGCTCTTGGGCTGGTACGAGCCGACGTCTTCCACTGGACCGCAGCCGGCGGTTTCCTGGGCCAGGTCCGCGGAGACGAGGAGGTCCTCCGGCGTGGCCTGGGCCTCCTGCGGCCGGGTGAGGGCGAACGCGGCGACCCCCGCGATCAGGACGAGCACGACCCCGATCGCGACCCTGCGGTTCCGCCGGCTCTTCGCCATCTTGCGCTGGAGATCGACACGCTGACGCCGGGCCTCCTCTTTGCGTTCGGCCTTGGTCAGACGCTGCTTCGAAGTTGGGTCGGCCATATCAGGGTTCCGCCCGGAGGCGGCCCACAAGGATAGCGAGGAAGCGGGCGGTTTGGCCGGTCCATCTCCGCGAGAACTTCGGGGCCCGGAGCCTTGCGGGGGCCCATCGGCCTTCCTATGCTTCGCGCGACTTCCCCACGGCGCTGGCCGGCGCCTCGCCGGCCGGAAGGGGGAGGCATGGCGGACACGGATACGAGCACCGCGAACGTGGTTCGCGTCGAGTCGCCGCCGGGCGGCTGGCTCGACAGGTTCTTCAAGATCTCCGAGCGCGGGTCCTCCGTGCGGATCGAGATCGTTGCCGGGATCACGACCTGGCTGACGATGGCCTACATCCTGTTCGTGAACCCGGCCATCCTCGGGTTCGTCGGGATCCCCGACCTGCAGCCGCTCGGGTTGCCGTTCGCACAGGTGCTCACCGTGACGGCGCTCGTCGCCGGGGTGATGACGATCCTGATGGGCGTCGTCGCGAACTACCCGTTCGCGCTCGCCGCCGGCCTGGGGCTCAACGCGTTCGTCGCGTTCACGCTCGTCGCGGCGAACGGGCTCTCGTTCCCGCAGGCGATGGGCGTGATCGTGGTCGAGGGCGTCATCATCACGATCCTCGTCCTCACCGGCGTTCGGGAGGCGGTCCTGAACGCGATCCCGATGGACCTGAAGCGGGCGATCGGGATCGGCATCGGGGCGTTCATCGCGCTGATCGGGCTCGTGAACGCGGGCGTGGTCACCAACACGGGACCCACCCCCCTGGGGCTCGCTGCCGAGCTGACGACGTGGCCGATCGGGATCTTCGTGGTCGGACTCGCGCTCAGCGCCGCGCTGGTGGCACGAAGGGTCAAGGGAGCCCTGCTGATCGGGATCTTGGTCTCGACGGTGCTGGCCATCATCGTCAACGAGGCGAAGGACCTGTCGATCTGGGGCAACGGCATCGCGGCGATCCCGGACAAGATCGTCGACACGCCCGACTTCGGGCTCGTCGGCGCGTTCTCGTTCGACTTCTTCAAGGTGCTCGGGACCGCGACCGCGCTCGCGGTGGTGCTCTCGGTGATGCTGTCGGACTTCTTCGACACGATGGGCACCGTGATCGGGCTCGGCGGCGAGATGAAGATGCTCGACTCGGACGGCCGGCTCCCGGGGATCAAACGGGTCCTGCTGGTCGACTCGATCGCGGCGGCCGCCGGCGGCGCCGCCTCGGCCTCGTCGAACACCACGTTCATCGAGAGCGCGTCGGGGATCTCGGAGGGCGGGCGCACCGGGCTCGTCGCCGTGGTCGTGGGCGTACTGTTCCTGCTCGCGATGTTCTTCTCGCCGATCGCCGGCGTGATCCCGGCGGAGGCGACGGCGCCGGCGCTCGTGCTCGTCGGCTACTTCATGATGGTGCTCGTCAAGGACATCTCGTGGTCGGACCCGGGGATCGGCATCCCGGCGTTGCTCACGATCGTGATGATGCCCTTCACCTACAGCATCACCAACGGCGTGGGCGCGGGGTTCCTCTCCTACGTCGTGATCGCGGTCCTGCGGGGCAAGTGGCGGGAGGTCCACCCGCTCCTGTACGTCGTGGCCGCGATCTTCGCCTGGTACTTCGTACACGGGGTGGTCTAGGCCGAAGCGCTGCTGGCCGGGCTCACTCGGTGCGCAGGTGCTGCGAGAGGTCCAGCGGGGGCCGCGGCGACGCGGCCCCCGCCGGCATCGGGCCCACCGCCACGGTTCCGAGCGCGAACCACTCTTCGGACATCCCCAGCGCGGCGCGGCTCTCCTGCTGGCAGAACAGCGTCGACGAGATCCAGCACGACGCGAGCCCCTGTGCCGAGAGCGCCAGCAGCAGGTTCTGGATCGCGGCGCCGCCCGAGAGAAGGAACATCTCCTGTTCGGCGCGCGAGCGCTCGGCGTCGGCGTAGGGGTGGGCGCCCCGGAACCGGACCCATGGGACGATCAGGACCGGCGCGGCGCCGAGCACCCCGTCGCTCCTCGCGATCCGTCGTTCGATCGTGGCCTCGGGTGTCCCGTCGCCGCGGAGATCCTCGCGCCAGGCGTCCGCGATCGCTTCGAGCAGCCGCCGCTTCGCCGACGGGCTCCAGATCGCGCTGAACGACCACGGTCGCGTGTGATGCGGCGCCGGCGCCGTGCATGCGGCCCGAACCGCTTCCTCCACCGCCTCGCGTGAAACCTCGCCGTCCCCGAATGCCCGGATCGTCCGTCGCTCCGAGATCGACAGGAGCGGGGAGGTTCGGAACAGGTCCTCTTCGGGCGGCCGGACCGTCTCGGCCACCGGGACCGCCACCGGCTCGAACGCAAGGCCCCGCACGATCGCGACCGGCACCCTCGACGCCTTGCCCATCGCGAGCCCGCTCGCGGCCGCCACCTCGTCGGCGAGCGCCACGACCGTCGCCTCGAGCTCGCGGCCGTGGTGGTCGGTGGTCCCGCGGAGGTCGACGAGCGCCGGGATCCCCGCGCAGCCGATCGCGACGTTCACGACCCCTCGACGCCAGGTCCTTCCGAACGTGTCCGTGATCACGACGGCGATCTCGACGCCGAGCTGTTCGCCGAGCTCGAGGCGGAGCCGCTCCGCCGAGCCGTCAGGATCCTCCGGCAGCAGCGTGAGGAACCCCTCCTCGACGTTGGACGCGTCGACGCCCGCGTTCGCGCACACGAACCCGTGGCGGGTCTCGGCGATCACGAGGTCGCCGCGCCGGGCGACGAGGCGCCGCGTCTCCCGCTCGACCCAGGCCTCGCGGCCGCCGTCGGCTTCGGAGACCACACGGCCCTCGGCCTTGGACACGATCTTCTGCGTCACCGCGACCACGTCGCCGTCGCGAACGCCCACCGAGCCCAGCGGCCCGGCCAGGAGCGACGCGAGGTCGTCGCCCGGCCGGACCTCCGGGAGCCCCTCGACGGGCAGCACCTCGATGCTCATGCGGGCCGGGACGCTCCGATCACCCGAGCAGACCGAGCGCGAACCGAGCGAGCGCCTCCGCCTTCGCGTCATCGGTCATGATCGAATCGGTCGCGCCGGCGCGGACGCCTGTCGCCTCGATCCGGGGGATCAGCGCGCGATCGGCCTCGTCGACCACCCATGCCGCCAGGAGCCCGCGGTAGCACTCGGCCGCGCCGGCGGCGGTGACCTCGGCGCCGGCCGCCGGCATCAGGCGGTCCGCCATCCCCGCGAGCGGCGCGCCGGCGACGATCCCGCTCACGCCGACGACGTCCGCCCGCCGGGCCGCGACCGCGTCGCGGATCCCCGGCACCGCGAGGATCGGACCGAGCGAGGCGACCGGGTTCGACGGGCACAGCACGATCGCGTCGGCGGACGAAAGCGCCTCGAGGACACCGGGCGCGGGTCGGGAGCGTTCGGCCCCCTCGTACCGGACGGCCTTGACCTCGTCGCGTCCCCCGCGCCCGACCCAGTACTCCTGGAAATGGAGGTCGAGCTCCTCGCCGTCGGCGACCACCGAGATACGGGTGGTCACCTGGTCGTCGCTCATCGGGAGCAGGCGCGGCACTACGCCGAACCGCCGGGCGACGGCGGCCGTCGCGGCGCTCAGCGTCTCGCCGGCCGCCAGGAGGTCCGTCCGGTACAGGTGGGTCGCGAGGTCGAGGTCGCCGAGGTTGAACCACGCCTGCTCGGGATCGAACGCGCGCAGCTCCTCGGTCGCGCGGAACGTCTCGTCGCGCCGGCCCCACCCGCGCTCGCGATCGAAGACGTCGCCGAGCCAGTACGTCACCGAGTCCAGATCTGGCGACACGCGCAGCCCGTGCATCGTGATGTCGTCACCGGTGTTCGCGATCACGGTGACGGCTTCCGGCGTAACGGCGCGGACGAGCCCACGCAGGAACTTCCCCGCGCCGATCCCGCCCGCGAGCGCCGTCACCCGCATCCACGGCAGCGTAGTACGCTCGCGCACGGATGGCCGAGGCCACGACCGCGCACGCGCTCCGGCGCGCGCTCGCCCGCGCCGGTGCCGGCAAGGCGCTGTCGGCCGGCGAGATCGAGTCGCTGCTCGCGGCGCGCGGTCCGGACCTCGAACGCCTGATGTCGCTCGCCTCGCACCTACGCGAGCTCGGACACGGCGGCACCGTCACCTACTCGCGCAAGGTCTTCGTCCCGCTCACGATGCTGTGCAGGGACCACTGCCACTACTGCACGTTCGCCAAGCCTCCGGCCAGGCTCGAACGGCCGTTCCTTTCCCCGGAGGAGGTCGTGACGATCGCCGAGGCCGGCCGGCGGCTCGGGTGCAAGGAGGCGCTGTTCACGCTCGGCGACCGCCCGGAGGAGCGCTACCCGATGGCGCGCGACTGGCTCGCCGAACGCGGGTATCGCTCGACGCTCGAGTACGTCCGGGCCGCAGCCATCCGCGTGATAGAGGAGACGGGCCTGCTCCCGCACCTCAACCCCGGCGTCATGTCCTACGAGGAGATGGCGCGCCTGAAGCAGGTCGCGCCGTCGATGGGGATGATGCTCGAGACCTCCTCGGACCGGCTGTCCCAGCGCGGCGGCCCGCATTTCGGATCGCCGGACAAGGTCCCCGCCGTCCGTCTCCGCGTGATCGAGGACGCCGGGCGCCTGGCGATCCCGTTCACCACCGGCATCCTCGTCGGGATCGGCGAGACCCTGGCGGAGCGCGCCGAGTCGCTCCTCGCGATCCGCGATCTCCATCGGCGCTACCGCCACGTCCAGGAGGTCATCGTCCAGAACTTCCGGGCCAAGCCCGGGACGGCGATGCACGACGCGCCCGAGCCGGGGGACGAGGAGTTCCTGGCCACCGTCGCGACGGCGCGGATCGTATTCGGACCGCGGATGCACGTCCAGGCGCCGCCGAACCTGTCCGATCCCGAGCAGCAGGCCCGCCTCCTCGAGGCCGGGATCGACGACTGGGGCGGCGTCTCGCCGCTCACGCCCGACCACGTGAACCCCGAGCGCCCGTGGCCGGCGATCGAGGAGCTCGGCCGCCGGACGGCCGAAGGCGGGCTCGAGCTCCGCGAGCGGCTCACGATCTACCCGGAGTTCGCGCTGCGGCCCGATCCGTTCCTCGCGGGCAAGATGCGGGCGCCGGTCGCGGCCGTGATGGGCCCCGACGGCCTGGCCGCCGACACGGTTGCGGCGCCGATCGGGTGGCAGGACCCCGAGGTCGCCTGGAAGCCCCGTTCCATCGAGCTCACGTTCGCGAAGGTAGAGGGGGCCGGCCTCCGGGCGGACGCCGAGATCGTCTACGGCGAGACCGACGTCCCCGAACGCACCCGCGCATGGCACGCGGAACGCGTCCCCCCGCGCCGGCTCGCCGCCGAGATCCGTTCCGGGCTCGCCAACGCCGAGGGGCGCCGGCCCCTCAGCGACGAGGAGGCCCTCGCGCTGTTCCGGACCGAGGGCGACGACCTCGAGGCGCTGTGTGCCGTCGCGGACGGGCTACGGCGCGACGCCGTGGGCGACGGCGTCACCTACGTCGTGAACCGCAACATCAACTTCACCAACGTCTGCTACGTCGGGTGCCGCTTCTGCGCGTTCGCGCAGCGCGAGATCGACCCGGAGTCCTACACGCTCACGCTCGCCGAGGTGGCCGACCGAGCCCGCGAGGCTGCGGCCTGGGGGTGCACCGAGGTGTGCATGCAGGGCGGGATCCACCCCGATCTGCCCGGGTCGTTCTACTTCGATCTGCTCGACGCGGTGAAGGCCGCGGCACCGGATATCCACATCCATGCGTTCAGCCCGATGGAGGTGCTGAACGGCTCCACGAAGCTCGGGATCTCGTTCCGCGAGTTCCTCCAGGAGTGCCGTCACCATGGCCTTGGGACGATCCCGGGGACCGCGGCCGAGATCTTGGACGACGACGTCCGTTGGGTGCTGACCAAGGGCAAGCTGCCCGCCGACGCGTGGGAGGAGATCGTCCGAACCGCCCATGACCTGGGCATCCGCAGCTCGTCGACGATCATGTTCGGGCACGTGGACGCGCCTCCGCACTGGGTTTTCCACATCCGGAGACTCGCGCGGATCCAACGCGAGACGGGCGGATTCACCGAGTTCGTGCCGCTTCCGTTCGTCCATCAGAACGCGCCGATCTACCTCGCCGGCAAGGCCCGACCCGGCCCGTCGTTCGACGACAACCGCCGGATGCACGCCGTCGCGAGGGTCCTGCTCGACGGAGTTATCCACAACATCCAGGTCTCGTGGGTGAAGATGGGCGTGGAAGCGTGTCAGACGATGCTGAACGGCGGCGCGAACGACTTCGGTGGCACCTTGATGGAAGAAACGATCAGCCGCATGGCGGGCGCCGAGTGGGGGATCCGCATGGAGCCTTCGGAGATCCGCACGGCGATCACGTCGATCGGTCGCACGCCCATCGAACGGTCGACTACGTACGAACCGTTGCAGCGCAACATGAACGAACAGGATGCGCATGTGTCGATGGCGCCGTTAGGGACTGCGACCGGCGATCGAACGCCCTCCGACAACCGTTTCCGTCAAGGAGATTGACCGAACCGGTCAACGAGATAGACCATCGAAATACTTCGCAGAACCTCTTGCACCTGCGCCCGAGCACGTATTCGATTCTCTGGGGACGCATGTGGAGATGCCTGAGAACTCGAGTTTTCCTCTTGCCAAGAGGGGAACCTATAGCCCAGAATCACACGCGTGTGATTTCGGGGAGGGAACGGGGACCACATGCATCACTACATCCCATGGCAAGAGCGGGCGCGATGTCGGCAACACGATCCGGAGGTGTTCTTCCCCGAGAAGGGGGGATCATCGAGAGAGGCCAAGCGGATCTGCGCCGATTGTCCGGTTCGCATCGAGTGCCTCAACTATGCCCTTCGCCGCGACGAGCGGTACGGGGTGTGGGGTGGGATGAGTGAACGCGAACGGCGACGCTTGAAGCGTATGGCGTCCTGACACCGAGGGAAGGGGGTGACCGATGTCTCCCGCAAAGAAGAGATCCACCGCGAAGCGCAAGACGGCGGCTCGCAAGCCAGCGGCGAAGAAGACCGCGGCTCGCAAGACCACCCGTAGACGGAAGACCGCCGCGCGCAAGCCGGCAGCGAAGAAGACGACGCGGAGGAAGACCACGCGGCGCAAGCCCGCAGCGAAGAAGAAGACCGCTGCGCGCAAGCCGGCGCGGAGGAAGACCACGCGTAGGAAGACCGCCGCGCGCAAGCCGGCGGCTAAGAAGACGACGCGCAGGAAGACCACACGCAGGAAGACCGCGGCCAAGAAGTCTGCCGCCAAGAAGACTGCGGCGCGTAGGCCGGCGAAGAGGCGGACCGCGAAGAAGCGGTAGCCGTCGGATCGCTGTTGATGCTCGGAAGGGGGGCATGGCCCCCCTTCCGCGTGTTCGAACACCGGCGTGCTAGGCTGCGCGCCGCCTCTGGGCGCACTCCATGGCCACGACAACCGTCGATCGTTCTCCTGCTTCCCGCGACGTGCGCTCCCCGAGCGTGCTCGTCGTGCTGGTCACTCGCGACGCCGTCGCATGGCTGCGCGGATGCCTCGAGTCGCTCGCCGCGCAGACCTACCCGCGCCTGGGCGTCGTGGCGGTGGACAACGGCTCCTCGGACGGGACGCTGGAGCTCCTCCGACAGGCGCTCGGTGAGGCGCGGGTGGTCGCCCTTGGGGAGAACCGAGGCATCGCGGGGGCGCTTACCGCCGCGACCGAGCTCCCGCCCGCCCAGGCCGCCGACTACCTCTTGCTGGTGCACGACGACGCGGCGCTCGCGCCCGATGCCGTCGAACGCCTCCTCGAGCCCGCCGAAGGCATCAAGGCCGTGGAACGCGTGGGCGTCATCGGCCCCAAGATCGTCGACTGGGACGAGCCGAGGGTGCTCCGGGAGGT
>Ga0207643_10001070_pt1 | contig 16179 bp, 18 predicted proteins | sample KBSMisM62_FD_184313 | JGI IMG/M metagenome (GOLD analysis project Ga0207643, IMG submission 184313) | Miscanthus rhizosphere microbial communities from Kellogg Biological Station, Michigan, USA - KBS Miscanthus M6-2 (SPAdes) (version 2) | ecosystem: Host-associated > Plants > Roots >...
ACAGGCCGAGACGGCCGCTTTCGCAGACATCGTCAGCGGACTCGACGGCTCATACGCCAGTCTCTACAACGACTACGAGCATCGCCAGAGTCTCGAAGCGCGGTTGGTGAAAGCTGCTGACGTGTTGGATCTCTTAATCCAGGTGCTCGCGCTCGAACGCGCCGGCGCCCGTGGCCTGGACGAGTTTTGGGAAGTCGCTGAAAAACCGGAATTCAATCTTGAACAAACTGCGGAACAGATAGTGCAGGAACTGCTCCAGTCGATCCTGAAAGCGCGTCGCGAACTGCATACTAATGTTTGATCTATTATCGGATTTCTTCACAGGGATCACCTGGCGCAGCGTACTTATCGGAGCTCTCATTTTTGTTGGGTCTTTCCTCGTCAACCTCGCGATCGTCTCGTTCATCCTGGTCAAGCTGCCGGCCGACCACTTCAGCAAGAGCAACAAGGAAAGATTTGCATGGTCATCAAACCCGCTGGTCCGAGTGCTGTTAATCGTGGGCAAGAACATTCTCGGAGTCGTGCTAGTGGCTCTGGGGGTGGTGCTTTCGTTGCCAGGCGTTCCCGGCCAGGGATTGCTGACAATTCTGCTGGGGATCATGTTGCTCGATTTTCCGGGTAGGCACCATTTGGAACAGAAGTTGTTGAGTAAACCGAGCATTGTGAACACAATCAATGGCTTGCGAGGGCGATTTGGAAAGCCTCCACTGGAGCTCAACTAAAATTTTCACCACGAAGACACAAAGGCACAAACACTTAATTTACATTTGTGTCTTAGTGCCTTTGTGGTTAAAAACCACCCGTTTGACGTATGATTGGCGACTAGGCTGATGGTCAAATATTTTAACGTCTTCTTAATTGTATCAGTGCTCCTGTTGTGTTCCGGGTGCGGTCTCTTCGGCGCTAAGAGAAAGATTCAAGTGCCGCAGCTTCTGACCCCGCTGGCCAACGCAAACAAGGATCGACTAATCCAGGAAGTGAACCGGCTGTCCACCGTCAAATCCATTCACGGCAAGGTCGACATCCAGTTTGAAGACACTTCGTTTGCTTCGTCCGGCATTGCCGATCAATATCGACTGGTTGACGGCGACATCACGGTGCAACGACCGGGCAAGATCTATCTCATCATTCAATTCACCTTCGTCGACATCGCGCAGATGGCGTCAGACGGCGAACGCTTCAGTGTCGCGGTGTTGAAAGGCGACAGCAAGTACCGTCGTTTCGTGAAAGGAACTAACAGCGCCGTCTATCCAAAGCTGGAGACTGAACCTGAGACCGCAAAGCAGGACGACAATCAAAAAAGCCAGAAGGAGAAGGAAACAGTCAGCGCGCTTTCGAACCTGCGTCCACAACACCTGACGGACGCGTTCATGATCCGGCCAATCGAGCCAAACAATTCCTTAATCTACGCGCAGAGCGAATTTTTTCAGGAAGAAGCGGATACCCGCCGGGAGTCAAAGAAAAGCGATCGCATCATGCGCGGCTACTACATCCTCGAGGAGTTTTCCCAAACCGGCAGCGATGCAAAACCGCAGAGACGATTCTGGTTCGATCGTGTCAATGGCATTCGACTCGCACGTGTGCAAACTTTTGACGACCAGGGACGGTTGATTACAGACGTTTCTTATTACAATGAAAAGCCGCTTGGCAGCAGCGCGACGGCGTCGCTGCCGAGCCGGATTGAGATCACGCGGCCGCAGGATCAATATAAGTTGAGCATCAGTTACCAGGATTCAACTTCAGTTGAGCTGAACAGGGACTACAATCCGAAGGCGTTTATATTGGAAAACAAATGGCAGTTACCGGAAGTGGATCTCGACGTGCAGTATAAAAAGATGACCGCCAACCAGTAATCGATGAGAACTATTCTAAAAGCCGAAGATCTCGTAAAAGTTTATCGCATTGGAAAGGTCGACGTACCTGCCTTGCGCGGCGTTTCGCTCGAAGTGCAGGAAGGCGAGTTTCTCGCGATCATGGGACCGTCGGGTTGTGGGAAATCAACGATGCTTCACCTGCTCGGAGGTTTGCTCACTCCGACTTCCGGCCGCATCGTGATTGACGGCGACGACATCACCACCGTCTCAGACGCAAAACGGACCGCAATCCGTCGCAAAAAAATCGGGTTTGTCTTCCAAAGATTCAACCTTTTTCCAACGTTGACCGCTGAAGGAAATCTCCGACTGGCGGAGCGAATTCATGGCAATGGCGGCGGCAATGCACAACTCCGTCGCGAGGTGCTGCGGCTGCTCGGTCTGGAAGACAAACTTCATCACAAACCACTCGAATTATCCGGCGGAGAGCAGCAGCGGGTGGCACTGGCGCGCGCGGTGGTGACGCGTCCGGCCATCGTTCTGGCTGACGAACCGACCGGAAATCTCGATTCCGAGAACTCGGCTCTTGTCCTTAACATGTTTCAGGAGTTGAATTACCGCTTCAATCAGACCATCATCATGATCACTCACAACCCCGAGGCTGCGGCGATGTGCAAACGCATCGTGCAGATGCGAGATGGCCACATCGTTGAGCCCTCGACCGCCGCTCGATTTTAGAAGTGTCCTAACCACAAAGGCGATAAGGCACAAAACTCTATATAAAATTCGTGTCTTTGTGCCTTTGTGGTAAAATCCTGTTCGACCCACCAGCCACGGCTCCTCGTGGCTGTTAACTTGCAAGCTTGAATCCGTGCGAGGACTGTTAACCACACTTAAGAAGATTTTCTTCTGGAATTACGCGCGCAACACCTGGCAATGGGATCTCCTGTGTGTGGTCATTCTGATCTTCATATTTTTGACACCAAAAAGCTGGTTTTCGAGTGGCGAACGGGCTCAGGGAACCGTGCATCAAAGCCGCGTTGTAACAACCCTGGTTTTGAGTCCGGAAGTTGTTGGCAATGAAGAAGATAAGAGTCAGATTGAACAGCGTGTAAAGGCGCTAACAGGACGCACCAATGTCGAAGTGCTGGAGGTGCGGCGAATACCCGGTACTGAAGGACGCACACGCAGCTTCGAGGTTGACATACGATAGTCTTTCCCTATAATTGCGAGGTTTTTTGCGAACCGCCGCGAAAGGAGAACTGAGTTAAGGAGCATTTATGAAGAGATTGATTTCTTCGGGCCTGATGTTAGTCATATTATCCGCACTCGTCATAGTGTACCCGACCACGACGAATGGTCAGGGCGCAGGGCTGGTGAGCTCTGTTTTGAGCCGAATGGAGAAGAACCGTCAGACTTTGAAGTCGTTGCGCGCGGGCATCAGCATGGTGAAGTACAACTCGCAGCTCGGCGTTGAAGACAAATACACTGGCATGGTGATTTATCTGCCTGGTGCGGGCAGGCAAGCATCAGTCAGGATCGACTGGAGTCATCCGCGACGCGAAGTTCTGACAGTTAACAACAACAAATACACGATCTTTCGCCCGGCGTTGAATGTCGCTTACCAGGGCGACTCGCGAAAAATGGGTGGCAAGGACAGTAACGCTTCCGGCCTGCTTGCGATGATGAATATGTCGCGCCAGCAGCTTGAGGCGCGCTTTGAGCCGGTGAAAGACGTTCGTGAAGAGACGCTGTGGGGTGGAGTCAGTACTATCCACCTGACGCTCGTGCCGAAGGGCAACGCTGGTTACAAGTATGCTGAAGTCTGGATCGATTCAGCCGGCATGCCGGTGCAAACCAAGATTGTTGAGAGGAATGACGACTCAACCACGATGCGTTTGACTGGTCTCGAAAAGAACCAGAAGGTCAATCCGAGCGATTTTGATATCAAGCTCGATGGAAACGTAAAGATCGTCAAGAGCTAGTTAGTGTTAGAGAAATAGAGCCACAGACATACACAGATAAATCCGGATTTTTATCTGTGTAATCTGTGGCTTGATTTTTGTCTGCGGTTGCATTGGACCGTGGTGGTCGCATATTCTTCGTCGCGTCATAATGCGGAAGACTAAATTTCTAAAACTGAAGCTGCGAGAGGCCAGTTTTATCAGCCGAGCGCTATTATCCTCTCGCCATCCCGTTTTGGCCCATCTCATCCCGATGCGCCGCTGCAATCTCGCCTGTGGTTACTGCAACGAATACGATCACACGTCGAAGCCGATTGATCTCGAGATCGTCAAGAGCCGGCTTAACAAGCTGGCGGATCTCGGAACTTCGATCGTCACGATCTCCGGTGGCGAGCCGATGATGCATCCGGAGCTCGATCAGATCATCCATCACATTCGCGTGCGCGGCATGATCGCGGGGCTAATCTCCAACGGTTATTACTTCACTCCGGAGCGCATTAAACGGCTCAATAAAGCGGGCCTCGAGTATTTGCAGATCAGCATCGACAACGTCGAGCCTGACGAGGTCTCGCGCAAGAGCCTGCGCGTGCTGGATAAGAAGCTTCGTTACCTGTCTGAATACGCCGACTTTCACGTCAACATCAATTCGGTGATTGGCGGAGGGATCAAGAATCCTGACGATGCGCTGGTCGTTGCTCGCAGAGCAGTCGAGCTCGGGTTCTCGACGACGGTCGGTGTGATTCACGATGTGGATGGAACACTGAAGCCGCTATCGGGAAAAGAGAAAGACATTTTCCAGCAGGTTAAGAAACTCGGAAACAAGGACCACGCGAGGTTGAACTGGTTCCAGGACAGTATCGCCGAAGGCAAGCCTTACAACTGGCGCTGCCGTGCAGGCGCTCGCTATCTCTACATCTGCGAGGATGGTTTGGTGCACTGGTGCTCGCAGCAGCGTGGCTATCCCGGAATACCGTTGGAACAGTACACCATGGACGACTTCGATCGGGAGTACAAGACTGAGAAATGGTGTGCGCCTACCTGCACGCTACAGTGCGTACACCAGGTCGGTATTCTTGACAACTGGCGCGACCCGCAAAAGACACCCGCACAGATGGCCCAGGAACAGAAGGGCGGTGTCGGCGAGATGATCGGCGCCGACTAGGATCACGTCGTGAGAGTTCTGTTACTTCTCTTAATCGGTCTAATCTGCTTTGGTCCGTTTTCCAGCGCGGCAGTTCCACAAAGCAACGAGCCAATCATTCTCAATCTCACGGTCTCCACTAAAAAGGGAACGATAATCAGAGGTCTCACTCCCGAGGATCTTTCGATCACAGTCGATAAGCAGCCGCTAAAAATTTTGTCACTCGACGAGCGTGAGGTGCCGGCCAGCATCGGCATATTGATCGACACCTCCGGCAGTCAGGATGTCCGGGGCACCGTTGAAATTACACGGCAGTTCAAACAAGGCCTGACGCGCTTCTTTGAACTAAATAATCCGGCAAACGAATACTTCGCACTCGCATTCAATACCAAACCAGAGCTCGTACAGGATTGGACGTCTGACTATCAATCCATTCTCGCGAAATTCGATTCGTTAAAGTTCGGAAAGCCGACCTCGCTGTATGATGCGCTACGTGTCAGTCTCGAGAAGATGAAGACGAGTCGCAATTCAAAGCGCGTCCTGGTGCTGATCAGCGACGGCGCTGACAATCAGTCGAAGGCTTCATTTAAAGAAGTGCGGGATTTGCTGAAGGCATCTGATGTGGTTTTGTACAGCGTTGGACTTCTGAATGTTGTTGGTATTGGCGATGTCGCCACCATACCTGTTACTGAAGGAGACGGAGTACTGAAGGAACTGACCGGCTTGTCCGGCGGAAGAGTTCTTTTCATGAACACCTCTCAGGGGGCGGAGGCTTTCAATGAAGTGTTCGAGCTAATTGCCCTCGAGCTGCGTAGCCAGTATCAGGTTGCAATCGTCCTTGAGCCATCGAGTGGTGCCGCAAAATGGCGCAAGCTTAAAGTCGTGGCGAACAGGACCAGCTCCACGGGCCAAAAGGAAGAATTGTTGGCCCGAACCCGCCAGGGCTATTACCGATAATTAGCCACGGATTTCACGGATGACACAGATAAAAACTAATCTGTGTTCATCCGTGAAATCCGTGGCTAAATCATTTCAGTCTCTCTTCTAGCTGATTAATCCTGTAAGGGATTGAATCATCGGGCTCGCCTCCCTGCTGTGCGATACGAAACTCTGAGATCGCTTCTGACACGTAACCCGCGTTGGCAAGTTCGATGGCGAGGAGTTTGTGCGTGTGTGGATCGTCTTCGAGGGCGAGCGCCTGCCGGTACTCGCGAATCGCAGCGTTCGCATCTTCGACGAGTTTTGCTCGTGTCGCGCGTGCCAGGTGAGCATCGACACTGCGCCGGTCGAGATAAAAGTAAGTGACAATTGCGGTAAGAACTATCGCGGCGTATAGCAGCGGCAAAGCGTAGCGCCAACGCGGCGGCGGATCATTGCGCTTGCGCCACAGCATTATCACCAGATAAATCGGAAACACGATTAGCGGCAGAAACAGAGTGCCGATGGCGAGTGCGATTGCGTAGTAAAAACGAAATCGTCTGCGGGCGGACGCTAGTACCCAGGTTGAAAGCAGCGCGGAGATTACAGAAGCTGCCGGCATGAGGAGGTCAAACAGCTCGCCTGCCGATATATTCTTGAAACTCACGAGCGTGTGTTGGGCCCTAAACTACCGCCAACCGTGAAGATCGTCACCGAGCTCGAGAGGCCCAATCCGGAAAGACGACCGGCCATCACAACAATCGTTTGGTTGTTCTCAACCACACCGGCTTCCAGCAATCGCATCTCGCCAATCTTGAGCATCTCTTCCGTTGACTGAGCCTTAGTGACAAGCAGCGGCTCGACCGCCCAGATCAGCGACAACTCCGACAGCACTTCAGGCCTGTGAGTCAGTGCGACTATGCGCTGATCGTAACGCAAAGACGAAAGTCTGCGCGCCATCAAACCCGACGCGGTGAAGACCGCAGTCACAGTTGTTCCCAACTCGCTTGCGGCAAAGGCCGCGGCCTCGGATAGCGCGCGACTGACGCGTCCTGATTGCTTTCCTATTAAACTCTCTACCCTATCTGGTGACGGTTCTTTGCCTTTCTCCGCGGATTCGATGATGCGACACATCATTGCCACCGCCTGAGCCGGATATGCGCCGGTGGCGGTTTCATTTGAAAGCATGACGCAATCGGTGCCGTCCCAAACCGCGTTGGCAACGTCAGACGCCTCGGCGCGAGTTGGACGTGGATTCGAGACCATCGACTGAAGCATTTGCGTCGCAGTGATGACCATCTTTTCCGCCTTAATCGCGCGTTCGATGATTCGCTTCTGATATACAGGCACTAACTCAACGCTGGTCTCTACACCCAGATCGCCACGGGCCACCATCACGCCGTCGGCAGCAGCGATGATCTCGTCAAGGTGATCGATCGCTTCGGACTTTTCGATCTTGGCTATTAGCGGCGCATGGCCGCCGGCGTCGTTGATCAACTGCTTCGCGTGCTCACAATCGCTCGCGCGTCGCACAAACGAAAGCGCGATGTAATCAGCGTTCTGCTCGACGGCCCACTTGAGATCGACGATATCCTTGTCAGTGAGCGACGCGATCGGCAAAGAGACGCCAGGCAAGTTGATTCCTTTGCGCTCGCCAAGCAGTCCGCCGTCAATAACCCTGCAAACCACGTCAGTGTCCGTCGTGCTCTCGACAATTAGCGATAGCGCGCCATCGTCGAGCAGCAAGCGTGTGCCGCGTTCAACGACTCGTGGAAGGTCGGGATAGCTGGTGGAAACCTGTTGCTCGTCGCCGGTAACGGGACGAGTCGTGATTGTAAAAGCGGCTCCCGGCACCAGTCTGACAGGTTCGTCGTCCTTGAGCTCGCCGGTACGAATCTTTGGGCCGGAAAGATCGACGAGCACTGCAATCGGACGACCGAGCTTTGCTGCTGCGGCACGCGCGCGCGCGATGTCGACCGCTTTCTCTTCGTGCGTTCCGTGCGACATGTTGATGCGCACGCCGTTTGCGCCTTCTGCGATCAGTTGTTCGACAATTTCCGGCTCGCGCGAAGCTGGACCAAGAGTGATTAGAATTTTTGCTCGTCTCATATCAAGGAGCCTGAGTTTGGAGTCCGGTTTCGACTGCGGCGTCGATGTGCTTACCTGTTTCCGATCCGAACCCGATGAAACGTTCTACCAGCCGGCCCTGACGATCAAAAACGAACGTTTGCGGAATCGCGTCTTCGTCTGCAAGCAGAAAGGTCACGAGATCTTCATCAGGCATTGCGAGCGTGTATTGAATCCCGAGTTCCTGTGCGAATGCCGGGACTTCCTGATCATCGCCTGGACCACCAACGTTTAATCCTACGACGACCAATCCCTTATCTTCGTATTTCTTTTGCAGTCCGATTAAATGCGGCACACTGTCGCGACAGGGAGCACACCACGTCGCATAAAAATCCAGGACCAGAACCTTTCCTTTGTATTCAGCAAAAACTGATCGCTTTCCGTCGCTTTCCCAACCCATGGTGGCGATTGAAGCCCCATTCGCCGGTGGCATTGGATGAGTCGTTCCTGCTGGTGCTCCGGATATGACTGGCGTTTTGCGGTTAGAACTCGACGGGTCGTTGCTATTGCACCCCGTCAGTATCAGGCTGCAAAGAAGAATTCTCACGCAAAGGCGCAAAGGCGCAAAGATTTTTCTTTGCTCTTCCTTTGCGCCTTTGCGCCTTTGCGCGAAAACTGCTTTATATCTCTCTGTCATCCTCGACTGTGGATCTTTCATTTTGTTCCTGGGGCAGCCGTTCACCGGGTACGCGATACTCACCCTCAACCCACTTGCCCAGGTCGACAAGCTGGCACCGTTCAGAACAGAAGGGACGAAAAGGATTATCTTTCCACTCGACTTGCTTACCGCAGGTTGGACATTTCATGAATCTTGAGCCACGCAACGGCCCGCAGCGCATCAAAGGGATGCGGGTCGCTTGATCAGTATTCGTCGTTTGACGAATGCGATCGTACCTTCGCGGCGCATGGCATTCAAGCGGACGGTGACACTTTCACGAGTGGAGCCCACAATTGAGGCTATTTCGCGATGAGGCAGGGGGATATCGATGAGTACTCCTTCGGGCTCGGAGACCCCGTAACGCATGGAGAAATCGGCCAGGAGACTGTCCAGCCGGGCGGGAATAGCATTGAGAGCAAAGTCAGCGAGCCGGCGCTCTGCGTGATCAAGTCGTTGACCGATCAGCCGGAAAGTGTAATCATGAAGGCGGTTATCCTCAGCCATCCCCCGTTTGAAATCCCCTACTTGGATTCGCAGGATCCTGGAATTTTCGTAGGCAATTGCAGAATTCGCTCGTTGCCCCGCAGCAGAGTAGAGAGCTGACTCGCCGAAGAGCGATCCCTCAGGAAGGATATCGATTACGGCCTCGCGGCCAGATTCAGTCTCGATTCGGCAGAGTTTTATTCGACCATGAATAATCGCATACAGGCAATCCGCGGGTTCGCCGGCACGGTAAACGAAACGACGGCGCCGGAAATCCAGGACCACTGAATTGCGAGCCATATCGCTAACGAGGGCATCATCCAGTGTTGAGCCAAAATCCAACCGGCGGATTATTTCAGCGCGATCTTCGGGAGTTAGATCCCGGGCGCGCTTTTGTTCCTGCAGGGCATTCATCTCCATGTCCTTCTGGGCATCGAGCTACAGTTTCCAGCTTGAAACGTTTGCCGCTTGTTGCTCTTTGTTCAAAGTGGTCCTGTTTGCGGGTTTGTTTTTACGACGATTGTAAGGAAACCCGCGCGATGTTTCCCAGGCTTGTTAGTCTCGATTGAATATTTGACGCAATGCTAGGGCGAGTGCTGGCACGAACGCCTAACCGAGGCCCGAACTGTAGCATGAAGCTCTTGAGTGCGCAAGAACAATAAGGCCCAACAACACCCACGTTTTATGGAGTCAAAATCTAACATTCTAGTCGTCGACGATAATCCCGATAAATTGGGCCTGATCGAGGCAGCTTTGATCCTCGCCGGCTATAACGTAACCACTGCGACGGACGGTGACGAAGCGCTCGCGGCCATCGAGTCGTATCAACCGGATCTGGTGATAACTGACGTGATGATGCCGCGCATGAATGGCTACGAGTTGGCCCAACGGATCAGGGCCAATCCCGTGACCAAGTTTATTCCCGTCATCATGCAGACAGCCGCAGGCCGGCGAGCGGAAGATTCTCGCAGGGCGTCGGAGGTTGGCGCATTGGGCTACATAACTGACCCGACCGATCTCGACCTGCTGCTGGCCCGGACCAGGACGCTGCTCGAGTTCAAAGCCTACCTGGACGTTTGTGAAGAGGCGGCGTTTACGGACCACCTGACAGGCCTGGCGAACCGCAGGCGATTCGAACGTCAGTTGGAACGGGAAGTGAGTCGCGTCGAGAGGTTTGCTCATCCGTTCAGTCTCTTGATGATCGATATCGACAGTTTCAAAAATCTCAACGATACCTTTGGCCACGATGCCGGCGACGATGCCATACGTCGTATCGGCAGAGTCTTGCGCGAAGGCACTCGCGGCATCGATCTCGCGTCGAGGATCGGCGGCGAGGAGTTTGCGGTGCTGTTAGTGGAAACCAGCAAAGAAGTCGGGCTGGAAGTCGCCGAACGACTGCGAGCTGCGATCAAGACGCTGGAGCTACCCATAGCGGGCCACATCACAGCGAGTTTTGGGGTTGCAGAATGTCCGGGCGACGCGCAAACTGCGGCTGAGATCCTGAAGGCGGCGGATGTCGCTTTGTACGAGGCCAAGCGAAATGGCCGCGACCAGGTGGTGGCGATGGCACTCTCGAGGTCGAACTCAATGGCCGCGGGCGACGTACAAGGCGATGGGAATTTAGGACTTGTATCGCGAGGATAGGATGGCTGATTACAAGGAAAAGCTTGACGAATGGCAACAGGCGGCGCGTCGTAAGGCCCGCGAGCTCGACGAGAAATACTCGATCTCCGATCTGGTGGGTGAAAGCGCAAAGGCGGCAAGTGAAGCCGCAAAGCGTGGCGCTGAAACGATGGCCAGCGGCGCCGATCGACTGCGTGCTGAAGCCGAGCGTTTGACTGACGAAGAACAGGTCGGTGAAACCGCACGACGTGCGGCGAGTGAAACCGTCAAGAACGTGAAGAAGGCTGGGAAAGTCGTGCGCGACGCTGCGGGCGACACCGGCAAGAAGGTTTTTGACGACGCGAAGACTTACTACGATCGAGCCTCGCAAATCTACGATACCAGCGCGCGTTTTACACGCGCCTCAGCAGCCGCGACTACTGGCGTGCTGAAAGCCAGGGATTGGATCAAAGAGAATCCTGGCAAGGCGGCAGTCGTTTCTGTTTCCCTCGTGCTCGGGATCAGGGCAGGCGCCGCGTTTCCGGGTTTGGATTCAGTGCTACTTGGTTCGCATCCGCATTGGTTGACGCATTCGGCGCTTCCGGTTTGGGGATTGAAAAAAGCGAGCGAGAAGTTTGATAACTATTTGAAGAAGCAGGAAGATCTGATCGCGCGCGGCGAAGTCGATGAGGCCGCACGGCAGCGAGCGGAATTTGAACGCAAGATCGCGAAATATGTCGGCGCGCCGCTGCTGGGTGCATTCAGTTGTGCGGCAGGCGCGGCGATGTGGGCCCAGATCTTTCAGCCGGGAGCGATCACCGGCGCCCCGATCAGTTGGTTGTTAGGCGGCAACCCATTCCTCGATGGCGTCTGGCTATTTGCTAACGGCGTGATCTGTTTCCACCAGGGCTACCAGTTCTTCATGATCGCGTTAGCCAACCAGGAAGAGGTCGCCCGCGTCGTCCGCGAAATCAAGGGCCTCCTCCCCGCAGCAGTTAGTTAAGCCACGGATTACACGGAAAACACGGATCAGAAAAGAAAAGTATTTCTGATCCGTGTTTTCCGTGTAAATCCGTGGCTATGTAATCGTAATGGGGAAGGGGCAGAAGCAGAGGACGAAGACGATCAGGGTGATGATGGCGATCACGATGCGTTTTGTTCCCAATGGTTCCATCACCGCGGGTTGCGGGTGTGGGACTTTCATCATGACTGCCAGTAATACTGCGTAAAGGAAGCCGCTCGGGCTGCCGTGCCACCAGAAACCAAGTAACGCCAACACAACCACGGTGACGAAAGCTACGCGGCCGATAAAATGATGCGCGCGGGCGCCGAACAATGAATACGTTCCGTGACCGCCGTCGAGTTGGCCCACCGGCATCAAGTTCAAACTCGTAACCAGCAGTCCGATCCATGCAGCCATGTAGAACGGGTTGATGGGCGAGTTTGGATCGAGCGGTATCCCGGCCAGTTTACTGATCAAACGAAACAGCAGCGGGTCGTTAAAGAAGATCACACTATCCTGAGGCGCCTGCGGCGGACCAACAGTCAAAACACCAATCACAGATATCGGAATCGCAACGATGAAGCCGGCTAATGGCCCTGCCAGTCCGATGTCGAAGAGCGCCCGGCGCGATGGAATGGCGGAGCGAATCTTGATGAATGCTCCAAACGTGCCTGCCAGAAACATCGGTGGCGCCGGAATGAAGTACGGCAGCGTCGCATCAACTTTGTAGTAGCGACAGGCGAGATAGTGTCCCATCTCGTGCGAGAAGAGAATCGCGAGCAAGCAGGCCGAGAACGTTACGCCTTCCGCAATCAGATGAGGATTCGCGAGGGAGTATCTAATTAACTCCGCCATCCAGTAGAGATATGAAAGCGGTATGTAGAGCAGGTAATCGAGCGGAGTTGCCAGTGGCGGCTCGGGTGGGTGAAGTGTCGGAGCCGCGAGCGTGATGCCCGCCAAAATCGTCGTGATGATAGTCAGAATCAGCAGGCCGCCATGTATTCGCCACTCACGCGCGGAGATGCCGGGAGTTGGGCGCTGGGGCAAGTCAAAAGCAGGCGGAAAGGTTCTAATTGATTCAGCCATTTCTTTTATGATGCGGAAAAGGGGTGGCCACGGAGTGCCACCCCTACAAACTTATTCCCGTTAATCAGTAATCCTAAAATTCGTCGTCTTCGTCGTCCTCGACAGAATCGTCAACCTCAATGTCGCCGCCGTCGTGGGCCTGAAGCTCTTTGCCGGGCTTAAAACGAATCGTCTTGCCCGACGGAATCGCCACTTCCTCGCCGGTGCGGGGATTCCTGCCGACGCCTCGTTTCCGCGGTTTCACCACAAAGACGCCGAATCCGCGCAACTCGATTCGCTCGCCCCTGGTCAACGCTTCCTTCATTGAATGGAAAAGAGCTTCGACGGCCTGTTCCGCTTTCATCTTCGGCACGCCGGTCTTATCAGCAACACGATTAATGATATCTAACTTGATCACGGCAAGGGGCCTCTTTTCTGCTGCGCCAGCGGACGGGGTCCGGGGGCTGCAAAATGCAGGCGAGGATGATAGAAAGCGTTGGTAAACCCTGTCAAGGAAATCGGTTTCCTATAGTTTGACAAGGGCGCTAGTGAAAGATAACCTCAAAATCGCTTATGTTCGGAATTAGAAAACGACGACCACCCCCGTTTGGCGGCGTTCACGTCGACGACGACAAAGATATCCAGGTACACAAACCCGAAGATGCGTCTCGGAATGACCTGTGGTCAGAGGCGCGCCTGCTAATGCGCGACCTGATTTTCGCACTCATGATCGCGGCGCTGGTGGTGGTGTTTATCGTGCAGCCAGTGAAGGTTGAGGGGACGTCGATGTTGCCTCGTTTGCACGACGGCGAACGCATCTTTGTTAACAAGCTGATCTATTACGACGAGTATCGTTGGGCACCCAAACTCGACCGCGGCGACATTGTCGTCTTCTGGTTCCCTGACGATCCTTCGAAGAGTTACATCAAACGCGTCATCGGCCTGCCGGGCGATACGATCGAAGTACACGAAGGAATCGTGAGCGTGAATGGCCGAGATCTTGAAGAGAGTTATTTAGATCCGCGGCTGAATTTGTCACACCGAAGTCTCGCGCGAACTTACGTCAGACCGAATTACTACTTTGTAATGGGCGACAATCGCGACAACTCGAGCGACTCGCGAATCTGGGGTCTGGTGCCTAAGAAATACATCTACGGCAAGGCGTTGTTTCGCTACTGGCCGCTAACGTCGGCGAGCGTCATTCATCACGAAGACGTCAACCCGACCGGCCCGTTGTCACCCGGTTTCACTCCCCGTGATTTTGGAGAGATGCCCATGGGCGAACCGTCGCCACAGCCTTATACGCCGGGTGAATCGTCACCTGAGCCTTGATTGAATGATGGATTGGCTGCGTAACCTGCTGATGATTTTTTACGCCCCGGTACGTGGCATGCGCGGGATGCGCGATCGTGGCTCGCTGGCGCCGGTGGTGCTGATCGCTTTCCTTGGTCAGCTTGCTTTTAGCTTCACAACCAAAAAATTTGCCGGAACGCCAACAATTGCCTCAGGCGGCAGCACCTATGCAGAGCTTTTCGCGGCCGCGAGATTTGTGGTGGTGGTGGCCGTAGTCCTCGTCCCGATCCTTACATTCGTTGCAAACCTGTTTGAGCGAAGAGGAAGTTTCCGCGTAGTCATTACACAAGAATACGCGTCCGTGGCGGCCACGATTTTGTATGTACTCACGGCCGCAAATATCTTTGCCATCTTAGTCGCCGCGCTGATGCACTATTCAGGATTTCAAGCACAGCAAATAGTGATTATGACGGAGCGCGCGGATGAGATTCGCGCAATGATGCCCAGTGATCCGCAAAGCCAGGCTAATGCGGAACTACTGCTCAGTAATCCGGCTTTATTCTGGCAGGAATTTTTTTCGTTCATTCGATTTATGCTATTCAGCGTTGGTGTTGTGCTGGGCGTAAGGGATGCGTTTCGAATGTCGGCAGTACGTGCATTCGCGGTGACCGTGATCGCGGGTGTTGGTGCATCAATCATCGCTCCTCTCGCTGCGGGGCTGTTTTCGGGAGTGCTGGGTTCTCCGTTTCTGCTGTTTATTTTGTTCATGCTGTTGCGTGGTTACTTCAGCGACATTATGGGCAGCCAACGCGCGAAAGCAGCTTTCAAGCAGAACCTTGAGTCCGCAACATTGAATCCTGCCGATGCGTCCGCGCATTACAACCTCGGTCTGATTCACCAGGGCCGCGGCGAGCTTGACGAAGCGCGCGCGCGTTTTGAACGTGCGTTGGAGATTGACGCTGAAGAGATTGATGCCAGCTTTCAACTGGGACGCATCGCGCGACAACAGAAGCGATACGCTGACGCGATTCAGAACTTCGAGCAGGTCGTCGCGCGTAATCCCGCGCATTCGCAGCACGAGGTTTGGCGTGAAGTTGCGGCGACGTATATCGCGGCGGGGCAGTTTGAAGATGCACGCACGGCGTTGGACCAGTTTCTTGAGCACCGGCCGTCAGATCCGGAAGGACTTTATTTGATGGGTCGTGCGCACGCAGGGCTCGGTCACAAGCGTGAAGCGACCAGCCTGATGCAAGCGTGCATTGAAGCAGTTAAGACAGCGCCGGCTTACAAGTATCGCGCGAGCAAGCGTTGGTTGAATGAAGCGCAGCAGTTTATTAAGAGCAGCCAATGAGCACTAAGAAATAATTTGAAGGTAAAGCTAAACCTGGAAGAGTTTGAAAGTAAAAATAGAACAAGTCAGGAAGAGGGGCTTGCCCCCGCTCACTGAAATCGCAGCAGCGGGGGCAAGCCCCTCTTCCTGACTTGTTCTATTTCAGGAGCTGAAATAGGTCCTACTAAGACCTATCCGACCTATTAAAAGATGAGAAGCCCCGCACTATTAGCACTTGAAGATGGTCGTACGTTTCGTGGTCGCTCGTGGGCGGCTGAGGGCGAGGTGTGCGGCGAGATGGTTTTCAATACCTCGATGACCGGCTACCAGGAAGTGCTCACCGATCCATCCTATGCCGGCCAGATCGTTTGCATGACTTACCCGCTGATCGGCAACTACGGCGTCAACGAAAGCGACGCTGAATCGTCTCGCCCGTGGGTCGAAGGATTTGTCGTCCGCGAAGCCAGTCGCATCACTTCAAACTGGCGCGCCGAGGAGAGTCTCGAATCTTACCTGAAGCGCTGGAACATCGTCGCCATCGAAGGCATCGACACGCGAGCCCTCGTACGCCACATTCGCGATAAAGGCGCGATGCGCGCGTGTCTTTCAACTGTCGACCTCGACGAAAACAGTCTCATCGAAAAAGCACGCCAATCGCCGCCGATGGAGAACCGGGAACTGGCGAGTGTTGTGACGACCCGCGCGCCTTACGAGTTTCCCGCTGAAGGTGAAGAGCGGTTTCACATCGTCTGTTATGACTTCGGCGTAAAACGAAACTCTTTAC
>Ga0207643_10001073_pt1 | contig 16162 bp, 17 predicted proteins | sample KBSMisM62_FD_184313 | JGI IMG/M metagenome (GOLD analysis project Ga0207643, IMG submission 184313) | Miscanthus rhizosphere microbial communities from Kellogg Biological Station, Michigan, USA - KBS Miscanthus M6-2 (SPAdes) (version 2) | ecosystem: Host-associated > Plants > Roots >...
CTGCGCTCCGAAGCGCGACAGTGGCGGTGCCGCCAACCATCAGGAGCACCAGCGCGATGAACGGTGTGAAGATGAAGATCCGGATCGGCAGGCCTTCCTGCACTGGGCCGGGGTCACCGCGGGCTTCCCCGCGACCCGCTTCCCAGATCCAGTGGCTGCTCCCAATCGCGCGTTCTCTGACGTGTCCGGCGATCTCCGCCCAGAACCATCCGAACCGTCTCGCCACGGGCAGCGCGACCAGAAACGCGCCCGGCGCGAGGAGCCACGTCACTAGCAATGTGAAGGCCAGCGCGGACGAGATGTTCCGATAGGAAATGGCCGACGTGAATTCGGCCGAGCAGATGAAACCCCACATCACGGGGTCGAACAGCATGATCAACGCGACGAACACGGCGTAGCGCCCCCACGTCCGGGCGCGGCGGAAATCCGGATTTCGACCGATGAGCTGGTAGGCCATCCACACGAAGGCGGTCCAAAAGAAATAGCCTTCCGCCCAACTCAGGACGAAGTCCGGCGGCACTCCCTCGATCAGATCCGACAGCATGTACGCCGGTGGAACGGCGATCAGCGCGGGATAACCGAAGAGCACGATGCACAGCAGGACGACCAGGTCTTTCAGGGACTCGAACGTCTGTGCGCCCGGGACCAGCACGATGAACGATCCGACGTAGCCGCTCGCGATGATCAGGACGAACGTGAGCGGCATGTTCAGGAACGCCTTCCCGTCCCACCGCTGCTGCTCGCGGCCGAATCCCCACCGTTCGCCGATTCGGAACGTGAAGCCGCCGAAGGCACAGACTGCCAACACGAGGCCGGCGAGATAGCTGAATCGACCCCACACCTCCAGCAGCGGGAGTGGGATGGCCGCGACGATCGACTCGAACCAGTTGATGACAGCGGTCATGACCGATTACCTCGGCGAACGCTTCTCGGTCGCCGGAACACTCGGTCAGTATCCGCGATTCAAACACTCACCGCAATCGCACCACCAGGACCGTGGCGAGGCGCCCGCGATTACTGCTGTCGCAGGGCGGGCATCGGGATCGGAACGTTCAACGCCGTCGCGCCCGTGCCGACACCATTCTCGCACGTATTGGGCGGCACGGTCCCGATACCTCGCGTGGAGGGCCGTTCCGCAGCCCAGAACATGTAGCCGAGCAGGCCCGGGGTGACTCCCGCTCCGTTGGGAAGCACGCCCTCCACGAAGCTCCGCGTCGCGGACTGCAGCGATTTGGCGTAGTTGACGCACTCGGGAATGGCCTTACCGCCGTCGGCGATGTACAGGCTGCCCGTAAACTTTGCCGGCGCCAGCGGTGGAATGGGCGGCGCATACTGCGCCTTGCCGTCAACGTGTTCCTGCCAGTTCGCCGTTGCCGCCGTGGCCGTCGGTTGCCTGGACGGGACCATGGCGTTGGCGTAGTCCAGCACCGGCAGGTCGGTCCGGAGCCAGTCCCGCGTCGCCTTGGTAGTCAGGCCGATCAGCCAGCGATCCCCCGCCGCCAGGTCGATCGTCAGCCGGGCCGGGTGACTCGCGCCCGTCGGGTCATAGGGATGCACCGAGCGGTAGGCGTCGATGAAAGCCTGCATCCGCGTCGTGTCCGGCCGGCGGCTCTCTTCGTAATCGATATCGATCCCGACACCCAGCGTTTGGGCAACCTCCGCCGCATTGAGCCCGAGCTGGGTCGCATTCTCGGAAAGCGCCTGATTCCAGGCGGACACGTACGTGATCCCGCCAATCGAGAGCATGACCCTGATGTTACGGGACTTGAAGTAGCTGACGATCGCCGGGGTCATCCCGCGCGGGATCCCGTTCAGGGTCTGGGCGTCGGTGGTCTTCCTGAGCAGACGGTATGGATGAACGAAGCTCAACACGATCAGATTGACCGACGGCCGGCCGTCGCCCCGATCCACGAGCCAGTGGTTCATGTTGTCGAATTCGGTCAGGTTCCGCTCCGCGGCCCAGGTGCAGAAATCGTTGCCGCAACTCCACGCGCCGTAGACCTGAACCGGAGTGGCGGTCGGGCCGAGCGCGGCCACCGCCATTGAGGGAGGCGACTTCGGTTCCAATAGCACCGGGTCGGCGCACCCGGTCGAGAGCACCGCGAGGACGAGCCAATCCAGGTAGCGCGCTCGCACAGGTAGTCCTTGCTGGAGACAATAGAACGGCGAATCGGGACCGCGATGATGCACTGGAGCTGTTCAGCCCGCCAGATCATTTTATGAAGCGGCGCGCCAGACCGATCGTCGGCGACCGGGTGCCGGAGCATTGCCCCGCGATCGAGTCAAGACTTCAAGGATCCGCGCCATCATCTGGAGACACGACATGGCCGGGTTTCAGCTGCCGCAAAACCTGATCTACAACCGAGGGGCGATTCAGGAGCCGACCGCGTACGCCAGGGAAACCGGCTGCGCGTCCTGGCTGTTTCTGGTCGGGGAGGAATTCGCTTCCATGCCCGGCGGGATGTCCTACGCCCAGGTGCAGCAGGCGGTGCCTGTCAGCGCGCGGGTGGTCAGTGATCCGCCCCTCGAACTGGACCTGGATCTCGCTCGGCAGCACGTGGCGGCGCTCGAGCAGCTGCCACGCCCGACGCTGATATCATGCCGCACCGGGCCGAGAGCTTCCGCCGTTGCCTACATGTACGCCGGACTCAAAGTGGGGGCAACGCCAGCGGAGGTGGTCACCGCGGCCGAGCACGACGGCGCTCCGTTTTGCGCGTTTCCGGCGTACAAGGCATGGGTGCAGTCATCGATGGAATCGCTGCAAGGCGCGGTCATCCCTGAATCGGGGCCCTGAGGGTGTCGGCTGCCAACGAGCCCCGCAGTCGCCCCGCGGTCTTGTGGCGCCGATGGCTTAGGCGCACGCGGCATTGTTGTTCTGTGTCGCGACGTGCTACGGGAACCGATGCGGTGTCTGGCGGCCATGCCTCGCGCTCGCCGGCGCGCCGATCCGCCGGATGTTGCTGGCGCCGGGGGAAGCGTCGCGGCTGCTCGCGGCTGTCGCAGAAGCCCATCGGTTGGCGGTATCGCTTCTGAACGGCGCCGGGCTCCGGCTGATGGAGTGCCTCACTTTGCGGTTGAAGGACGTGGATCTCGCTCGCCGCCGTATCCATGTTCGCGATGGGAAGGGAGGGAAGGGCCGGTTCACGATGCCGCCGGCGGCGTTGCGGGCGGCGATCATCGCGCAGATGGACCGGGCGCGGCGCCAACACCTGCGTGATAGGCAGCGAGGCGGCGGCTACGTCGAGTTGCCGGGGCGTTCGATCGAAAGAGTCCGAGGGCAGCGCGGGATTGGCGGTGGATGTGGGTCTTTCCCGCGGCCCGGCAGTACGTCGATCATGCGACTGGCCCGATGCGCGCTGCACCACCCGCCAAACGCGCCCCGTGGTATCGCCAGTGGCTCCGATTCAAGCTGCGCCGGAACAACGGCGTCGTCATCACGTGTTCGACACGACGATTCAGCGGGCGGTGGCGGACGCCGCACGGCGTGCCGGTTGGTCGAAACGTGTTACGCCTCACACGCGGCATCCCTTGCCGCCGAACTCGCGACCCGGCCTTCTGGCACTGCGCACTCGCGTGGCATGGCGCTACTTTGGGCACGGCGATGGGCCCACGCCGCCGCCCGCCGATTTTGGCGGTGTGAAAGTGCCGGCGATTCACGGCTACGCCGTTGAGAGCTGGTTATTACGGAACAGGCTAGTTGGCGTTAGGCCGTCGCACCAGCTGTGAGATCTATGGCAAACTCGAAGCGGATCGCCGCTCTGCTAGGTCCCATCATCGTCATGATGGTCGCCTCTGAGTTTCCGCTTGTGCAGCCGCATCTCTACGACGCCCAGATCCCCCCAGTCGTTTATCTCTCCGGCGTACTGATGTTCGTCGCAGGTCTGGCGATTGTACAAGCACACAATGTGTGGCAGCGTGACTGGACAGTGCTCGTAACGCTGTCAGGTTGGTTCTTCCTACTCCTTGGCCTGTTCCGCATGTTTGCCGCTGGGCTCTACCAGCGAACCTCCGCAAGTGCGAGCTCGATATTCTTTATGATTCTCGAGGCCATCTTATTCGTAGTTGGGCTCATCATGACCTTCAAGGCATACAGTCGCTCGGCGGCCAAAACTGACATCGAGCATTGACAACAGCGCAGTGTTCGCCCGGCTAACGGCCGCATACGTCGAACGCCGCGAGAGCCCGCGCTCGACGCAGGGACGATACTACACATTTCTAGAACACTCACCGGCGACCTAACGAGCGCTCAAGCTTCTAGCGTTAGGCCTCAACACAGATCTTGGCATGTACGGGCAATACATCGCGGACGGGACAGTCGACGCGTCGCTCCTTCTCCTCGGCGAGGTTACCCCGTCCGACGCTGCAGCACTGATCGCCGCGCTCGGGCCACTCACCGCGGGGTGCCGCGAACGCGTCGCGATCCATCAGCTTCCTGGCTGGGCCCCACAGCGCACGCTACGCATCGACGCCTTCGACACGGCGCGCGACGGCCGTTCGCCGAGGGCGACGCTGACGGCAGGCCTCGGCATCAGTATGAGCCAGCAGACGAAGCGCCGTGTAGTCAGCTATTGCCTAACACTTCTGGAGCTTGACAAACCACTGCTCATCAGCCAACACGCATAGTAGTCGACCCGCGGGCCACCGGGCTCGTGTGGTTTCGTGCCGTTCCGCGTGGACGTACAGCGCACGACCCGGTGCTCCAGACGCTGGCGGCTGCTGATGAGGAGCCCGATGATCTGGTCCCAGGTGGCGGAACGGAACGCACAGCGGAAGTGCGTATCGGACGATCCAGTCGGTGTGTCCCCCTCAACGTCCGTCGCACCTGCCAGAGCGGACGGCATCATTCCTGTTCTTCCGCACGCGGTAGCTGAGTCGTTTCCGACGACGTCGACTGGGGTGGCGCCACGCGCTCAGTCGACGGTCGTGCGCGTGCTTGGCGTCCGGTGGACGTCAATCTCATCGCTCGCGTCAGCGGTGCTCGCGATCTCAGCGCGTATCCGCGGCGCGCGTCGATGGAGGCGCCGGTCCCGGCGGGCGCGCTGCGGCATCCCCGGTCGCAACCGACCGCGGACGGCGCGTGCTCAATCGGACGGCCGTCGCCCGCGCGTCTCCAGAGACGCCCCGCAGGGAGGCGTCGGCATTGGCCCAGACACTTGCGACGAAGGAGTAGCCAGCAATCGCGCTCTTCGTGTCGCCGAGACGTTCGGCTACCCGCGCTCGCTCGAGGGCGAACAGAACCTCAATCGGCGTAAGCAGGCTCCAGAGCCTCTCATTCAAGACCGTCCACGCGTCTTGGTACTGGCCCCGCGCGGCGAGTAACCGCCCTTTCGTTAGGCGGTCCACGTAGCAACCCAAGCAGAGAGTGTCGGGCAGCTGCCCCAAGAGCTGAAGCGCGGTCACCGTATCGCGCCCCGCCAACGCGAGATACGCCCGCGCTGCGGCGATGCGATACCGGACATCGCGAAGCTCCACCGTGTTTGCCGACTGCGTGGCGCGCGATTCGTTTCGGCGAAGCACCGCGGAAAGCGATGCCGTGTCGCCATGCGCCGCGAGCCAAGGCAGCATCGCGGGCGCATATCGCTCGCCCGTTACCGCCCACGTCGAAAAGACCGACGCCGCAATGGAGTCAGGGACGCCGCCGCCAACCAATGCGAGCTCGGAAAACAGCCTTGCTCTCGCGTCGATCTCGTGTTCGAGGTTGCGGTATGCGTCATCCAGGTGACCGCGATAGGCCAGTTGAAGCATGAGCAGAAGTCGACGATTCGCTTCCTGGCCAAACCAATCGTCAGTTCCCCGCCGCTTAGCAGCAGCTGCTCGCGACATCTCAGCAGCCGAGCGGATCAATCCCACTGCCGTCTCGGCCGAATCCGGCCAGCGCCGAATCGCCTGCCACATCGTGTACAGCGCATCGAGCGATAGCGAGTCAATCGCCCCACGGATCTGCACGAGCCGGTCACCGCTTTCGCCGAGGGCAGCAACCGCACGGATTCCAGCGCCTTCGGCATCGCCAGGTTGAAGGGCGATGTAGTCGCGCGCCGCGCGCAAGCCATCGTTTGGACCTCGCAATGCAAACGCTAGTTCGACGGCGTGTATGTATGCCGGCGTGAATTGTGGGTCCAGTGCGATCGCCTTTCTGAAGGCCTCGAAGATGTCGTCGTCGGTAACATTCTGCCCTGGGCCGTAGGCGTAGTGAAATTGCGCATCGGCAAGCGCGTACCAGACTTCGGGGTCCTTCGTGTAGAGCCTTCTCGCTTCGTTCAAGGTCGCGAGCAGTCTTCGACAACGTCCCCAATAGCCGGTGTCGGACTCGAATGCCGTGAGCGATGCGCGCAACGAGTCAGCCGTAACGAGCAGGCTATCCCGGGTCGGAAGTCCACGATTGAGGCGGCCGGCACGTAGCAGGTACTCCCGTGCTGTGGAATCCATGATGTCGCGCTGCCAGGACAGCACCGCGCCAAGTCGCCGCAAGGCCAGCGCGAACGCGGGGTCTTGTGAAACCGCCTTGTCGTAGCTACGGACTGCTGAGTCCCATTCGCCCTTGCGGTAGAACTGCTCACCGGCCAGGAACAGCTTGAGGGCCGATACAGATCCGGCGCCTAACGAGCTGCCGCGGGACTCGGGAAGGGCACCGCTTGCACCAAGCGCCCGTAACAGGGCGAGTGACACGGAGTCGGCGAGCGCGTCGATGCGCTCGCTCTCGCCGTATTGCTTGATCTTGGACATTTCCAGGACCTTCCGATCGGCCATATCCATGACGCCCGCCGACACGGTGACTTTCCGGTCGCCCGCCGGGAGAATCGTCCCGAAGACCACGTAGCGGGCAGCTGTTTTCCGGCCCAGCTCAATCGCACTGGCCTCATTCGACCGAACATTGATCGTCCAGTGTCGCATCACGACGTCCTGCGCAACGGCGCGGAGAGCGCCGGCTCCATCGAGGTTCCTCGTTAGGACGTCCGCGATGCCCTCGCTCCAGATTGTGTCGATGTCGCGCGCGAGAACGGTAAAAGGCGTCACTGCAACGAGCCCGTCATCGCGCGATGGGTCAGACGGCGGTTGACGAACCGCCCACACCGTCGCAGCGACGACCGCGAACGCAATCCCGGACACCAATGCCGCCCTTTTTCCCAGGACGCCGCTGAGGCGGCGCACGAGTCCCGCCTCGTGCAATGACGCATCACCGGGAAGCGTGGTCGACACGGTTCCACGACCCGCGATGGTCCCGTGCGCGCCGAGCCCCTCGTGCACGTCATCGAGGACCTCCAGGACTTCATGCGCGCTCTGCGGTCGGGCATCCGGCTGTGGTTCCAGGAGCCGCGTAGCCAAGTCGGCGAGCCTCGCCGGCACCTCCTCGCGGTGGTCGCTCACCGACTCAGGCCGAGACGACAAGCGACGCGCCATGACCAGCTCTCCCGAAGGTCCCGCAAATGGCAACGTCCCGGTCAACATCTCGTACAAAACGCAACCGAGGCTGTACAGATCGGATCGATGATCGAGCCCCCGCTCACCAAGCACCTGCTCGGGACTCATGTACGCCAGCGTCCCAACGGCGACCCCGCTCTCGGTAAGGCGGCCACCGCCGGCTGCCGAAAGCGCGCGGGAGACGCCGAAGTCCGTTACCACCGCCTCGCCATCGGAGATGAGGATGTTCGCGGGCTTGATGTCGCGGTGGAGAATGCCGTGCGCGTGCGCATACGAAAGCGCTGCGACGACTCCTCGCGTGATCGTCAGCGCGTCGACAACTGGAAGCCGGCCAACGCGCCTCAGGTGGTCGCGCAGCGACTCGCCTTCCACGAACGGCATGGTGTAGTACAGCAACTCACCACTTTCGCCGGCCGCGAACAGCGGGACGATGTGCGGGTGCTGCAGAGCAGCGAGGACCTGAATCTCACGCCGGAAGCGCTCGATGGAGAGTGCTCCCGCGAGCTCGGGCGGCAGGAGCTTGATGACCACACGGCGTCCGAGCGCGGTCTCGATCGCGAGGAACACGCGAGACATGCCGCCCTGAGCGAGCTCCGACTCGATCGTGTAGGCCGACGCGAGTGCGGTCTGGAGGGCCTGCTGGACCTGGTCCACGCGGCGCGGGGTGAAAGCCCGATCCCACTGTGTCACGCTGCGGTACGCCACACGACAGCGTGTGTAACAGTTCCCCTGTTACTGCGTGAATAGATACCCGAAACCAGCCCTGGCGTACACATCGAACTGCTTGACTCGAGGCCAATGGCCTCTCATCGTAGCGCAGCAGTCATCGCCAACCGTCAGAGCCGAGGGAATATGAAATACGTGACCTCAGTGCTGGGCGCTGCTGCGGTCTGCGCCCTCGGCGCGTGCGTCGATGCACCGACCGCGCCCCGGGTCCTCGTCTCCGACGTATCCGCCACCGCGCAGGTTGGTGATCCGCCTCCTCCGCCTGCGGACGGGACCGGTATCCCTGGTGAACCATTCGTTTTGCCGTGTTTTAAGCCCAACACGGGGCCTTTTACGGTCATCTGTGAATTGAATTTCATCGTGCCCGGACTACGTGCCACGGGAATGATTAATCCGGCTGCCGAGGGAATGGGCTTCGTTACCATAACCAGCATTGACCCGCGCGTCGTCGTGAGCGACCCCGCCCGCCTCCGGAAGGCGGGGAAGCGCACCGAAGGCGTCGGGACTATCCTCATACCGTTTGAATTAGTGCCGAACTCGCCTGTCAGTTCTGGGGCGGCGTTCTTCGATCTCTCGAGGGCAGAGTTGGCCTTCTCGGCATTGCCCGACAGGCGGGTCGTGCAGGTCTTGGGGGAGATTTCCCGCCCGAACGGCGACCCGATTGTTACCGTCAACGAACTCGGCGAGACGACCTGGTGGCGGTGGGGCGCGTTCGCGTTCGACTTCCCGCCTTTCCTCAGCCCACACCCATAGACGGCCAACCGAAGTCCGGATGAGGCGTCGGTCGCGGTCGTCGTGGTCGCGAGGATTCCAGAGGGTGAGCGCGACGACCGACAGACGCCAGACCACGTGGGCGACGACATTTTCACGCGGTGATCGTGCTTGACTCGATCCCGGGGGCCTGTCGTCGTAGCGCAGCAGTCATCGCCGACCGTCGGAGCCGAGGGAATATTGATTTTCGTGGTGCCAATACGTGCTACGGGCCTGGTGAATCCGACTGGGACTGCAGGCTTCGTTACCTTAACCAGCCTTGACCCCCGCATCATCGTGAGCGACCCCGCGCGCGTCGTGGGGGGTGGTCGGGCGGGAACGGCGTCGGGACGGGCTTTCACGGCGTCGGGACTATGCTCATACCGTTTGACTTAGTCCCGAACTCGCCCGTGAGCTCTGGGTCCGCGCTCGTAGATCTCTCGACGGCAACGCTGCAATTCCAGCGAGCTTCTGAGTTTGAGGGCCAGGCTGTGCAGGTCACCGCAGAGATTTTCCGGCCGACCGGCAACCCGATTGTTACCGTCGACGAACGCGGCGAGACGACCTGGTTCCGGTGGGGCCTGTTCGCGTTCTCATTCTAACGCAGACAGCTGTGCCGCCGACGGGAGGCCTGCAATGGCCTAACGACGCGTCGGTGCGGTCGCCGATCGTGGGTTGGCGCGCCGGTGACCGTGGTCATTCTAGACCTTCCTCAGTACTGCATCGACAGACTCTCAACCGGACCCGCTGCCCGCCGCAGCCGTTGGGACATGAGGCCTGTCGCTCGCACACAGCGGTGCGCCGAAGCGCGGTTGTCGTCCGCTGCGAGTCTGTCCGCAGCGCGAGCAGGTCACGTCAGGCATGCGATCTTTGGCGGGGCCCGCTCGCAGGTTAGCTGGGGCGTTAGGCGGCAGTCATGGTCGTTCGCGGGATATGGTGACAGACCGACTCCAGCTCATACCAGCAACCGTGGCGCTTTGTGAAGCCGAGATGCGCGGCCCTGCCGCCGTGTCGACTGTCCTGCAGGCCACGGTCCCTCAGGGGTGGCCGCCGCCTGTGTTTGAACCCGATGACATCGCACGAGTCCGCCGACAGCTGGCGGCTGCTCCGTCGTCCAGTCAGTGGACGCTGTACTACATCCTCCGTCAGCCGGTCACCGACGGAGAACGGTCGGCACTCGTCGGGATTGCAGGCTACGTGAACCCGCCGACGGACGACGGAGTCGTCGAGATCGGCTATGCCATTGCTGCGGAGTACCAGCGTCGCGGCTATGCGACTGAGGCCGTTGCTGCCCTGCTCGCTCGCGCGTTCGCTGATTGCGGTGTGCGGGTGGTCGTGGCGACGACGTACTCCACCCTATTACCATCGATCAAGGTCCTTCAGAAGCTCGGGTTTGTCGAAGTGTCGCGAAACCCAACGACGAACCTTGTGCATTTCGAGTGCCGGCCTTCCACATTCGGCTCGCCTGCCGCCTAACGAACGCTGCAACTGACGGGGGTTGTTGCACCACTTTCGTTGACACTTCTACCTAACCAGCCCCGAGGTGTCACGATGCCCAGATCCGGGCCACGAGCCGTCCGGAAGTACAGCGACGAGTTCAAACTGACCGCGGTTCGCCTGAGTCAGCAGCGGGGGGTCCAGGTCAAGACCGTCGCCGCGGCGCTCGAGATCCACCCCTTCATGCTGTCCAAGTGGCGGAAGGACGCGCGTGACGGCCGGCTGCGCGGGAAGGCGCGGAAGGCCCCGCCCCCCGGGCCGGCACGGGAGATCGCCCAGCTCCAGGCCCTCGAGCGGAAGTACGCCGAGCTCCAAGAGGAGCACGAACTCCTAAAAAAAGGTTCTTCACGGAATTCCGGGAAACGCGGCGCGGATTTTCAGGAAGAAGTAGGCGTCGTCCCGAAAGCCGTAGGCCGTGCGCTTGAGCACTTTGATCTTGTTGTTGATGCCCTCGAGGAGCCCGGTGTGCAGCGGGTAGCGGCAGTGGCTGATGACGCCGTCGATCCGCGCCGCCAGATTGGTCGCGAAGGTCCGGAGCGCCGGGATCCGACTCGCCATGGCGCGCCGGTACCAGTCGCGCCAGAATCGCCGCGCGGCGCCCGGATAGCGAAAGCGCCACAGCCGTTTCAAGTCGTCCTTCAGGACGTAGACGATGAACAGCGCGCGGTTCGCCGCCAGGAGCTCGCGCAGCCGCACGCGGTCGGCGCGCTTCGTCACGTTCGCCCGGTTCTTGAGTAGCAGCCACCGGGTCCCTTTGATGACGCGGCGGCGCGCGCGCGTCTTCGGGTCGTTAGGCCCCGCCGCCGGGGCGATGCGGTTGGTCTCGTCGACCCGGACCCGGTCGATGACCTCGCGGCCGTACTTGGCGACGACGTGGAAGAGGTCGTAGACCAGCGTGACATGGGGACACTGCGCGCGAACCTCCTCGAAGTACGCCGTACTCATGTCCATCACCACCGCCTCGAGGCGCGCACACCCGGCCGCCCCGAGGAGCGCGAAGAAGGCGCGCAGATCTTCGCGGCCGCGCCCACGCCCGACCCAGAGCACGCGCTTCGTCGGCACCTCCACGACCACGGTCGCGTAGCGATGGCCGCGCTGGATCGCGAACTCGTCGATCGCGATGACCCGCACCGCACTCAGGTCGACCGGGCCCAGGCGGCGCTCGAGGGCGCGCCGATCGATCTGCTTGACGGTCTCCCAGCCGACGCCGAACCACGCGGCGACCTGCTTGATCGGCAGCACCTGGGCGAGCCGCGCGATCGCCGCCGCCAGGCGCGTCGTCATGCGCTGATAGCGGTCAAGCCACGGGACCGCTTCGACGGTCGGGCCGCAGCGGGGGCACTGGAGTCGCGCCCGCGGGAAGACGAGCCACGTCTCGGCCTCGAGGATCGGCAAGTCGCGCACGCGCCGGTCCGTCACGTCATGGATCTCGACGACCACCTCGCCGCAGCGACTGCACCGCTTGGGATGGCCAGGCAGCGGCCGCAACTCCAACACGATCTGCGGCACGGGGTCGGTCTCGCTCATCGGCTCACGCCGCACCCCGACCAACTCAAAGCCTTCCCATCCCCCGAGCAGCGCCGTGATCTCGTCGTACGCCATCGACCACCTCCGGTGGCGATAGCATGCGCCCAGCCTTGCCGGTTGTCACTCTAGCGTCCCCGGAATTCCGTGAAGAACCTAAAAAAAGCCATCCGGTTCTGCTCCGCACGAAGAGCGACACGTTCGCCTTCATCGACACGCAGCGGGCGCGCTTTAGCGTCGCGTCGCTCTGTCGGCGCTACCACGTGACGCCAGCCGGGTTTTACGCCTGGCTGCACCGCCCCGAGAGTGCGCGCGCGAAGCAGGACCGGGTCCTCACGGCGGAGATCACGCGCCTCTTCTTCCGCCACCAGGAGCGCTACGGCAGCCCGCGCCTGCATCAGGCGCTCGTCAACGCCGGCTGGACGGTCAGCCGCCGCCGCGTCGCGCGCCTCCTGCGCGCGGCCGGGCTGCGCGCGAAGGCCGTGCGCGGCTACCGCGCGAAGGCGACCATCCACCGGCTGTACGCGCGCCACCCCAACCGGCTCTGGGAGACATCGGTCACCGGTCCGAACCAGGTGTGGGTGGGCGACCTCACGTTCCTCAAGGTCGGGGCCGGATGGCGCTACCTCGCGATCGTGATGGACCCGTACACGCGCCGGATCCTCGGCTGGAGCCTAACGCGGCGGCGCACCGCGGCCGTGACCAGCGCCGTCCTCGCGAAGGTGGCCGGCCGCCACCCCGCCCGCGGCGTGATCTTTCACAGTGACCGCGGGTCGGAGTACATGGGCGCCGCGTTCTGCGCCTGCGTGGCCGGCCTCGGGATGCAGCAGAGCGCGAGCGTGCGCGGGCCGAGCGACAACGCGCACGCGGAGTCGTTCTTCCACTCGCTGAAGGCCGAGCTCACGCGCGGCGTCACGTTCGCATCGGAGCACGCGTTGCGCACGGAACTGCACCGCTACATCCGCTACTACAACACGGTCCGCCTCCACTCCGGCCTCGCGTACCTGTCGCCGCTTGCCTTCGAACGGCACGTGGCGTAAAACCACCGGTGTCAACGAAAGTGGAGCAGGATCCCCGGCGATCTACGGAGTTGCTCGGGCTTCGCCCGCGCTCTTCTATGGTTCGCCGGCAGCTTGGCTATATGCGTTAGGCGTACGCCTCAGCTGTTCATGCAATGCCCCACTCCATCCAGAGGCGGCGTCCGATCACCGCCACCATGTTGTCCGCAGCCGGCTCATTGTCCCCTGACCTCGAGCAGGCGGCCGAGCGCGGGACGAAGGCCAAGCGTCGAGATGTAGCGGCCGGTCACCCACGACCCTTCGCCCACCGTGGGCTCGTCGCCGAGCGCGATGCTCGCGCCGAAGCTACGGTGCCCGGCAATGCCGGCCAGGCCCGTCTGCGAGCGCTCGAGGTCCCGCAGCATCGGTTAGCTCCAGATGACCCCGTCCCCACAGCCTGACTGGCTGCAGGAATCACTGCCCTGGATTGGCCCCGGAAGTTTCAGGTCGACCAGCTCATTCGGCGCGACCACCGCCATTCGCCATGTCGCGACTCGGCCAGCTCGATTCCACCGGCGATCCGAGGGCGGATCATGGTTCGCGTCGAAGCGTACCCGAGGGTTCACACGCAGCCAATTGCGCTTTAGAAATTATGAGTAGTATAATGTCAATTATCACCAGTTAGGGGGGAAGTATGGCCACTACGACGCGGAAGGTGCTGGACATGCTGCTCCTAGGTACGATCGACGCCGATCAGGCCGAGGAGTTACTCGGGGCGATGGCGGAGCCGGTTGCGTCGGCCCGTCGTCCTTCCAGACCCGCCGGCGATCGGGTCGGACTGCGGCTAACAGTCGAAGAACTCGTCGAGCTTGCGTCCAACGGCGTCGACGCCGACTACGTCAAGTCGCTCGCCGGGGCGGGACTGCGCAACTTGGCAGTGTCCGAGATCGTTGAGCTCGCGTCCAATGGTGTCGAGGCCGACTACGTCCGCGATCTGGTGAATGCCGGCCTGGAGGGCCTTACAGTCGAAGAGATCGTCGAGCTGTCGGGCAACGGGGTCGACCCGAAGCTCGCCGAGTCGTTTCGGCGGGGTGAGCTCAACGACGAATGACTCGTCGTTTGCTGCCCGTCCCACCTCGCGATCCCTTCGACGGCGGCAGGCTCGTCGTCACGCGTCTCGAGAACCTGGAAACGGGGACCGTCATCGAGGGTCGCTTCGACCTTGGCTGGGTCGGTCGCCTTACGCGAGAGCAACTCGACTTCGTTGGCTTGCTGGTAAAGCATCGCGCGAACGTGCAGCGTCTCGCGGGTGACATCGGAATCGCCTACAACACTGCGCGCGCGCGGCTCGACGAGATCGTGCAAGCGGTGGGCGGGTCGGTCGACGAGGGCGCGGCTTCCGATCCTTCCCCGGCTGCGAGCGTCGACGAGGTACTGGACGGCCTTGCATCGGGCGCGATCGACGCCGCAAAGGCGATCGACCAACTGCGGCGCCGGCGCGGCTGAGGTCAATCCCAGCGGCACGCGGTGCGCTCGCGGGGAAATGGTGTGAAGGGCGCGGGAACCGCGGGGACATCGGTCGGAAGCGGGAGGTGGACGGGTGGCGGGCGCACTCCGAACAGGCGCGAGCCCGACACCTGCTCGCGGGCACGGGCTCGAGCAGACCCCGGCGCACGACGAGGCGAAGCACGGCGCGGCGAAACGATTCGGTGAGCGCCGTCGTGTCCGTGGGCCACGGCACGAAGGTCTCGTCGGCGCGGAATAGCTATCTTCACGGCGGCGCGATCGTCGATCGGCTTTGCCTCGCGCGGTTCACGTTGACAAAGCGCTGCGCCGATGGCGATCTTGGCGCGTGCTGTAGGGCGCAACGGCCTCCGGGGCCGGATGGGCATTGCCCGCCTACGCGACGTCCCCTGGAATGCGCCCCCGATGCTCAACATCGGCCATCTGCGAAAGCAGGCGAAACTGTTTCTGCGCTGGCACCGCGAGCAATACTATCCAGTTGCCGCGCGAATCCGAGCGGTGTTGCCCCGCTACCGGCGCCTGACCGACCGGGAAGTCCTGGCTCAGCCCTTCCGGCTGTCCGATGCTCAGGAGCTCGTTGCACGAACCGTCGGATTCAACAGTTGGGAGGCGCTCCGTTGGGGAAGTCACCTCGTGACGCATACCCGCACCGGTACCACCGCCATGACCACCCTCGTCGCAGCCGAACCCCAGCTCTACGTCCGAGACATCCTCGCCTCGGTCGAGTTCTATACAAGGATGCTCGGGTTCTCCGTCGCCTTCACCTACGGTGAGCCACCATTCTACGGACAGGTATTCCGCGACGGCGCCCGATTGAACCTTCGCCAGGTAGATCACCCAGTAATGGACCGGCGTGACACCGAGCAGTTGCTCGCCGCTACGATCACGTTGGAGGACGCAAAACCGCTCTTTCTGGAATACCAGGAAGCGGGGGTCGAGTTTGTCCAACCGCTACGGACCGAGCCCTGGGGCGCTCGAACCTTCATCGTTCGTGATCCGGACGGCAGTCTCCTGCTATTCGCCGGGCGCGGTGATTAGAACATTGAACCGTTTCGCGTCTCCCTAACGCGGATCAGCGGCGGCGCATGATCGAGCTGGTCAACTCGCTTCCGCAGGCGCCTCAATAGCCGCGCGGCTGAGCCGCGCGCGCCGCAACTCCGAGGTGCGTTAGGCCGAGCGACGCGCGTTACGGCAACTGCGCGAGCAGGCGACGGACCTCGGGATCGGCGTCGCGCCATGCTCTCCGGACATACGCCGCATATACCCGTGCGCTGTCCTGCGCTCCGGCCTGCGCGAAGGTCCGCGCCATCCAGTAATCGAGCTCGCTCACGGGCACGTATCGTCCCATCGCATTGAGCCGGGTCGCATATCCGGTACGGAGCGTCTCGATCGCGTCGCGTGGCCGGCCGAGGGCCGCTCGCGCCTTCGCCAACTCGACGACCGTGCGGCCCCATCCCTCCGATTGCGTCCACACCGCCTGCGTCAATTCCCTCTCGGCCTCGGCATAGCGTTCCGTGTTCACCGCCGTCAGGAAGTCGTGATAGGACGACGACTGCCGGAAGTGCTGGAACGGTACCGCCCACTGCTGGAACGAAGCCGCTTGCCGCTCCTGCATTTCTCGCGGGAAGTGCGCGGTCCCGGACATCGCAACCGGAAGGATCAATGATCCGGGCTGAGTCATAAAGCGGCGCTCGCGCTCGAGGAAGCTCTCCAGCTCGGACACG